>Ga0214472_10008734_pt1 | contig 10574 bp, 8 predicted proteins | sample RVTome_6_FD_207662 | JGI IMG/M metagenome (GOLD analysis project Ga0214472, IMG submission 207662) | Soil microbial communities from uranium-contaminated site in the Upper Colorado River Basin, Wyoming, United States - RVT140D175 | ecosystem: Environmental > Terrestrial > Soil > Contaminated >...
GCCGGGCAAGCGGATTTTGGCGTCCTTCGAGTGCAGCGAATGCACCTGCTGTGAATTCGCGTTCACCGCCGCAATCACCTCCCCCAGCGGTGGTGCGGGGGACAGCACAATGGGCTGTGTTTCGGTGTATTGCCGGACGACATTCGCGCAGCCACCCCCCAGCGAGACAAGCATTACGACGGAAAAGAGCATCCGAAACTTCACGTCGGCAGCCTCACTGCGTCGCGTCCGCGAATAACAACGCGGCCAGTTCGTCCTGTATTGCCTGAACCCGGGCATCGTCCAGTGCAACCACCGGAACTCGATACGTCTCTTCATCGCGCGGGCAGTACAATACCAGCATCTCCTCTCCATCCTCGTGTTCGGTCTCTTCCAGACGGCAAACCCGTCGTCGGACCAACAACAGCGCCATCACGTAACGGGTATCGGCCGCCGCCGGGTTGTCGGCCAGCTCGCGAAACACCTCCAGCAGCACGTCGTTGGGCGCCCAATGCAGCCGATTCGAATCGCGCGACGGCATCCGCGACTTCCACCAACCCAGCGACCCCTCGGGCGGTCCGTCCCAGGCATCGGCGGCATAGTCCAGTCGGTTGACTTCCGCGCGCTCGACCACCAGCGCCGAGTAGAACTCCTCTCCCTCGACGAATTCCCGTCCCGTTTTCCAGCAATGACGCGAACAGCGTTGTACCTGATAATCCATCAGCGTTGTCGCAGAGGGCAGTAGGCAGAGGGCAGCAGGCAGAGGGCAGAGGGCAGAGGGCAGTAGGCAGAGGGCGGCAGATTTTCGCGCCAGCGCGTCACTGCCGTCTGCCCTCTGCCTACTGCCCTCTATTAAAAGGCTGGGTAATAGTAGGGAAATCCGGTCAGTGACTCAATAGGCGGTGAAGAAGCGTTGGTCGGTGCCGCCGGGGCCGATTTTGATCCGCACGGGCTTTGCACAGCGAGGGCAGTTGCCGACGTAGGCCGTTGCCTCGCGGTTGATGTATACCCGCTGGTAGGCCCCGCAACATTCGAATTGAATCCCGATAAACCGCCGCCCGGCCGCGGAAGGATCACGGCCCTGCGACCGCCGACCGGCCTTGCTATCATCGTCGCTGGTCAGATCAAGCTGCTCGCCTGTCATCTGAAAAGCCCTGTGAACTCACTTAGGCGAACGGCAGATGGGAATTTACCAGCATACAAGCACGACGCGCCAGCGAGTGAGCCGGAAACCCACTTGCTTGCGCTGCGTGCTGGTATGCGTTCAACTGCCGCTCGCCTTAGTTCCCGCAGTTTGTCGATATTCTACGCCAACCCCGCTGTCCCTCGATTGCTCCTCTCTTCCAGGGCTGGAATCAGCAATTGGCGAAGCATCGCGGAAGTCTTGACAATTTTAGCTTAAACCAGCCCGTTGTATGAACATCGGTTGCCCCGCCGGACTGCATTCGAATCTGCGCCCTCCGGCCGGTAAACTTTGCCCAGACTCTGATGGCTGTGACTTCAGGGGGTTTTGGCCGTCCACCGGCGGACCGATCATTGTCAAAAGCGGAGTCGCGCATCCCCGCGTTTAAGTGAAAATGAAGATTTGGCGCCGTCGGGCCTGGCGGCCGAAAACCGCTGGCACCAGTGAGTTGAAATCAAATGTCGGCAGATGATTTCGGCCGTTGCGTTTTGTGAGTACAAAGGCGATCCGTGAACACCACCGAACGGGACGTTTCAAGTCAAGATTCGTGATACCCAGCCATCGCACTGAACCTCCGCCGCCACCTGCCAGCACCGGGTCCGCTTTGCGCTTCGGCGACTTTTTGAGCCGCGGATTCCGTACTTATGGTCGCCATTGGCGCCAGTGGTTCGGACCGATGGCCGTGTGTCTGGTGTTCGGGCTGATTGTCGCGTTCGTCGGTGGCGCAGCGCTGGCCGTAAGCTGGGGATGGCTCGGCTACGAATTGCCGGCGGCGATGATCGTCGCAGTGGTTTGCGGAGCAGTACCCGTGTTTTTGGCCAAAGGGCCGTTGGCCTGCGGGCTGTACGCGTGCGCGCTGAAGAATTACCGCGATCCGCCCGTCAACGCGGCGACCATGCGGCGCGGTCTCGAAACCTTGCCAGCAAGCGTGACCGCGGGCATCGTGCTGATGTTGTTTCAACGCATCCCGCCGCTGGCGGTAGCCGCCGGCGTATACGGGGTGACCGAGTGGCTGACCGGCCTGTTGCGGGATCCCAATGCCGGCCGCACGAGCGCGCTCGTTTCGGCCGGCTGGATGGCGCTTTCGTTGTTCATCTTGATGGCTGGTTTCGCGTGGGGATTCTGGATCTCGACGCGGACGATGTTCGTGGTCCCGTTGATCGCCGACCGCGGGTTGAGATTCACGACCGCGTTGCGCCAAAGCTGGATCACCACTCGCCGCCGGTTCTGGGAGTTGTTCCTGGTGCGTTTTCTGGCCTACGTCGTCGCCAACCTGGGCGCGTATGTGGCGATTCTGGGTATCCTGGCCACATTGCCCGTCTATTTCCTGGTAGTCATGGCGGCCTATGAGGATCGAAGTGAAACGACTGGGGTTGGGCCGTCGGCCGGGGTATCCCTATAATGCGGCCGCTCGTGCGATCCTTTCGCGAGCGTCATCCGGCCGGCGGGGCTTCGCGCGCCCGCTGGACTTCGCGTCCCTCGATCACAAGGAGGTGATCTGTATGTCACATTCGTTTAATCTGCGTCACGTGTTGTCGGTGGCCGCCGTTTGTGCGCCGTTGTTTTTTGCCCTGTCGGCCCACGGCGACCATCCGCCCCTGGGTGGCATTGAAGAACCCCCGGTGCAGGCCACCGAACCGATTTTCGAGACGGTGATCGACGAAGGGAGTTTTCGCCTCAAGCGGTTCCCGCTAAGGGACACGACATTGATCAACGACGTCGAGACCACCGGCAAGCCGGTGACAACGGCAAGCCAAACTCGGGGCGAGTGCAAGGCATCGCAGGCTTCTAACACCGCATGCAAAGCGCCGGCTACTGAGCAAGTCGCCGAGCAGCCGGCCGGCGGCAAGTGGCGGCCAGTAACGTTTCCCGAAAACGTGCAATCCGGGCCGTGTGGCACCGAATCTCATTTCTGCGTCGATGCTGTGTTCGGTGTGTCTCCGCAAAGCACCGTGTACGGCGACGTATTGCGTTTGTTCGAGACGCCTGCAATTCAACAGGCGGCTGCCACGTGTAATAACCCGCACTGTCCGGTGACCAATCTTACGGCCGCGGTTCAGGGCTGTCCGTTTTGTTGTGAAAGTTGCGCCTGCACCGCGTGTGACAAAAGCGGACAGTCGATCGCACGAAGCCTCCCCGTCGCGGCGATTGTCAAGGCCAAGTCGAAAGATGAGCTACAGCGCGGAGAAGCGGCCGAGGTGATCCTCAATCTCATCGACGACGTCGGCCCCAGTGTACTGAAGGGAACGTTGTTTGAAGATTTGGCCGGCGGCTGTCTGATGGAACACGGATGCAAAATGGCAGCCGATCAGGAAGCCGCCCGCGAACTGGTCATCCAGTGGATTCGCCAATTGGAAAATGACGAGCAGTCGAAGGCGATCAAACAGCCAGCGACCGACGGCAAGCCACAGGCGAAGTACGTTAAGATCAAGCATGTCGATAAGCGCGCCGAATCGGCCGTCGCGCTGCGCGAGGTCGCCCGCACGCTGGACGGCGCGGCCGAGTTGTTGGAAGAGCGGAGTCTGTATCCCCGCGCCGATCAACTGCGAGAAATCGCGCAACAAATTCGCCACGAAGCCCGCGGTCATTTTGCACCGACGGCCCATCGACCGCAGCCGCCGATGTTCCCGCACCCTCCGTTTCCCCCCGCCGCCGCGCCAGCAGCCCGTGACTTAGAGTCTGAATTGGAGCAGATTCGCCGCCAATTGGAGCATGTGCGAGACGCTCTCCGCTGGCAACAGGGGGAGGCGATTCGCTAAGAGCAAAGACACTAATCCGCCGTTTGTAACGCCCTTTCGACCGGCCAACCGCCGAAAGCCGTCCGCGCCATCAAGTGCGGACGGCTTTTTTCGTGACGTGACCATTCTTCCGCACCCGCCGGCGTGGACCCCAAGAGAGACTTGTTGACTTTGCCCAGAAACGCCATTACCCTAAACAGCTACAAGGGTTAATGTGTTCGTGAGGCAGCGGGAACCAGTGGGCGGCGCTCGCCGTCGGGCTGTCCTTGCGTGAGACTTCCAATTCGGCAACGCGCTGAGGCTACCCTCACGCGGGCCGGTAAAAACGTAATGATAACATTCGGAACCGAGGGCTCGCATGGCCACAAGAACGGGCGATTTTTCGGAACTTCTGGTTAGGCAAGGCATCGTCAGCCCCGAGCAGTTGGCCGAAGCGGCGCAGATGGCCAAGTCGTCGGGCACCAAGGTGGGCGAAGCCCTGGTCCGGCTGGGATATGCCACGCCCGACGACGTGACCCGGGCCTTGGCACAAGAACACGGCTTGGATTTTGTCAATTTGGCCGATGTGGTCATCCCGCCGTCGATCGTCGAGCTGGTTCCCGAGTCGGTCGCCCGCGAGAACGACATCCTGCCGATGGCCAAAAAGGATGACGCGCTGATCGTGATTGTTCACGACCCGCTCGACTACGACACGCAAGAAAAGCTGCGGTTCATTTTGAACCGCGAAATCCGCATCGCGCTGGCGCCGCGGGAAAGCATCCACGAGGCGATCAACCGGCACTACGGCCAGTCGGAAGGCGAAAGCGCCGACTCCATGCTGCAGGAATTCACCGACACCGCGATCGATTTCACCGAGACGGAAGAAGAGACGACCCAGCAAGAGGTGGTCGACGAATCCAGCGCCCCGATCGTACGCCTGGTGCAGTTGATTATCAGCGAGGCCGTGCAACTGCGGGCGTCCGACATCCACGTGGAGCCGTTCGAGGAGCGGGTGCGGGTCCGCTATCGCATCGACGGGGTGCTGGTCGAGCGGGACAGCCCCCCCCGGCGGCTGCTGGGCGCGCTGCTGTCACGCATCAAGATTCTGGCCAGAATGGACATCGCCGAGCGCCGCCGACCGCAGGACGGCCGGATCAAGGTCACCGTGGGCGACAAAGATTTAGACCTGCGGGTCAGCGTGCTGCCGACCAATCACGGCCAATCGGTCGTGATGCGGATTCTAGACAAGGACAGCATCAAGGTGGGTCTGCGGCAACTCGGCCTGGCGGATCGCGACTTCCGCTCGATGCAAAACATGATCCGGCGGCCCAACGGTATCATCCTGGTCACTGGACCGACCGGTTCCGGAAAAACCACGACGCTTTACGCCGCGCTGAACGAACTGAACCGTCCCGACCGCAAGATCATTACCGCCGAAGATCCGGTCGAGTACTATCTGGCGGGCATCAACCAGGTGGAAGTTCGCCACAATATCGGGCTCGATTTTGCCCGGATCATTCGCTCGATGTTGCGGCAGGCCCCCAACGTTATCTTGGTGGGTGAAATGCGCGACCAGGAGACCGCGGAGATGGGAATTCAGGCATCTTTGACAGGACACTTGGTTTTCAGTACACTGCATACGAACGATGCGCCCGGCGCTGTTACAAGAATGGTCGACATGGGAGTTCCTTCGTATCTGGTCGCCAGCAGCGTGATCGCCATACTGGCACAGCGGCTGGTGCGGGTGATCTGCACCAAGTGCAAGCAGCCGCACATGCCCACCGACGCGCAGTTGGAGTTGGCCGGAATCACCCCAGAGATGGCGGCCAAGGCGAATTTTTCCAAGGGGAAGGGCTGCGGGCACTGTCAGCGATCCGGTTTTCGCGGGCGGCTGGGAATCTTCGAAATGATGAAGATGACCGCACGAATCCGCGAGCAGACGTTTCGCGGAGAGTCGACTCAGGATATCCGCAAGGCCGCCATTAGCGAAGGCATGACAACACTTTACGAGGACGGCATCAATAAGGTTCTCAAGGGCATCACCACGCTGGAAGAGGTGTTCCGAGTCGCGAAGCAGTCAACCCACGACTGAGCGGCGGCTGGAGAAAGTTCCATGGAACGTCATCTCGACAACAGTTGGTACCAGCATCTCAGCGTGGCGCTTGCTTTCGGTCATGGCAACCGCTTGTCATATCAGGCGTAAAGCAACGGCCGCCAATGATGATGATCGTGGAACCAGTGAAGTACGCCGTGTGCAAACCAGCCACACGGGGTATGGGGGCGTGCGGAAAACACCACATGGAGGTCCGCCGTCAACGCGGTGTTGACTTGAGGCAACCGAGGAAGCTGCGAATAATCGGTAGGCGGGCGACAGGGGCCCACTCAGGCGTCGTGGCACGACGCCGGCGACAAAGGGCGAGTCATCAAACGACGTAACCAAACGCGGTGGTCATCGCGGGCAGTTCTAGCCGCGATCCGCAACGGGCGGCCCTCGACGGTGAGAAGAAGAGGATTCCGGTCGGTGGCGGGTGGTTGTATGCGCGCCAGACGGGGATAACGCCACATGGGCACTCTTCTCATCGACAAGCTGTTGCAGACGGTCGTCAATCAGGGCGCCAGCGATCTGCACATTTCCGTCGGCCAGCCGCCGGTGTTGCGGATGGACGGCCGCATGCGGCAACTGGAAACGAAGGTGCTCACTCCGGACGACACCGTGGGGCTGATGAAGAGCATCTCGCCGGAACGTTGCCAGCAAGAGTTGCAAGAGGTCGGCGGCTCGGACTTCGGTTTTGCCTTCGGCACCGCCGCCCGGTTCCGCGTCTCCATCTTCAAGCAGCGCGGCAACGTCGGCATGGTGCTGCGGCAGATTCCCAACAAGTTCCTCACCATGGATCAACTGGGACTGCCGCCGGTCTGCAAAGACTTGATCTCGCGTCCGCGCGGGTTGTTCCTGGTCACGGGACCCACCGGGTCCGGTAAGTCAACCTCGCTGGCCAGCATGATCAATTACATCAATGAGACCTTCGACCACCACATCATCACGATCGAAGATCCGATCGAATTCTACCACACGCATAAAAAATCGACGGTCAACCAACGCGAGGTGGGCGTCGACGTGCCCAGCTTCGCCGAAGCGATCCGCCGCGCATTGCGTCAAGACCCGGACGTGATCCTGGTCGGCGAAATGCGCGACCTGGAAACGATCGAGGCGGCCATTACGGCGGCCGAAACCGGCCACGTCGTATTCGGCACGCTGCACACGACCGGCGCCCAGGGTACGGTCAACCGCATCATTGACGTGTTTCCCACCAGCCAGCAGGACCAGATCCGCACGCAGCTTTCCGTGTCCATCATCGGCGTGCTCTCGCAGACTCTACTCCCGAAGATCGGCGGCGGCCGCATGGCGGCGTATGAAATGCTGGTCGTCAGTCCAGCGATCGCCAATTTGATTCGTGAAAACAAAACGTTCCGTATCAATTCGTCCATTCAGACCGGCTACAAACAGGGTATGCGGACGATGGACGACTCGCTGTTTTCCGCCTGGAACGACGGCCACGTCGCCAAAGAGGACGTGATCATCAAGGCGCACAACCCCGCTGAACTGGTTGCCCGCATCGCCCGCGCCGAGCGCGGACTGTTTGAAGAAGAGGACGACGCCCAACAACAAGAGGGCATTTCAAAGGAACCTGTTTAAGTTTCTTGGAGTTCATTGAGTATGGCCATCCGCCGCATCGGCCAGGTGTTTGTCGACCTGGGATTCATCACCGACGAACAGCTCGAGTTGTTGCTGGAAGAGCAGCAAAAGCGGCCCAGCGAATTGCTCGGCAAGATCGCCGAAGACATGGGCTTGGTCACCGACGACCAATTGGCCCAGGCGCTGGCCGAGCAAATGAACATGCAGGCGATCAGCCTGGCCGACACGGTGATCCCTCCGGAAGTGCTCGATTACGTCACCGAGTCGATGGCGACGCTGTACCGCATCATCCCGATCAGCTTCCGCGACAATACCCTGGTGATCGCCATGTGCGATCCACAGAAGCTGTCCATTCTGGACGAGCTGCGCAATTTTCTGGGGTACGAGATCCGCGCGGTGGTGGCCACCGAACGCGACGTGATGGCCGCGCTGGACCGCTACTACGCGGCCAGCGGTGAAAGCGTCGAGGCGGTGATTTCGTCGATGGAAGAAGACGAGGAACTGGCCGCCGCGGCCGCGGCGATCGGCAAAGAAGGCCCGATCGATCTGACCAGCGTCGAGGCGCTGGCCGACAGCGCCCCGGTCCGCAAGCTGTTGAACATGGTGCTGCTGTTGGCCATCAAGGACCAGGCCAGCGACTTGCACTTCGAGCCGTTCGAACAGGAATTCAAAATCCGCATCAAGGCCGACGGCGTGCTGTACGAAATGGTCCCTCCGCCGCGCCATCTGGCGTTCGCCATCACCACGCGAATCAAAGTGATGGCCAATTTGGACATCGCCGAACGCCGCCTGCCGCAAGACGGCCGCATCGAACTCTCGCTGGACGGTCACCCGGTCGACCTGCGGGTCAGCGTGCTGCCCACCATGTTCGGCGAAAGTGTGGTGATGCGGGTGCTGGACCGTTCCGTGGTGTCGCTCGATCTGAACGCCGTGGGGATGGACGCTCCGACGTTGAAGGAATTCCGCAAGGTGATCGCCAAACCCAACGGCATCGTCCTGGTGACCGGCCCCACGGGATCGGGCAAGACGACCACGCTCTATTCGGCGCTGAGCGAGTTGAACACCATTGCCGACAAGCTGATCACCACTGAAGATCCGGTTGAATACGACATCGAAGGGATCATCCAGGTGCCGATCGACGCCTCGATCGGCAACACCTTCGCGCATTGCCTGCGGTCGATCCTGCGGCAGGATCCGGACAAAATCCTGGTTGGCGAAATCCGCGATTTGGAAACGGCCGAGATCGCCGTGCAGGCGTCGCTCACCGGACACATCGTGTTCAGCACGTTGCACACCAACGACGCGCCGGCCACCATCACGCGATTGCGCGACATGGGCGTGCAACCGTTTTTGATCACCGCCACGGTCGAAGCGGTGCTCGCGCAGCGGCTGGTGCGCCGCGTCTGCAAGAAATGCCGCGAAGAGACCCGGCCCAGCGCCGAGTTGCTGGCCGACCTGGGATTGACCCCCGACGACGTGGCCGACAAGAAGTTTTTCCGCGGCCAAGGCTGCGAGGTTTGCAACAACACGGGCTATAAGGGGCGGGTCGGGTTGTTCGAGTTGATGATCGTCAACGACGAGATACGAGATATGATCGTCCGCAACGCGTCAACCGACGAACTGCGCGACGCGGCGGTCAGCTACGGCATGGTCCCGCTGCGCACGGCCGGCATGCAATGCGTCTACGAAGGCACGACCACGCTTGAAGAGGTCGTGCGCGAAACCATTATCGAAGGATAAACTTCCAGGCCAGTTTTATACCGAGACCACGCGATGCCTACTTATCAATTCGAGGCGATGGACGCCGCCGGCAACGAGATCAAGGACATCATCGATGCGCCGAACGAGGAAGAAGCGCAAGCCACGATCCGGCAAAACGGCTACTTCATCACCAAGATCTCGGTGAAAAAAAGCCGCAAGTCGGCCGCGGAGAAAAAGAAAGGCGCCAAGGGCGGCAAAACCTTCGCCCTGGGCGGCGTCGGCTCCAAGGCACTCACCACGTTCACCCGCCAATTGTCGATCTTGCAGGACGCCGGGCTGCCGATCTTGCGCAGCCTGCGGATTCTCGAAGGACAGCAGAAGTCCGGCGCGCTGAAAAACAGCCTGATCGACGTCTGCGACGAGATCGAGGGCGGGGCGACGTTGTCGGAAGGGATGGCCAAATCGCCCAAGGCCTTCGACCGGCTGTACGTCAATATGATCAAGGCCGGCGAGGCCGGCGGCGCGCTGGAAGTCATCCTGCAGCGACTGGCCGAATTCCAGGAAAAATCACAACGGCTCAAGCGCAAGGTCATCGGCGCTCTGGTCTATCCGTTGGTGGTCATCACCGTGGCGGCGCTGATCCTGACGGCCATCATGATCTGGATCGTGCCGGAGTTCGTGAAGATCTTCGAAGACTTCGACACCGCATTGCCGTGGATGACCCAAATGCTGATGGCCACCTCGTATGCCGTCGTCAACTGGTGGTTCCTGCTGCCGGGCATCCCGATCGGCATCTGGTTGTTCGTGAAATTGATACGCAAGTTTCAGGCCGGACGGGCCGGCTGGGACTTGTTCATACTGAAGATTCCGGTCTTCGGACAGATTATCGAGAAGAACATCGTGGCCCGCACCACGCGCACCCTGGGCACGCTGGTCTCCAGCGGCGTGCCGATTCTCGAAGCGCTGAACATCACCCGCGAAACCAGCGGCAACTACATGTTCGAAAACCTGTACGGAAAAATCTACGAATCGATCCGCGAAGGCGAATCGATCGCCCGGCCGATGAAAGAGCACTCGCGGCCCAGCTTCAACGTCATCACGCTGTTCTTCTGGACGTTTTTTATTCCCATTATCGGGGCGCTGTTGTACCTCACCAAACTGAACCAGCGGGTATTGGACGATCTGGTGGTGAACATGGTCGACGTCGGCGAGGAGACGGGCGAGTTGGACACGATGCTCTACAAGGTGGCCGACACCTACGACGAAATCGTGGCCGTGTTGACTGAAAGCCTGTTGAGCC
>Ga0214472_10008735_pt1 | contig 10573 bp, 6 predicted proteins | sample RVTome_6_FD_207662 | JGI IMG/M metagenome (GOLD analysis project Ga0214472, IMG submission 207662) | Soil microbial communities from uranium-contaminated site in the Upper Colorado River Basin, Wyoming, United States - RVT140D175 | ecosystem: Environmental > Terrestrial > Soil > Contaminated >...
TCCGAAACAGAAGGCGGCATCAAAAACTGCTGATCCCGGTCCACAGCACGCAGATTCACCATGCCCACATGCTCCCGCGCGCCGCCCAATCACCCGCGGATTTCGCGGATTCATGCGACAGCCTCGTCAGGGCGATTTCTGACAGCGTCCGGCTCGTCGATTTGGGGCGATGAGTGAAGTCTCGCGCTCCACAGGTGGCCCACAAGACTCGACTTCGAAGCACCTCATTTCCTACGAGGTGCTTTCTCACCTCACCTCACCTCACCTCACCTCAATCCAATGTCGCAATGCGATTCCTCGTGCCGGTCCCGAGAGGTCGACAGAAGATGAGGGGTAGCGGCCCCCACGGGGTGGCGAGAGGCCCGCAGTCGCACAGGTTTGGCAGCGGCTAGCCGATCCCAATTTCATCCTGTATGCCTCCGTCGCGGATTCAGCTTGCTCAGTTGGGACTTATATGCGCTCTGTTCGGTCAAGGATGGTGATGGCGTGCAGGTGCGACCGTTCGCGTCTGCGAGCGGTCGACTCAGGTTGGTGGGACGGTCCGAGCATGGAACTTCCCTCTGCTCGATCCAGTTGACTAGAGCCGGGGCGACTTCTCCCGTGAGTAGCTCGTATGACTCGAGGCGGGATTTCGCTTCGTTGGAGAGTGCCGGCGGGAGGGGAAGGCCGCTCAGACCTTGTTGAACTGTTACGGCCGCCCATTCGGTCCCACGTTCGTTCCATGGGACCCCCTGGTCGGCCCAGTGCACGAGGCCGCGCAGATTCATGAACGCTGATCGCTGCGAAGCCGTCACATTGGCCGTCACCCAGGCGTGGGCGAGTTCGTGCTCGTAGACGAAGTCGAGGTCGGAGGAGCAAATCCTGATCTGCCATGATTCCGATGTGGCCGTGAACATGCCGTGATGCTGACCACACGGCTCGAGGTTTTCGTGAAACGAGATGTCGAGTGCCGACAATTCGAGGTTGGCTGCGGCAAAGGCCTTGATGGCTTCACTCAGCCTCCCGAGGTTTTCGGCTGTCGCATTGCGGACGGTGAAGCGAGGCGGCTGTGGCTTGGGGCCGTCTCGGGGATTGGGTTCGCTCTCAGCCTGAAGCGACTCGGCGATGATGACAGTGGGATTCGACGAACCTGGCACCGAGAGCCACAGGATCACCGCGAGGGCCACCCAGGTCGTCGCCATGAGCCACACGAATGGTCTGTGGATGGTCACATGACCGAAGGTCCGACGTGGCGACTAAGCGGCCGCTAATGACGATCAAGGCGGTGCAAACAGTCGATTAATCGCCAATTAACTGTGATCGCGTAGCCTCCGGCGCAGGAGGAAGGGTCGATGGCTCAAGGGACGCTCACCGAGTACCCGACCGGGCGGCCGGGTTCGGATCAGAGCGTTCAGATCGCCCTCCTCGGCCCTCTGGTCGCCTCCAGGAACGGTCAGCCGATCGAGGTGGCCGGTCCCAAGAGACGCGCACTGCTCACGTACCTTGCCTTGCATCTGGACACGCCCGTGAGTCGAGACATGATCATCGAGGCAGTGTGGCCGAGAAGGCAGACTGGGCGGGAGGAGTCCACCCTGCGAGTCCATGTCTCCAATCTCCGGAACGAACTCGAGGCAGACCGCTCCGACGAGCCAAAGATCCTCCTCACGCGGGGTCAGGCATATCTGCTCTCAGGGCACACCGTTGAGCTTGACATCAGAACATTTGATGGCCTCGCACGCGAGGCCCGTTCACATCTGGAAAGCCGCCCCGACGTGGCGCTCCAGCTCCTGGACGAGGCTCTCGCTCTTTGGCGTGGCCGTCCTCTCCAGGATGTCGAGTATGAGGACTTCGCGCAGGAGTCGATAAGGAGTCTGGAACAGGCGCGTGTCGCCGCCATCGAGGATCGAGCCGAGGCTTTGATCGCGGTGGGGGAAGACATCGCCGCGGTCCAGGATCTCGAACCGTTGGTGCGGGACGATGCAACTCGGGAGCGGCCCACATCATTGCTGATGGTCGCTCTCTACCGGCTAGGACGTCATGCCGACGCTCTTCGAACGGCCAGTCGCCATACTCGCCAGCTATCACAAGAAGGGCTCGAGCCATCCCCCCGGATCGGTGTTCTCGAAGAGCGGATTCTGAATCACGACCCGACGCTTCTCCCCGAGGTAGCGATCATACCGGAGAAAGTCAGGCCGGGGCGTTCGATCCGCGGCTACGAGCTGAGAGAGGAGGCTGGTCGGGGTTCTATAGGCATCGTCTACAGGGCCTACCAACCGTCGGTCGGCCGCGAAGTCGCGATGAAAGTGATCGATCCAGCGGTGGCCGGTACACCGGACTTCGTGAGACGCTTCGCAGAGGAAGCGCGGGTCATCGCGTCCCTCGAACACCCACACATAGCTCCGTTGCACGATTTCTGGCGGGAACCGGGTGGCGCTTTTCTGGTGATGCGTTGGATGGACGGCGGCAGCATGGCCGATCGCCTCGGGAAACCATGGGAACCGGAGACGGTGGCACGAGCTTTCGACCAGATCGGGCAAGCACTGGGACACGCCCACAGCCGTGGTGTTGTGCATCGTGACGTAAAGCCGGAGAACGTTTTGTTCGATGCAGGTGGGAACGCCTACCTCTGCGACTTCGGACTTGCCGTGGCCGGCATCGAAACCGGCGCGGCCGGTGGTGGCCCGACCCGGACCATAGAGCCGCGGCACGCCTCGCCCGAACTGACCAGGGGTGAAGGACCCACCGTGGCGTCGGACATTTTCGGTCTTGGAGTCATTCTCGCCGAGGCGGCGTCCGGCAAGACATTCCCGGAGGCGATGACGGCTCTTCCCGACTCACTGTGGGAGGTGGTCAGCATCGCTACCGCCCCAAACCCAGCCGATCGGTTCCCCGACGTCACCGCCTTCCGCCTCTCTCTGGCGGAGGCAGTAGGCGGGCTGCCATCACCGGCTCCGAGGACGCTCCGACGAAATCCCTACAAGGGCCTGGAGCCGTTCGACGAGACCGACGCCGCCGACTTCTACGGGCGAGACGACGTCGTCGACTCTCTACTAGGTGGGGTCGCATCGAATGGTCTGCTGGCGGTAGTTGGCGCGTCGGGATCGGGCAAGTCGTCAGTGGTCCGGGCGGGACTGATACCGGCCCTCCGCGACGGAGCGATAGCAGGCTCCGAGGAGTGGTTCGTCGTCACCATGGTCCCGGGCAACGATCCGTTCGACGAGTTCCACATCGGGTTGCGTGCTGCGGCTGTGGGGTCAACCGAAGCCGCAACACGCCAAGGCTCCCGGGAATTGCGTGAGGCATTCGCAATAGCCCTCGACAGCCCCAATAGCCGGGCCCTGTTGATCATCGACCAGTTCGAGGAGTTGTTCTCAGCCAAAGTCGAACAAGAGGTACGCGAACGCTTCTTTGAGAACGTGGTCGACCTCGCCACGGACCCCTCACACCGCATCAGGGTGGTAGTCACGATGAGAGCCGACTTCTCCGACCGACCACTCGCCCATCCGGGTTTCGGAGAGCTGTTTGCCAGATCGTCCTATCTGCTGGCGCCCATGCGACCGGAGCAGGTCGAAGATGTGATCCGTGGACCCGCGGGGCGAGTAGGAGTTCAGGTCGAGCCGGGCCTCGTCTCAGAGATCATTCGGGATATCGCCGATGCCCCCGCCTACCTGCCGTTGCTTCAATACGTTCTCTCCGAACTGTTCGAACGCCGGACAGAAGACCGGCTCACGGTGCAGGCGTATCGGACTCTCGGTGGCGTTGACGGGGTGCTGGAAAGACGGGCAGAAGCCACCTATTCGACTCTGAGTGAGACGGCCAAGGGAGCCTGTCGGCAGCTGTTCCTGCGCATGGTGCACCTTGGTGACCACGGTGAAGAGACCCGTCGCCGACTGCCCCTAACCGAGGTCTCCGGACTAGGCGACAGAATTGACGTGGACAATGCACTGGAGGCGTTCTCCGCTGCCCGCCTCCTGACCTACGACCGTGACCCGGTAAGCCGGACTCCGACCGTCGAGGTCGCCCACGAGACCGTGATCGGTCGGTGGACCCGATACCGGGTATGGATCGACGAGGCGCGCTCTGACCTCCTGGCTCACCGCCGTCTGTCCTCAGCTGCCGAAACGTGGATCGAGTCAGGTGAAGATCCGTCTTACCTGCTGACCGGTGGACCATTGACCTCCGCTTTCGACCTCGTAGAAGCTGAGAGAGTCCTGCTCAATCAACCCGAGTCCCGTTTCGTCGAGGAGAGTCGCCATGTTGAGGAAGCGCACCGAAAGGCCGAGGAAGGACGACGCCAGCAAGAGGCCGTTCTTCAACGGCGCTCTCGCCGGCGTTTGGTGATCGGTGTGGGGGCGGCGGTCATCGCCGTGATGGTAGGAGCGTTGGCCTTCTTCGCTTTCGTACAGCGACAGCGGGCCGACGACCTGGCAGCAGCACAGGAGCGTGAGAGCCGGGCCCGGGAGTTGGCCAGTCTGTCCGTCAACAGCTTGAGTTCCGAGGATCCCGACTTGAGCCTGCTTCTGGCAATCGCCGCTGCTGAAGAGACCTTCGATGCCGGCGGCGAGATCATCCGCGAGGCCATAGATGCGATGCACTCTGCCCTGATCAACCCGAGAGCCAACCACATCGTGGCAGGCGCCACCCGCTTGGGTGGCAACCAGTCGGTGGAGTATGCGGGCGACGGATCGGCATTGGTTGCCCTCGCCGAAGACGGTGGGGCCATGGTGATCGATCAATCGACCGGCGAAGAGATCGGGCGGATTCCAGCCAGCGATCCGCAAGCCATCGGGGTCGAGTTCCATCCACACGGGGACAAAGTGCTGACCATCCATAAGGAGGCAGTCAGAGAGTGGAACTGGCGGTCGGGCACGGTGCTCAAGGAGATCGGCGTACCCAAAGGAGCGACGATTACCACCGCCACCTACACCAACGACGGATCGCGAATCGCCATCGGGTCGGACGACGGTGTGATCCGAGTATTCGTGACCGTATCCACCAGGCAGATCGCCACCCTCGAGGATCCGGATCTAGAAGCACCAGACGACCGAATTGCCGAGGTCTTGACCTTGACGTTCAGCCCAAACGGGCGCCTTCTGGCATCCAGCACGCGCGACAACTCGCCAAACGGGAGAGTCGTGGTCTGGCATGTCGGCTCCGGGCAGATCGCAGCTGTCGTCGACTCATCGCCTCCCATAGCGCCGACCATCGACCTCACCTGGCAGCCGCAGGAAACGGGCTTTCTGGTGGTGGGAGCGACGCTTGCCAGCGAGGTTTGGTCGTTCAACGGCTACACCGGCGAGCAGTACACCTTCTATGGCCTGGCCGAGACCGCCGCTGAAGCAGTGGCAGTCGACGACTCCGGTTCTCTCACATTCGCAGCCAGCGGCGACGGGGTGGTCCGCGGTTACGGAACCTATTACCCGGGACAATGGGTCGAGCTCCCGAGCGGGGGCGTTCCTCTCCGCGATGTGGACTGGGGCTCTCGTGGGGCGGTTGCCGTCGTTGGGGCAGATGGTCGATTACGGATTTGGTCTGACCTGACTCATTCCGAGCTTCCGGCACAGATCGAGACTCTGCGTGGTCCGAAGTTCGCTAGCACCTCCGATGGAACGAGATACGTGGTCTCCGGATCTCAATTGTGGGTGGGTTTGGATGGCGACCCGTGGCTCGATGTCTATGAATCCGAGACGGGAGAGTCGCTGCTGAGGCTCGCCACCTACGCGACCAATCTGCCGCCCGTTCCAGCCATATCGGCTGACGGAACGACGGTTGCGTTTGTTGATCCGGAGGGGAATATCGGGATAGCGGATGTCGAAACTGGCTCCACACAGATCCTCGTTCCTCAGGCGGAGGTCGCCAATGAGCAGGTGGACTTTCCGGAGCGGGGAATCCCGGGTGTGCGGATGGCTCTCAGTGACGATGGTTCGATGTTGGCGTGGTCAGGTCCCGCAGATGGAATGATCCGGCTGTGGGACACCAGAGAGCGCATCCAGATCGGCAGCCTTGTTGGTCATGGAGACCGGATTCCGTCTGGTAGCGCCGGTCCCGGCGATCAGTTTCGCATCGAGCGTTTCGTGTTCCGACCCGGATCCCGCGAGCTGGCCTCAGTGGGTCACGACGGCACCCTGAGAGTTTGGGATGTGACTTCGGGGATAGGTCAAGTCTTCAAGACCTTTGACTATGAGGCTCATTCAGTCGCTTACTCAACCGATGGCAGCCTGCTTGCAGTCTCGGATCGAACCGGGGACGTCGAGATTCTGAACGCCGACCGTGGCGAACTCGTCATGGCACCCGAATCCGTTTCAGGCCCGACGTGGCTGCGGTTCTCACCCGACGGCCGTTATCTCGCCGGAGCCGCACCCGGGCCCTCTGTACATCTGTGGGATCTTGAAACCGGATTAATCGAACGGCGAGTCGAAGGTTCCGTGTACTGGCCTCAGGACGTCGTGTTCATCAACGAAGGACGACAGCTGCTGGTGATGTCGACCGAAAGCATCGTGCGGGGCTACAACCTCGACCCCGAAGACTTGTTGAAGCTTGCACGTGAGGAGGTCGGTCGGGAGATGACTGAAGTGGAGTGCCAGCGGTACTTACAGCGCACTTGCGACAGCTGACGTCTCGAGGATTGCGTCCCGGCCAGCCGAGTCCACACACTGGGGGAAGGCAGTTAGGCAGTTCTAAAGCACGAGGAAATAGCGAGACGACTTCTCACGTCGTATTACCGCGCCTCACGTTGCCTCACGGTGCTCGCCCCACAGCCACCCCACAGATGAGCTCGCGGCTGTCATATCCCCTAGTCACAGCTGTTTGACCGCATCTTTCGCAACGAGGGGGTCACGGGTTCAAATCCCGTCAGCTCCACAAATCAGGTCGAGGGCTCGCTACGAGAGTCCGTCGCTTCAAATCCCGTCAGTTCCACGTCGCACGCGATGAAGAGCTCTTCACAGACGGCTCCTCGGAGCACGGTCATAGACGGCTGTTTCACAGGTCTCGCACCTTGCTGGTATCACACTGTCAACTCTACGCACGGGCATCTCCGTGTTACTCAACTGTCGTGAGGGTCAACGCCAACTGATGCAACGTCAACATGTGTTGACGTTGCATCAGGTTGACGCTATCGTGAGGTGGTGGACATCGAAGCGAGCGCACGCAAGCACGGTGTCTCAGATAAAGACATGCTCCACGCAGTACGACATCATTGGCGAGCGTTCGAAACCGATGATCCGGCGGTGCGATGTTCATTGGGCCATCTCGCAGAGCCGAGCCGTTGGAGGTCGGAGTTGTCGCCGACGAGGACGGGACGGCAATCATTCACGCGATGAAGGCTCGTGAGAAGTTCTTGAAGGGTTGGTGGGTCAAGTGAGCGAGACGAGAGAGCAGAGAGCGAAAGCGTTGGAGGAGTGGGCTGACCGCGTCGAATCCACGGATCTGAAGGTGGCCGACACCGCGGCTCTACGGACCATTGCCGAGCTGGCGGAGCGGCGTGACGACGTCGACCAGGCACTCACCGAGGCGGTGCGTTCGGCTCGTCTGGCCAAACGCAGCTGGTCCGAGATTGGCACGATGCTGGGTGTGTCGAAACAGGCAGCCCAGCGAAAGTACGCGTCGAAGGTCTCCGCCTAGCTTCCAGGATTCGTTCTGACTCGTCTCCTCGGATCACGGTCTCGGCTGTGGCAGCCACCATCTCGGTGATCGACGATCATATCGCCCGGCTCAGAGCCTCCAGATTCGGCCAACGCTTCAGCACCAGCGGTGCCAGGGTATGACCGCCGGTGGCTCGCCACAGGTCGGGGGACGCCGATGCTGCCAACGCCCATAGACGACATTCGGTGGGTCGACCGTGACGACGTCTCATGGTCTCTGCGCAGGGCGAACTCACCCGGTGGCGGCACCTGTGCTGGGACCGCCTGACGGACACATGCCGTGTAGGGGTGAGGCCTCGCATCCTCAACGCAGGTTGTGGGCGGCCGCGAGATTGCCCTTCCGTTCGTAGAGGTTCAGAGCATGCGCGGTATGGTCTCGTGCCACCGTTGTACGTCCGGATGCCCGAGCTAGGCCAGCCAACTCGACCAGCAGGTCGGCACGTAGATTTGGTATCTCGTCAGGAACGCTGTGGACGGCCGCCTCGGCCATGGTTATGGCCTCATCCGCTTCCGCTCGAGGGAGGGTGCGTGCCATCGCCATCCGTGACAGGGCTTGCGCGACCACACTCTCGGTGGGGGCAGCCCGGCTGCTCTCACTCGCCAGGTTGCGCGCCTTCTGAAGGCGATCCTGCGTCGCGTAAATGAGTGACAAGCGAGCCGCGATCTCCGCAATCATCCAGCGCTCACCTCCGTCACGCGCCTGACGGAGCGCCGCGCGATTTGCACGTTCGGCAACGGCGAAGTCCGTGGCAAGAGTCGCAACCGCGCTTCTCGACAGCTCCTCGAACATGAGCAGACGGCGAATCCGGAACCGTTCGACCAACAACTGACGGGCGCGTTCAGTCAGTGATCGGGCCTCGTCGAACCGTTCCGCCATGGCGTGAAGTCTCGCAATTTCGAACATGACAATTGGATGCTCGGCTCCGTCCACGAGGGCAAGAGGTTCCGCTTCGTGAATGCACTCCTCTACTGGAGTCGGCCCGTCGATCAGTCCTGCCACCGCGAGGTATCGCGACGAGAGCTTCTCCCTTTGGGCGTTGGCGCGGTCCGCATAGAACATGCTGCGACGCCCGGCCGCTGCCGCATCGTCCATGCGCCCCGCGAAATGGTCCAACTGCCCGAGGAGGAATATTGCCTGGGCACGACCCGCGTCGTCTTCAACGTTGTCGAAGAAGTCAAAGGCTTCCCGCGCCAGCCCTGAAATCTCCTCATGAGTCACTGGATCGGGGCCTGTTTGACACAGGCTCCTGGCACGTTCGACTCGCGCCGACCAGCGCACAGCCGGATCCACGTCCGGTCTCGAGGCGATCTCGTGGAGCAACTCCTGGGCCTTCACGTGATGACCGAGCGGGAGGGAAACCTCTGCCAACTGCTGCGTCGTTCCCGACAGACGCGGGTGGTCCGAAGGCAGCAGGGTCAGCGCCCGTGCCAGCAGTCTCTCCGCTGCCGGCATGTCCCACCGCTTATAGGCATGAGCGCCGGCATCGGCGAGACGCTCACCGGCGCGGGCGGCCAGCCCATCCTGAGGGTCATCCAGGCCGCTCTTTCGCCTGTTCATCACGGCCTGTTCCAGATGAAACCCCACGACAACATCTGACTGGCTCGGTTGGTAAGTGTCTCGTGCCTCGAGCCAGTCGGCGAATCTGAGGTGTAGACGTGCTCGGTCATGGAACGTCAGGGTTTGGTATGCAGCCTCTCTGATCAGCCCATGGCTGAAGCGTAGGGCTCCGGTATCCGAACGGCGCATAAAGCGTCTTCGTTCGAGTGTTTCGAGATGACGCCTCAGGTAGGGGCGTGCGCGATCGGGAACGAGTGTCTCGAGTGCCTTCACCGTCAGGTCGTCCCCGGCCACTGCTGCGCTGCGCAGGAGATCCCGCTCGCCTGGCCCCAGTTGGTCGATCCGCATTGCAAGGAGTCCGCGAAGCGAGGCGGGGACCGTGTCTGTTTCGTCGTTCTGGATCGCCGACAGCAACTGCTCGGCGAATAGCGGGTTGCCTTGAGCTGCTTCCGTGATCTTGCGACGCGTGTCAGGTGGTACATCGACGTCCGCCTGTTCGACGATGACTTCGTCGAGGTCCTCGGTGTCAAGCGGTTCGAGATGAAGCAATTCGCTACGTTCAGACTCGGTGGCCCAAATTGGGTGTTCTTCGAGAAGCTCGGGTCTGGCCAGGCAGAGGAACAGAACGGAAGCCTCGAGGTTCTCCGTCAGGTATTCGATCAGGTCGAGCAGTGTCGGTTCCGCCCAGTGGACGTCGTCGAGCACAACCGCCAGGGCCTGCTCTGTGGTCAGGAGTTCGAATGCTCGCCTAACCGCGACGAACAATTCCGCAGATTGGCTGGCTAGAGGGTCGACGCCGATGGCTCCGGCAACCTGGTCCCGCAGGCCTGTTTCCTGTCCGAGCAAGGCGGCCAGGTCGGGCCATCCTCCCGGTCCGGCTGCCTGAACGAGGATGTCGTTTAGGGGTGAGAAGGTGTCACTGGCTCGAACTGCAGGACAGGCGGTCTCGGCGATGCCGGCGCGGCCAGAAATCGACTGGGTGAAGGCCCTCGAAAGTCGTGACTTGCCGATTCCGGCCTCTCCGATGACCGTCAGCCTTGAGGCTTCCCCGCGACGGACAGCACTCGAGAAAGCGGTCCTGAGGTGGGTGAGTTCCCGGGTGCGTCCCACCATCGGTGCGTGGAGATGTCTGGGAAGGAACGTCGCATCCGGGTTGACTTCCAGGAGCCTCCATGCCACGAGTTGGCTGTCGCCCACGGGAGCTACTACAGCCGACCCGTGAACGAGCCTCATCGTCGCCGGGCCGATCAGAACATCGGTCTGGCGCGCTGCCTGCTGCAATCGTGCTGCGACTGTGACCGCAGGACCGGAAGTCTCTACCCCTGACCGATGTTCGCCGTCGGTCAAGATCTCACCGGTCTCGAGCCCGGCACGAAAGCCTGCCAGCGCGTCC
>Ga0214472_10008736_pt1 | contig 10573 bp, 9 predicted proteins | sample RVTome_6_FD_207662 | JGI IMG/M metagenome (GOLD analysis project Ga0214472, IMG submission 207662) | Soil microbial communities from uranium-contaminated site in the Upper Colorado River Basin, Wyoming, United States - RVT140D175 | ecosystem: Environmental > Terrestrial > Soil > Contaminated >...
GGGCGGGAAAGCCTCCGTGCACGCCGGCGTGGAGGGCGACCAGGTGCGGATCGACGTGATCGACAGCGGCGCGGGCATTCCGCCGGACAAGCTGGCGCTGATGTTTACGCCGTTCGAGCGCCTGGGGGCCGAGCAGACGAGTATCGAGGGCACCGGGCTCGGACTCGCGCTCGCCAAGCGTCTCGCCTCCGAGATGAAGGGCACGCTCACCGTCGAGAGCAAGGTCGATCACGGCACGGTGTTCCACGTCACGCTGCCGCGGTCCGACGGCCACGGCGCTCACGAATCGGTCGCGCCGCAGGCTGTGATTGCAACGGCCACGTACACGGGCTCCGTGCTCTACATCGAGGACAACGCCCCGAACGTGGTGCTCATGGAGCGCCTCCTGACGCGGAGGCCCGGCGTGCGCCTGAAGCACGCGCAGGACGGCCACAGCGGGCTGGAGATGCTGAAAGGCGAGAAGCCGAACCTCGTGATTCTCGATCTTCACCTGTCGGACATGCCCGGCGAGGAGGTGCTGCGCCGCATCTGGTCGGACCCGTCGACCCGCGATGTCCCCGTCGCAGTGCTCAGCGCCGACGCCACCGGCCACTCGCAGCGCCTGCTGCGCGCCTCCGGCGCCATCGCTTACCTGACCAAGCCGTTCGACATCGCCGAAGTCCTTCGACTGATTGACGAGGTCGTGGGCGGCACGCAGGCACCTCCGACGTGAGAGGCGCAGCCGCTCTTGCCGCGTGGCTGATGTTCACCGGATCAGGTGGCGCCTTCGGGCAGGCCCCCGTTCCCGCCGCCGAGGACGTCGAGGCCGCGTACCTCTATCAGTTCGGGCGCTACGTCGAATGGCCGCCCGATCTCGCGGACGACGACGACACATTCGAGATTTGCGTGTTCGGCATGGATCCGCTGGAGACCGCGCTCGAGGAGATCGTGGCGGGCAAGGCGATCACCGGCCGGCAGGTGACGGCCAGGCGGATCATGGAGCTGGACGAGTCGGCGGGCTGCCGCATTCTTTTCGTCAGCCCGTCTCAGAACGCACGGGTGCCCGAGATCGTGAAACGGCTTGCGGGCATGCGCGTGCTGACGGTCGGCCGCGGCGCCGACTTCACGCGGCGCGGCGGCATGATCGGCTTCACCTCTGACGACCGCCGCGTGCGGTTCGTCGTGAATCTGGCGGCGGCTGATGCGGCGAAGCTGATGCTGAGCTCGCAGCTCCTCAGAGTGGCCGCGCGCGTCGACAAGTAGGCCGCCATGCCATCGACGATCCAGGCGAAGCTGACATGGACGAGCGCGATGATCACCTCGATCGCGCTCCTCGTGGCCGGCAGCGCGTTCGTCGGCTATTACGTCTATTCGTATCGCGCGTCGATCGCCCGCAACCTGATCGTGCAGGCGAACACGATCGCGCTGAATGCCGTGCCGGCGCTCAGGTTCGATGATCCGGACTCGGCCCGCGAAACCCTGTCGGCGCTCAGCGCCGATCGAAACATCATCAGCGCCGCCATCTCCCGGCCCGGCGGCGGGCCGTTCGCGTCGTACACGGGGACCGACCCGGGTGGACGCCGGGTCGAGATGAATCACCCGATTGTGTCCGAAGGGGAACAGCTCGGCACCGTACACCTCGCGTACAGCCTTGACGAGCTGTACAACGACGTCGCCCGCTACGCGCTGATCGCGGTGGTCGTGCTCGTCCTGTCGGTGCTCGTGGCCATGGCGGCGGGGCGCGGAATCCAGCGCAGCATTACGCGTCCCGTGGCGCGGCTCGCCGACGCCGCAAAGGCGGTCTCACAGCAGCAGAACTATGCGGTCCGGGTCGAGCCCACCGGCTCGAACGACGAGCTGGGGCTGCTCGTGGACACCTTCAACGAGATGCTCGCCCGGATCTGCGTGCGCGAAGCGGACGTGGAAGCGGGCAACCAGCGGTACGAGCGCCTCACCGAGGAGCTGGAGCAGCGCGTCACGCAGCGGACCGCGGAACTGGAAGCCACCAACAAGGAGCTCGAGGCGTTCACCTACTCGGTGTCACACGACCTTCGCGCGCCGCTGCGGCGGATCGACGGCTTCGCCAAGCTCCTGGTCGACGAGTACAACGCGGAGCTGCCCGACGAGGCGCGGCACTACCTGGGCCGCGTGCGCGACGGCGCCCGCCAGATGGGGCTGCTCGTCGACGACCTCCTGAACCTCGCCCGGCTCGGCCGGCAGGACGTCAAGCTCCAGGTCGCCGGCCTCTCGACGATCGTCCAGCGCGTCACCACCTCGCTGCAGCGCGATGCCGAGGGGCGCGACATCGAGTGGCAGATACAGCCGCTGCCGTTCGTCGAGTGCGACCCGGCGCTCATCGAGGTCGTCTTCACGAACCTGATCTCGAACGCGATGAAGTACACCCGGCCGCGCGCCCGCGCCGTGATCCACGTGGGATCGATTGAGCAGAACGGCCACCCGGTGATCTACGTCCGGGACAACGGCGTCGGCTTCAGCATGAAGTACGCCGACAAGCTGTTCGGCGTCTTCCAGCGGCTGCACCGCGCCGAGGACTTCGAGGGCACGGGCGTCGGCCTGGCGACGGTGCAGCGCATCCTCCACAAGCATGCCGGCACCATCTGGGCCGAGGCAGAGCTCGACAAGGGAGCCTGCTTCTATTTCACGCTGGGCGCCGTGCCGGCGACCCGGCCAACCGTGAGCGAACAGAGCGCATGACGAACGGAAACATTGAAATCCTGCTGGTCGAGGACAACGTGGACGACGTGGAGCTGGCGGTGCGCGCACTGCGGCGCGAAAAGCTGGCCAACGACATCACCGTGGCGCGCGACGGCGAGGAGGCGCTCGACGTGATCTTCTGCCGCGGCGCCCACGCCGGCCGCAGCTTCCAGCACCCGCCGCGCGTGGTGCTGCTGGACCTGAAGCTGCCGAAGGTACAGGGGCTCGACGTGCTGAAGGCGATCAAGAGCGACCCGCGCACCAGGGCGATCCCGGTCGTCATCATGACCTCCTCGCGCGAGGAGCGGGACCTCGTGGACAGCTACAAGCTGGGCGTGAACGCGTACGTCCAGAAGCCGGTGGACTTCGAGAAGTTCCGCAGCATGGTCAAGGATCTCGGCCTCTTCTGGGTGGTCATCAACCAGGCGCCGCCGCCAAGAGCATTCGAGCCGAATGAGGGGCAGTAGCGCGCGGCTCGCGACGTTCGTCATCGGCCTCGCCTGCCTCGCCTCCACGGCAGGCGCGCAGACGCGCGGCACGCTTGCGGAGCTGAGCCTCGAGGAGCTCGCCAACATCGAGGTGACGTCGGTCTCCCGCCGTTCGGAATCGATCGCCGACGCACCGGCGGCGATTTACGTGATCACGCCGGAGGACATCCGGCGGTCGGGCGCTCACGCTCTCCCAGAAGCGCTCAGGCTCGCCGCGAACCTCCTGGTGGCGCAGATCGACGCTGGGCAGTACGCGATCACGGCGCGCGGGTTCAACGGTCTGGCCGCCAACAAGCTGCTCGTCCTGGTGGACGGCCGGACCATTTACACGCCACTCTTCTCCGGCGTGTTCTGGGATCAGCAGGACGTGCTGCTCGAAGACGTCGATCGAATCGAAGTCATCAGCGGGCCGGGGGCCACATTGTGGGGCTCGAACGCCGTCAACGGCGTGATCAACATCATCACGCGCCCCGCCGGCGACACGCAGGGCACCCTGGCGTCCATCGGCGGCGGCCATCGTCGCCAGTCGGCCGCGGTGCGCTACGGCGCCGCGCTGGGCGACCGCAGTCACCTTCGCCTCCACGGGAAGCTCACCAATCTCGAGCCCAACCAGCGCGCCGACGGCGTGAGCGATGGCCGGCACTGGCTCCAAGCCGGCTTCCGCGCCGATTGGGGGGCCGCAGGCGGCGGCTTCACCCTGCAGGGCGACCTCTACCGCGTGACATCGGAAGATCGGCGAAATCGCAGCGGAGTTGAGATTGGACGGGCGGAGTTTTCCGGACTGAACCTTCTCGCCCGCTGGACGCATCAACTCGGCGCGAATTCCGAGCTCCGGATCCAGACGTACGTGGACCACGCCCAACGCAGGGAACGGGTCCTGTTCCAGCCGGAAGCGGACCTCTTCGACGTCGAGGCACAACTCGGTACGTTGAGGGGAGCCCACCGGCTCGTCTGGGGAGGGGGATACAGATATGGACGCGACGACGTGGAGGACGGCTTCCTGGTCGGGTTCCGGCCCGCGCGTCGCGAGCTGGGCTGGACGAACCTGTACGCCCAGGATGACATCCGACTGAGCGAGACGGTCAATCTCACGGCGGGTATCAGGCTGGATTGGAATGACTACACGGGATTGGAGTACCAGCCCGACGCACGCATCGCCTGGAAACCTTCAACCCAGCGGTTGATCTGGGGCGCGGTGTCACGCGCCGTGCGGGCGCCGGCCAGATTCGATCGGGACGTCATCCGGCCCCTCGGCGGCGTCTTTGGGGGCCCGACGTTCGTGTCGGAGGTGGCCACCGTGTATCAGGCGGGATATCGCGCGCAGACGGCCGGGATCCTGACGTGGTCAGTGACGGCGTATCTCCACGACTGGGACAGGCTGCGCAGCGCAACGGCGCCGCCGGTCTTCTTCGAGAACCGCATCGAAGGGCCCGTCTACGGGAGCGAGCTGTGGGCGGCGTGGCAGGTCGTGCCCGCGTGGCGCCTGAGCGCCGGACTCACGGCGCTGCGCAAGGACCTGCGCCTGGAGTCTGGCAGCACCGATCTGCTCGGCCCGCGAAACCCTCAGCTGTCCAACGACCCGGACGCGCAGTGGATGCTGCGATCGTCGATCGACCCCTGGCGGAACCATGAGCTCGATGCGATGGTGCGGCACGTCGCGGCGCTTCCGAATCCGACTGTACCGGCATACGCCGCCGTAGACGTGCGCTACGGCTGGCGTGTGCGCCCGGAACTCGAGCTGTCGCTCCTCGGGCAGAACCTCTTCGATCGCCGCCATGGCGAGTTCAACCCCGTTGCCAGCCGCACCGAATTCGAGCGCAGCGTGTTCGTGCAGGCCAGGTGGTCGCGATGACGGAGCCGGAAGACGTGGTCGACTCGCCGCTGCTGCACCAGCTCAAGAACCACCTGTCGATCGTCATCGGGTTCTGCGACCTGCTGCTCGGCGACCTGCCGCAGGACGATCCGAAGCGCGTCGACATCCAGGAAATGCGGAAAGCCGGCCAGGCCGCGCTGGACCTGCTCCCGGACCTCTCGGCGCGGATGCGCTGAAGACGCCATGCCGGACACTGCCCCCCTGCTCCTGGTCGTGGACGACGAACCCGGCATACTCACGCTGGTGCAGCGTTTTGCCGAAGGCGACGGCTTCGAGGTTGTGACGCGCCCCGGCGGGTACGCGCTGCTCGAGGAACTGACGGAGCTGAACCCCGACGCGGCGCTGCTCGACCGGAACATGCCCGAGGTCGGGGGCGTCGAGCTCCTGAAGGCCATTCGCGAAATCGACCCGGCGTGCCAGGTGATCCTGATGACGGCCGACGCGACGGTTGAATCCGCGATCGAAGCGGTGAAGCTGGGCGCCCTCGACTACCTGAGCAAGCCGCTCGACTTCGACCGGCTGCGCGAGCTGCTTGGCGGCGTGCGTCACGGGATCGCACGCCGCCAGCGCCTGCTGGCGGCCGATACCGAGCTGGCCACCCGCTTCGAATTCTGCGGGATGGTGGGCCGCAGCCCCATCATGCAGGACCTGTTCGACCTGATCCGCCGGCTCGCGCCGCACGCCCGCACCGCGCTCGTCACCGGCGAGACCGGCACCGGCAAGGAGCTGGTCCCGCGCGCGCTGCACAAGCTGGGGCCGCGCAAGGATCGCAAGTTCATCGCCTTCAACTGCTCGGCGCTCGTCGAGACGCTCGCGGAGAGCGAGCTGTTCGGCCACGTGCGCGGCGCATTCACCGGCGCCGTCGAGGCGAAGGCCGGACTGTTCGAGCAGGCCGACGGCGGCACGCTGTTCCTGGACGAGATCGGCGAGCTCCCGCTGCCCGTGCAGGCCAAGCTGCTGCGCGTCATCGAGTACGGGGAAGTCCAGCGGGTGGGCGCCACCGACAGCCGGAAAGTGGACGTCCGGGTGATCGCGGCCACCAACCGGCGGCTGCCCGAGGAGGTCGCCGCGGGCCGCTTCCGCCAGGACCTCTACTACCGCCTGAACGTCGTCGAGATCCAGCTGGCCGCGCTGCGCGAACGCCGCGACGACATCCCCTATCTGACCGCCGCGTTCGTGCAGGAATTCGCGGCGCGCTTCCAGAAGCGCGTCAACGCCCTGAGCCCGGGCGCCGAGCGGCTGCTGCACAACGCCCCCTGGACGGGAAACATCCGCGAGCTCCGGAACGTCATCGAGCGCGCCTGCATCCTGAGCGACGGGCGCATCCTGAGCGAGCGCGAAGTGCTGGCGGCGCTTGGCGGAGGGGCGCGGCTGGCCCCGCCACGGGCCGCGGCTGAGTCGACGCCGCTCGAGTCCGAAGAACTCGCGCCGGAGCTCGATCGCGAAATGATCGAGCAGGCGCTGCAGCAGGTGGGGGGCAACCGATCCGCGGCGGCGCGCAAGCTCGGCATCAGCCGGCGGGCGCTGTACCGCCGCCTCGATACCTTCGGTCTTCGATGAGGTCCACCGGCAAGATCGTGATCGCGGACGACGTGCAGGCGAACCTGAACCTGCTGTCGGGCATCCTCACCCGCGAAGGCTACTCCGTTCAGACGGCCGGCGACGGTCTCGCCGCGCTCGACCTGGTCGTCAGCGAGATGCCGGACCTCGTCGTCACCGACGTGATGATGCCCGGGATCGACGGCTTCGATCTGTGCCGCCGCGTCAAGAGCAATCCGGCCACGCGCCTCACGCCCGTCATCCTGGTGACGTCGCTCGGGGAACGCGAGGATCGCATCGCGGGCATCAACGCGGGCGCTGACGACTTCCTCACCAAGCCGTTCGATCCGCACGAGCTCCGGGCACGCGTTCGCTCGCTCGTGAACCTGAAACGGTTCACCGACGATCTTGATTCAGCCGATTCGGTGATTCTCAGCCTCGGCATGATCGTCGAAGCGCGGGATGGCACGACGGGGAACCACTGCCAGCGGATGGCCGCGTACGCCGCCGCGTTCGGCGCGCACCTGGACCTGGCGGCTGAAGACATCGCCGCGCTCCACCGCGGCGGCTACCTGCACGACGTGGGCAAGGTGGGCGTGCCCGACTCCATCCTCCTCAAGCCCGGGAAGCTCACCCCCGCCGAGTTCGAGACGATGAAGCGGCACACGGTGATTGGCGATGCATTGTGCGGCGACCTCCGTCTGCTGCGGCCGGTGCGCCCGATCGCGCGGCATCACCACGAACGCAGCGACGGGTCCGGCTATCCCGACGGGCTGAGCGGCGACGCCATTCCCCTGCTCGCGCAGATCACGGGCATCGTCGACGTCTACGACGCGCTGACGAGCGATCGGCCGTACCGGAAGGCGCTGACACAGGACGCGGCGCTGGAGGAGCTGCGGCAGGAAGCCCGCCGCGGCTGGCGGCGCGCGGATCTCGTCGAGGAGTTTACGGGCACCTGCCTCGACGGACGCCTGAAGCGGCTCGTCGAGCGGACCGCGCCGCCGGTGCCGTTCAGCGCGCCACCGGCGATCAACACGCGCTAACTGCGTCGCTCTCCACACACGGCCTCCTACTGGACCGAATCACAGGTAAAGAGGCGCAGGACCCGACGCAGGCGAGATCTCGCTTCTGTCGTAAAGGGCTCGCAGGATCATCTGGTAGACCGCTGGTGTGTCCAAGTCCGTAGGACAGTGAATAACGAAGCGGCCCTGTAGATAGGCGGGTGTTCCGGAAGCCGGCGAGACGGACCGAATCACTGCCAGATATGTTTCCTGGCGAGGCGAACGTTTGAGCTCCGCTTCGAAAGGCACCTTCATGACACTGAGCACCGACCAGGGCGCGCGCGGATCACAATCGTGCGCGCGTTGCGTAGTACCCGCGGCGGGCGCGCGTGAAGTAGTTCCGGTCCTTCACCTTCACGCGAATCGTCCTCCACTCGTCGTCCGGTGGGCGCGACGACACGTAGCCGAGCATGTACTGCTTGTTCAGTTCGTTGGCGATCCGCTCGGTCGCCGGTCCCAGGTCCTCCGCCGACCTCACGACTTCGGTGTAGCCGCCGCTCTGGGCGGTAATCTCGCGCAGCGCCTCGGGGTCCACCCGCGTGCTCAGGAGCGCGCCGGGCGCGTCGATCGCAATCGCGTAGACAAAGGGATCCGTCCGGCGCAGGATGTCGCGCGTCTGTCGCAGGGTGAAATCGCTGGCGGTGTCGGCGCCGTCCGACACGATGACGAGCGCCGCGCGCGTGTGGATACGGCGGCCGAACATCGGCGCCGAGGCCACGAGGGCGTCATAAATCGCCGTGCCGCCGGTCGGCCGGAAGCTGTCAAGCCGCCCCTTGAGGATTACCGGCGGCTGCGTCCAGGGCACGACGAGATGCGGCTGGTGGTTGAACGCCGCCATGAAGACCTCGTCGCCGCTCTCGAGCAGGCCGCCGACGAACCGGTCCACCGCGCCACGGGCGTCGACAATCGGCTGGCCGCGCATGCTGTCGCTGGCGTCGAGCAGCACGCCGAGGCTGACCGGCACGCGTTCATCGGTGAACTGGGTGATGGCTTGCGGGACGTCGTCTTCGAGGATCTCGAAGTCGTCTTTCGTGAGCCCGGTGATGAGACGTCCGCCCGCATCGACGACGGTCACCGTGACCTGGACCGTGTCGACCCGCGCCCTGAACGTCTGCGCGCCCAGTAAGGAAACAACAAACACGAAGCACACGAAGAGTACGAAGGTCACGAAGACCTTTTTGGGTTTTTCGCCGTCGTGTCCTTCGAAACCTTCGTGCACTTCGCGTTTGTTGTCTCTAAACGGACCCCGGCTCCGTCCAGCGGAACACCCGCCGGTTCTGCTTGTCGCGGAAGGAGCCGACGGCAATCAGGATCAGGTCAATCAACGTCCAGATGCCCAGGCCTCCGAGCGTCAGCAGCATCAGGATGCCGGTTCCGATCTTCCCGACGTAGAACCGATGAACGCCAAAGACCCCCAGGAGGATGCAGAAGAGCAGGGCGACCAGTCTCGACCGGTCAGAAAACTCTGCCGTGCTCATTCAGGGGATCATACAGGGCCCTCGCTGGCCCGACGGTGTCTAATATCGCATGCGCGCGATCGGCTTCGCCGCCATCCTGATGACTGCGGCGTGTGCGGCCCGGCCGCCCGTCGTGGCGCCGCCGCCGGCCCCCACTGTCGACGTCGACGCTCTGATCCGGCAGGGGTGCTACGCCTGCCTCGAGGCGGCCTTTACGGCTGCGTCGGACGCGGGAGCGGGCGATCAGGCGTTTGAAGCGGCGCTTCTGCTGGTTGTCCGCTCGAAGGAGCTCGGCCTGCCTCCGGGGCCCTGGCTCCAGCGCGCGGCCGCGATACTCCCCCGAGCCCCGGAATGGGCAGCCTACTACGACATCGTCAGCGCACTACGGCCCGATCCGCTGAGCGGCGGAGGTGACGCCCTGGCGACCGCGGATTTCGCGCGGCCGCGAGCCGGCGACGCCTGGGATACGTGGCGGGAAGGGCTCAAGACCGGACCGGCATCGCCAGTCCTCCGCACCTATCTCGATCTGTCGATCGCGTGCCGGCGTGATGGCATCGGTCGGCCCGCTCTGGACGGCGCGTCCCGCGATGCCGCCGCAGCGGCTGCACTTCAGGCGTTCGGCCCTGTGCCGCTGGTGCGGTACCGCGTCGGGTTATGCGGCGGCGCGGAGCTCGAGCAACTGGACGCCGTCAGAGCCGCCGACGATGCGTTCGTCGATGCGGATCTCGAGCTCGGCCGCCGCGCGCTGCAGAATCGGGTGCCGCCGGACCTCACGGAGGGACTGACACGGCTGCAGTCGGCGCGCGCCGCGTTCGCGGCGTCGCCTGTCCCCCCCATGATTCTCGGCAACCTCCACGAGACCAGGGAGGAGTGGCCGGAAGCGCTCGCGGACTACGACGCGGCGCTGGCGCTTGTCACGACCCATCTCGATGCGCTGCTTGGCCGAACGGTGAGCCTGTCCAACCTGGATCGCTATGAGGACGCTCTGGCCTCTGCGAGCGGGCTTCTCGAGCGTGGAGGCCGGTCCACCGCGCAGGCGCACTACTGGCGCGCGTGGAATCTGTATCAGCTCGATCGCATCCAGGAGGCGCGTGTCGACGCCGACCGCGCGAAGGCGCTGATGGTGAACCCGGCGCTCTTCGTGCTGTCCGGCATGATCGAATGGCGCGAGAAGCGGCTCGCCTCCTCCGACGCCGAGTTTGTCCGAGCCATCGAGATGGACTTCGGGCAGTGCGAGGCGGCGTTCTATCTCGGGACTGTGCGCTGGGAGCGCAGTCTCTGGCGTGAGAGCCTCGCCGCCTTCATGCACGCCGAGCAGTGCTTCGAGCTGTCAATCGCCACGAGAAAAGAGGCGATCGCAAACCTGTCGAAGACAGCGGAGGAGACGGCGTCGAACGCCGCGATGATCGCGTCACACCAGCGGGCGACTGAGCGGGCCGAGATGCGGCGCGGCCAGTCGAC
>Ga0214472_10008738_pt1 | contig 10573 bp, 13 predicted proteins | sample RVTome_6_FD_207662 | JGI IMG/M metagenome (GOLD analysis project Ga0214472, IMG submission 207662) | Soil microbial communities from uranium-contaminated site in the Upper Colorado River Basin, Wyoming, United States - RVT140D175 | ecosystem: Environmental > Terrestrial > Soil > Contaminated >...
TGCACTGGAACCATGCCGGGCGTGGCGAGGAACATGCCGATCACCGCGGTGAAAACGATCAACGACACCACCCGCGGCTTGGTCAGCGCGTAGAACGCCCGCATCCTGCGTATCAGGGGGCGGGGTTGCGCGGCGCTATGACTCGGGTGTAGCCCAACCGACATGGTTGAATGGGTCGCCGACGCGGCGATCAGGGGGAGCAGGCCCGAATTTTATCATTGGCGCAACTCAGGACACTAGCATGCCTGCGCGGCGCCGGCCGCAGCGAACGCGCTCGCGTCCTGCTTCGCGCCGAAGGCGGGAATCCACCAGGAATGGATCACATCGGCCGCGGTGGTGATGACGCGGATCTTCTTGCCGACCGGCACCACCATTTCGTTGTCGACCTCGAGGAGGTAGTTCTCGCCCCGGGGCGCGTTGCCCTCGATCTGCTCGCGCGGCGTGGCGAGCGTGGACAGGAAGCTGATGCCCTCGCCCTCGCCCTTGATGTAGTCGTAGCCCCACTTCCACTGGTAGCCGGTCACCTTCACCGTAACGTCCGCGGCCGAGGTGTCCTTCTGCGCGATCACGACCTTCGTCACCGGCCACGCGATCACCACGAGGATGATCGCCGGGATGACCGTCCAGATGATCTCGACGGCGGTGTTCTCGTGGAACTGCTCCGCCTTGTGGCCCTTCGACTTGCGGTGCGCGTAGCAGGAGTAGAACATCGTGCCGAACACGCCGGCGAAGATCACGATGATCAGCCACATCACCAGCTGGTGGAGCCAGTCGATGTCGGCGGCGAGCCTGGACGCGGGCGTCTGGAAGTACCACGCGATCGCCTGCGCCGGGCCGGAAAGCGCAAGCCCGGAGAAGCCGGCGAGCGCTGCAATGACTTTCGTTCCCCTCATGTTCGTCGATCCCCGAATCAGAACCGCAGTCTTCTCTGCAGCTCGGCGGCGAACTCGACGCGCGCCTGCTCGTCGAGATGCCGCCCCAGCTCCAGCTCTTCGTCGGCGCCGCGCAGCATCACGCGCTTTCCCGCCTCCAGGTAAACCTTCGCCCGGCGCGCCTCCATCTCGTAGCGCGCCACCCTTTGCGCTTCGGCCACTTCCACGGTCAGGCGACCGGACTCGACAACGATGCGCTCGTAGTCGGCGGCGTGCCGCGCGTAAGCCAGGTACGCGGCGGCGAGCAGCAGCACTTCGAGTCCTGCGAACGGCAGCACCAGCCACGCGCCCGCAAGCGCGAATGCGCCGCCTATCCCGACGACCGCCACCGCCAGCGCCACGTACACGCCGGCAAGCCCGGCCGGAGAAATCGAGCAATTGCGCTTGAGGGTCAGGCTGAAGCCGGCATTCCCGTCGCGAAACGGCAGATTGCGCGCCGGTTCTGCAGGGGTGCTCAACAAGCGGCGGAAAATACCACAAAAACTTGCGCCACCTCAAGGAATGCTTCTGAAAATACGAACCGCTTTCACTTCCTGTGGTTTCCACGCATGCCCGTACACCACCTCGAAGGTCGCCTGCGGCTTGTCGCCCAACGCGCGACGCAGCCTTTCGCGGAACGCCCTTCCCGCGAGGCCGCGCGGCCGATCGGCGCGCGCGCTGGTCTGGCCGCTCGCGCGCAGGTCGCGCAGCAGCGTGTCCGCGTCCGGATAGGCGAGCGTCAGCATTTCCATGTCCATGACCGGGCCGGAGAGCCCCGCGGCGAGCAGCATGTCGCCCAGGTCGTGCATGTCGGCGAAACCGTGAACGCGCGCCGCGCCCGCGGCCGCGCGCAGCTCCTTCAGCGCGTCCGGCCCGAGCGTGCTGAACATCAGCAGCCCGTTCGCGGTCAGGACCCGGCGGAATTCCTTGAACGCGACGAGCGGATCGGCGAGCCAGTGCAGCGCCATGTTCGACCAGACCAGATCCACCGAGGCCTCGGCCATCGGCAGCCGCTCCAGGTCCGCGCAGACCGACAAGGCCTTTGCGCCGGCGAGGCGGGCGAAAAGACCCGGCTTCGGCAGCATCGGCAGCGAGTAATCGAGCGCGATGAGCGTGGCCTGCGGATAGCGCTTGCCGAGCGCACGGCGCGGCGGGCCGCTTCCCGCGTCGAGCACCCGGCGCGGCGCAAGCTTCACGTAGTCCAGGCGCTCGAGCATCCGCGCCGCGATTTCGTCTTCCAGACGCGAGGCCCGCGGGTAGGTCTTCGCCGCCCGCTCGAAGCGCCTGCGGGCGGTGCGCCGGTCAATCGGGGGCGAGCGTTCGCTCAATCGCGGCGCAGACTGCGAGGAGATGGCGGTCGGTGCCCGCCGTGCCGCACGCCATGAGGCCCACCGGCGCGCCTCCGGGCTCGTGGCAGGGCAGCGACGCCGCGCAGCCGTCGAGGAAGTTGACCAGGCCGTTGTTGCGCAGGATGCGCGCGTTCCAGCGGAAGTAATCGTCGTCGCTGCGATCGGCCTCTTCTATCGTCGGCGCGATGCACGGAATGGTGGGCATGAGAATCGCGTCGAACGGCGCCGCGAGCGCCTCGATCTCGGAAATGAAGCGCGAGCGCAGGCGGCCGAGCGCGACGTAGTCGGCGGCAAGGACGTCCTTGCCGAGCAGCACCCGTTTGCCCACGCGCGGATCGAACTGCGCGATGCGCTCGAGGTGCGGCCTGTGAATCTCGTAGGACTCCGCGCCGGAAAATCCGCCCGCCCTGAAGTACTCGTCCTGCCGGTCGAAGGCGCGAACCGCAAGCTCGGTGATCACTGCCCCGGCCTTCGAAAGCTTCGACAGGCTGGAGTCGAAAGCGGCGCAGACTTCCCGGTCGAGATCCTCGAGCGCCGATGAGCGCGGCAGCAGCAGTCTCAGCCCTTTTGCTTCCATGGACGGGAGCGGCTCGGGCGTTTCGCCGGAGAGCACCGCGTCGTACGCCGCCGCGCAGGCGGCCGAATTGACGAGCGGCCCTATTGAATCGAGCGTGTACGACAGGGGAAAGGCGCCTTCGCGCGGCACGCGGCGCGCGGTCGGTTTCCAGCCGACCACGCCGCACAGCGCCGCCGGCCCGCGGACCGAGCCGCGCGTATCCGAGCCGAGCGACATCACGGCCATGCCGTCGGCCTGCGCCACGGCGGCGCCGGAGGACGAGCCGCCGGGCACGCGAGCGCTCTTGCGGTCGTAGGGATTCCTCGGCGTGCCGTAATGCGGGTTGAGGCCGACGCCGCCGAAGGCGAACTCCACCATGTTGGTGCGGCCGATGAAGACGGCTCCCGCCGCCCTTAGCCGCGCCACCGCCGGCGCGTCCGCCCGCGCCGGAGGATTTTTCTCCAGGATCCTCGACCCGGCGCGGGTCACGTCGCCCGCGACGTCGAAGAGATCCTTGAGCGACACCGGCAGCCCGTCGATCGGCGAGCGGCGTACGCCCGCCTTGCGCAGCCGGTCGGCGTAGTCCGCCTCCGCGCGCGCGCTTTCCGCGTACAGCTTGAGGAACGCGCGGCTGCCCTCGCCCGCGCGGTCGTTGATCCGCGCGAGCGCCTGCTCGACGAGCCCGCGGCTGGAGGTCCTGCCCGCAGCCAGGGCGGCGGCGAGCTGCGCTACAGTCCACATGAGGAAAAGATAGCATGCGCAAATTCCTCGGGGACGCGTTTTTCGGCGGCGCCTGCTTCGTCTGCCGCGGCGGCGCGCGCGCGATCCTGTGCGAGGCGTGCCGCGCGGAGTTGCCGCTGCTCGCGCGCGAGCTTTGCCCGCGCTGCGCGCTCGAATCGCCCGGCGGCGCGCTCTGCGGCCGCTGTCTCGCCGAGCCGCCCGCCTACGACGCGACCGTCGCCGCGCTCGCGTACGATTTTCCGGCCGACGCGCTGGTGCAGGCGCTCAAGTTCCGCGGCGAGCTCGCGCTTGCGCCGCTGCTCGGAGGATTGGTGCGCGAGCGGCTGCCTGCGGGCGAGCGGGTGGATTGGGTCGTGCCCGTGCCGCTCTCGGCGGCGCGCCTGCGCAGCCGCGGCTACAACCAGGCGCTCGAGATCGCGCGCCACGTGGCGCCGGCCAGGCTCGACATCGACCTGTGCGCGCGCCAACGCGATGGCGCGCCCCAGATGCAGCTTCCGTGGGCCGAGCGCCAGCGCAACGTGCGCGGCGCGTTCGACTGCAGGCGCGCGCTCCCCGGCGCAAGCATCGCGGTGGTCGACGACGTCATGACCACCGGCGCGACGCTGGACGAAATCGCCCGCACGCTCAAGCGCGCCGGCGCCGCCCGGGTGGTGAACTGGGTGGTGGCGCGCACCCTGCCGAGCGCCTGATGTTCGACATCGTGCTGGTGCAGCCGGAAATCCCGCCGAACGCGGGCAACGTGATCCGGCTCGCCGCGAACACCGGTGCGCGCCTGCATCTGGTGGAGCCGCTCGGCTTCTCGATGGAGGACAAGCAACTTCGGCGCGCCGGGCTCGACTACCACGAATATGCTTCAGTAGCGACACACGAGAACTGGATCGCGTGCCGAGCCGCCCTCGCCGGCCGGCGCATGTTCGCATTCACCGCGCGCGCGAGCCGGCTCTATACCGAAGTGCAGTACGCCGCCGACGACGTGTTCGTGTTCGGCGCGGAGACGCGCGGCTTGCCTCAGCCCGTCCTCGATGAAATCCCGCAGCGGTTGCGCCTGCCGATGCGCCCCGGCAATCGCAGCCTCAATTTATCGAACGCCGTCGCCGTGGTGGTCTTCGAAGCCTGGCGGCAGCTCGGCTTTCCGCTCTAGCGCTCCTGCTTCGGGTCGCGGGAAAGAAGCCGCTCGACCGCCGCGGCAGGCGTGAGCCGCTCTTCGAGCACGGCATTGACGGCGTCGCTTACCGGCATGTCGACGCCCTTCGCCTTCGCCAGGCGCACGACTTCCTTCGCCGAGCGCACGCCTTCGGCCACGTGGCCCAGTTCGGCGAGAATTTTTTCCAACGGCATTCCCCGGGCGAGCTCCAGTCCGACACGCCGGTTGCGCGAGAGCTCGCCGGTCGCCGTGAGGATGAGGTCGCCCGCGCCTGCGAGCCCGTACAAGGTCTCGGGGCGGCCGCCGAGCGCCGCGCCGAGCCGTGCGATCTCGGCGAGCCCGCGGGTAATGAGCGCCGCGCGCGCGTTGAGGCCGAGGCCAAGCCCGTCGGAAATGCCCGCGGCGAGCGCCATCACGTTCTTCACCGCGCCGCCGATCTCCACGCCGACGAGGTCGGCGCTGTAGTAGATGCGCATCCGGCCGCCGTGCAGCATGCCGGCGGCTTCGCGCGCGAAGACGGCATCGCGGGCCGCGAGCGTGAGCGCGCACGGCAACCCGCGAGCCACTTCTTGCGCGAAGGAAGGCCCGGAGAGCGCGCCGCAGCGCGCAGCCGATCCCAGCGTCTGGGCCGCAATCTCGTGCGGCAGGAGGCCGGTGCGCTCCTCGAAGCCCTTGCAGAGCGAGACCACCGGGCTCGCCGGCGGCAGCTTCTCGAAAAGGGCGCGCAAGCCGGCGACCGGCGTGGCGGCGAGCAGGAGCTGCGCGCCGGCCGTCGCTCGTGCGAGATCCGCAGTCACCGCGACCGCGCCAGGCAGCGCGATTCCGGGAAGGTAGCGCTCGTTCCGGCGGGTGGCGGCTATCGATTCGGCCTGCGCCGCGTCGCGCGCCCAGAGAACGACTTCAAGCCGTGCGGCGAGCACCGAGGCGATCGAGGTGCCCCAGGCGCCTGCGCCGAGCACCGCGACGCGCGTCACCGCGCGACTTCGATCTTCTGGGCGGCGCCCGACTGCTGCGGCTGCGCGCGCTGCAGGTACAGCGCCTCGAACGACACCGGGCTGAGCAGCACGGGCGGAAAGCCGCCGCGCGTGATGAGGTCCGAGATCGTCTCGCGCAGGTAGGGGAAAAGGATGGTCGGGCAGCCGATGCCGAGCAGCGGCTCCATCTCCTGCTCGGGCACGTTGCGCACCGAGAAAATGCCCGCCTGCACGGCTTCGGCGAGGAACAGCGTGCGCTCTCCCGATTTGGCGGTCACCGTGGCGCTCACGCTCACCTCGAAATAGCCCTCGGCGAACTGCGCGCCCTCGGTGTTGATCTGCACTTCGAGCTGCGGCTGGACCTGCTCGACGAACACCTGCGGGGCGTTGGGAATCTCCAGCGAGACGTCCTTCACGTAGATTTTCTCGATCTGGAAGCTGGGCTGCTGCTGTTGTTCGCTCATGCGATGGCCTTGAGTAGGGGGTCGAGCTTTCCCTCGCGCTCGAGGGCGTAGAGGTCGTCGCAGCCGCCGACATGGCGCTCGCCGATCCAGATCTGCGGCACCGTGCGCCTGCCGCTCTTTCGCGTCATCTCGGCGCGCCGCGCGGGCTCGAGATCGACGCGGATCCTGTCGACGGCGATGCCTTTTTCCGCCAGCAGGCGCTCCGCCGACTGGCAGAAAGGGCAGGACGCCGTCGTGTACATCAAAACCTTCGCCAATTCATTTCTCCACGGGCAGCCCGGCCTGCTGCCACGCCCCCAGCCCGCCGGCCAGGTTCACGGCCTTCGCGAAGCCCTGGCTGCGCAGCGTCGCGGCGGCCTTTGCCGAGCGGTTGCCGGTGTCGCAGTAAACGATCACGGTCCGGTCTTTTTTCTTGGCAACTTCCGCGCCGCCCGCGCCGATGCGCGAAAGCGGCACGTTCCTCGCCCCGAGGATGTGCCCGGCGCCGTACTCCCCGGGCTCGCGCACGTCGACGACCAGCGCGTCCTCGCGATTGATGAGCTGCGTGGCCTGGACCGGATTGACCGCAGGGCCGCCGGTCGCGCGGCGCAGATACGGCCAAAGCAGCATGCCGCCCGAAACCAGCGCCACCGCGATGAGGAGGATGTTTTCCTGGATGAAATTCACGAGGGGCCAACATTATAATTCAGCGCCATGCACAAGCTCGTCCTGCTGCGCCACGGCGAATCCGACTGGAACCGCGAAAACCGCTTCACCGGCTGGACCGACGTCGATCTCTCTGCGAAGGGCGTCGAGGAGGCGCGCTCGGCGGGCCGGCTGCTGGGCTCGGGAGGCTACCGCTTCGACCTCGCATTCACTTCAGTGCTGAAGCGCGCCATCCGCACGCTGTGGATCGCGCTGGAAGAGCTCGACCAGATGTGGATCCCGGAAGAGAAAAGCTGGCGGCTCAACGAGCGGCACTACGGCGCGCTGCAGGGCCTCAACAAGGCCGAGACGGCGCAGAAGTACAGCGAGGCGCAGGTGCTCGCCTGGCGGCGCAGCTACGACACGCGCCCGCCCGCGCTGGAGCCGGGCGACCCGAGGTACGAGTCGAGGGACCCGCGCTACGCCGGCGTCGAGGTGCCGCTGACCGAGTGCCTCAAGGACACGGTGGCGCGCGTGATCCCGTACTGGTCGAGCGCGATCGCGCCCGCGGTGCGCGCCGGCCGGCGCGTGCTCATCGCGGCGCACGGCAACTCGCTGCGCGCGCTGATCAAGCACCTCGACAACATGGGCGAGGCCGAGATCGTGGGCCTGAACGTTCCGACCGGCGTGCCGCTCGTCTACGAGCTCGACGCGGAGCTCAAGCCCATCAAGCACTACTACCTCGGCGACGCGGACGAGGTGGCCGAGCGCATCGCGGCGGTTTCGGCGCAAGGGAAGGTCAAGGCCTGACCAGGCTCCTCCTCCTGGTTGCCGCGCTCTGCGCGTTTTCCGCGTGGGGAGCGACAAAGGAAGAGGACCTCAAAGCGCTGCGCAGCCGCATCGAAGCGCTCAGCCTCGAGCTGGAGAGAAAGGAAGAGACGCGGCGCGAGGCGCGCGATGCGCTGCGCGACTCGGAGCGCGCCATCTCGGAGGCCAACCGCACGCTCGCGGCGCTCGAAGCCGAGGGCCGGCAGCTGCGCGCGCAGTCTGCGGCGATCGCCGAGCGCCGCAGCGTGCTGGAGCGCTCGCTCGCGCAGCGCCAGGCGGCCATCGGCCGCATGCTGGCCGCGCGCCAGGCGGGCGGAGCGCCCGACGCCCTGCGAGTCGCGCTATCCGGACAAGATCCGGCTGCCGTTTCGCGCGCGCTGCATTACGCGGGCTACGTCTCGCGCGCCGCAGCGGCGCTGCTCGCCGATTACCGCTCGGGCATCGCCGAAGCCGAGCGGCTGGCGCGCGAGGCGGCAGCCCAGCGCGAGCAGCTGCGCTCGCTGGAGCAGGCGAGCCGCGCCGACCGTGACAGAATCCTCGCCCAGCGTCGCGAGCGGCGCCGCCTGCTCGCCCAGCTGGCGCACCAGCTGCGCGAGAGTCGCCGGGAAATCAAAGTGCTGCGCGCCGATGAAACGCGCCTGGCGAAGCTGGTGGAGGCGCTCGGGCGCGTGATTTCTGCCCGCGTCGAGCGCGTGCCGCAGCCGGATTCGAGAAATGAGCCCTTCTCGGCCTTGCGCGGGCGGCTTAGCTTGCCGGTGAGAGGGGAACTGACCGGCCGGTTCGGTGCTCCAAGACGTGCGGCGGGAACGGAAGCAAAGGGCGTGTTCATTCGCGCCCCCGAGGGGCAGCCGGTGCGGGCCATCGCCCGCGGGCAAGTCGTCTATGCCGACTGGATGAGGGGGTTCGGAAACCTGCTCATCCTCGATCACGGCGAAGCCTACCTCTCCATCTACGCCAATAATGAGTCGCTGCTCAAACAGGTGGGCGACGCTGTCGCGATTGGAGAGCCGGTCGCCACCACCGGGGCGAGCGGTGGCAACGAGGAAACCGGGCTATACTTTGAATTGCGGCATCTTGGCCGCGCTTTCGACCCGCTGCGGTGGGTCAAATTGAAATAATTTCATCCGACTCGACGGCAACTTATGCAAACCAAGCTTCGCAATTTCGGACTCATCGCCATAGGCGCCGTCGCGGGCGTGCTCATCAGCCTGAACTTCCAGGCGATCGCCGAGCGCGCGGTGCGCACCACGCTGCCGATCGAAGAGCTGCGCGCGTTCACCGAGGTGTTCGGCGCCATCAAGACGAACTACGTCGAGCCGGTGGAGGACAAGAAGCTCATCACCGAGGCCATCAACGGCATGCTCACCGGCCTCGACCCGCATTCGGCCTACCTCGACCAGGAGGCGTTCCGCGAGCTGCAGGTCGGCACGCAGGGCCAGTTCGGGGGCCTCGGCATCGAGGTCGGCATGGAGGACGGCTTCGTCAAGGTCATCTCGCCGATCGAGGACACGCCGGCGTTCAAGGCGGGCATCAAGCCGAACGACCTCATCATCAAGCTCGACGAGACGCCGGTGAAGGGCATGTCGCTCAACGATGCGGTCAAGCGCATGCGCGGCAAGCCGAACACGACCATCACCCTCACCATCTCGCGCAAGGGCGAGAGCGCGCCGCTGGTCGTCACGCTCACTCGCGCCATCATCCGCGTGCAGAGCGTCAAGTCCAAGGTCATCGAGCCGGGCTACGGCTGGGTGCGCGTGTCGCAGTTCCAGGAAGCGACCACGGAGCACCTGGTGAAGCACCTCGGGCAGATGTTCAAGGAAAATCCCGGCCTCAAGGGGCTGGTGCTCGACCTGCGCAACGACCCCGGCGGCCTGCTGCACGGCGCGGTCGCCATCTCGTCGGCCTTCCTGCCGCCGAAGTCGCTGGTGGTGTCCACCGACGGCCGCGCCGAGGACGCGAAGAAGAAGTTCTACGCGACCCCCGACGACTATGCGCGCGGCAGCCGCGGCGAGGACGTGCTGAGGTACCTGCCGGCCGGGGTCAAGACGATTCCCATGGTGGTGCTGGTGAACGGCGGGTCGGCTTCGGCCTCCGAGATCGTCGCCGGCGCGCTCCAGGACCACAAGCGCGCGACCATCATCGGCACGCAGACCTTCGGCAAGGGCTCGGTGCAGACCATCATGCCGCTCGGCAACAACACCGCCATCAAGCTCACCACGGCGCGCTACTTCACGCCGGGCGGGCGCTCGATCCAGGCGCTCGGCATCAAGCCGGACCTCGTGGTCGAGGACCCGACCGACACCCTGACGCGCGTGCGCGAAGCCGACCTGACGCGCCACCTGGAAAACGGCCGCCAGGGCAAGGCCGAGGAGAAAAAGGAGCCCGCCGCGCCGCGCATCCGGCCGCAGCAGCCCCTGACGGCGGCGGAAATGAAGCCGGTCGAGCTCGGCTCGAAGGATGACTTCCAGCTTCAGCAGGCGATCGCGCATCTGAAGGGCGAGCCGGTGAAGGCGGTCGCGCCGACCGTGGCGCAGAACAAGCCGAACTGACCGACGACCAACTCCTCCGCTACAGCCGCCACATCCTTCTGCCCGAGTTCGGGGTGGAAGGGCAGGAGCGGCTGCAGCGCTCGCGCGCGCTGATCGTCGGCGCGGGCGGCCTGGGCTGCCCGGCAGCGCTGTACCTCGCCGCCGCCGGCGTCGGGCGGCTGACGATCGCCGATTCGGACCAGGTCGATCTCACCAACCTGCAGCGGCAGATCCTCTACCGCGCCGAGGTGGTCGGCGCGCCGAAAGTCGAGGCCGCGCGCAGCGCGTTGCATGCCCTGAATCCGGAGGTGGACGTCGCGGCTCTTCAGTCGCGCGTGGATTTCGATGCCGCGGAAAAACTCGTCGCGCAGAGCGACCTGGTACTCGACTGCACCGACAATTTCGCGACGCGCCATCTCCTCAACCGCGCCTGCGTGAAGCACCGCCGGCCGCT
>Ga0214472_10008739_pt1 | contig 10573 bp, 8 predicted proteins | sample RVTome_6_FD_207662 | JGI IMG/M metagenome (GOLD analysis project Ga0214472, IMG submission 207662) | Soil microbial communities from uranium-contaminated site in the Upper Colorado River Basin, Wyoming, United States - RVT140D175 | ecosystem: Environmental > Terrestrial > Soil > Contaminated >...
GCCGGCATCCCGGACGGCGACGCGGGCCGACCGATCGAGGACATCAAGCGAGACATGGTCGAAAAGCACGAGGCCCTGCTGCGGCAGGCGGCTGATCAGGCGGCCCAGGTCGTGTGCTTCCAGGAGATCTTCTACGGCCCGTACTTCCCCGCCGACCAGGACAGGAAGTGGTACGCGCTGACCGAGCCGGTCCCGGAAGGCCCCACCACCCGACTCTTCGCGGATCTCGCGAAGGAGCTCGGCGTGGTCCTGGTCCTGCCGGTGTACGAGGAGGAGAACACCGGCGTCTATTACAACACCGCCGCGGTTGTCGACGCCGACGGCCGTTACCTCGGCAAGTACCGCAAGCACCACATCCCGCATTGCGCGCCCGGCTTCTGGGAGAAGTTCTTCTTCAAGCCCGGGAACCTGGGGTATCCGGTGTTCGAGACGGCGGCGGGGAACGTCGGGGTCTACATCTGCTACGACCGGCACTTCCCGGAAGGCGCGCGCATCCTGGGGCTGAACGGGGCCGAGATCGTGTTCAACCCGTCGGCCACCGTGGCCGGCCTGTCGGAGTACCTGTGGAAGCTCGAGCAGCCCGCGCACGCGGTCGCCAACGGCTATTTCGTCGGCGCGATCAACCGCGTGGGGCACGAGAAGCCGTGGGACATCGGCGAGTTCTACGGCACCTCCTACTTCTGCGACCCACGCGGGCAGATCGTCGCCGAGGGTCCGCGGGACGAGGACGCGGTCGTGGTCGCCGATCTCGACCTCGACTTGATCGCGGACGTGCGACAGACGTGGCAGTTCTATCGCGATCGCCGGCCGGAGACCTACGACGAGCTGGTGGAGCTGTGATCGATCGAATCGAGGCCGTGTCGCCGGCGGAAGCGGGGGTCGCAGCAGAGCTGAACGCGCGTCACGACCGCTATCTGTGGGACGCTGTGATCCGCTATTACGAGACCCCGCTGCCGCTCGCGCGCGGGCGGGGTCAGTACCTGTACGATCACGACGGGCGCGAGTACCTGGATTTCTTCGGCGGGATCCTGACCGTCTCTGTGGGGCACTGCCACCCGACGGTCACGAAGGCGATACAGGACCAGGCGGCGACCTTGGTCCACACCTCCACCCTCTTCCCGACCGCTCCGATCGTCGACCTGGCCGAGAAGATCGCCTCACTGACGCCCGGGGACCTGACCAAGAGCTTCTTCACCAACAGCGGCACCGAGGCCGACGAGACCGCGGTCATGCTGGCGCGCGCGGCGACCGGCAACCAGGCCGTGATAGCCCTGCGGCACGCGTACGCCGGTCGCTCGATGATGGCCACGACCCTGACCGCGCACGCCCCGTGGCGGAGCCAGGAATGGGTCGCGGGCATCAAGCACGCGCTCGCGCCCTACTGCTATCGCTGCCCGCTCAATCTGGAGCCATCGTCGTGCGGGGCGGCGTGCGCGCGGGACATCGAGGAGCTGATCCGGACGACCACGTCCGGCAGCGTGGCGGCCTTCATCGCCGAGCCGATCCTGGGGGTCGGCGGCTTCATCACGCCGCCGCCCGAGTACTTCGAGATCGCGGTCGAGATCGTGCGTCGCTACGGGGGCCTGTTCATCGCCGACGAGGTCCAGACCGGCTGGGGCCGGACGGGGGGCAAGTGGTGGGGGATCGAGCAGTATGGCGTCGTGCCCGACATGATGACGATGGCCAAGGGGGTCGCGAACGGGATGCCGATGGGCGTCACGACCACGACGCCCGAGCTGGCGTCGGCATGGAAGGGCCTCACGATCTCGACGTTCGGCGGGAATCCGGTCGTTTGCCGGGCGGCGAGCGCGACGATCCAGGTCATCGAGGAGGAAGGACTGCTCGAGAACGCGTCGCTCATGGGAGCCCGCCTCCGGGCCGGCCTCGACGCGCTCAAGGAGCGGCACACCCTGATCGGAGACGTACGGGGGATGGGGCTCATGCAGGGGGTCGAGCTCGTCACGGACCGCGACACCAAGGAGCCGGCCGCGGCAGCCACGAACCGGCTCATGGAGGAAACCAGGCGGCGAGGCGTCCTGATCGGGAAGGGCGGGCTCTACGGCAACACGCTGCGGATCGCGCCGTGCCTCAACATCGGGGCCGCCGACATCGACGCGTTCCTGGCCGTCCTCGACGAGAGCCTCGCGGCCGTGGCCGCCGTTCGATGAAGCGCGGATGAGCCCGGACCAGGAGGCCAGGCTGACGATGTTCGCTCTCGTCGCCCTGTACTTCTTCCTCGTCTTCGATGCCCTCAAGACAGTGGCCGTGGCGGACAGGGTCGTTGCCTTCATGTTGATGGCGATCGTGGCCGTGCTGCTGATCGGCGCGCTGGTCGTGAAATGGGAGCCGCGGGCGATGTCGCTCATCGTCCTCGTGGCGGCCGTGCTACAGGGATTCTCGCTCGGCGTGATGCTGACCCTGCACTGGCGCGATTTCGCCACTGCGGTCTGGCTATGTTCGTTCCTCGTCGTGGCGCTGCTCTACGTCTCGCGCCGGTTCCGGGGCGCGGCGGCGTTTCGACTGGACAAACCGGAGTCCACACAGGAGGGTTTGTGAAGGGGCTTCCATCCGACGGCAGGGAACGGACTCGTCGGCGAGAGCGGCGCTGCGGCGTTCTACTGGTGGCACGCGTTTCAGAGGGACGGGATTGCCGAAACCTTCGATCTCCAGGATGTGATCGTCCGGTTGAATTGAAGCTTGAATCCCGTCGCGGATACTCGCCCTGGGCATGAAAACCTACCGCAACTACATCGACGGCGGGTGGCGGGACTGCGCGTCCGGGAACCACGCCCCCAACGTCAATCCCGCGAACACCGACGACGTGCTCGGCGAGCTGCCGCTCTCGTCGCGCGACGAGGCGGAGGAGGCGATCGCGGCGGCGGAGGCCGCCCTCCCGGCGTGGCGCGACACCCCGGCGCCCGAGCGCGGGCGGATGATCGCGCGCGTGCACGGGATCATGGCCGAGCGCGCCGAGGAGCTCGCTCGCGCGCTGACGCGCGAGGAAGGGAAGATCCTGCGCGAGGCCCGCGGAGAGGTCCAGAAGACGCTGAACATCCTCGAGTTCGTCGCCGGCGAGGGGCTGCGACTCTCGGGCGACACGATGCCGTCGGAGATCGGCCACACGTTCGCCTACACGGTCCGCGAGCCGGTCGGCGTCGTGGGCGCGATCACGCCGTGGAACTTCCCGGTCGCGATCCCGTGCTGGAAGATCGCGCCCGCGCTGGTGGCCGGGAACACGGTCGTCTTCAAACCCGCCTCGCTGACGCCCGAGACCGCCGAGATGGTGACCGAGATGTTCGTCGAGGCGGGATTGCCCGCCGGGGTGCTCAACCTCGTCTTCGGGTCGGGGGCCGAGGTCGGTGCCGCGATCGTCGAGGATTCCCGGGTCCGCGCGCTCTCGTTCACCGGATCGAACGAAGTCGGCACCGCGCTCTATGCACGCGCGGCCGCGGGGCAGAAGAAGGTCCAGTGCGAGATGGGGGGGAAGAACCCGCTCCTCGTGCTCGAGGACGCCGATCTTTCGATGGCGGTGGAGGCGACCGCTCAGGGCGCGTTCGGCTCTACCGGCCAGCGCTGCACCGCGACCTCGCGGGCGGTCCTGATGGACGCGATAGCGGACGAGTTCGTCGAGCGGTTGGCACAGCGAGCACGGGAGCTCGTCGTGGGCGACGGGTTGGACGATTCGGTGGACATGGGCCCTTCGGTCGACGAGTCGCAGTTCGAGACCGTGCTCGAGTTCATCGGCGTCGGCCGCGAGGACGGAGCCGAGCTCGTGACCGGTGGCGAGCCGCTGACCGGCGAGGCCCACCGCAAGGGATTCTTCGTGGCCCCGACGATCTTCGATCACGTGGACCGGAAATCGCGGATCGCGCAGGAGGAGATCTTCGGCCCCGTGCTGTCGGTGATCCGCGTCCAGGATTTCGACGAGGGTCTCCAGGTGTGCAACGACACCCGCTACGGCCTCACCTCGTCGATCTACACCCAGGACGCGAGCCGCATCTTCCGCTTCGTGCGCGGCATCGAGACCGGCATCACCCATGTCAACTCGCCGACCATGGGAGGCGAGGCGCAGCTTCCGTTCGGCGGCACGAAGGCGACCGGCGTGGGGATGCGCGAGATGGGGAAGACGGCGATCGACTTCTACAGTGAGTGGAAGACCGTATACATCGATTACACGGGCCGGAGGCGCGAGTCGTTGATCTACTGACCCGGATGCCGGCGGCCGACGCCGCATGGAGGACGCGATGACGATCAAGCACGCCGATGACGTGCGACGCGACCCGGTGGGGGCCGGGAGGGGGACCGTGCGCCAGGTCCTGATCGGACCCGACGAGGGTCCGAACTTCGCGCTTCGGCGGTTCATCATGGAGCCGGGTGGCGGAATGCCGCCGCACACGAACACGGTCGAGCACGAGCAATACGTTCTGCGCGGCCGGGCGCGGATCGGGATCGGCGGCGAGGTGCACGACGTCCGAGCCGGCGACGTCGTGTTCATCCCCGCGGGAATGCCACACTGGTACGCGGCGGAAGGGACCGAGCCGTTCGAGTTCCTCTGCGTTGTGCCGAACGCGCCGGACACGATCGAGGTCCTAGGGGAGGGCTCTCTTGGCCCGACGAGTTAGCTTGCCAAGCTCACACTCGTGCGGACTCCCCCTGCGAGTCTAGATGTCCGATTCACCCAGGCCAGCCATCGCGCCAGGACGAGCAGATCCCACAACAGTCGGCCGTGATCGGCCTTCATCCGGCGATGCTCTTCCAGGAGTTCAAGGCACACAGCTGTCCTGACGCCGATCTCTTCCAGTCCCCCTCCGAGTGTCTCCCGACTCCAATCGTAAAGCGGTCCGCGAAGCCACGCGGCCAGGGGGACAGAAAGCCCCCGTTTGCGTTGGTGCACGACACCCCGCGGCAAGTAGCGACGCGCGTACTTCTTGAGAAAGACCTTCGTGCGCAGGCCGTGGACTCGTTGCGCCACGGGCAGGATCGACGCGAACTCCATTACGAATCGGTCGAGGAATGGCGCCCTGAGCTCGAGCGGCCAGCGCATCGAAGAGCGGTCGGCCTTCGTGAGCAACCCTTCGGCGAGCGAAGTCTCGAGGTCTATCCGTTGCACGAAGTCCATTATCGCGGCTCCCTTGGGAAGGACGGGGTCCTCGTCTTGTGACGTCACGCCCAACCGGGCGAGCTGGGTGGGTGGAATCTGAGACGTCCACAACCGGTGGCGAACCACGCCGTCCATCTCCGCTCCCTCTACGAAACGGCGCAAAAGGAAGGAGATGGCAACCTTCTTGTCACTCGGAGGCCAACGGCGGATCGCGGCTGCGAGCTGCTTCCGCACGCCAAGGGGCAGCCGGCCGTACACGTCAGCCAAGCTGGCGCCGAGGTAGGTCGGATAGCCGCCGAAGAGCTCGTCTCCTCCTTCGCCCACGAGCGCGAGCTTGACGTCCTGCGCGGCGCGGCGCGCCAGAAGCGTCGAGGGAACCCAGGCGGGATCGCCCAGAGGTTCGCCAGCGACCTGGACGAGATCGTCGATCTCGGCGGGGAGCTGGTTCGGCCTCACCCAGACCTCGCTAAGATCGAGCCCCAGGAGTTTCGCCACCCGCGCGGCCTGATCCCCCTCGTCGTAGGACGATTCCTCGAAACGGACCGTGTAGGCTGGGAGAGGCTCCTCGGGGCGCACCGCTAGCGCCACGGCCGCGACGAGCGAGGAGTCGAGCCCCCCGCTCAGGAACACACCGCACTCCACCTCCGTATCTGTCTGTCGCCGAACGGCTTCGCGGAACACCTCATCGAAAGCGTTCTCGGACAGAGGACGTTTCGCGGTTTCCACGATCGGCCAGCGCCAGTAGCGGCGTCGCCGCGTCTCCCGACCGTCGAACGTCACGATCTCCGCGGGGCCGATCTTGCCAATCCCTTGAAATGGCGTAGCAGGGGCCACGAAATGACCGAATCGGAGGTACCCCGTCAGGGCCTCCAGGTCGGGGCGCGGTCGCCACTCGGGATCGAGAGCCAGGGCGGCGATCTCGGTGGCGAACGTCACATGCCCATCCCGTTCCGCATAGAACAAGGGCCGCTCGCCGGCGCGGTCCCGCGCCAGGAGCAGGCGATTGCCTCGTGGATCCCAGAGCGCGATGGCGAAGGCGCCCAGGAGTCGCAGCACGAAGTCATCTCCGAGCTCCAGATACAGGGCCGGCAGGATCGCCACGTCCGTGGCGCCTCGAACCTCTCGGCCGCGCGATTCGAGCCACGCGCGCAGCTCCCCGTGGTTGTCGATCTCTCCATTGCAGGCGGCCATGACGCCGGTCACGGGATCGACGATCGGCTGATGTCCGTCGGCCAGGCCCCGGATCGCCAGCCGACTGGCGCCCAGTGCTGCACGGTCGTCCGCCAGGAACCCCATTCCGTCCGGGCCCCGATGCTCGAGAGCGTCGAGCATGCTTCGGACGCGGACTTCCATACGCGCGCTCTCCCAGGGGGCCTGGAAACGAGCGATTCCGCACACCCCGCACATCTCAGGGTCTCCGCGGGGGTGGGCCGAGCTTTACGCCCCGCCACCCGGGAGCGAGCTCGAGCGACGATACATCGTTGCGCGCGGCGATGGAGTCGAGGGCAGCATGGCTCCGCCGATCGCCGACAAGAAGGAGACCACCGCGTCGCGAGGCCAGCCACAAGTCGCGTTCCGCTGCCGGGACGAGTTGTTCGGGCCAGAGGGGACCACGGCTCAGCATGAACACCACATAGTTGCTGCTCAGCTCACTGCCGTCCTCGGTGATCACGGTCACCGGGCGGCGGAGGTAGAAGGAAATCCCCTTCGAGTAGCTTCGCAGGAATGCCACCGGCATGCTGGCCGAATTGGCCTCGACCGCTTGCGCCAACGCCTTCGAAGAGTTCGACCATGCGAATTCCTGAATTCCTCTGAAGGCGACGGCCAGGAGAAGGACGGAAGAGACTAAGAAGGCCGCGAACGCAGCGGGAACCGTTTGCCGGATCGCCGCCGCCGCCGCAGTGAGAGCTACGATCGCGAATGCGAGCGCCAGGCTGGGGAAGATCGGCGTGAGCTCTTGGAACTCCCTGCCTGCGACTCCCAGCCAATCGTGTAAAAGCCCAGGGTGGATGCCCTCCGCGCCGAGCAGTACCGCGCAGACGAGACTGACGATGGCCAGGACAACCACGCCATGCCGGACAACTCCGGCGGCTCTCCCCGACTGATGCTCGAGAGCTCTTTCGAACAGCCGCGCAATGAGGACGCCGATGGCCACGACCGCTGTGAGCACGTATCCCGGCAACTTTGATTGCGAGATCGAGAAGAAGGCCACCACCACGATGGCCCAGACGACAAACAATCGGTCGGCTCGGCTCCAGTGAAGGCGCGTCCTCCATGCCGCGAGAGACGCCTCGGGAAGAAGCACGCTCCAGACGAAGCACGCTCCGAACATCACGGGGATGTAGTAGTACACGGGACCGGTCCGGTGATGGGCTGGAGTGGTGAACCGCTTCAGTGTCTCTTCCACGATGCCGTAGTGGGGAAAATCCGGACGCTCGAGAGCGACGCCGATGAACCACGGCAGCACCACGGCAAAAAAGACAAGGAAGTTTAGAGGCGAGAAGAGCCGGCGGATGGCCCCCCGTCGCCGGTCGACGATGAAGAAGGCGGAAAGGACGAGCGCGGGGATCACGAATCCCACAGGACCCTTGACCAAGGTGGCCATGGCCGCAGCCGCGGCTCCGATCATGTAATAACCGCGACGAGCCCGCCCTTCGCGCTCTTCGGCGCGATAGCCAGCCAGAACGGCGCCGCAGACGAAGAACGCCAGCGGCATGTCGAAGATCACGATTCGCGAAAAAGCGAAGAACAGTGGACATGTGACCACGATGGCGATCGCCAGACCGGCCGCCCGCTCCCCATACTCCTTCCTGCAGAAGGCGTGGAGCATCAGAAGGAGGATCAGGGCGAAGAGGGCGGAAGGGATTCGAGCTGCGGCCTCGGAATGCCCGAAGGCTTCGAGGGAAAGGGCCACGGTTTTGAAGTAGAGGATCGGTTTGTCGAGGTATGGAACGCCGTTGTAGGTGGGGACGAACCACCCCCCCGACTCCGCCACCTCGCGAGCGACCTCGGCGTTGCGTCCCTCATCCGGGTTGACGAGGGGGAGCGAGCCTAGCCGGGCGAAGACCAGAAAGCCGGCCAGGGAGAACGCGGCCAGAAATCCGCCGAGGCGCCAGACTTGGGGCATTCGGAAAGGCCTCTTTCCTGTGATGGCGCTCTGCTAGCGGAAGCGAGCCTTGACCAAGGAACCGGTCTAGAGATCGTTTTGCAACAAGCGACCGGTTCCACCGGGTCGTGGAAGTGTTAAGATGATTGGTCACGGCCTCATCGAACGACCAGGAGGGAATGATGGCTACCATCATCCGCGGCGCCGAGATCGTCACCGCGTCGGATCGCTATCTGGCCGACGTCAAAGTAGAGGACGAGGCGATCGCCGCGATCGGCGCGGACCTCCCGTCCGAGTCCGGCGACGAGGTCGTCGACGGCTCCGACCAGTGGCTGATCCCGGGCGGCATCGATCCCCATGTCCACATGGCGCTCCCCTTCATGGGCACGGTGTCGATCGACGATTTCGAGAGCGGCTCGATCGCCGCGATCATGGGGGGGACGACCGGCATGATCGACTTCGTGATCCCGTCCAAGGGGGAGTCGCTGCTGGAGACCCTCGAGGCCTGGCATGAGAAGGCCGCAGGCAACGCCGCGCACGACTACACGTTCCACATGGCCGTCACCGACTGGGACGAGCGGATCGCGCGCGAGATCCCGGTCGTCGTCCGCGAGCACGGGATCACGTCGTTCAAGATCTTCATGGCATACAAGGGCGTACTCGGCGTCGACGACGAGCAGATCTTCCACATCCTCGAGGCGACGCGGGACGCGGGCGGATTCGTCAACGTCCACGCGGTGAACGGAGACGTGCAGCTGCTGCTCGCCGACCGGTTCGCGGAGAGTGGGAAGACCGGGACCCGCTGGCACGCGCTCGCTCAGCCGCCGCGCGCCGAAGGCGAGGCGACGGGTCGGGTCATCGACCTCGGGGCGATCGCCGGCCAGCAGGTCTACATCGTCCACGTGACGTGCGACGAAGCGGTCGAGCGGATCGCCGCCGCCCGCGCGCGAGGCGAACGGGTGTGGGGCGAGACGTGCACCCAGTACCTGCTGCTCGACGACTCCGCGTACGACCTGCCGGACTTCGAGGGCGCCAAGTACGTGCTCTCGCCGCCGCTGCGGAAGAAGCAGGACCAGGCGGCGCTCTGGCGGGCGCTGGCGACCGACGCGATCTCGGTCGTGGGGACCGACCATTGCGCGTTCGACTTCGCGCATCAGAAGGCCATGGGGCGGGACGACTTCCGCCGGATCCCGAACGGCTTCATGGGGCTCGAGGAGCGACTGCCGCTGCTCCACACCCACGGCGTCGCGACGGGTCGGATCAGCGCCAATCGCTGGGTGGAGCTCTGCGCCACGAACCCGGCCAAGATCTTCGGCCTCTACCCGCGGAAAGGGACGATCGCGATCGGCTCGGACGCCGACCTCGTGCTGTGGGACCCCGCGGCCAGCGGGACGATCTCCGCGAAGACCCACCGCTCGCGCTGCGACTACAACGTCTACGAGGGGTTCGAGACCGTCGGTGCGCCGACCCGCGTATGGGTGCGGGGGGAGCTGGCCGCCAGGGACGGCGAGTTCACCGGCACGGTCGGCCGGGGACGGTTCGTGAAGCGTGAAGGTCGGGAGCGAGTTTCGTGATATACTCCTCGGCGGGGAGGCTCGCATGTCGAACCGAGTCGGTTGCCAGTCATTCCTGCAGCTGACCGCACTGGCGCTGCTGCTCGGGGCGTGCAGCGGCAACTCGTCGCCCACGCCGTTCGACCCGGGCGGCAATCTCTCGGGCGCGGTCGTCCGGGACGGGATCGAGTACCGGGCGGAGGTGCTGGTGATGGAGTCGTTTCCGGTCCAGCTCGCGGGCCGGGCGACGGTGAGGAACCGCTCCGACCGGACGCGCACGGTCACGTTCGCCGACGGCTGCGTGACCCTCATGCGGGCGTACCTGCCGGACGGCGGCACCCCGGTCTGGGATCAGGGAAGCGAGGTCGGCTGCACGCTGGCGCTCGTGCCGGTCGAGCTCGCGCCGGGCGAGGAGCGCGTGTTCCCCACGCCCAGCGCTTCGGCGTACGAGATCCTCGCCGGCGGGCTCCCCGACGGGCCCTACCGGATCACGGTCTACCTGCGGCCCGTCGGCGGCGAGCCCGTCGAGATCGTGGCCGGGACGACCGACCTGGCGATCCCGCGCTGAGCGCTCACCCCGCGTACAGGCCGAGCACGAAGTCCCAGCCCCTGTCGTAGAACCTCCGTTGTCCCCGCCCGGGCCGGCGAACGCCCGCAGCACGTCGTCCCACAGCGACTCTACGTACGCGCGCAGCGGGGCCAGGCCGGCCGGATCGGGGTGGTAGATGTGACGGTTCCCCTGCCGGCGGTGTCTCACGAGGTGGGCCCGCTCGAGGACGCCCAGGTGCTGGGCCGTCAATCCCCCGCGAACCC
>Ga0214472_10008740_pt1 | contig 10572 bp, 9 predicted proteins | sample RVTome_6_FD_207662 | JGI IMG/M metagenome (GOLD analysis project Ga0214472, IMG submission 207662) | Soil microbial communities from uranium-contaminated site in the Upper Colorado River Basin, Wyoming, United States - RVT140D175 | ecosystem: Environmental > Terrestrial > Soil > Contaminated >...
AACTTCATCGTATCGCCTCTGGTCGGTGGTGGAGGGTGATGAATCGTAGCGGTTCATTTGTATGATCGCCATTCTATCACCGCCACAGGCGTCGATGGAACTGTCAACTGGAATATGAAAGATCCCGAATTGTCTTAGTCAAGCGTAAAAGTAATTGACTCTCAATCACTTCCGCGTATACTGGGCCTTGCGGTTGCAAAGCCGTCTACGGCCGGGCAGGCCGAACGTCATGCTTTCCCCAGCCCACGAGGTTGGGTAAGAATCCCCCACCGTAAGGTGGTGGGAGTGTCAATATACGGGCAGTATGCATGAGCATACCAGGGAGAACGCAATGACGGACAACACACTGGATCAAGCCCAACGACTGGTGGATCAACTGACGCCCGTCGACCAAGTGCGGCTGTTAGCTTATGTGGCAAGCCGAGTTGCTCAGGTGTTCCCCACCACGTCAACAACGGCCGATAGGCCTGAAAAGGTGGACGCTTGGGAAAGGTTCTTCGAGTTGGGCGAGGAACTCGCCGCTACGGATACGCCAGAGTGTGACACATTGACCGCCGCCGTGCTCGCCATGCGTCGGTGACCTGATGTATACCGTGGATGCCAGTGTGTGGGTCAACGGGTTTGACCAGCGCGAGTCTGGCCATGAGACCAGTCGTCAAGTGCTGGAGCTTCTGCGGGCACAGACGATTCCGATCATTGAGCCCATATTAGTATTGGCGGAAGTCGCCGGGGCCATCAGCCGCACTCGTCAAGACCCTGCCCGGGCCGAAGCCTTTGCAATCGCCTTGGGTCAACTCCCGAACGTCACGATCCTGCCGTTAGATGAGGCGCTCGGTCAACAGGCGCAGGCCCTGGCTGCCCAGCACGGCCTGCGTGGAGCCGACGCCGTGTATGCGGCCGTGGCGCAGCAGGCAGGCGGCACGTTGATATCGCTGGACAACGAACATCTGACACGTCTGGCTGGGCTCATCAGCGTTCAGACACCGGCAGCAGCGTTGGCTGAGCTAGCCATCATTCCAGAGGATGATATGGACATTGCATCCTGTTAGACCGTGAACCTATTGGAGATGGCCCAGAACAAACTGAGTTTCTATTTATGAGCATCACAGCTGATGGAGAGGGCCTCCGGATCAGTTGGCGTCTGCCTTCGCGCGGCTTTTTCCCAGTGAAATCATATTGGCGTAGAGGCGGAACGCGCCAGGCACGCCATGCGGTAATTGTCGGTACCAGGCGTAGGCAGAGTAGAGGTACACGCCTTTGCCATACTCGGCATAAAGCATGCCGCCCTTTTGCGGCTGCTGGCCCTTGTCGTGGCACTCAAGCAGCGCCGTGTACCGCGGGTCCCACGCCTTGATGAACTTCGAGCCGCGTTCCTCGACCCAGCCGTCGAAGTCTCGGGCGGTGATTTTGTTGGGCCCCTGGAAGAGGGGATGGTTTGGCTCGAGGAGGGTGACGACTGCATCTTCCTCGCTCACTTCCTCGGGTCGAGGGCTCTGAGAATAAGGATAGGGGCCGTAGTTGTGGTCGTACTCCGGGGTCTGGTACTGGACGATGAGCACGCCGCCGTTCTTGACGTAGTCGAGCAAGCGCCCCGTATAGATCTTCACGTCGGGACGCGCCGCGTAGGCACGCACACCGAGGATGATGGTGTCGTACTGCTTGAGGTCGGCAGTGGCGAGGTCCGTGGGGCCCAGCATGGTAGGCGGCACGCCAAGTAGAGCCAGCGACTGCGGGATCTCGTCGCCGGTGCCCATCACGTAGCCGAGGCGCAGGCCGGCGGCGATTTTGACGTCCACGCCGTGCAGGTCGTGCTTGGCGGCTCGGTACAGGTTAAAGCGGTCCACGTCGGGCGCGGTGACGGTGATGAAACCCTCGGCGTACTCTTTGCCCCCGTAGGAAGCCACCGCTTCCAGGGTATAAGTCTCCTGGTGCACGTCAGAAACGGGCTTCACATTGAAGCCGAAGGTGCCCTCCTCGTCCTCTTTGTCGAACGAAAATGGCAGCGAGGAGGGCACACTGCTCCAGCCCGCCGGCAGGTTCAGCCGCACCATCCCCTGCGCAGGGCCTTTGACGTTGCTGCGCACCACCACCGAAACGTCGTAGTCTCGCTTGCCGATGGGGAGCACGCCATGCGCCACGGGGAAGCGGACGCTGATGGCCGGCACCACCGTCAGCGCCGGATGCACGGTGCCGATTTGTGGGTCGCGGAGGGTGACTCGCAACGGTTCTTTGACCGCAAACGCCACGCCCGCCACCGATAGCCGCACTACACCCCAGACCGGTGGTGGCGGCAAGGGATAGGTGAAATGCGCTTTCTGGTCGATGGTGTAAACGGCTTCGTCGATGGATTCACGATGCCAGTAGGGGCGCGTGGGCTTGGCGTTGGCGGCGACTTGCACGCTGAAACGCACCCTCATTTCCCCGTTGTCCTTAAGCGGTGCGGGAGAGGCTGGGGAAGCCGTGGCGCTCCAGCCGGAAGGCACGCTCAACACCGCCTGGGAGGGGATCACTTCCACGCCACTGCGGTTGACCACACGAATATGCGCGGAGAATGTCTGGCCAGGGATGGCGTGGTTAAAAGTCGGCGAGTTGGTGAAGGAGGCAAACGGGCCGGTGGGCACCGCGTCGGGATCCACGGCTACTTCCATATCGATCCCCAGGGCCTGGCTGAGTGCTTTCTGGAACTGCTCTTCCTTGCGGGCGAGCAGGAACTGGAGCTGATCTTTGGCATCGACGGCCGGGCTGGACCTCTCTATTTGTTCGAGAAGTTTCCGGGTGGCCGTCAGGCCTTCGGCCAGTGCAGACACGGTTTTCTCTGGTGCTCGCGCGTCAAACGTGCCAACTGCCGCTTCCACCGCAGTGTGCACCTGGCTGAGCCCTGTGCTGAGCCATGATGGTGCTGGTGCACCGGCCAGCTGCGCGATTCCTGGAATAGACGTGTCCATCCCATCAAAGAAGGAGTCTTCCCGCTGTGCCGCGTATCCCGATAGGGCAGTCTTCACGAGTTGGTAGTACCGGCGATAGGTGCCGGCCGGCCGCGTGCGCCCTGCGGTGCCTTGCGAGCGTTGGTAGCCGAGGCCCTCGCCGGCAATTTGGGCGTAGGAACGGCCCAGCAGGGGATCGTAGACGCCGGCATCCACCACCAGGGTCGCCAGTTCCTCGTCTTCGGGCCGCACATCAGGACGGATATTGTTCATGTAGAGCTTTTTCGGCTGCCACGGACGCAGGCCTTCGGCAATTTGCTCGGGAAAGCGATGGGGGTCGGCCGCGGCGTCGAACACCTGCTGCGCTATCAAACCCGCGGCCTGGTGATTGCCGTGGCCGTCGCGCGGGTTGCCGCGGAAACGGGCGATGATAATTTCCGGCCGCTCGCGGCGCACCACCCGGACCACGGCGCGCAGCACCGCCTCTTCCCCGCCCCATTTGGTCAGGGATTCGTCGAGGGTTTTTGAGAAACCGTAGTCCACGACGTGCGTGAAAAACAGATCCACGCCGTAATACCGGTCCGCCTGCAAAAGTTCGAGCGTGCGCAACACGCCGAGCGCGTCAAAGAAGAAGGGGGCAATCAAGTTGGCGCCGCCCTCACCGCGGTTGAGCGAGAGAAGCATGGTATGGACGCCCTGACCACGGGACAGCAACGTCAAGGAGGGCCCATCTTCGTCGTCGGGGTGGGCGGTGATATGCAGGGCACTGGCCGTGGTGCGCAATTCGAGCAGGGTACGCCAGAGCCCGGCGGCGCCGCGGTCTTCGGGTAAGCGGCTGTCGCTCAGGGCCAGGCTGCCGCCCGCCAGAGTCAACACCAAAGCAAGTGCGAGACGCTGCCGCCAAACCCAGCGGTGACTTAACATCGGGTCGTGTCCCTCCCTGTTACGGCTCATTCTGTCGGTTCAAAAGCAGGTCGCTCTTATTGGATTCGACACATGCCATCGGCTTTAGTGGTGACGTGCTGACCTCAGATTAGAGTGTCATTCACGACATAGGAAATCAGCGGTGACCATAGGTTGATCAAGGGTAGAATTCAAGCTTCGATTTTGTAAAACCGCTGCGCGGTGTCGCGGAACAACGCCGCCTTCTCCGACGCCGAACTGCTGGCGGTTAAGCGCTTAAAGGCATTCCACAACACCGCGTAACTGCACGAGACCTTGTCGACCGGGAAATTGCTCTCAAACATGCAGCGCGCCACCCCAAACGCCTCGATGCAGGTCTCGATATACGGCCGCCAGGCCGTGGCAAGTGCTTCTGATGACGGTGGCTGGGCGCGTTCGTGCCACCCGAATCCGGCGCGTTTTGAACTCAGTGCCCCGAGCTTCATGAACACATTGGCGCAGGTCGCCAGTTCTCGTATGGCGCGCGCCCAGGTCGGGAACTCGGCCTCACGCCGCCCCGCATAAGGGCCAACCCCAATGGGTCCACCTACGTGGTTGAGCACAATCGGTTGCTCGGGAAAGCTGCGGGCCAGATCGATCACCTCCGGCATTTGCGGGTAATACACCCAGGCGTCAAAGCTCAACCCCAGCCGTCCGAGGCAGGCAAAGCCTTGTCGAAACGTCGAATCGAGGTAGAGGGCAGCTGGCGGCCGGTGGTGACTGCTACCGATGACGAACCCCGCGTCGCGCGCCGCAGAGTACCGCACACCGCGAAAGCGGCCGCCGCCAGCCGCAATCAACGCGGACAGCACCGCTTCTGCCCGAGCCCCTAAGGTCAAATCGGCATAGCCGACAAACGCGGCGGCGACTCGCGTCGGTCCGTATTGACCACTAGCACTCATGGCGGCCACGCCATTGACGAATTCCGCTTCCCCCACAGACCGCATCTCCACCGGCCCAGCCGCTCGGTAAAAGGAGCCGCACTCGAGAAAGACGGTGCTGTCGATACGGTGCCCGCTGCCGGCATCGGCCAGAAATTCAGGTAAGAGGTAGCGGTGCCCATCGCGCTCCCAGAGATGATGATGGGGATCGCAAATCGGCAGATCCGGTTCTAGAATGTCCTCCTGGGTCTGGGTCAGCCAGTTCTCGTCCAGCCCGGATGTCAGGCTCGGCAAGACCATCGGTTCCGTACTCATGTCATGAACGCCTCCCGATCGCCAATTTCATTGAAATTAAAGTTGAAATTAAAATTAAAATTAAAATTAAAATTAGTGGAAGGCCACCCCACCATTGGCATGGATGGTTTGGCCGGTGATGAAGCCGCTGTCATCGCTGACGAGAAACAGGCACGTGGCAGCAATCTCCTCACTCGTTCCCTGCCGTTGCAGGGGAATCCCTTGCGCGTTTGGCGCCCGCCCCTGATACCACTCGGGATTGGCGCGCGTGGTATCGATACTGCCTGGAGAGACCACATTGACTCGAATATTGTGCGGGGCGAACTCCGACGCCAGGCTGCGTGCCAACCCCACCAACCCCATCTTAGCTGCCGAGACATGAGCCCGCTGGGCCCCCCCGACAAACGCCCCCTCTCCGGTGAAGAACAGAATGCGCCCGTACTGGTTCTCCACCATGGAGTGGATGACTGCCAGAGTGCAATAAAACGGGCCATCCAGAACCACACCTCGCACCGTTTCCCAATCTTCAACCGTCACTTCCGTGAAAGGTTTATGGGGGCGGATCGCCGCATTGTTGATCAGGATGTCGACTTTGCCAAATTCGGCTAGTGCCTGCGCCACCATATGCTCGACCTGATGCCGCACACCCATATCCGCCAGGATCGGCAACGCTTTCACCCCCAGGGCGCGTGCCTCCTGCGCCACGGCTTCCACCTCAGCTTGATTGCTGCGGGCATTGACCACCACATTGGCGCCTTCAGCCGCCAGCTTCAACACCGTAGCGCGACCGATATTGCGGCCCGATCCGGTGACCAGCGCGACTTTGCCATCGAGTTTTCCCATGTCAGACTTCTCCTCTCCTTTTGATGTTGTGCAAATGTCCTACACCTTCCAGGGCATGCCATTCTTAATGAAGACGAGGCGTCCGTCAAGATCATATATGTGCGATACTCGTTGCATGATTTCCGAGAGAGATTCAGGGGTGTGCATGTCGGAACGCACTGAACCTGAGAGCCTTATGCTGACCAGAATGGCATCATTGCTAAATCGCTTTCCAGAGGCAACGCCAGAGCCGAACGCACCACCAGAGGGTTCGTGGCCAATCTACCAATGCCAGAGGTAACGGTATTTTAATAAGAAGGTTAACAAGACACCGCCGACAAGTCCGCCGAAGTTCGCATCCCTGAGTGGCGTTGGCGTCATTCGTGCCGCCAACTTCTCTACGCCTTACCGATCGGCGATGCGGGGATCGAGCATATCGCGCAAGCCGTCGCCAAAGAGGTTGAACCCAAGCACCGCGTAGGAGATGGCCAGGCCTGGGAAGATCGCCAGATACGGCCGCGTCACCATATGTTCGCGGGCTAAGTTGAGATCGGCCCCCCAGTCCGGGGTCGGCGGGGGCGCGCCTAGGCCTAGAAAGGACAGGGAAGTGATGATCAGCAACTCAAAACCCAGGGCAATGGTGGCCTGGATGATGACCGGGGACAAGCAGTTGGGCAGGATTTGGCGAAAGACGATATACAGATGTGACTCGCCAATGACATGCGAGGCCTCGACATATTCCTTTTCGCGCTCGGCCAACACTGACCCCCGCACTAGTCGAGCCATACTGGGCATTCGGGCCGCCCCCAGGGCCACAATGAGCCCCACGGTATTCCAGAACAGCGACAGCTCATAGGCCCGAATGAAGCTGGCCGCCAGCAGATAAAACAAGATGCCAGGGAACGCCAGCCAGGCATCGACCACTCGCATCAAAACGGCGTCCAGCTTGCCGCCGAAATATCCCGAGATAGCGCCCAATGGGATCCCCCCGAGCATCCCCAGACACACTGCTAGTACCGCGATGATGACCAGGCGTCGGGCTCCCCATACCGTGCGCGACCAGATATCCCGGCCGAATTTATCGGTGCCAAAATAGTGCGCCTCGCTGGGGGTTTGTAACATCTCCCGATAATTCTGTTTCACCGGATTGTGGGTCGCCAGTACCGGGGCGAAGATGGCCACCAGAAACAGGATGATGACCATCGCCGCGCCGATGCTCGCCAGGCGATTTCTCCACAGCTCCCACGCCGCCTCTTTCAGGCCACGCCAGAGTCGTATTTTGGGCGACAACCGGGCCAAATCTGCCGTTTCAAAGTCGAAGCCTTCTGGGGTTGAGGTAATCGAAGCCCGGGCCATGGGAATCCTCCTTTCGTATCATCGCGCTAGGGCAGCCGAATGCGCGGATTCAACAGGCGATAAGTGAGGTCGACCAGCAGATTCACCAGCACAAAGGCAGTGGCCAGAATCAACACCGATGCTTGCACCATGGGATAGTCGCGGCTGACGATGGCATCGTACAAGGTCAGGCCAATGCCCGGCCAGGCAAAGATGGCCTCAATCACCACCGTGCCTCCGAGCAGATTGCCAAACTGCAGGCCAGCCACGGTGATGGTGGGAATCAGCGCGTTTCTGAGCGTGTATTTGAAGATCACACGCCGTTCGGGCAGGCCGAGGGAACGCGCCGTATCGACGTATTCCTTACGGATCTCGTCCAGCATGGCTGAGCGCGTCAGGCGCGTGGTGATCGCCGCCAGGCGCACCCCGAGCGCCGAGGCCGGCAGGATGAGGTGTTTGATGCTCAGCCCCAGGTCGTCAAACGGACTTTTGTACTCCGAGGCCGGCAGCCAACCCAAGAAGAGGGAGAAGAACAAGACGCAGAGAATAGCGAACCAGAATTGCGGAAAGGAGATGCCGGTCACCGATGCCGTGGTGACGACATAGTCCACCCAGGTGCGGCGCCTGACCGCCGCGATGGTGCCCATCGGAATGGCGATGATCAAAGAGAGAGTCACCGCCACGATCGCCAGGTAAACCGTAGCGGGAATGCGCTTGAAGACCTCCACGCCGATCGAGCGGCCCGTCGTAATGGATTTGCCAAAATCGCCGTAGATGACGATCTTGCCCAGCCAGACGAAGTACCGGACATAGACCGGTTTGTCCAGCCCTAATTCTTTTTCCAAAGCGGCCCGAACCAGAGGATCCTGGGCTTCCGATTCACCGGCCAGCGCATCGATCACATCTCCGGGCAGCGCATAGATCATGACAAAGACAAAAACGGACACCATGAGCAACACTGGAATCAGTTGCACAAGACGATAAAGGGTGTACCTGATCACAACGACATCCTCCCCTGCCGTATCCGTAACGGGCACCTCTCCTGAGGCAGATGTCTGGCGAGGCGCCCAGCACCCTGGTTAAGTCGTCATATAAGCCGCGCGCAAGCCGCCGCCGTGGTAGGCCAGGGCGCCCGCTGAGCCCGGCTGATAGCCCTGCACCGCCTTGGCTGCCGCCGAGGTATCGGTCAATTCATGAAGGAAGAAAAACGGCAACTCAGCGTTGGCGATGTTCCAAGCCTCGGTGTACATCGCCTTGCGTCGGGCCGTGTCCACCGTGCGCTTGGCCTCTTCGATGAGCTGATCGTAGCGCTCATTGTGCCACCCGGAGAGGATCTTGGCGTATTGGCTTTTGGAGTACAGGTTACGCCCGAAAAAGTCGTCCGGATCATAACGAAAAGTGTTGCCCTGGATCGAGGCGCTAAACGCACCCTTGGTCCGGGCCTGGCGCCAGGGGACCATATCGAGAAGGTTCACTTCGACTTTGAAGCCGACAGCACTCAACAGATCTTGCACCACTTGTGCCGTCTCACGGCCGATGACCCAGGTCGAGAGGCATAGGAGGCTGACCTCGGTGCCGACAGCCCGTGCTTCTTTGAGGATGGCTTTGGCGCGCTCGGGATCATACTCCAGGCTGGTGATGCCCTCCAGGTGCCACGGGTTCCCCTCGGGGTACGGCTGGTCGGCCATGGCCCCATGACCATAGAACACGGCGTGATGAATGGCGTTGCGGTCGATGGCATGTGACGCCGCAGTGCGCAGGCGCTTGTCCTGAAAAGGGCCGTTGCGGAAGTTGAAGACCGTAAAAATGCCGCCGCGATGCCATTCCCAGATGTGATAATCGTTACTGTGGTCCTGGTTGAAAGGTGTGATATCGGCTTGTGCCATGGTATCGATGAAGTCGACCTGGCCGGTGCGCAGTGCGGTCAGGCGCACCGAAGGCTCCTGCTTGGGTTTGCCGATGATGGCGTCCAGGTAGGGTAGATTATTCCCCTCGGCATCGGTCTCCCAGTAGTTTTCAAAGCGCTCCATGCGGGTCTCGCTATAGCGCGTCCAGGAGACGAACTTGAATGGCCCGGTGCCGATGGGATGATCGGCCGCGGTGTCGAAGGCGTCGGGCGCCATCATGCGGGTCGGGTAGTGCATGACGTTGGCGGGCATGGTCACCGATGGCGCCACCGCATAGAGGCGCACTGTGTGGCGGTCGATGACTTCGGCGCGGTCGACGTTGGCGATGGCGCCGCGCTCCCAGTCGCCGCCGGTTTTGGGGTTTTTAATGCGCTCGAAGTTCAGCTTGATGGCCTCGGCGTCGACTTCGCGGCCGTTGTGGAACAGCACGCCCTTGCGCAGGTGAAAGACCCAGGACGTGAGATCCTTATTGGGTTCCCAGCTCTCGGCTAAACCAGGGACGATGTTACCCGCCTGATCGAGATCGGTCAGGCCGGTGTACATGACGCTCAATGGCGCGGAGACGTGATTCGTATTGTGGCGGTGCGCATCGAGGCCGGAGGCATCGCCGCTCGCACCATAGTTCAAGGTGCCACCCCGCTGCGGATGCCGCTTGGCCGCGGCGGCCTGCCCGGCGAGGCCAAGCGCGCTCATGCCAACGAGCGCCCCACCGGTGCCGGCCAGAAATTGGCGCCGTGAAAACTCATCTTCGTGACCTGTGTGTTGTCTAGCCATGACTAACCTCCCTTGCTGATCTAGTTCTCAGAGGAACCAGGATGACGTGCTGCACAACGGGCTGTCGCAGTAATGGCTCCGGCGCCGGGCGCAAAGCCCCCGACAACCTCCCGTGTGTCACTAATCTCAGGTAGCAGGTGGAGTGTTCGGCACCTCTAGCAAGCGTCAATCATGCGCGACCAAGAGTCGAATGAGAGTCTTGAACAAAAAAAGCGCACCCTAGCTCCTTACTGATGCAAGAAGACCTCCGGCTGCGCTTTGTGCACTCTGCTCGACTATCGGCCTATAAGAATCGACCCGGCAGAGCTATCAGTGATTGATAGTGTGTTCTGTAACGCGCATCGTACGCACTGTCTCCGATCGTGTCAAGCATCTTTTTACACACTGGATTGAATCCAATCCAGGCTTCTGTCCCAGGGTTTCATTCGGTGCTGTCCCTTGCCGTTGAGAGCATGGCTTTTAACATCGCCTCGACTTCCGGCCACTCGGTAGCCAACATGCGAAACCAGGCCGTATCCCGGCTGCGGTCTTTGACAATCATATGGCTTTCCTGAATGCCTTCGAAATTGACATCCTCCCACCACCTTACGGTGGGGGATTCCAGACCACCGGCAAAGCCGGTGCTGTAGGTTCCTGTTTCAACGACGATGCCCGGAGGGTTTTAGCTTGGTTATCGCGTTTATGCCCCACACG
>Ga0214472_10008742_pt1 | contig 10569 bp, 11 predicted proteins | sample RVTome_6_FD_207662 | JGI IMG/M metagenome (GOLD analysis project Ga0214472, IMG submission 207662) | Soil microbial communities from uranium-contaminated site in the Upper Colorado River Basin, Wyoming, United States - RVT140D175 | ecosystem: Environmental > Terrestrial > Soil > Contaminated >...
GCCGCAGACGCACGGAGATGCCCAGCGATGGCACGACGAGGAACTGGGCACACGATGAGCTGCTCCGGGAGTCGATGGTCCACCGGGTCGGCACATTCGCGTAGATCGCCACCTCCCGGGGTTCATAGCCGCTCGCCTTCTGGATGGTCGCGAGGATCTGGACGCCGTCCGCGCCGACGCCGGCGGGCAGGGCGTAGGCAGCCGCCGCCCCGATCCCAAGCGACGGCAGCGGGACCCCGGCGAGGGTCAGGCCCGCCGTGCCGTTGAGGAGTGCGAAGCCGAGGACGGCGACGCCGATGAAGCGGAGCAGGGTGGGCCTGGATTCGCTTGGCACGATCGCCGGCAGACCGGCGACGGCGAGAAGGCCGGGAGCCGTGCCGATCGCAAACATCGCGAGGAGCGCTCCGGCGAAGACAGGTGAGCCCGTCGAGAGGGCAAAGACCTGGACGGCCTGGGTGAAGCCGCACGGCAGGAAGAAGGTCGCCGCGCCGAGGCCGAAGGCACGACCATCCGAGTACGCGCCGCCCTGATCGCCGCCAAGCCCGAGCCGTCGACCGATGCCCATCGGGAGGGTCGGCGTCCAGCCGGCAATCCGCGGCGAGATCCCCGTCAGACGCGTGCCCAGGAGCGTCATGACGATGGCGACGACGATCATGAGGATCGCCGTCACGGCCACGGGCATCGTCACTCCGGCGCCGATCGCTCCGAGCATCGCGCCGAAGAGGCCGTAGCCACCGATCCGGCCGGCGAGGAAGGTGAGCGTCGGGCGCATCCCGGCGAGACCGCTCCTCGCCCCGCTCGCCTGGAACGAGGCGGAGATGGCCATGACCAGCCCTCCGACGAGGGCCATGCAGGTCGAGATCCCCGCCGCCAGGCCAAGGACGAGCGCGACGACGAGGCCGCCACTCGCGAGGTCACCCGCCCCGGATGCGATCTCGGTCAGGCCGGTGGCCTGGGCAAGGTACGCAAGGCTGGCGACGATCACGAGGCTCAGGCCTACCTCGAGCCAGACGTACCGGTCGCGCTCGAGCCAGGGGGACCGACCGATCTCGTAGCCGGCCGCCCCGATGGCCGCGTCGACCGCCCGCTCCGACAGCGGGCCGACGCTTTCGATGACGACTCGGCCACGGGCCGCCGATGCGTTCACGCGCCGGACGGCAGGCAGCTTCGCGACGCGCCGCTCGATCCGTGCCTCGCAGGAGCGGCAGGTCATGCCGAGGACCGGCACGACCGTCGTCATGATCGCGCCGTCGCGGGCATCGGCTCGCGGCCCGGATGGCCGCGAGGTGGCCGGTGCGGGCCCCTTCGGCCTCACGGACGTCGCCGACGACGCCATCGCGAGGCGACGCGCCTGGCGTCGACTCATCGAACGGCTCGGAGGAGCCGCGCGACGAAGCCCTGGCGCTGATCCGGCGAGACCGTGACGGCCGCGGCCATGTCGGCGGCGTAGCCGGCGTCGGCCACCGCCGCCGCGAGCGCCGCGTTCGACACCAACGCGGGCTCGCGACTGATGGTGGCGGTCTCCCGGCGAAGATCGACGGTGACACGTACCACGCCGTCGAGCTTCCGGAGGGCCCTCGTGATCCGGTTGACGCAGGAGCCGCAGGTCATTCCCACCACGGGGAACCGGATCGTCTCGACCTGGGAGGATGGTCCGCTCACATCGACACCAGCAGGCCCAAGCTCATCGCGATCACGGCGAAGGCGAGGCCGGCCTTGATCCAGGGCGAGTTCGCGCGGTTCCATCGACCGATCTGGCCCAGCACGCGTCGGTTGCTGACGGCCAGCAGGAGGACCAGCAGGGGGACGATGAAGGCGATGTTGTAGAGGGCCAGGAGAGCAAGCCCGGTCAGGCCGCCGCCCGAGGCGTGGAGGACCGCGGTGATCTGGAGGTACATGGCGCCTGAGCAGGGCACCGTGCAGATCCCGACGAGCACCCCGGCGATGAGCATGCCGGCCAGGCCGCCCCGCTCCATCGCCTTCTGCATCCGGCCGTGGGTCCCGGACGGGGCGATCATCGACGGACCGACGCCCGGCAGGAAGACGTCCTTGAGCATCCACAGGGCCATGACCAGGGCCAGGATCGAGGCGCCCCGGGCCACGAGGTGATCGCGTCCCAGCCAGCCCAGGAAGCTGAGCAGGCCGAGGCCGATCACGAAGTAGGTGACGAGCACCGCCCCGACGTAGAGCGAGCCGGCCCCGAGCAACCGGCGGCGGGCCTCGAGGGTGGGCGTCCCGGCCGCGGTCACGGCGTTCACGAGGGTCAGGGTGTAGGTCGCGAAGAGCACGAGCAGCGCGAACGCGCAGGGGTTGAACCCGTCGGCGACGCCGGCCGCGAGCACGGTCGGAACGGTGAGGCCCCCGAACGCCCCCGAATCGAAGGGCACCAGCAGGACGTAGCCCGAGGCGACAATCGAGACGCCGGCGATGAGGGCGGCGAGCGCCACGGCGGGTCGCGGCCAGCCGAGGATGAGGGGCGAGGCGGGGAGCCTGGCTGCACTCGGCCCGGTGGACATCAGGCCGCCTCGATGACGATCTTGCCGTGCATCTGGGGGCTGTCCTTTCCGCCACAGCACGAGTCGCAGTACACGTCGTAGGTCCCGGGCTTGTTGGGGACCTGCCAGACCACCATCCGGCGGCCCTCGGCCGACAGGGCCTCGTTGAGGCCGAGCTCGGGGGAGACCATCGTGTGGACGCCGCCCTGGAGGTGGACCGCGGCATCGTCCGTCCACCAGTCGAGGGTCGCCGTCGTGCCGGCCTTCACCCGGATCTCGGACGGGGTGAAGCCGGCCATCGAGCTCTGGACCTCGATGGTCCCGGCCGTCACACCAGGCCGGTCGAGGAAGTCGCCGAAGGCCAGGAAACCACCGGCCACCAGGACCACGGCCGCGATCCCGCCGAAGGCGACCTTCCGGGCCGTGTCCGAACCCCCCCGGGTCGCGGCCCGGCTCCGGTCGCGCTCGGCTCGACGCCCGGCGAGGAGCGCCGCCCGGCGCTCGGCGCGGGTCTCCGGTTGGGCGGTCATCGCATCATGCCCCCGTCCATCATCCCGCCCGTCGATCCGTTCGGGCCGAACATGCCGCTCATCGAGCCGTGCACCTCGGCGCAGGCCGCGACGTGGTCGCCGGGGGTGCCGTCCATCGACCGCATGTGGTCGAGGTGGACCTGCCAGTCGATGACGGCCGGCGGCGTTCCCACCGGGTCGGGATCGGCGGCGGCCGCCATCGCCGGGAGGGCGAGCGCGGCGGCGACGACGGCCGCGGCGGCGAGGCGGGCGATTCTGACGTTCATGCGAAGGCTCCTGTCATGCATCCCGGTGCGGCTCGAGCAGGCGGAGGGCCCGCTCGAACTCGTCGGGGGTGATCTCTCCGCGGGCGAGACGGCCTCGGAGGAGCTCGACCGCGTCGGGGCGGTCCGAGTGGCGGGGTTCACGGACGAGGAGCCAGACGACGGCGACCAGCACGACGGCCCAGGCACCCATCCAGAGCCATCCTTCGAGCCCGATCGTCCAGCCGGTCATCATCGCGTGTCTCCTCGTCGAGGGCCGGCGGGACGGAACCGGTCGATGACGAGCGTCGCGCCGCAGCGTCAGGCCGCCATGGCGGTAGCGGCAACATTTCGTCAAGATCCGGTCAAGGGCGCGCCTGGCGCTCTCGATCGAACCCGGACAACCAACGTGTCAGCCGGACGGCAACTCCAGGACGAAGGTCGCTCCCTGTCCAGGGCCCGGGCTCTCGGCCCAGGCGCGCCCGCCCATCGCGGTCGCGAGCGCGCGAACGATCGCGAGGCCGATCCCGGACCCGCCGGCCGCTCGACTGCGCGCGGGATCCACTCGATAGAAGCGCTCGAAGACGGCCTCGAGCTGCGCCGGCGCGAGGCCGGGTCCGCGATCCGCGACGGAGACCTGGACGCTCGATCCGACGATCCTCGTGGCGACATCGATCGACGACCCGTCGGGCGCATGCCGAATCGCGTTCGAGAGATAGTTGTCGACGATCTCCGCGACACGATCGGGATCGGCAACGGCGACGGCGGCCGGCGTGGCGAGATCGATCCGGATCGCGCGCGGGGTCGCCAGGGGCGCGAATCGCTCCGCAACCTCGGCCGCCACGGTGGCGAGATCCACGGACTCGGCCTTGAGCTGGAGCTGGCGGGCTTCGGCCCGCCACAGCTCGGAGAGGTCCGCGACGAGCCGGGTCAGGCGGCCGGTCTCGGCCCGCAGCAGCCGCCATGTCTCCGGGCTCGGCTCGATGACGCCATCCTCGAGGCCCTCGAGGTAGCCGTCGAGGGTCGTGAGTGGCGTCCGCAGCTCATGGGCCACGTCGCCGACGAGCTGGAGGCGCCGGCGCTCGGTCGCCTCGAGGGAGCCGGCCATGTCGTTGAACGACGTCGCCAGCTCACGGAGCTCGCCAGGATCGTCCACCGGGACCCGCTCGGCGTAGCTGCCACCGGCCAGGCGACGGGCCGCGGCGGCGAGGGTGCTGATCGGCCGGGCGATCCGCGCCGCAACCGCGAGGCTCACCACGGACGCGGTGACGACGGCGATGACGGTGGCAGCGACGAGGGCCTGGCGCATGGCGTCGGTGAAGGCGGCCTGGGTGGCCACGCTCATCGCCTCGCCCATCGGGTCGCCCGGGAGGTGGCCCATCGCCTCGGCGAAGTAGCCGGGCCCGATGAAGAGGACGGCGGCGCCGACCGTGCCGAGCGAGGCCGCCGCGACGACCAGGAATGCCACCAGGAGCCGGGCCCGCAGGGATCGGGGCAGCATCACGGCGCTTCTCGGAGCCGGTAACCGACTCCACGGACGGTTTCGATGAATCGCGGGTGCCCGGGATCGTCGCCGAGCTTCCGGCGCAGGTTCGCAACATGGACGTCGACGAGGTGGTCGTCGGCGACGAACTCCGGGCCCCACACCCTGTCGAGCAGCGACTGGCGCGCCACGACGATGCCCGGATCGCGCGCGAGCGCCGCGAGCAGGTCGAACTCGAGGGCCGTCAGCTCGACCGGTGCGCCGTCCACCCGGACGACGCGCCGGCTCGGGTCGATCTCGAATCCCGCCGGGGCGGATGCACGCTCGTCGGCGGACCCGCGGGGCCTCCGCAGCAGCGCCCGGACCCGGGCCACCAGCTCGCGCGGCGAGAACGGCTTCACGAGATAGTCGTCCGCTCCCACCGTCAGGCCGACGATCCGGTCGATCTCCTCGCCGCGAGCGGTCAGCATCAGGACGTAGGCGTCCGAGAACGTGCGGATCCGCCGGCACACCTCGATTCCGTCGAGGCCGGGCAGCATGACATCGAGGACGACGACATCAGGCGCCGATGCTCGAACGGCGTCCACCGCAGCCAGCCCGTCGCCGGCTGTCTCGACCTCGAAGCCCTCCCGCTCGAGGTAGCCGCGAACGAGCTCGAGGATCGGCACCTCGTCGTCGACCACCAGGATCCTCGGCCGCTGCATTGGCGGATCATGGCACGGCACCCTGGACAGTCGGGCCGAAGGTCCGGCGCGCCACGGGCGGGAGATCTCATCTCGTCGTGGCCTGGAGGTCGCACGCGCAAGGCACGCTCGCCATTACCGTGACGGTCTCGTTCGCGGTCGCGATCGCAGCTCTCGCCCTCGCATGGCGCGCCGCGCACGCGACCTCGATCGCCGCCTGACCCGAGCAGACGGACAGCATCCGTCGACGTCCCGAGGAAGGCTTGGCGAGATCTTCCCGCGCTGCTACGGTGCACCGATCCACGACCTCTTGACGCTGGAGGGGCCACTCTCCGCCGGAGGAACCGATGGCCGGGCGATCGTCGACGCGCTTCTCGCTGGCCCGCTTCGGGATCTCGGCGATCCTGGGCGGAGCCCTGACATACGGTCTCGCCGGGCTCGTGGTCGGGGGAACCGCGGATCCGCCCGTTGCGAGCCCGTCACCGGGCGCAACCGTCGATGTCGACCCGGCTGTCGGGTTCGTCGCCATTCCAAGGCCGGGCGAGACTCCCGCGCCACTCGGTCCGCCCCCCGGTGACCAGCTCATCCAGCTCGTCTCGTTCGGCAAGGACGCACCGCCCCCGGTCGGGCTGCGCCCGGCGTGGTGGACCCCGGCCGGCATTCCGCGAGTGGACCACATCACCCAGTTCGACGGTGGGCGACTCCAGGGCGCCAACTCGGTCATGGCCGCCGGCGCGATGCTTGCGCGCCTCGGGTACGGCATCGTCACGACCGGCAGCCAGCTCCGCTCCCTCGTACCGTCCGGCGGTGGCACGAGCCTCCGCGACCTCGAGCTTGCTCTCGAAACCGGCTGGAACGCGGATCTCCGCCTCGGACAAATCACTGGAGCAGACCTTCGCGCGATCTTGTCGGCCGGCGGCGGCATCGTGATCCTCGTGACCTACGGTGCGATTCCCGCCGAGCAGCAGGTTCAGCCGGAGTTCAGCGGGGGTCACGCCCTCTATCTCGACGGCTTCCATGCAGGCTCGTCCGCGTCCGACGACACCTACTACGTGATGGATCCGATGGGCCCGCCGACCGACGGCTTCGCCGGGGACTGGTGGCCCGCGGATATCGTGGATCGCGCGGCCCTCGACTTCGGTGACGGCACCATCGCCGCGGCCTGGGCCTTCGCCGGCGGCATCGTCCCGCACGGGGATTACCCGCCGCTTCCACCGTCGAGCTTCCCGATCGACGATCAGGATCCGCCGCCGTTCGGTCTTGACACACGCATCGGTATCCCCGGTCCGGAGCCGCCCGACATCTCGAACGACACCGGCCACGATGCCCGGCAGGGCGGACTAGACCTGCTCGTGGACCTCGGGGCGTGCCTGGTGTCGCCGGCGCCGCCCGTTTGCCCACCGGGAGTCCCGGCGGTCTATCCGAGCCCGAAGGTCCAGTCGCCAACGGCTCCGCCACTTGTCGGGACGGTCCCGCTCGATCTCCTGTACGCCGACACGCCGCAACCGGGAATCGCAAGGGTGATCTTCGCGGGACCGGCGGACATCGATCCGGCGTTCTCGTACTGGCCGGCGGACGGGTCGGGGCCTGCATTGCGGGCACTCCCGGTTGCCGTGACGCTCGGCGGCAAGCAGGTCTGGATGGTAACCATCCCGATCCCCGAAGCGGCCAAGGGTGCCTACGACTTCGTCGCATCGACCAACCAGGGTGGGGTCGTCAGCGCGAGCGAAGTCGGCCAGATCAGCTTCGGGAATTGAGCCGCATGTCGCAGCAGGTACGTCTCCCATGAGCGGCCTGCTGCCGGCCCTCGGGGGCGGCGCGGCCAACGTCGTCCAGCTCGCCGCCGGTGGCCTGAGCGGCATCATCGCGATGAGCGCCCTGATCGCGAGCGGTATCGTATCCATTCACCCGGCTCCACCTCCAGCCGGCGGACTCGACTCACTGGGTCTGCTCGCCTGCCCCGACGCGGGCTCACTCGTCGCGATCGCCGAGCCGGGCGACCGGATGCTGGTGACCGGCAGGAGTACCGACGGTGCCTGGCTCCGGGTCTACGTACCCGGTCCCGTCAGCAACGACGGATGGGCTCCCGCCGCGACCATCACCCTGCTCGCCGACGGCAGCTCGCTGCCCGTCGCGGCCTGCCCCACAGGTCACGGCGCGTCGTCTCAACCCTCGCCCAGCCTCGAAGCGCCATCCAGCCCGAGTCCGAGCCAGTCCCCGAGCGACCCGCCCGGGCCGACCCCGACGGCGACGCCCATTCCGACCCCCGGAGCCGTTCCGACCGCGACGGCGACGGCAGTTCCGCCGCCGACCGCGACGCCCCGGCCGCTTCCGACACCGACGGCGACGCCCCGGCCGCTCCCGACACCGACACCGACCCCGGCTCCGACGCGCCAGTAACGTCGCGGGCGGTGCGGTTGGGCAACGCCAGATCCGCGGCAGCACGCAGGGACCCATACCCAGGACCACTGGCTCCTTGGTCCATCGCGAACCGTGGGACTATCCTCTGCACCAATCAGTGGGGGCGGGAACGGTCGAGGCCCACCCGGTCCGCGAACGTGCCCGAGGGAGGTCCGGTTCATGTCCCTCAGCCAGCGGGTTGAGAAGGCACTCAAGGACGCCGAGAAGGCCGTCGAGACGGCCCCGGTCGAGGGTCCGCCAGAACGCCCCGGCCTGCGCGCGGCGCTGACCGCGACGCCGGGGCGCGAAGCCCTCCTCGCCGACATCCGGGCCCGGGTCCAGACCGAGGCGATCGACGCCTTCGAGACGCTCCTCGACGTCACCGACCCGGCCGAGCTCCGGACCCGGATCGCCGGGGTCATCGACCGGATCATCGCCAAGTACGCCTTCTCCCTGACCCGCCAGGAACGGCTGGAACTCGTCGACGCCATCATCCACGAGGTCACGGGCTTCGGGCCGCTCGAGCCGCTCCTGCGCGACGAGACGATCACCGAGGTCATGGTCAACGGCCCCAACAACATCTTCATCGAGCGCAAGGGCAAGATCGAGCGGGTCAACACCGCGTTCCTGAACGACGAGCACGTCCGGCGGATCATCGACCGGATCATCGCTCCGCTGGGCCGGCGCATCGACGAGTCCAGCCCGCGGGTGGACGCCCGCCTGCCCGACGGCTCGCGCGTGAACGCGATCATCGCGCCGCTGTCGCTCATCGGTCCCGTGATCACCATCCGGAAGTTCGCGGCCACGCCCTACACCGTCAACGACCTCATCGGCTTCGGGACCGGCACCGCCGAGATCTTCAACTTCCTGCGCTTCTGCGTCCTGGCCCGGCTCAACATCTTCGTCTCGGGCGGGACGGGCTCAGGCAAGACGACGTTCCTCAACGTCCTGTCTTCGTTCATCCCCGAGGACGAGCGGATCGTCACGATCGAGGACGCGGCCGAGCTCCAGCTCCGCCAGGAGCATGTGGTGACGCTCGAGGCCAGGCCGCCCAACGCGGAGGGCGCCGGCGAGATCACGATCCGCGACCTCCTCCGCAACGCGCTCCACATGCGGCCCGACCGGATCATCGTCGGCGAGTGTCGTTCGGGCGAGGCGCTCGACATGATCCAGGCCATGATGACCGGCCAGGACGGGTCGCTCTCCACCGGCCATGCGAACACGACCCAGGACATGCTCCGGCGCCTCGAGACGATGATCCTGATGGCCGGCTACGAGCTGCCTCTGCGGGCGATCCGGGAGCAGATCGCATCCGCCGTCGACGTCATCGTCCACACCGCCCGGCTCCGGGACGGCAGCCGCAAGATCGTCAACATCACCGAGGTCTACGGCACCGAGGACGACGACATACTGACCCAGGACATCTTCGCCTTCGAGCAGACCGAATTCCGGGATGGCAAGGTCATCGGCGACCTCAATCCCACAGGCCTCCGGCCGGCCTTCATGGGCGTCTTCAAGTCATCCGGGCTGAACCTGCCGACGGGCGAGTTCGGGATCCCGGGCGAGGACCCCTCGAAGCCGCCCCACAAGGCCAAGGGACGCTGGTCCGTCGGGGCCACGGGCGACGCCGAGACCAGGCCCATCCTCGTCGGCCACGGGCGGGCGGTGGCCGCCGGCGGCATGGTCTACCTGTCGGCCGTCGGACCCATCGATCCTGCGACAGGCCAGGTCGTCCGCGGCGGGATGAAGGAGCAGGCCCGCCAGTGCATGACGAACCTGAAAACGAAGCTCGAGGCGGCCGGGAGCTCGCTCGAGAAGATCGTGTGGGCCAACTGGTCGCTGCGCGACCCGGGCGACTTCGACATCTTCAACGAGGAGTGGGCGCGCTGGTTCCCGGGTGATTCGCCGGTCGGCCAGGGCACGGTGATGCCGCTCTCCCATCGCCGGGCCGGCTTCTCGATCTCGATCGGCGTGATCGCCGAGGCGTAGTCACGCCCGCGGTAGCGTCGCCCTCGCCCTCGCTCACGCGACGCGCGTCGACTCGCGAGTCACGTGATGCAGGACCATCGGCGACGTCCGGGGCACCTAACGGGGCTCGCGAACACGTCGTTTCTCCATCTACGATGGTCCCCAGCGACCCACCGAAGGGGAAAGGCGCAGCCCTGTGATCGACGACCCACCGCGCCTGGATGACGATGTGGCGATCGGGGCCCCCGCCCCCGACTGGTACGACGAGTCGGCGGGGGTCCCGGGACCGGCCTTCTGGGAGGCCGTGCTGAGCACGGAATCGGCGCGCTGCGCGCGGTACCGGCGGCCGTCGACCGTCGTCCTCGCGGAGGTGGTCGGCTTCGCCGACCTGGTCGGGCAGTGGGGACGCGATGTCGCCATGCACGGCGTCGTCGACGTCATTGCCGTGCTGCGGGCCGGTTGCCGAGCGAGCGATTACGTCGCCCGACTCGCCGACGACCGGGTCGGCCTGATCCTGACCGAGACCGACGAGGTGGCCGCGATCAACGTGATCGAGCGACTGCGCGACAAGTGTGACCGGGCGCTGCGCCTGCGGGCCGGTCGTGGGCGGGTCGCGTTCGGCTGGGCCAACCCGAGAGCTCCACGGACGCTGCTCGACTCGGTCGCCAATGCCGAGGAGCTCCTTCGCCACGAAGCCGGAAGCGGGTAGAGTCTTCGTTCATGGCGGACCCCGCGACCCTCGTCGTCCAGATTCTCGCCCTCTTCCTC
>Ga0214472_10008743_pt1 | contig 10568 bp, 7 predicted proteins | sample RVTome_6_FD_207662 | JGI IMG/M metagenome (GOLD analysis project Ga0214472, IMG submission 207662) | Soil microbial communities from uranium-contaminated site in the Upper Colorado River Basin, Wyoming, United States - RVT140D175 | ecosystem: Environmental > Terrestrial > Soil > Contaminated >...
ATCCCTGCTGTCCGACCAGTCCGTTGCCGTTGAGGTTGGGCGAACTCGCCGGATTGTTCGGGTCGACGTTGATGATCGTCCCGGTTTCATCGTTGACGTAAACCAGGCCCAACTGGGTGATCGAGGAGCCGTCAAACTGCTCGCTCTCCGCCTGCATGCGGGCGAGGGTCGGCGTGCGCGCGCCGCCGAGATCCCCGTAGAGGTAGCTCCAGGCGGTCTCCGGCGAGAAGCTCGGGAAGATGCCGTGAAAGTCGTTCCGGCCGGACATGTAGCGAAACCGGTTTTCCAGGGACCAGCCATTGCCCAGATCGCGGTTGATCTCGAAGCCGACGGTGTCGAAGTTCGAATGAATGCCGTCGGAGAGGTCAACGGCCCGCCGGCTGTTGCCGGTCTTGAGGGTGACATTTTGCATGTCGGGGCCGAGCAGCGTGCCATAGTGCACGTCGACGCCGGCGATGGCCTTCGGATTCTTCGGGTCGGTGACCGGGATGGGCAGATAGAAGACCGTGCGATCGTCGATCTTGTAATAATAGATGCTGGCCTCGGTGGATTTGTCATCGTTGCGGTAGGTCAGCGCGAACTTGAGCTGGCCGCCGTCGTCGGCCTGGAAGTCGGGATCGCGCACGCCGTCGCCGACCCGGTAGTATCCGCCGAACGCGTAGGAGATCGAGTCGCTCAGCGGGCCGGACGAGTATCCCTCGGTCTTCAGGTAGCCGTAATCGCCCCAGGTGAGTCGGATTTTGTTCTCGAATGTCTCGGTTCCGCGGCGGTTGCGGAAGTTGATCGCCCCGCCCAGGGCGTTGGAATGGAAGATGGCCGCCGGGCCGCCGCGGACGAACTCCGCGCGCTCAGTGAAGAGGTCGATCCGGTGAAACACGTCGGCATTCATGAACCCGATCTCCGGTTCCTCGAACATGGGGAGGCCGTCCTGCATCAGCGGCGTGAACTTGTAGCCGCCGGCAAGGGGCAGCCCGCGCACGTAGAGGTTGTTGGAGACTTCCCCGCCGGTGTCCTCTGCATAGAAACCAGGCACTTCGTTGAAGAGATCGGCCGCGCTCGAGGGGTTCACCACGTCGAGCTTGGCTGAATCCATCCCGGTGATGGCGTACGAAGTCTCGAAGACCGAGTGCTTTACCGAACCCGCGGCTCCGGTGCTCACTTCGAAGGTGTCGAGAAAGACCACGTCTTCCGGTACATCGGTCTGCGGATCGGGCCCGCTTTCGGTGTTCTGGGCGGAAACTGGCGCGGCCAGGAGCAGCAGCGACAGGAGGCCGGCGGTGCGCCGGCAGTTTGGATTACGGTACAACGAGTGCATGAGTTCTTTCGATGGTTGCTACGTTTGCTTGGGTTCGAGGACCCCACTTGGCGCGGGGATCGGAAGTCTTGAGGGAAGGTAGGGCTTGGGTTGGGTTGGCAGCGGGGCAGACCAGGGCGTGGGAAAAGGACGGAGGTCTGAGACTGCGACCAACGAACGGACGAATGATGTGGAAACGATACCATAGTCGTCAACAGAAATTTACTATTTTGTAATCTTGCTTCGGAGAAGATTACTGCGCTTGAGTGGCTTGTCGTTGCAGTAGAACGAATTACAATTCAAGCCACGTCGCCTGAAAACTGGAAACTTTTCCACTATAGATCGACACAGAGACGTTGCATGCGTGCCCTCAACTTGTCGCCGCACGCGAAAAGTGCGGACGAACCACCCGTAGCGGGCGTCCTCTGACGCGCCTCTGCCCGGGGCTCGGCTAGCAACCCGCGGCCGCCTGCTTCGCACGCGTGCTCGATCCACGGACAACCAGCTCGCCCTTCAGGCAGACCTCGCCCACCGGCCGGGACGGATCCTGGATCCGCTTGAAAAGCATTTCGGCCGCGATTTCCCCGATCAGGCGGGCCGGCTGGCGCAATGCCGTCACCATCGGCACCACCAGTTCCCCCCACGGGGGATCATCAATGCACGCGAAACCCATCTGCTCGGGCACGACAACCCCCGCCTGCCGGATCACGCGAAACGCGCCGGTTGCCAGCAGCGCGCTGCTGCAGACGAGTGCGTCGGGAGGCGATTCCATCTCGATGATCTTCCTGGCCGCAACCATCCCCTCCTCCTCGAACGCGGGAGTCAGGCGCACCGTGTGCGCCTCGAGTCCGTTGCGCACCAGTGCGCGCCGGAATCCCTCCTGTCTCGCGCGCCCCGTAAAGCTGTCGGCGCCGAAGAGGCCGGCGATCTTCCGGTAGCCGCCGTCCACCAGGCACTGGGTGATCCGGTCGCCGGCATCCACGTTGTCGATGAGAACGGTGTCCACATCCACGCCGGCTACCCGCCGGTCGACCGCCACCACGGGCAATCCCGCCGCCACCTGCTCCCCGATCGCCTCGGATCGGGACCGCGACGGAGCCAGGATGATCCCGGCCACCTTTTCGGCCGCCATCGCCTGGAAATACCTCAACTCCTTCTCCGCGTCCTCATCAGCGTTGCAGATGAAAAGGCTGTAATCGTGCGCGTAGGCCATGTTCTCAACCGCACGGCTCACTTGTCCAAAGAACGGATTCTGGATGTCGGCGACGATCAAGCCGATGACCTGGGAGGATTGGGAGCGCAAGGAGCGCGCGACACGGTTGGGCTGGTATCCAAGTTTCTTCACCGCCGCGAGAACCCGCTCCCGGGCTTCGGCGCTGACGTAGCCGCTCGCCCCCATCACCCGGGAAACCGTGGAAATCGCCACTCCCGCCTCCCTGGCCACGTCTTTGATGCTCGGCATGATGGAAACGTTACCAGACAAGGATCTCCAGGCAAGCCCCTTACGCTGTCTCCTCCAAGGTCAACAGAATCAAGGCATCCCATTAGACATTTTCCTTTGACACCTCTGGAAACGTTTCCATCGCTTCTGGAATCGTTAGACAGAGTCCAACGCCTGGCGCGACCTCAGGCATCCTCTTGCTCCACCTTCCCCCAGCGCGAATCCCAACGCAACGAATCCCATGGCCCCCCAGTTTCCCGAAGTGCTCAGCGTCACGCTGAATCCCGCGATCGACGAAACCGCTTTCGTCGACAAGCTCACGCCGGGAACCGTCCATCGCGCCACGAGCTTCCACCGCCAGGCAGGCGGCAAAGGCATCAATGTAGCCGCCATGCTCGCCGACGCGGGCCACCGCGTCGCGGTCACCGGTTTCCTCGGGGTCGAAAACCCGCGCGTGTTCGAGTTATTCTTCCGGGACCGTGGGCTCCAGGACTTGTTCATCCGTCTTCCCGGAGCGACCCGCACCGGCATCAAGCTCGTCGAGGCAGCCACGCATCAGACGACCGACGTGAACCTGCCCGGCCTGGAGCCCTCCGCGGCGGACCTCGAGAGCGTCGGCGAGGTGCTCACGCGTCATGCAAGCTCGGATACATGGGTCGTCATCTCGGGCAGCCTTCCACCCGGCGTCGAGCCCGGCCACCTCAGGGCACTGGTTGGCGGGGCGAGAGGGGCTGGCGCGCGCGTGGCCGTGGACACCAGCGGCCCGGCTCTGCGCGCCACCGTCGAGGCCGGGGTCGATTTTCTCAAGCCGAACCGCGCCGAGCTCGCCGAACTCACCGGCCGGAATATCGACGGGTTTGCCGACGCGCTGGAGGCCGCCACCGATCTCCGGCGCCAGGGAGTGGCGCATGTAGTCGTCTCCCTCGGCCACGAGGGGGCGCTCTTTCTCAACGCCGAGCGGAATCTCATCGCCGGTGCGCCCTCCGTCGAGGTCGTCAGCACCGTGGGCGCCGGGGATGCGTTACTGGCCGGCTACCTGAGTGGCTTGCTGCGTCGACAGCCGGCGGAAGAGCGCGCGCGCACGGCGACGGTCTTCGCCTGGTGCGCCCTGGAATCACTCGACCGCGCACTCGTTTCCGAGGTCGAAAGGGCGGCACGCGCCGCCCGCATCTCCCTCCAGCCCCTGCCCGAATAACGCACCCACACAAGGGCTCCTTTGTTGATCCCTGACTGACGATTCGCGAGGTTCGTCTTGTCACAAAGGCATCGGCACTCCGGGCCACCGGGCGACCACCTGCCTGTGGACTGCTGCCTCACGACTTCGTCCGATCCAGCTCTGCTCCGGCGCCGTTGCATGTCGGGGTCGGCGCCAGCGAAGACCTGGACGCAGGCGCAGGCCCGCCTCCGCCGGCAACCAGCCCCTGGGTCGCGACAAGGCCCGAGCGTCCCTCGATCGGCGCCATGGCCATTTCGTGCTCGGGGATGGCGCCGCGGTTGTGCAAAAGGCGGCGCGCAAGCACGTCGAGACGGACGAAGACCGCGCCGGCGTCCTGCACAGGTGATAGTTGAATCCCGGTTCCGCCAACAACGTGGGGAGGTGGCGTCGGCGCAACAGCACCCAGGTTCGTCCCGGGGCGTTCCAGCGTTGATAGAACTCCGCGCTCGTCACGCAGACCTCACCGTTTCCCGCGGTCGGATCCAGGTCGATCTCGAGTTCGCTCTTCGTGTCGACGAGCTGAACCGTGCGCTCCGCATAATAGAGAAAGTCCTGATAAAGCCCGCGATAGTGAAAGACGGGATCCTGCGGACCCGCCTCTTGCACCACGATCCGGGCAAGTTCCTTCGAGCCGCGGATGTCCATGCGCGCATTGGGCGGACCAAGGACGCCGGCGTAGAAAAGGACCGCCATGCCAAAGACCGCCATGCCGGACCGTGAATGGAGGTTGTGCCAGGCGTAGCGACAGACCAGGGCCACGCCTGCAGCGACTCCCAGGGCGGCGATCCCGAGCCACACGCGCATGCCCTCCAACTGGGCGCCCCGCAAGAGGGACGGCTCGAGGGCGACCACAGCCACGGCGGCAATGAAGACGACGCCGAGCAGCGCGCATGCTCCCCAACCCCAGCGCCATGCGGCGGCGTCGGCCGGCCGCTCCCTGGTCAACCAGCGCCCGATCAGGATCGCCAGCGGCGGAATGGCCGGCAGCACGTAGGGGATCCGCTTCGATCCGGACAGGCTGAAGAACACGATGATGAAGATCGCCCAGATGACGAAGAAGCCCGTTGCCGCGCGCTCACCCCGGTCCTGACCCGACCGTCGCACCGCGGCGCCCAGGGCCGGGGCAAGGAAACCCACCCACGGAAACAACCCGAGGGCAATGACGGGCAAAAAACACCACCATGGCTCGCTCCGGCCGTGATTCGTCGTCGTTAAACGCAGCCAGTGTTCATGGACAAAGTAGAAGTATGTCCACTCGGGATTGCGCAACGCGACGAGCATGTGCCACGGCGCGGCGATCGCCAGGAACAGTGCCGTCCCCGTCGGCAGGTGCAGGGGACGCAATCGATGCCACTGTCCATAGGCCAGCGTCCAGATGAGCATCACCGCGCCCGGAATGAGGAACCCGATGAGCCCCTTCGTCAGGGTGGCCAGCGCCGCACTGGCATAAAGTCCATGGAACCACGCGCGCCGGCGCGGTCCCGGCGGTTCCGTGACACCGACGATGAAGCAGATCAGCGTCGCGCTCATCAGAACCGACAATGCCGGCTGAACGGGCATTCCGCGGGTTGGCGCAATGCCGGGTGAGGAGGAGTTTAGCAAAGGTACGGAGCGAGTTTGTTCACGGGGACCTAATTCCAGCTTAAGAAGCCGCCTGAAAAATCCCAGAAGGTGGCCGTCGACCCCCGTGCGGCGTTTCGAGCCCCTCGAGCCAGAGCGTGGTCGGGGCCCAGTCTATGCCGGAGGCTTCGGCGAGGCAGGCTGCCCGCGACCATCCGGAGCGCGGTCGGGGCGCCCGCGGCCACCTGTGTGAGCACGCTGGGCTCGACAGTTTGAATACGAGGAACCCGGCCTCAGGGCTGCGCCGGAGAGGCGCGCTGGCGGCGAAGGAGGCGCTTGAGATCGAGATTGATCCGCAGCTTGCCGCTGAGACCGACGTCAAAGCCGTCCGGGCCCTCGCTCAATTTCAGCGCGAGGCCAAACATCCATTGGCCACGTGAGACAGGCGTGAAGCGCCGGGGGATTTTCCAGATGAGGCCCGGCCTGACCAGGAAGACGTCGTCGTGGCGCGTGCCGATAAAGCGGGTGGTCTCATAGGCGGCCTCAAAGGTGTAGTGGAACTTTTCAAATTCCCACACGAATCCCCCGCTGATATTGGCGGAGTCGTCGGTAAGATCGTTCCTGTCGTGCCGCCCCTCCACCATGGTGGGAGCGAGCAAGTCGAGACCGGCCTTCCAGAAAACGCGCAAACCCGGGACGGTTTCAACCGGACGGGCGAAGGTGACGAATGGCCGGAGATGCTTGAAGCCGTCGGTAAGCCGGGGCGGCGGGCTGCCGAATGGAAACTGGTAGTTCACCCCTGCGCTGGAATCCCAATCCCGTAGCAAACGCTCACCAAGCCGGTATTTGAACCCAAAGCGCGCGTCCAACAAGCCGTAATCCTCAAAGAAAGCCGCACCCCGCAGGCCGGTGCCGAAGTAGGTGTTGGTCTCAGCGCTCAACTCCAGCCGGTTCGACATGCTGTAGCGCAGGCCGACGGCGGTGCGGAGATGGTCGTATCTCGTGAGGTCGCCGATGTGCGGATGCAGGATCAGCTTGAGCTGATACTTGCGCTCGATCCCGGGCAACTCGCTGTCGAACACGCCGCGGACGTTCAGGCTGCTGTCGGACACCTGCTCCTCCGAATCGCCCCTGCCCACACTGTTGGTGCGGGGTATATCTAGCGGGGTTTCGTAGGTGTCGGACGCGCCGGCCGGAATCAGGACGGCAAGACAGCGAAGCAAGCCGGTTGTCGACGTCACCGGCCTCAATCCTGTTCGATCGCGAGCACGTTCGCGTTTCCGGCGTCGATCTCGATCTCGGTGATCTCCTTTCCGGCCGTCACGATCTCCATGGATGGTTTCAAGATGGGAGTCCGGTTAATCCGCGGTTTCAGGAAGATCCGCCCGTGTTTCACCCTGTGCAACGTCGGCCGGCTTGGGTCTGGCATGAACAAAGTGACCGGCAGCGGCTGCAATCCGGCCGCAGTCGATTTGTGAAGGTGGGGTGAACGCACACATGAGACAGACGACCGGGAATCGGAGCAGTTCGAAACATGACAACTCCGTAATCCTGCCGTCACCAAACGGTCATCTTCCGGCCACTTCTGCTTAGTGCCCCACCCCGTTCTTCATTTCCTCGGAAAGGTGGCGATGAATTCCGTCCAGCCGTTCGATGACGCGTCCGACAGCCGCAATTCGCCCCCGTGCGCGCGGGCGATTTCACGCGAGAGCGCGAGGCCGAGGCCGTGTCCCGCCCTCTCGCGCGCGGAGTCGGCGCGAAAGAAACGCTGGAACACCCGCGGCCGCAACGCCGCGGGAATGCCGGGACCGGTGTTTCCGACACTCAGCCGAACCTCCCGTGGATGCGCGGAAATCGTGCATCGGACCTTTCCTTCGGCCAGGTTGAACTTGGTCGCGTTATCAAGGAGGTTGAGCGTAAGCCGGCGCAGGAGGTCACCGTTTCCGCGGATGCGTACTCCCGGTTCGATGGCCGTTTCCAAGGTGACATCGCGCGAGGCCGCCAGCGCGTCGATGTCCTCACACGCCTCCGCGACCAGCGCGCTCATGTCGAGAACCTGCGGCTCGACCGGCGCCTCGCCCGCATCCAGCCGCGCCAGCAGGAGGAGATTGCCCGAGATCCTGTCCAGGCGGTCCGTTTCCTCCTGCAGGCTGACCAGCCTCCGCTCGGACTCCGGGGAGAGGGGCTCGTCGCGCAGCAGCGCCTCGATCTCGCCGCGCATGATCGTGAGCGGCGTGCGCAATTCGTGCGAGGCATTGGCCGCAAAGCGCTCCGCCTGGCGGAGACTGCCTTCCAGGCGCGCCAGCATGGCGTTGAGAACCTGGGCGAGGCGGGCGATCTCGTCGCGCCCCTTCGGGGTTGGCACGCGGCTGGCGAGATTTTCCGCGCGAATTTCCTCCGCGGCCTTCGTCAGGACGCGAACGGGCTGCAAGGCCCACGTCGCCACCCACCAGCCGCCGACCCCTGCCACCAGTCCGGCCAGGGGCAGCGCGAGCAGGTAAGCCAGGAGCAGGTCGAACAGAATTTCGTGAACCTCGGCCAGGTCGCAGCTGACGACGATCGTTTCCCCGGCAAAGGCGAACGACCTCACGCGCCAGCTTCCCTTGGCGTGATGCACTGTGACGGGCTTGTCCCCAGCCACGGCGGCGCGCGCGACCTCTTCGGGAATCGCGCCACTGGAGCGCCACAGGCTGCCGTCGGCCTCGAAAACGGCGAACGCCACCCATGGCTCGACGGTTGTGACTTGCACGCCCTGGATGCGCTCGCGGGAGAACTCACCGGTCGCCATCATCTGCGCGACGTGCCTGGCCTCCGACTCCAGTTCCATGTCGGCCGCCTCCATCTGCTCGTGGAAAATGTTCACAAGCGTCCCCGCGGCAAAAACCGCGATGGCGGCAGCAGTGAGGGCCGCGCACGCCGCGGCAATCTTGGCGCGAATGGGCAGAGGGGGGAACATCACGCGTCGGACTGGATGGCGTAACCCAGCCCCCGCACGGTCTGGATGAGCTTGTGCGGGAACGGTTCGTCCAGCTTGCGGCGCAGCCGCTTCACCGCGGCATCGACGAAGTTGGTGCCGGCATCAAACTGGTGTTTCCATACCTGCTGGCTGAGATCGACGCGCGTCACCGTCCGTCCGGGTGACCGGAGAAGGCACTCCAGCAGCGCGAATTCACTCTTGGTCAGATCGATCGGGACCGTCCCGCGGTGCACCTCGCGGGTGGCCAGGTTTACGCGCAAATCGGCCAGGGTGATCACGGTCAATCCATCGCCGGTGCGGCGCCGCAGGACGGCGCGCAGCCGGGCAACCAGCTCCGCCATTACGAAAGGTTTCGGCAGATAGTCGTCCGCGCCGAGATCGAGACCCTCGATGCGCTCGTTGGGGTCTCCCCGGGCGGTAAGCAGAAGGATCGGCACGTTGTTGTGGGATTCGCGCAACCTTCGCAAGAGGCTCAACCCGTCGCGGCCGGGCACCATGATGTCGAGCACGAGCGCGCCGAACGGCCCCGTTTCCGCCAGCTTCAAGCCTTCGTCGCCATCGTGGCAGACATCCACGACATATCCCTGCTCCTCGAGCCCGGCCCGCACCAGCGCGGCCACCTTCTTCTCGTCCTCGATGACCAATACCCGCATGTCCCCATTCTGGGCCTGCGCACCTTTCCGCACGAGCGGGAACTGCCGCGGGCGGTGACAGAACGATGACGCCCGGATGACAAGTTCGTCATCTTCCTAACAAACGCGCTCGATGCGGGTCAATCCCGCCACATGTATTGCCATTTAGCAACGGACAACACGGCGACGGCACCCGGTTCGACGGCGGGCAGCGATCAGCCAAAAGCGGCCCAGGGGTGGTCGCGCATCCTGGCGCGGCGCCACGGCGGCCCGCTTCTCCTGGTGGGCATCGCGCTCATCCTCGCCTCTGCCATGAGAGCGGGATTGCTGTTCGCGTCGCTCGGCAACGTGACCTGGGGCTGGAGCCTGCTGGCCGCCTTCGGCTGGGGGTTGCTCTTCGACCTGGGCGCGGCGGCCCTCATGTTCGCTCCGGCCGCGGTGCTCCTCGCGCTCCTGCCGCGGACGTTCTTCCGCTTTCGCGCGGCCCGTGCCCTCGGACGGTTCACCGTGTTCGCGGCCGTGGCCGGCATGTTGTTTGTGGCCCTCGCGGAAGTGCTCTTCTGGGACGAGTTTGGCGCGCGGTTCAATTTCATCGCCGTGGACTACCTCGTCTACACGACCGAGGTGATCGGCAACATTCGCGAGTCGTATCCGCTGCCGGCGCTCCTCGGCGGGACGATCGCCCTTGCGGCGGTCGCGACCTGGATGCTCGGGCGCGCCGGAAGTTTTCGCATCTGGTTCCAGCATGCGGAACAACCCACGGGCGCGCGATGGGTCATCGCGGGGGCGTGGGTGCTCACGGCGGCAATCTTCGCGACGGGCCTGGCGGAGTCGAGGGTGCCGGCATTCGCCAACAATTACCACCGCGAGCTCGCCAAGAACGGCGTGTGGGCCTTTTTCGCGGCCTTTCGCGCCAACCAGCTCGATTTCGACCAGTTCTACGCGACGATGCCCCCCGACGCGGCGTTCAACCGGCTGCACCGGCTCATCGGCGACGGCGCCAGGCCGATCGGCGATGATCCCCACGACCTGCTCCGACTCGTCTCACATTCCGGCCCGGAAAAACGGCTCAATGTGATCCAGATCACGGTCGAAAGCTCGAGCGCCTCGTTCCTCGGGGCCTGCGGAAGCACCGAGGGACTCACGCCAAATCTCGACGCCCTCGCCCCGCTGTCACTCGTGTTTGACCGCTTTTTCGCGACGGGCAATCGCACGGATCGCGGCATGGAGGCGCTCGCGCTCAGCGTGCCGCCGACGCCGGGCCGTTCCCTCGTGAAGCGCCCGCACAACGAGAACCTCTTCACGCTCGGCTCCGTCTTTCGCGGCCGCGGCTACGACACGGCGTTCCTGTATGGGGGATACGGGTACTTCGACAACATGAACGATTTCTTCGGCGGAAACGGCTACCGCGTCGTCGATCGCGCCGCCGTGAACCGGGACGATGTCAC
>Ga0214472_10008745_pt1 | contig 10568 bp, 8 predicted proteins | sample RVTome_6_FD_207662 | JGI IMG/M metagenome (GOLD analysis project Ga0214472, IMG submission 207662) | Soil microbial communities from uranium-contaminated site in the Upper Colorado River Basin, Wyoming, United States - RVT140D175 | ecosystem: Environmental > Terrestrial > Soil > Contaminated >...
GAAATGTCTGTTCGCCGAAATCGAGGATAATATGGCGGACATCGGCATCCGACCCGTCGGCGGTCAGGCGATAGTTGCCCCGCACGGTTGCCTCGGCCGGCTTTGCGATCGTGTACAGGTTGATCGTGGGTTTCGAGGCGGATGCCGGAGCCTTTGCCTTGCCGCCTGCCCCGGAATGCGCGTCCGCCAGAAGTGCCGCGATTTCCTCATCGAGCGCCTCGATGGAGGTCGCCGCTTCAGACGCCGTTGCCGGGAATTCCTGCTGCGCGGGAAGTTCCGCCCAGGAGTACTGATCCGCGAGCGCATAGGGCGCGGAGACGACACGCCATTCGTCGATCGATCCGGTCGGACATACCGGGATGCAGGCCATGCAGAAGTTGCACTTGTCATAGTCTACGACGACATTGGTGTCGTCGTGCTCGATCGCGTCAATCGGGCAAGTCGCCTCGCAGGTATAACAGCGAATGCAGATTTCCGGATCGATCAGATGCTGCTTGACTGGTGCGGTCATGTCGTCGTTCGTCGTTCGTTGCTCGTGGGTCGTCGTTCGCCGTTGCCGGTCATAGCGATTGCGACCGACGAACAACGACCGACGATATTAAGCCATGTGCAACTTCACATATTCGAAGTCGCCCGGCTTGTTGTCGATGCCGACCTTCGGCGGAGCGATCCATCCCGCAAACTTGCCCGGTTCATAGCACGGCACCATAAGGGATTGGATGAAGTCGCCATCGGTATGCGTCGGCAGCCAATCCCTGACGCAGGCGTCGTATTCGGCGCCGCCGACGATCTTGCCTTCCGGATTGAAGAGATTGTTGGCGAAAACGCCGATCTTGCGGTTGAACGCTTCGTGCGGAAGCTTGAATGCAAACCGGATACCGGCCTTCTCGATGCTCTTGTTCCAGCGCCCGACGCCGCCCGCGGCATCCCGGGTATAGTCGTCACGCAGACGCATGTTGATCGCCGTCAGCGCGGGCACGTCCTTTTGCAAGGCGCTGCCGTCTTCCAAGTCCCACACCTTGTAGGTATCGCGCTGCAGCCTGTGGTCGTCATCGAGGCGATGCTCCATGTAGCGGCCCTTGATGCCGGCATTGAAGGCATTGGCGGCATTCGTCGAGACTTCCTGGCCGAACAGATCCAGCGACAAGGTATAGTGCAGGTTGAGTTTCTTCTGGATGGTCGGCAGGTCGATGGCGCCAAGCGCCCGCACGCGCCCGATTTCATGGGGATCGTCGATGCCGTTCTCCTTCATGACCTGGCAGGTGCGTTCGACGATCCGGCCGACGCCGGTTTCGCCAACGAACATGTGATGGGCCTCTTCGGTCAACATGAAACGGCAGGTGCGCGACAGCGGGTCGAAGCCGGATTGCGCCAGGCTTTCCAATTGCATCTTGCCGTCGCGGTCAGTGAAATAGGTGAACATGAAGAACGACAACCAGTCCGGTGTTTCCTCGTTGAACGCGCCAAGCATGCGCGGCGCTTCCTCCGAACCGGACGAACGGCGCAGCAGATCGTCTGCCTCTTCGCGGCCGTCGGCGCCGAAAAATTTATGCAGCAAATACACCATTGCCCACAGATGGCGGCCCTCCTCGACATTGACCTGGAACAGGTTGCGCAGGTCGTAGAGCGAAGGAGCGGTGCGGCCGAGAAAGCGCTGCTGCTCGACCGAAGCGGGCTCGGTATCGCCCTGGATGACGATCAACCGCTTCAGCATATTGCGGTATTCGCCGGGCACCTCCTGCCAGGCCACATGGCCGGCGTGCTCGCCGCACGGGATCTTGCGGTCCTCGACCTGGGGCGCGAGCAGGATGCCCCAGCGATATTCGGGCATCCTGACATAGTCGAACTTGGCCCAACCCTTCGGATCGACGCTGACCGCTGTGCGCAGATAGACGAGGCTCTGCTGGAAATTCTCGGGAATGAGATCGTTCCACCAGTTGATGTAGCCCGGATGCCATTTCTCGAGCGCCTTCAATACGCGCTTGTCGGAGGACAGGCCGACATTGTTGGGGATCAGCGTGTCGTAGCTGACATTGATCAGATCGAGCATTTGTTGTTCCTCCGGCTATCTCTCGTCATTCGTGCTTCGTAGTTCGTCGGTCGTCGTGTGCCGCGGTTCAAAGATCTGTTCGAACGACGAACCACAAATAACGACCGACTCAAACTCTCCGCATATCGAATTCGCCGCGCAAGCCGGTTCCGTAGCGTTGCAGGGCGCCGGTTTCGCCGACCGCGTTCGGGCGATTGAATATCCAGTTCTGCCAGGCAGTCAGGCGTCCGAAAATCCGCGTCTCCATGGTTTCCGGACCGGCGAATCGCAGGTTTGCTTCCATGCCGGTCATGGCGTCTGGCGAGAAGGAAGCGCGCTCCTCCAGGAAAATCCGGACCTCGTCCTCCCAATCAACGTCGTCATGGGCAAAGGTGACGAGGCCAAGCTCGCTGGCGTCGTATGCCTCCAACGGTTCGCCCTTGCGCCTCGACACGGCGCCGACCATTTCCGGCTCACCCAAAAAGCGGGTCTGCAAACGGGTCAGGCCGTTCGACATCGGGAACGGCCCGAAATTGGCGTCGCTCAGCATGATCGCGGCCACCTGCCGGTTGTCGCCCTCGAAATCGCCTTGCATCATGTAGGTGCGGTCGCAGGCGAAAAGGATTTCGGCAAGAAGCCCGCCGAAGCAGGAGCCGTTCTCGATCAATGCGACCAGCGAGCGCGATGTCAGGTCGATGCGCTTCAAGACGCGCTTCCAGTAGAGCAGGATCTCGCGCGACAGCCAATCGGTGTTGCGATTGTCGAGCAACAGCTTTTCATGCGCGAGAACCTTGCCGGCGTCGCCTTGCGACTTGAATACGACCACACCGAGTTCGAGTTCATTGAGGCGCGCATGCAAGATGGCGTCGTCCAATTCGCGCGCCAGGCGCAGCGCCCAGGTCTGGTCGCCTTGGGCATGAAGCTCCTCGACGGAGGTCGGCGCCTCGGCATCGGGGCCGGAAATCGCGATCGTCGCGATGCCGTTGTCGCGATCGACCTTGAGTTCGACCAGCGAATAGATCACCGATCCGTCGTCGTTGAAGGTGCGCCGGATCGGCGCAAGCCTGATCCCCTTGCGCCCGTCCTTGCCATTTTCCTGGGCTGCAAAATCGCGCGCCCGCTCGGCAACCGCTTCATCGAATTTGGAGTTCGGCACCACTTCGTCGACGAGGCGCCAATCCTTGGCTTTCTTGCCCCTGACGCCTTCTTCCGTGGAACAGAACACGTCGGCGAGGTCGCGGCGGACCTTGCGCTTGTCGGTCACGCGGGTAAGCCCGCCGGTTCCCGGCAATACCGCCAATAGCGGCACTTCGGGCAATGCGACGGAAGACGATCCGTCATCGGTCAGGATGATATGGTCGCAGGCGAGCGCCAGTTCGTAGCCGCCGCCGGCGCAAGCGCCCTTGACCGCGGCAATATAGTGCTGCCCGGAATCTGCGCCCGCTGCCTCGAACGTATTGCGGGTTTCGTTGGTGAACTTGCAGAAATTGACCTTGTGGGCGTGCGCGGCGCCGCCGAGCATCCGGATATTGGCGCCGGCGCAGAACACCCTGTCCTTGCCGGAGCGAAGCACCACGGCACCGACTTCGGGGTGCTCGAAACGGATACGCTGGACGGCATCGGCCAGTTCGATATCGACGCCGAGATCGTAGGAGTTCAGCTTGAGCTCATAGCCATCGAAAAGTCCGCCCTTCTCGTCGACATCCATATAGAGATTGGCGACCGGACCGTCGAACTCGATCCGCCAATGGCGGTATTTGGACGGGTCGGTCTGGAAATCGATGCGCTTTGACACGGCATTTTCCTCCCGGGGACTATCGAGCCCTATATGCATTATATTGCTTTACGTCGAAAATTGCAATGCCTGAGTGTCGTCACGCTTACATTTTTTCACAATATATATCAATCTGGTACGTGATTTCTGGCGAATCGTCTCTCTGATGTATTATATTGCACATAAGCCAAATCTGACATCCATAGGCGCGTCACCGGCCAAAGTGCGGGCGACCCCAAGCAGCTCTTTGGCACCCAACCCCATGATCCGATCGCGCCCACCGGAGTGGCTCAAGGCTACGCATTCGCCGGCCAGCCGCGCCAGCCGCTTCGCGGCGCCGGGCTTGTTGGCGGCCAGTTTCAATGCGCCATTGGCGAGGTGGATCACCGCCTGAACGAGTGCACGTTCGCGACTGTTCGGGGCGGTGCGCATCCAAACCGTTTCGAGCACCTCATGCGCCTCCCAATAGTAACCGGCATTGAACAGGCGCAGGCCGTAGAGCCAGGCGCCGTTGGTTGAGGCTTCGGCATCGGTTACGCGAGGCGGGCACAGCGCCTTCGCCTGGTCAAATGCGTCGCCGGCGTGCCGGTCGTTGACGCCGGGAATGTGGCGCCAAGCCGGAAGCGGAATTTTTTCGGCGGCCGCGTCACGATTTTTCCCTTTCATCAAAGATTCACCACCTGCTTTTCGATGCGGTCAAGTCGCGCACAAAACTCCGATACCGACGCCAGGGTCCTGTCCGGCTGCTCCAGATGCGGCGAATGCCGGCAGTTTTCAAAGATCTCGACATCGACTGGCGCATAGCTGCGGTTTTCGATTTCACGTATCTGGGCAATCGTGCCGTACTGGTCGTCGGCGCCTTGAATGGCGAGCACCGGAATACGCAGGTAGTCGATCGAATCGGCGATGTTCCAGCTTGCAAAGCCCGGATCGAGCCAGGCGTCGTTCCAGCCGCGAAACGCGTTGTCGACTTGCCTGTGGTACCTGGCGAGGCGCGGGCGAAGATCGCCCTTCTCGTAGGCATCTTTCGCTTCGGCGATCGACGCAAGACCGGAAGGCTCGGTGAAGAAGTGCGGCGCAATCAGGACGAGACCGCGCACGCGGAAATCCTCGACGCCGCCGGCATAGATCGCCGCGATCGAAGCGCCGTCGCTGTGGCCGAGCAAGATTCCATATTCGAAACCGATCGCATCTAGTACCCCGGGCAGGACGTCCATCGCCTCGCGCGTCATGTAATCGAGCGGGCGCGGCAATTCGGCCGGGTCGGACTGGCCGTAGCCAGCTCGCGACCAGGCGAAAACGCCGAAGCCCGTGGCTTCGGCAAGCTTGCGCGGAAAATCGCGCCACAGCGACACGCAACCGAGACCCTCGTGTAACAAAACGATCGTTGGCGCGACGCCCGGGCGCGGGCCGTGGCAAACCGCTTCCAACGTCTTGCCGCCCGCGCGAATGGATGTCGAAACGCCTGCGCGCCAATCAATGCCGGTCATCGCGTCAGGCCCTCAATTTAAAACGCTGTATCTTGCCGGTCGCCGTTTTCGGCAAATCCGCAACAAACTCGATCCAGCGCGGGTATTTCCACTTGCCGATCTTCTGCTTGACGTGCTCCTTCAATTCGTCGGCTAGGCCATCGACCTTGAAGCCCTGCTTGAGCACGACAAACGCTTTCGGCTTTTCGAGTCCATCCTTGTCGCGCGCGGCGACGACCGCAGCTTCCAGTATCGAGGAGTGGGCGATCAGGGCCTGCTCGATTTCGAACGGTGAAACCCAGATGCCGCTGACCTTGAACATGTCATCGGTGCGGCCGCAGTAAACGAGCCTGCCAGTCGGCGACTTTACATATTTGTCGCCCGTGCGAGTCCACTGGCCTTCGAAGGTCGCGCGCGACTTGTCGCGCTGGTTCCAGTAATCGGCGGCGGCCGAATCGCCCTTGACGAGCAATTCGCCGACCTCGCCTTCACCGATCTCATTGCCGTGCTCGTTAACGACGCGGATTTCGTAGCCGGGAACGGCTACACCGGAAGTGCCGTATTCGACGTCGCCGCTGCGGTTCGACAGGAAGATGTGGAGCATTTCGGTGGAGCCGACGCCGTCGAGAATCTCGCAGCCGGAAATCTTCTGCCAACGCTTGCCGATCTCTTCGGGCAGCGCCTCGCCGGCCGAAATGCAGCGTCGCAGACGCGCCGCGAGCTTGGCTTTGCCGGCCTCGAGCTGCGCTGTCAGGGCCGCGTAGAAGGTGGGTACCGCGCAGAATACGGTCGGCCGATGGCGGTTGAGGATATCGAAAACAACATCGGGCGTCGGGCGCGCCGAGAGCAGGACCGCGGTCGCGCCGACCGACATCGGAAAGGTCATCGAATTGCCGAGACCGTAGGCAAAAAACATCTTGGCCACGGAAAAGACCGTGTCGCCGGATTCGATCCCGAGCACCTTTGCGCCGTAGGTGTCGGCAGTCGCCTGGAGGCTGCCATGGACGTGGCGCACGCCTTTCGGCTGTCCAGTGGATCCGGACGAATAGAGCCAGAAGGCGCATTCATCCGACCCGACTTCGATTGGCGGCCGACTTTCCGAGTTCGCGAGTTCCTTGCGGAAATCCAGCGCCCCGGCTGGGACATCGTCGCCGACCACGAAAACCTTCTCCAGATATGGATGGCTCGCGATTAGCGGCTCGACTGCCGGAAAGAGTTCCCTGGAAACGATCAAGGCGCGGGCGCGGCTATCGTTGAAAATCGCGCCATAGACGTCGGTTCCCAGCAGCGTGTTGAGCGCGATCGGAACCACGCCTGCCTTGAGGCTGCCCCAGAAGGCGACCGGGAACTCAACCAGGTCGAGCACCAGCATGGCGACCCGGTCCTCGCGTCGAATGCCATGGTGCTCGTAGAGGGCGGCCATCCGGCCCGATTCGGTCGACAAATCCGCGTAGGAGATTTGGCGCCCGGTCGTCGCTTCGATGAATGCGGATTTGTCCTTGTGCGGCCCGGTCGCATGCCGATCGACGAAATAGACCGCGGCGTTCTTGTTGCTCATTGGCCTGCCTCCTCCCGGGCGCCGGCACGACCGGCGCCGATATTTCCCACGCTACCTGCGGCAATGGCCGGCCGCCTCCTGCTGGCCTTCGTTCAAACGCGCAGCGGATTACTTCCAATATGCGTTATAATGCATACGCTCGATGTTGCATGCAAGATAATTCATAACAGGTTGCCAAATCTGTTCGGACCCTGCCAAAAGCCTAACATCCGGCATTGGGGCGTATGCTGCAAGAAGCGGTTTCGCGGCCGTGCTCGAATGGATTTTCGTCAGCCCATCGGGCCGGATTGGCGACAAAGGCGGCGGCGACCGGCTCTAGCTAGCGGATGCGGTTCTTCAGGTTTCCGCCCGAAGCAAGCGCGTTGATGTTTTCCGCGATCGCCTTGCGGCGGCGTCCGATCGTCCCGTTGGTCCAGCCGGACATGTGCGGCGTCAGCACGATGTTGTCGAGTTCGTGGAATGGAAGGCGAGACGGCGGCGGGGTCGGATTTTCAGCAGATGGGTAAACATACCAGGTATCGATGACCGCGCCGCCGATGCGCTTCGCCTTCAGGGCCTGGTAGAGCGCGGCTTCGTCGATCACCGCGCCGCGGCCGACATTGAGGATCACCGCATTCGGCCGCATGGCGGCGAGTTCAGCCGCGCCGATCAGTCCGCGCGTATCGTCGGTCAGCGGCAGGGTGTTGACGATGGCATCGGCCGAATCCATGAACTCGACCAGATTGGTCAGCGCAAAGGCCCTATCGACGGCGCTGGAAGCCTGAACCGGGCTGCGATTGGCTACGCAAACCTGCATCCCGAACGCCTTGGCGCGAAGAGCCAGCGCCTTCCCGATATGGCCGTAGCCAAGAATGCCGAGGCTGGTTCCGCCGAGTTCGGTGCGCAGGCCTGCCGGCCCGCCGGCCCAATATTTCCAGTCGCCGGCCCGCAGGCGCCGATCGGCGTCGGCGAGCGGCACGTGGCGCGCCAGTAGCGCTGCCATTACATATTCGGCAATCGCATTCTCATGGCCGAAACAATTGCAGAGCGCGGCGCCTTCCGGCAGGACGGCAAGGTCGATTCCGTCATAGCCGGCGCCGGGAACCTGATAGAGCTTGAGGTCGTGCGGGACCGGCATGGCGGCTGTCAGCCGGTTGCCGACGATGACATCGGCCGCCGAATAGGCCGCATTCGCCTCCCCACCCGAGAGATCGTCCGGCAATTCCGCAATATCATGCGGTCGCCCAAGCAAGGCCTCCAGGCCTTCACGAAACGTATAAGCATTGGCACCGTGGAAAACGATCTTCATCCTGGTGGAAGGCAAGCTGCACCTTTGCTGAGGCCGCGCGACAGGTCGTGGACCTGAAGGAGACGCTGTCCGATCACAACACGGAAATCATCCCGCCGTCGACATAGATGATCTGGCCGTTGACGTAGTTGGAAGCCGCCGAGGCAAGGAAAACCGCGGCTCCGACAAGCTCGGCGGGCTTGCCCCAGCGCCGGGCAGGTGTGCGGCCCTTCACCCAGGCATCGAATTGCGGATTGGCGATCAGCGCTTCGTTCATGTCGGTCAGCATGTAGCCGGGTCCGATCGCATTGACCTGGATGCCGTGCTCGGCCCATTCGGCGGTCATCGCCTTGGTCAACATCTTGATGCCACCCTTGGCGACCGTGTAGGGGGCGACCGTAGCGCGCGCCAGTTCGCTGGTCAGCGAGCCGATATTGATGATCTTGCCGCTGCCGCGCGGTATCATCCGCTTGGCCGCCTCGCGGCCGACGACGAATGCGCTAGTCAGATTCGTGTCGATCACCTTCTGCCATTCCGCCGTGGTGAATTCCACGATCGGTTTGCGCATCTGAATGCCGGCATTGTTGACGAGAATGTCGATCGCCACGCCCTCCCGGTCGAAGCCGTCGAATGCGGAGACTACCGATGCCTCATCGGTGACATCGAAACAGGCCTCCCGCACCGCAAATCCCGCCTCGCGCATCTTCGCAGCCGCGACCCGGAGGCGCTCCTGGTTCATGCCATTGAGGACGATGGCCGCGCCGGCCTCAACCAGGCCGATTGCAATCGCCTGGCCGAGGCCGCGCGAAGAACCGGTAACCAGGGCGGTTTTGTCTTTGAGGCTGAACAGATTCGTCGACACTACTGCCCTCTCCCGAAACGCGTCATGAACCAAGCGCCTGCGGATTCCAGAACGGGGCAAGCCCGCACGATCCGATCGCAATCGCGCCATCTACAACCAATCGCTTACCGGTGCAGCCCTCGCGCCGACATACACGCAGGTATTCCGGCCATCGTCCCGGAATGAGGCACGCAACACAATAAACCATATCCAATTGCAGGCTGATTTCGCCAGCTCTCCGGCCACGCTCGGCCAACGTGCCTGTAGATTGGCAAACGCAGCGGCCGGCAAACATGAAACAATCGAAACACATTTCCGACTTTGCGACGCGGGCTTGAAACGTGGCGCCGCCATTTTCCCCATCAGAAACCGGGTGCGTCAGCGCCCCATTCGCCGGCCGCCGAGGCCGCGAGAACCCAACCTCGGCCGGCAAAGCCCGGTCGGCCAGTGCATTGATGGAGAGCCCGATGAACACAATTTCCCACGACTTCGCGGCAGTGAGCCCGCCGGAGACGGATACGCCTTTCGTGCAGTTCTGGAACGATGTGCTCGCACCGAAATTTATCCGCTTCAAACACATCCTTGTCGACGGCCTATCGCATCACTCCGCAGCGATATTGCCGAAACTTCCCGTGAAACCCGGCGACCGAGTGCTCGACGTCGGCTGCGGCTTCGGCGACACCGCGATCCAGCTCGCCAAACGCGTCGGTCCGGCAGGCGAGGTCGTCGGGGTCGACTGCTGCGACGCTTTCCTTTCCTATGCCCGCAACGATGCGGCGAGCCATGGTATCGGCAACATTTCGTTCATGCGCGCCGACGCCGAGGTCGCGCTGCCGGCGCGGGATTTCGACATCGTCTTCGCCCGCTTCGGCACAATGTTCTTTGCCAATCCCGTCGCGGGCCTTCGCAACATGCGACGCGCGCTAAAACCGGGCGGCCGGATGGTTCACATCGTCTGGCGCCAGCGTCAAGACAATCCCTGGCTGTCGATGGCCAAGGACATCGTTCTCCAGTTCCTGCCGGAGCCGGGCGCAGATGCGCTGACCTGCGGCCCCGGCCCGTTTTCCATGTCCAATCAGGAAACCGTGACCAAGATGATGCAGGCCGCAGGCTATGCAGACATCGAGTTCGAACGCGTCGATGCGCCGGTATCGATCGGCAACGACGTCTCGGACGCCATCGCCTTCCAGCTGGCGCTCGGCCCGGCCGGCGAGGTCTTTCGCGAAGCGGGGGAAAAGGCCGAGGCAAAGCGCCCGCGGATCGAAGCCGCGCTTGCCGAGGCGATCCGCAAGCAGCGCCTCGATGCAAACGGAATCACCATGGCATCGTCGTCCTGGGTGATCTCCGCGACCAATCCCGCCATCTGATTGCGACACCCCGAACCGCCTGGTACGGCGGCCGGGCGCGCAAGATCGCTCCTTTGCGCAGCGGGCAAGTGCTCGCTGCGCCTGCTTTCACTGGTCTCCGCGAGCACGGATTTACCGAGCATTGTCCGGCGGAATCTCGCCAATCGCGATCCGCTCACTTGAAACAATTGAAACACGAATCCGCCCCGGAAGCATTCGCCGGATACATTCGCGGCCCACATCAGCCGCGCCGCGACCAACGAACCAGGAAAGTGACTGCTATG
>Ga0214472_10008746_pt1 | contig 10568 bp, 11 predicted proteins | sample RVTome_6_FD_207662 | JGI IMG/M metagenome (GOLD analysis project Ga0214472, IMG submission 207662) | Soil microbial communities from uranium-contaminated site in the Upper Colorado River Basin, Wyoming, United States - RVT140D175 | ecosystem: Environmental > Terrestrial > Soil > Contaminated >...
GCCGACCATGTAGTGCAGGCCCGCCCAGTCCGCCACTAGAGCGGCAAAGGCCATCCAGATCAGGCCGGCATACCAGCGGTCCTTCGCGGGAATACGCACCATCAACCGGCGCACGCCCCAGGCGATGGCCGCGAAGATCACGAGGAAGATCGCCTGCCGGCCGATGCGCTCCCCGTCGAGCAGGATGATGGCGAGCACGCCCCAGATCGCGATGTCGTCGAGGCTCGCATAGCGCAGGATGCGCTGGCCGAGCGGTTGGCGGAGGAGTTCGAGCTTCTCAAGGAAGAGGACGAGGATTGGCAGGGCTGTGACCGCGCAGGCCATTCCGATGCCGAGCACGAATTGCCATGGCGCGGCGCTGGGCCCCATCCACTGCGGTCCCGTCTGGAGCAGCAGCCAGGCCGCCGCGCACCCGAATGCCAGAGGCGTGAACAGCGCAAGGCCCGCCGTCGTGCCGGTCTCGCCGCGGTTCTTCCAGGCGGATTTGAGGTCAAGTTCGATGCCGGCAATCCAGACGAAGATCATCACCGCCCAGGTCGCCACGCCGTTCAGCATACGGATGACATCCGGCTGGAAGACGAAATTGTAGTAGGCCGGGTAGGCCGCGCCGAGCACGCCGGGGCCGAGCAGGATGCCGCACAGGATCTGCACGACGACGAGCGGGGCAAAGTATTCCGTCCTTCCCAGCCGCCAGATGAGATACGGCACCGCGAAGATGATCAGCATCGCGATCAGGTATATCTCGGTAACCGAAAAGGTCATGCCGTGCTCCCCGGCAAGGTCAGGTGACCGCGCGGTCGCGGAAGACGACCCGCGTGCCCGTGCGGGTCTCGGCCGGCGAGACGAGTTTGACGAGCTCGCGTGCCACGTCTTCCGGCGTGGGCAGCGTCATCGGGTCCTCGCCCGGCATGGCTTCGGCGCGCATGCCGGTGCGCACGGCGCCGGGATCGAACAGGTTGACCCGCAGCGCCATCTTCTCATTCTCGTCGGCCCAGGCTTTGACGAGGGCTTCGAGGCCGGCCTTGGAGGCTTGGTAAGGTCCCCAGAAAGCGCGCGGGCGCGGCACGACACCGGAGGTGACGAACACCGCACGCGGCGCTTCGGACTGGTGGAGCAGCGGGCCCAGCGCGCGGATCAGGTGCGCATTGGCGGTCAGGTTGACCTGGATCGTTTCCTCGAGGCTGCGCGGGCCGCAGGTTTCCAGCGGGCCGAGCGTGCCAAGCAGGCCGGCATTGGCGACGAAGCCGTCGAGGCGGCCGAACTTTTCGCCGAGGAGGCGGCCAAGCGTTTCGATACCCTTGGTATCCTTCAGGTCCATCGGCACGAGCAGGGCTTCGGAGGCGAGGGCGCGGATTTCGTCGTCGAGCTTCTGGAGGGCGGCCTTGGAACGGGCGACAGCGATCACGAGATGACCCTGACGGGCAAGCTCCAATGCGGCGGCACGGCCGATGCCGCGCGAGGCGCCGGTGACGAGGGTGAGGCGGGGCGAGTGGGTCATCGCGCGGCGTGTAGCGCGCGGCTTACACGTCGTCCAGAAGCGAGAGCTGGCGTTCCTTGTCGGCCTGGTCCTGCTGGTAGTCGATCAGCGGGGTCGGGTATTCGCCGGTGAAGCAGTGATCCGAGAATTGCGGGATCATGTTGTTGCGTAGCGGCTCACCGATTGCCTTGTAGAGGCCGGGCACGGACAGGAAGCCGAGGGATTCGACCTTCAGCTCCTTGACCATTTCCTCATGCGTATGGATGGCGGCGAAGAGTTCGGACTTGGCGGCCATGTCGATGCCGTAGAAGTCTGGATTGAGGATCGGCGGGCTGGCGGAGCGGAAATGGATCTCGCGGGCGCCGGCCTCGCGCACCATCTGCACGATCTTTTTCGAGGTGTTGCCGCGCACGATGGAGTCGTCCACCAGGATCACGCGCTTGCCTTCGAGGGCGGCGCGGTTCGGGCTGTGCTTCTTCGAGATCGCAGTCTGGCGGCCGGTCTGGGTCGGCTGAATGAAGGTGCGGCCGACATAGTGGTTGCGGATGATGCCCATCTGAAACGGGATGCCGGAGGCCTCGGAGAAGCCGAGTGCGGCAGGCACACCTGAGTCCGGCACCGGCACGATTACGTCCGCATCCGCAGGCGTTTCAGCGGCGAGCTGATGGCCCATCCGGCGGCGCACTTCGTAGACCGATCGGCCCTGGATGAAGCTGTCGGGCCGGGCGAAGTAGACATATTCGAACGCGCAAGGGCTCGGCGGGCGCGGCGCGAAGGCGCGGAAGCTCTCGAGGCCTTCTTCCGAGATGACGACGACTTCGCCATTCTCGATCTCGCGGACGAATTCGGCGCCGATGATGTCGAGCGCGCAGGTTTCCGAGGCAAGGACGTAGCCGGTGCCGAGCCGGCCGAGCACGAGAGGGCGCAGGCCGATGGGATCGCGCGCGCCGATCAGCTTCTTACCGGTCAGGCCGACGAGAGCATAGCCACCTTCGATCTGGTGCATCGCGTCGATCAGGCGATCGACAAAGCGTTTCTTCGGGCTGTGGGCAACGAGGTGGAGGATGACTTCGGTGTCCATCGTCGATTGGAAGATCGCGCCATCCTTGACGAGCTGCTGGCGCACATGGCGCGCGTTCGTCAGGTTGCCGTTATGGGCGACGGCGAAGCCGCCGAGGGCGAGGTCTGCAAAGATCGGCTGAATGTTGCGCAGCATCGGCCGGCCTTGCGTCGAGTACCGGTTGTGACCGATGGCGGCGTAGCCGGGCAGGCGCGGGCGGAGGTCTCCGCCGAAATGCTCTCCCACGAGGCCCATATGGCGCTCGGAGTTGAAACGCTTGCCATCGAAACTGACGATGCCGCAAGCTTCCTGTCCCCGGTGCTGGAGGGCGTGGAGGCCGAGCGCCGTCAGGAGGCTCGCTTCCTTGTTTCCGAACACGCCAAAAACCCCGCACTCTTCGCGTGGTTTGTCGTCATCATTGTCGAAATAGGTCATCGGTAGGTCCGACTCGCTTTGGGGCGCCGCTGCCTGACCGGCATATAGTTCGGTTTCCCCCCGAACAAAAGGGCGCAGATGTCATAGAATTAACCTGGCACCCGGGCGGGGTGTCAGAGCATCCGGGCGGGCCGCAACTGCGGATGGAAGACCATCAGGTCGAACAGCGTGCCGGGCGGGACGTTCCGGATGTCGTTGTCCTGCGGTTCGGGGCTGGCGGTGGCGCCATACCAGTCGAGTCCGATGGGCGTCTGGCGCCAGGCCTCGGTGATGGTGGATTCCGGCAGGTGTGCCAGATCGAACCAGGCCGTTTGCGAACTCGCCGAGGCGAGGAGGGCGTTCAGCGTGTCCGGGCGCGCGGTGCGCTGGATGGTCATCTGCGGCGCGTCGGGCGCAGGGGCGCTGCCTGCGGTTAGGGCGAGGAATTCGGCTTCGGCAAATTCCTGCACCAACGCCAGGTAGTCCGCCCCCAGCTTCTCGCGCAGGACGGCGCCGCTCGGCAGGTACCCGGCACCCTCGCCGCCGGGCCGGCCACCGGCCACGTGGGAATTGTGACCCCAGAAGACGGCTGTCTGGCCATTGGCGAGGGCGAGCGCGTTTTCAGCCATGAAGACATCGCGCCGGCTCCAGTACTCCTGGGTCGCTTGGGTCAGGTCGCCGTCCGAGGTTTCGTGTTCGAAGGCGTGCAGGCCCTGCCAGGCGCGCCGGGCCGTGAGAGCGGCGTGATCGAGGCCCGCGCGGCTGAGCTCCGCTTCCAGATCAAGGCAGGCGGTCTCCGCCTCGGCGCGCTCGGCAGACGTAATCATCTTCAGCATCGCATCGTGGCGGGCGGCTTTCGCCGCCTCTGTCAGGATCGGCGCCAGCGGCGGGCTCAGGGCGTCGGCCGCGCCGGAATCGATACTGGCGAGCGCCGCTAATGCGTCTGCGGCATCGGCGCTGCTCGCCTGACAATCGACGCCGATGATGCGCACCATCCGGTCGGCGTTGACGGCGTTCCAGCCGCGTATCCAGGCAAGCAGGTCCGCCATGACTTCTGTCTTGAGGATGCGGAACACCGGCGCCTGCTTGACGGCTTCGGCGGCGAGCAGACCGGTCGGCGCGGCCGAGGCATAGGCATCGAGCTGGGCGCAGCCGGTGCGGTTGGCTTCCAGCAGGACTACGCGCAGGCCGTGGTTTTCGACCATCGCCTGAACGAGCAGCGATTTCAGCAACGCATCTTCCTGGGAGCCATGAGTGGCTTCGCCGAGGCCGGCCATTCTTGATCTGGCGAGTTCCCGCGCGAGCGCGGTGATGCCCGGATCGCCGGGCGCGAGGCGGCGGATCGGCACGGCCTGCGCCGCCAGCAGGCTCGCCATGGTTGGTGCCAGCGAGGGGGCTGCCGTGTCCACTTTAGGGCCACGCGTCGCACAGGCCGCAACCGCTGCAACCGACGCGGTGGCCAGCAGGAAACGCCGGCGCGACAGCGGGGACTGGCGGTGTGGCAAGTTCAGGCGCTCCTCGGTCTCTGCGCGTTCCAAACTAACGGGCCTTGCCGAGGCATCAAGTTCAGTCGCCTGACGCGGGTGTGGCCTTTTCTTCCTCTTGTGCGACTTCGCGGGCCTCGCCCGTCACCGCATCGGCGGCTGAGGCGAGGATCGGATAGCTGAGGCTGTTCTGGATGAAGGGCGGCACGCGGTCGACCTTGAAGCCGGCATTCAGCAGCACGGCGAAGAAGACCAACGCCACGCCGCCCCGGATCACGCCGAAGACGAGGCCGGCGATATGGTCGAACATGCCGATATCGCCGTTGGTCATGATCGATTTCGAGAGACCGTGGCCGAGCCAAGCGACGATCACGTAGACGATCAGGAAGGCACAGACGATCAGGATGATGTCGGGCGCCAGCGGGTGGCTGCCCTCCGGAAGAAGGCCCGCAACCCACACGTGAAGGAATTTCCGCGCATAATAGGCCGCCGCCAGCGCGCCGATGAAAGCGCCCAGGGTGGCGAGTTCGCGCAGGAAGCCGCGGGCGAAGGCCATGATCGCGGAAACGATGATGACACCCAGCGCGATGCCGTCAAAAGCAGAAATGTTTTCAAGCATCTGCGGCGTCCGGCGCAAGAAGTTCCACGAGGGCGATAAGCCTTGCAATCGAGGTGACCGTCAAGCCGCCCTCTGCCGCCGGGCTGCTTTCCGGGCCGAAGGCGCGCTGGAAGCCGAGGCGGGTCGCTTCCTTCAGGCGCTGGTCCATGCGCGGGGCAGGGCGTACCGCGCCGGAAAGGGCAATCTCGCCGAAAAACACGCTGCGGGCGGGCACAGCATTGCCGGCGAGCGAGGAGAGGAGGGCTGCGGCGGCAGCGAGGTCGCCTGCCGGTTCGTTGATCCGGTAACCGCCGGCGACGGACAGGTAGACGTCCATGCCCGCGAAATTGAGGCCGCAGCGCGCTTCCAGCACCGCCAGGATCATCGCGAGGCGCCCGGAGTCGAAGCCGATCACGCTGCGCCGGGGCGTGCCAAACGGGCTCCTGGCGACGAGGGCTTGCACTTCGGCAAGTACGGGCCGAGAGCCTTCCATCGCGGCGAAGACTGCAGTGCCGCCGCCGGGTTCAGCCTCGTTGGAGAGGAACAGGGCAGATGGCTCCTTGGCGGGCGTCAGGCCGAGGGCGTGCATCTCGAAGATGCCGATCTCGTCGGTTGGCCCGAAGCGGTTCTTCACGGCGCGCAGTATGCGGAACTGGTGGCCGCGCTCGCCCTCGAAATAGAAGACAGCGTCGACCATGTGCTCGACCACGCGCGGGCCGGCGATGGTGCCTTCCTTGGTGACATGGCCGACGAGGACCAGCGCCGCGCCGGATTTCTTGGCCCAGCGGACAAGTTCCTGCGCGCAGGCGCGGACCTGCGCGACCGAGCCGGGGGCGGCCTCCAGCGCGTCCGACCAGAGCGTCTGGATCGAGTCGATCACCACGAAGCCGGGGCCCGATTCCTTGAGGGCCGAGAGGATCTTGCGCAGGTCCGTTTCGGTGGCGAGCTGGACCGGGGAATTGGCGACTTTCAGACGTTTGGCCCGTTCCTGTATCTGTGCGGGGGCTTCCTCGCCGGAGACATAGACGGTTTTCACGCCGTTGCGGGCAAGGCGGGCCGCGGCCTGCAGGAGCAGGGTGGATTTACCGATCCCGGGATCGCCGCCGATCAGCGTGGCGGAAGAGGGAACCAGGCCGCCGCCGAAGACGCGGTCGAGTTCTTCCACGCCGATCACCACGCGGGGCGGCGTCTCGACGTCCGAATTGAGCGCGATGAACTCGGTCTTCGGACCGCGCCTCGTGGGTGTCTTTTCGGCTTTGAGGGCGCCCGGCGGGGCGCTCACCGTCTCCTCGACCAGTGTATTCCACTCGCCGCAGGCCTCACAGCGGCCGGCCCATTTGGCGTGGACGGCGCCGCAGGCCTGGCAGACGAAGGCGGAGGTGGAGGCTTTGACCATGGGGGGAAGGGTTATGCGGGTTCGCTGCGGGCTGGCAAGGGCGGGGCCACAGGCGTAGAGGGGGCCGATGAAACATGTGGCAATCATCGGCGCTGGGCCGGCCGGGCTGATGGCGGCGGAAGCCGCGCTGCAGAGTGGCGCGCGCGTCGACATCTATGATGCGATGCCGAGCGCGGGGCGCAAGTTCCTGATGGCCGGCAAGAGCGGGCTCAACATCACACATTCCGAAGACGAGGCGCTCTTCCGCAGGCGATATGAGGCGCCGGATGCGCGCCTGAGCGCGATGGTGGAGGCTTTCGGGCCGAAGGAAATCATCGGGTGGATGGCCGGGCTCGGTATCGCGGCGCATACCGGCTCGTCAGGCCGGGTGTTCCCGATCGGCATGAAGGCCTCGCCCTTGCTGCGCCGCTGGCTGGCGCGCCTCGGCGAGGCGGGGGCCTCGCTGCATACGCAGCATCGCTGGACCGGCTGGGACGTAGGCGGCGCGCTGATTTTCGAGACGATGACGGGGCGCCTGACCGCACGGGCGGATGCAACCGTTCTGGCCCTCGGCGGGGCGAGCTGGAAACGGCTCGGGTCGGACGGCGCCTGGGCGGAAATCCTTGCGAAGAAAGGCGTGGCACTGGAGCCTTTCGCGGCGTCGAACTGCGGCTTCATCACGCAATGGTCGGAGAGAATGCGCGCGCATGAGGGCGCGCCGGTGAAAGGCGTCCGCCTGTCCGCTCACGGACAATTCGTGCGGGGCGATTTCGTCATCACGCAGTCCGGCATAGAGAGCGGCGCGGTCTATCCGCTGGCCGCTGCGCTGCGCCGCGACATCACCGCAGACGGCCGGGCCGTATTGACAATCGACCTTCTTCCGGAGGCGGAGGAAGCCGCCCTCGCCGCACGCCTCGCCGCCGCGCATCCCAAGGATTCCCTCTCCAACCGTTTGCGCAAGGCCGTGCGCCTCGACGGCGTGAAAGCTGCGCTGCTGAACGAAGTGACCAAGGGCGCCGCCCCGCGCGAACCCGAAGCGCTCGCCCGCCTGATCAAAGCCCTACCGCTGATCCTCACGGGCACCGCACCGATGGACACCGCCATCTCCACCGCCGGCGGCGTACCCTGGGACGCGCTGGACGACGGCCTGATGCTGAAGGCGCTACCCGGTGTGTATTGCGCGGGGGAAATGATCGCCTGGGACGCGCCGACCGGTGGCTACCTGTTGACGGCATGTTTGGCGACGGGACGTGTGGTGGGGCGAGCGGCGGTTCAGTGGCCGTAGTGTCCGAGACACGCGGCGATGATCAAGGACTGATCGTCGCCCTTTCCTTCGATCTTGTAGATCAGGCGATGCTCCTGCGTGATGCGGCGAGACCACCAGCCCGCCAAATCACCCTTCAGCGGTTCGGGCTTCGCTGTTCCGTCAAACGGGGTGCGCGCACATTCTTCGATCAACCGCAGAACTTTGCGGCCCGTGCGCGGATCATTCATCATCCACCATGCCAGATGCTCAAGCGCCTTTGGTGTCAGGACCGTGTTCATTGTCGATCCAGCGGAAGAGGTCTTCGAGCGACTCGAATTTACTGAACACATCCCCCGGCACGGTCACTCGACCTGTAACCTTTCCCGCGTCGATATCTTTCAGATAGTCTGCGAGTCCGGGCTGGGAATAGACGTGGATGGTTTCTTGGAGCGCTGTCCAGTCATCGAGGCTTACCAGAACGGCCGCGCCTGCGCCCCGGCGCGTGATGGCGACCGGCGCATGATCATCGATCACGCTGTCGATCACCTGCTTCAGGTTCGCGCGGGCTTCGGTGATGGAGATGGCGTCGGTGATGCTGGGCATGGAGGCAATATGTACGTGATTGCGTACAAATGCAAGCGGCTCTGAACTTTATGTTGCTGTTGGTGCTTCGAGCAAATGCAGAGCGGCGTCCAAGGTTACTTTGGACGTTTTTTGAGGATATCAAAAGGTCGCCGATCAGGATAAAAAAAATTCTAAAAAACAAGGAGATAATTTCAAGATTCAGGAGGGTTTTGAAAGTGCGTTGAGTGCAATTCACGCACTGCCGACTCTCCTCGTGCGAAGCAGGTTTCACTTTTCGAGCGAGGAGCTTTCACTATGACCAATGGATTTCAGATCAAAGCGTTGGGATTTGAGGCCATCGCAATCGGCCCTTTGGGGATAATCGGCCTGCTTGCATTGGTGGCTATGTTTTTGGTTTGGCTCCTCGTCAAGAAATGGCTTCAGCGAAAGCTCAAATGACGTCCCTAAATCGCCGGCTGGATCGGTCCGTCCGCTCGTCCGCTCACGAACTGGTCCACATACGCATTGCCGCTGTGGTCCACGTCCGCCGCAGGCCCGCGCCAGATAATCCGGCCTTCGAACAGCATGGCGATTTCGTCGGCGATCTTCCGCGCGCTCGCCATGTCGTGGGTGATCGAGACCGCTGCCGCGCCGAGGCCGCGGACCATTTCCAGGATCAGGTCGTTGATTGCGTCCGCCGTGATCGGGTCGAGGCCGGTGGTCGGTTCGTCGAAGAAGATCAGGTCCGGCTCGGAGATGATCGAACGGGCGAGCGAGACGCGCTTCTGCATGCCGCCGGAAATTTCGGCTGGGTAAAGCCCCGCAACGTCCGTGCCCAGACGAACCTTCTTCAAGGTCTCGATGGCGCGTTCCTTTGCCTCGCTGCGCTTCGTGCCCTCGGTGTTGATCAGGCGGAAGGCAACGTTTTCCCACACGGTGAGGGAGTCGAACAGCGCGCCGGACTGGAACAGCATGCCGATCCGTGCCCGCATCTTCGCCCGCGCCTTGCCGGTCGCCTTGGTCACGTCCTCGCCGTCGAAGAATATCTTACCCTTGTCCGGCGTCATCAGGCCGAGCGCGTTCTTCAGCATCACCGACTTTCCCGAGCCCGAGCCGCCGATCACGACGAGGCTCTGGCCCGGCGCAACTTCCAGATCGACGCCGCGCAGCACCTGTTTTGCCGCGAAGGCCTTCTCGACCCCTTCCAGCTTCAGAATGGGCTGGCTCATAGGCCGATCTCCACGAAGAGGGCGGACATCGCATAGTTGAAGGCCAGCACCAGCACCGCCGCGCCGACCATCGACAATGTCGCCGCGCGGCCGACGCCGGTGGCGCCCGCCTGGCTGCGGTCGCCCTGGTAGCAGCCCATGATCGCGATCACCGCGCCGAACACCACGGCCTTGATCAGGCCGACGAGGATGTCGTCGCGGGTTACGAAGTCGACCGTGTTGCGCAGGTAGACGGTCGAGTCGAAGCCGAGGCCGAAGACGCTGACCAGCCAGCCGCCCATCACGCCGATGATGTCGGCCAGGATGACCAGCAGCGGCAGGGTGAACACCGCCGCTAGGAACCGCGGCGCATAGAGATAGCGGTAGCGCGAGGCGGACAGCGTCTCGAGCGCATCGATCTGCTCGGTCACGCGCATCGCGCCGATCTCGGCGGCAATGCCGGCCGAGACACGCCCCGCCAGCATCAGGCCGGTGATGGTCGCGCCAAGTTCGCGAGAAATGCCCAGCACCACAATGTTGGGCACGAACTGCTCGGCGCCATAGCGGCTGCCGCCCTCATAGATGTTGAGGGCGAGCGCTGCGCCGATGAACACGGCGGAGAGGCCGACGACAGGCAGGGAGTAGAAGCCGATGCGCACCATCTGGCGCAGGATTTCCCCGCCATACCAGCGCGGCGTTAGGGCCGCGGTCTTCACCCGGCCTGCAAATACGCTGAGCCGGCCGATCTCGGCGAACAGGCCCAGCGTGACGCGGCCGATGAGCTGCAAGGGGTTTGCCATGGTTGGCCTCAGCGATAGTTGCGTTGCACGCGGGGGCCAAGCCCGGTCAGCAGCTCATAGCCGAGCGTGCCGCACGCTGCTGCCTGCGCTTCCAGTTTGGCGTGCTCGCCCAGGAATTCAACCCGCGCGCCCGGCTTGATCGCCTTCGGGCCGTCGGTGATGTCCAGGGTAACCAGGTCCATCGAGATCCGCCCAGCCACCGGGCAGGCGGCGCCGTCGATCCAGCCCAACAACTTGCCGGACCCGGCGCGGGGCAAGCCGTCGGCATAGCCGATGGCGCAGGTGGCCAGCAGCCGGTCCTCGCTGAGGGGATGGGTCGCGCCATAGCCGACGCTCGTATCC
>Ga0214472_10008747_pt1 | contig 10568 bp, 9 predicted proteins | sample RVTome_6_FD_207662 | JGI IMG/M metagenome (GOLD analysis project Ga0214472, IMG submission 207662) | Soil microbial communities from uranium-contaminated site in the Upper Colorado River Basin, Wyoming, United States - RVT140D175 | ecosystem: Environmental > Terrestrial > Soil > Contaminated >...
ATGGTGATGGCCGGTACCAGTTGGGACACAGTGGAAAGAAAAATCTGAGAGTAACCTTGCTCCCGGCAGAATTCCTCGACGGTCTCCAGTAGTTTCCAACCAATGCCCTGCCGGCGGGCGTCCCTGGCCACGCTCATCCGGCGCAGTTCAGCTTCTGCTTCGCTCCGTTTTTGGATTCCGACCATACCCCTGACCTGGCCGGCCAGGTCAGCCACCCAGAAGTTATTGCCGGAGTGGTTCTGGTAATTTGCGGGTATGTCGGCCAGGTCTTCGGACAGGGAACGGTCAATGTAGGCCCTGACGGGGGCTTCCAGGTCGGTTCCCAGGGCGAAGTCCAGCTGACCTCGGGCGAAGAGCTGGCGCACTGCCTCGGCGTCCGTGGGCTGGAAGGTGCGGATGGTCAGCATTGGTCCATAGCCAGGCGGTTATACGTTGATCAAAAAGTGGATCACGTCGCCATCTTTGACCGGGTAGGTCTTGCCTTCCGACCGCAGCACGCCCTCTTTGCGGCCTTGTACCAGGCTCCCGCAGCGGGCCAGGTCTTCGTAGGGAATCACCTCGGCGCGAATAAAACCCCGAGTGAAGTCGGTATGAATTGCGCCCGCTGCTTCCTGAGCGGGCAGGCCCTTCTTGACGCTCCAAGCGCGGACTTCGTCCTCCCCTACCGTTAGGAAAGACACCAGGCCCACCGTCTGGTAGCTGGCCCGAATCACTTGCGACCGGGCAGATTCACCCAGTCCCAGGTCCTGGCGGAACTCAGCTGCTTCTTCGGCGGGCATCATGGCCAGTTCGGCCTCCAGCTTGGCCGACAGGCTGACGAAACCCAGGTCTGAAATTGAGCCTGCCGGCAAATCCAACCGGTCAGGGGATAATTCCGGGTCGGACTCATCGGTATTGAAGGCCACAATCAGGGGCTTGCCGGTCAGGGGCTGGTAGTTGACCATGAAAGAGTGCTCCGACTCGGTCAGTTGCTGCTGACGCAGGGGTATGCCTGCCTCCAGCCCGGCTTTAACTTTCTGGACCGCTTCCAGGTGGCGGGTCGCTGCTGACCTTTCTTCCGGCCTGGCCTTCATGATGGCGTCCGGTAAACGTTCCACCGCGCGTTCCATGACTTCCAGGTCCGCGAAAAAGATCTCGCTGAGCATGGTTTCCAAATCTCGGGCTGGGTCCACTGTAATCAGCGGGTGGGGAACCGAAGGATTGGCGAAGGCACGGACTACCAGCAGAAAGGCGTCGGCGGCCTGAAGCACATTGCGGTGGCGACCGGTGATTCCCTGGGACTTGCCGTCGTGGGCTGCGCCGGGAATGTCCCAGTACTTTATCTCAGCGGGGGTGACCTTCCTGGGATTGAATATCCCGGCCATAACGCCCAGCCGGGGGTCGGGCACTTTGACCACGCCGATGTGCATCTCAGACACGCTTCCGGTTGACCCGGTGGTCTGGGCGTTGCCTTGAGTCAGGGCGTTAAAAACGGTGGTCTTGCCGCTCTGGGCGAGACCGATGATTGCGATATCCATGGGTCTATTATACTCCGGCGACCCTAGTCGGCCGCCAGTACCACCGTACCGGTTGAAGACAGTGAACCGCCGGTACCGTTTACTATGGCCAGCCGGGCGGGCTGACTGGGGGCGGCCCGGCGCATTACCTGCCGCGCTCCACATTCGCCCCGTAACTGACGCACCGCTTCCACCAGCAGGAAGCTGCCATACATGCCGGGGTGGGTGTAGGACAGGCCGCCGCCGTTGGTATTCAGCGCAAAGTCGCCACCCGGGGCGGTGCGCTGGTTGGCCACAAAGTCGGGGGCTTCGCCCGGTTTGCAGAAGCCCAGTCCTTCCAGGGTCAGCATCACAGTGTAGGTAAACGAGTCGTAAATCATGGTCAGGTCAAGGTCGTCGTGCTTGATCCCGGCCCTGGCCAGCGCTTTGGGGCCGGACTCGCGGGCGATCAGCGAGGTGAAGCTGGGCATCATGCTGATGATGTTGTGGTCGTGGCTTTCGGCCGCCCCCAGCAGCCACACCGGCGTTTTGCGACAACTGGCTGCTTTCTCGGCAGTGGTTACGATGATGGCGGCTCCCGAGTCGGTGACCAGACAACAATCGAAGAGGTGGAAGGGCCAGGACACCCAGCGCGAGTCATGGTACTGGTCAAAGGACATGGGAGTATCGTGCATCGCGGCCTTGGGGTTCAGGTTCGCCCACTTGCGGGTCGAGACGGCGATTTCCGCCATGCCCTGGCGGGTCCTTGCTTCACCGTATTCGTGCATGTACCTGGTGCAGGCCATGGAGTAGTTGATGGGCTGGCCCACCAGCCCGTAGGGGGCCTCATACTGGGCCACCGGCAGGTTGGGGTCCAGCGGCACTCTGGCTCGCGTCGAACGTCCGGCTTGTCCGTGGGTAATTAACACCGTGTCGCAATAGCCGGCGCGGATGGCGGCGGCGGCGTGGGCCACATGAATCACGAAGGATGAGCCCCCCACTGAAGTGTTGTCGGTGAAACCTGGTTGGATGCCCATGTATTCGGCGGTGGCCAGCGTCGAAAATCCAGCAGTGAGCAACCCGTTGATGTCACTCCTGGCGAGACCGGCGTCTTCCAACGCGTTGAAGGCGGCTTCGGCGTGATGCTGCAAGGACGATTTGTTCGGTACCGTGCCCATCACGTCGGATTCGGCCACCCCGACGATGGCGATATCTCGCTGTCTGGAAGTGCTGGTTGACATCTTCTATGCCTCCGCTCAAATCAGCTTTTTTGCCGGTCAACAACCGGCCCTTGATTGCTCTCGCCTGGCTGGGTGGTGAGGCCGGTGCGGCCGGACCTGCCTGATATTACAACAATCCATTAGATACGACAACGCCGGCGGCAGCGCTGCCGGCCCAGTCGGCCGTGCTGCGTCACTTCTGGGCAACCAGCGACTAACAGCACCATGAATATCATGGCAGGACCGAATGAGCCCCGACACCGGCCTGGCGTATAGACGGGGAAAATATACGCCGATTTCCCGCAGAAATGGGATAAGGCGGCCGCTGGTGAGGTTACATTAGCGCGGAGTTATTGTTAATATGAATAAGATGCATCGGTTAAAACTCTCGTTAGCGGTTAGTAATTCCGTAAACTGCGCTCAGAGGTGAGCAATGCCCCGGAACTTCTGGATGGTTGTCTGTAACGAGGACAACTATAAAATTACAAAAAATCTGGATTTCACGGTACAAGGTCTGAAGTCCGAGTACCGCCGCAAAGTGCAGCGGGTGGAGCCAGGCGACCGGCTGCTCTATTATGTGACCGGCATCCGGTGCTTCACCGCGACCGCCACGCTGACTTCAACCTATCGGGAAGACCCGACCCCGGTCTGGCAAGACGAGGGAAGCGCCAGTTGGCTGTACCGTATCGACATTCAACCGGGGGTCGTGCTGGAAGAGGTTCAATTCATCCAGGCTGGACTGTTGGCCCACCGGCTGGACTATATCCGCCGCTGGCCACCGGAGAACTGGTATATGGCCTTCCAGGGGAACTTGCACTTGTTGCCGAAGAACGATTTTTTCATCATCGAAGAGGAGATGAAGAAGCTCAAGTTTGGCCCGGGCTACGTTCCGCCTCAGGAACCGCTTCAAGAGAAGGCGAAGTCCCGGTCCCGCCGGAATCGCGGCGGTGGCGGCCCCAACCGGAACGGCCAGAAAGCGGCGGCGAACAGCGGCGGCGGTAAAAGGCCGGTGGCCCAACCGGCTAATTAGATTGCTGGCTAGCTGCGTCCAACTGGGATAACGCCCCAACCAGTTCCGCGATGACTGGTGGGTCCGATTCGCTGGCCCTTGCCCGCTGGAGGATTGATTTAGCCTGCGGTCCGCCAATCCGGCCCAGCGCCCAGGCGGCGTGGCATCGCACCAGTGGTCCCTCTTCGGCCAGGGCGTGGTCCAGCGCGGGGATGGCCGCCGGGTCTTTCAGGTTGCCCAGGGCCACGCAGGCGTTGCGCTGCAGGCCCACCCGCCGGGCCCTCATAATTGGCGTCCCCTGGAACCTTTGCCGGAACTGCTCTTCGGACATCGCCAGCAGTTCAATCAGATCAATTAGCGCCAGCCCCTTCCGCTGGAAGCTGGTCTCGTTATTGGGCGCCGCTTTGCGGTTCACCGGGCAAACTTCCTGACAGATGTCACAACCAAATACCCAGTCCAGCATCTTGGGTCGTAATTCGATGGGTATCGGCCCCCGATTTTCGATGGTCAGGTGGGAAATGCAGCGGGTGTTGTCAATCACGTAAGGCGCAATGATGGCCCCCGTGGGACAGGCATTGATGCACCGCACGCAGTTTCCGCAGGTCCTGGTCAATGGAGGGTCGGGTTCCAGTTCCAGGTCGGTGATGATCTGGCCCAGAAACACCCAGGAGCCCAGTTGGGGGGTCAGCACGTTGGTGTTCTTGCCGAACCAGCCCAGCCCTGCCCGGTTGGCGGCAGCCCGGTCCAACATCGGGCCATCATCCACGTACCAGCGCCCGGTTACAACGGTGCCCAACCGCTGGGCAAGGCCGGTCACATACTCCCGCATCCGTTGCTTCATCACTTTGTGGTAGTCGCGACCCCTGGCGTAGCGGGCGACTTTACCTCTGGGCCAGGGGCTGTCCGGTTCGGAGGCTTCTTCCTGGAAGTAGTTGAGGCCAAGGCAGATGATGGAACGGGCCTGGGGGAGCAGTTCCTGGGGCCTGGTGCCTTTCTTGACCCGGTCCGCGGTGTACCAGGGGAGGCCATCCATCAGTCCGGACTTGATTCGGTCCAGCGCCACCGCCCGATCACCGGCGAATTCCTCGGCCGAGGTCACCCGCACCAGATCAAAGCCCAGTTCTCTGGCGTATTGCTGGGCGATACTCTTGATGTCAGACCCGGGACTGGCTGAATACCGGGCCCCGGATGCCAATGGGCGGTTGGCCGGTGGGAAATCTGCCAAAGTAGTCCTCAAAGGTTCTCCATTTGATATCTGCCCTGATAGGCCTGCTCGACCGGCCTTCCCAGCCGCCAGAACACCAGCTGCATTAGCCGGGCGCCCTGCTGTACCCGGTAGCCCCCCGGGTGGTGCACCACCAGCAATGCCTGTGACCGACCCTGGTACCCGGCGTCCCACACTGCGGTATGGATGCTGACTCCGCTGCGCAGCAGGCTGGAACGGGGCCGACCCAGGGCCATTATGTCCGGAGGAAGGGCGACGACTTCATTCAAGGTTATCAGGTATGAGCCTGGGGCCAGTTGGAGCCATCCGTCCTGGTCAAAGGGCAACCGGCGAGTAGTCGAGACCTCCCGCTGTACCGGATTTTGCCCCATACTGCCCGGCGTAAGCAATTCGCTGATTTCCCGCAGGGTCAGATCGAAGCCGTTGGGCTGAAGTTGGTCCGTCAGGGACAGGAACTCGCCGATCAAAGGGGGTGTCCCCTCGATCAGTTGAGCCACGGACGTCCGACCTAAAACCTCTCCGCTCATAACCCCCCACCGCGAAATCAAAGGCCCGGAGGGTATTGTACATCTTATCGCTCCGGGCTGATTTTCTGGGTTTGACCAATAGATTGGCTAGTCGTGCATGAAGTCTTTGATGTCCGAGGGCAGGGGCACAAACTTGGGAATCTCGCTGACCAGAGCCTGGGTGGTCAATATCATACCGGCTACGCTGCCCGCGTTTTGCAGGGCGGATCTGGTTACCTTGGCCGGGTCGATGATTCCGCGCTGGATCAGGTGGGCGTACTCGCCCTGGTCGGCGTCAAATCCCCAGTCTCCCTCGCCCTGGCGCACGTGCTCCAGGACCACCTGCCCGGGGTGCCCCGCGTTTTCGGAGATGAGAATCAGAGGCGCGCTGAGGGAATTTCTGACGATGCGGACGCCGAGCACTTCGTCGCCGCTCAGCTGTTTCTCCAGATCCAGCAGGACGTGCTCAGCCCGGATCAGCGCCACTCCGCCGCCGGGGACGATACCCTCTTCTACCGCTGCTCTGGTGGCGGCCAAGGCGTCTTCAGTTCGGGATTTGCGCTCGTTGAGTTCCGGTTCAGTTGCGGCTCCTACTTTGATCACCGCGACTCCGCCAGCCATCGCCGCCAACCGCTCCTGCAGCTTCTCCCGGTCGTAGTCGGAGGTGGTATTCTCGATCTGGACCCGGAGCTGGGCGATTCTGCCGTGAATGGCTTCTTCCGAACCACCCCCTTCGACCAGGGTGGATTCGTCCTTCAGCGCAATCAGCCGGCGGGCCGAACCCAGCTGGGCCAGTTCAACCGAGTCAAGGCTCAGGCCGGTATCGCTGCTAATTACGGTACCGCCGGTCATAATGGCCATATCCTCCAGGAGAGCCTTGCGGCGGTCGCCAAAACCGGGGGCTTTGATGGCTATGCACCCAACGGTGCCCCGCAATTTGTTCACGACCAGGGTGGCGAGGGCCTCTCCGTCAACGTCCTCAGCGATGACCACCAGTGGGCGGCGGCCACCCGCGATCACCTTTTCCAGCGTCGGGACAATGTCCTTGGTGGTGCTGACTTTTCGGTCGGTAATCAGGAAATGGGGATGTTCCAGCACCACCTCCATTCGCTGAGCGTCGGTGACGAAGTGGGGTGACAGATAACCCCGGTCCAAGCGCATGCCTTCAACGACTTCTAGCTCGTCGTTCATGCTCTTGGACTCTTCAACAGTGATCACGCCCTCACGTCCCACCTGGTCCATGGCGTCGGCGATTAACTCGGCGATGGTTTCTTCATGGGCCGAAAGCGCGGCTACTCTGGCGACCTGTTCCCGGTTCTCCACCGGTACCGACATCCGGCCGATTTCCTCGACAACGGCGGCGACCGCCTTGTTGATTCCATTTCTAAGGGTCATACCGCTTGCACCCGCCGCGACGTTTTTGAATCCATCGCCAACGATGGACCTGGCCAGCACCACCGAGGTAGTGGTGCCGTCACCGACCACGTCGTTGGTCTTGGAGGCGGCCTCTTTAACCAGTTGCGCCCCCATGTTTTCGTAGGGGTCGGCCAACTGCATTTCTTTGGCTATGGTTACTCCGTCGCTGCATACTACCGGCAGCGCCCAGGTCCGGGCCAGCAAGACGTTGCGCCCACTGGGGCCCAGGGTCAGCCCCACCACTTTAGCCAACTCGTTGACACCGCGCATCAGGCTGGACCGGGCTTCTTCGTCAAAAGCCAACTGCTTATCGGGCATACTAGTCTCCTTGTTCTAAGTTATTGTTCTATAGTTATTAGTTATTGTTGTATCGTCAATCTATCGTTGGCCTAGCGATGGTGTATTGCTCGAGTATTTGCTTATTTGCGTAAAGAATTGCGACTTATAAATATGCGATAGCAGCACCCGATTGTCAACCATAATTTTTCTGGTGGCCGGCTTAAATTTGCTCCGGCAAAGTAATCGGCGGGCCCCACAATTTGACCTCGTCCCTTCCTTCAGCCAGCTCTAACAAACGCACTAGGGAGATATTAAGGCTGGGGACAACCGCCTGCGGGGCAATTTCGGACAACGGCACCAGCACGAAGGCGCGTTCGGTCATACGTGGGTGGGGAATCTGAAGGTCCGGACGGCACAAATGGATGGTGTCGTTTCCGTAAAGCAGGATGTCAATATCGATGAGGCGGGGGCCATACCGGAAGTTTTCCTCGCGTCCCAGGTCCCCCTCGACCCCCTTGGCCAGCTCCAGCAATTCCGCCGGGGACAGCCTCGTGCAGACTTCAACCGCGCAGTTCAAGAAGCTTGGCTGGTCGATGTAACCCCAGGGGGCGGTCTCATAGATCGAAGAGGACCGGACGACTTGAACCGCCGGTGAAATAGCCAACGCCTGCAGGGCCCGGGACAGGTTTTGCTCACGACTGCCCAGGTTAGTGCCCAGGCCCAGGTAGGCGGTTACTGGCTCCAACTCCGGGGCCTCCAACCCCGAACAATGGCGTCGGTCATGCGGCAGACCCGCACCATCGCTTTAACGTCGTGGACCCGGACAATGTCGGCTCCGCCAGCTATCGATAATGCCACCGTGGCGGCGGTGCCCTCGCTACGTTCCTCCACCGGCAAGTCCAGCACCAGGCCAATAGTCGACTTGCGGGAGGTGCCCAGCAGCAGTGGATACTCCAGGTCCTTGAACTCGGACAGTCGGTGGAGCACCTCCAGGTTGTGGGCGGGAGTTTTGCCGAATCCGAACCCCGGATCGAGGATGATGTTCTCCTGGCGGACGCCGGCCTGGAGAGCTTGTTGCGCGCTGTGCCTCAGGCTGGCAATAATATCGGGCAGCAGGTCCTGGTATTGGCGAGTCTTCTGGTTATGCATCAGAATTAATGGCGCGCCGGACTCCGCGGCCACCTCCGCTAAAATGGGGTCGGCCTTCAGCCCCCAGATGTCATTGATGATTGTCGCCCCGGCTGCCAGGGCCTGGCGGGCGACCGGAGACTTGCAGGTGTCCACGCTGATGGGGAGTCTGACCCGGGCGGCGATGGCCTCAAGGGCCGGAATCAGTCGCCCCAGTTCTTCTTCGGCGGAGACCGGCTCGTGCTCGGGCCGGGTCGATTCAGCCCCTACGTCCAGGAAGTCGGCTCCCTGATCCTGGAAGCGCAACGCCTGTTCCACAATGGCCGGAACATTCCGGCCAAGACCGTCTCCGGAGAAGGAGTCCGGGGTCACGTTGATGATGCCCATCACATAGGTGCGCTGACCCCAGATGAGGGGTTCGCCGTTGGCGACAATCAGATTGGAGAGGGAAGTTTTGGTTGGGGACATGTCAAGTTGGTTAAAATGCCAGGATCAGGATGGTTTTCCCATTCTACACCCGACACCTGCACCTTGCACCGACAAAGCGGCCTCTGCTAGCATAGGCCTGCTGACCGGAAATCTGGACCGGAGTCCAACAACCGGAGTCCAACAACCGGAGTCCAACAACCGGAGTCCAACAACCGGAGTCCAACAACCGGAGTCCAACAACCGGAGTCCAACAATGGAAAGGGCAGTGTGACAGCAGAAAAGCGACTGATCGACGGGAAGGTGGAGACTCTACAGCGGATGCGCCAGCAAGCCCACCAGGGCGGCGGCCAGCAGCGCATCGACCAGCAGCACGGCCGGGGCAAACTGACCGCCCGGGAACGGCTGTCCAGGCTGATGGACGAGGGCGCCTTTCAAGAGATAGATTCCTTCGTGACCCACCGGAGCACCGACTTCGGCCTGGCCGAGCGCAAGTTTTTGGGCGATGCGGTGGTCACCGGCTACGGGACCGTTGATGGACGCCAGGTCTTCGCCTTTGCCCAGGACTTCACCGTGTTTGGCGGTTCGCTTTCCGAGGTGGTGGGGGTGAAAATCAGCAAAGTCATGGACCTGGCCGGTAAGACCGGTTGCCCGATCATCGGCTTGAACGACTCCGGCGGGGCGCGGATTCAGGAAGGCGCGTCGAGCCTGGCTGCCTACGGCGATATATTCCTGCGCAATACCCGTTATTCCGGGGTGATCCCCCAGATATCCGTGATTATGGGGCCATCGGCGGGCGGCGCGGTCTACTCTCCGGCCATCACCGATTTCATTTTCATGGTCAAAGGCACCGGCCAGATGTACATCACCGGCCCCGATGTGGTCAAGGCAGTCACCGGCGCTGAGGTGACCCACGAGGAGCTGGGCGGTGCGGCCCCTCACGCTACCCGCAGTGGAGTGGCCCAGTTTGTCTACGATACCGAGGAGGAATGCCTGGAGGAGGTACGCCGTCTGCTCAGCTTCCTGCCCGCCAACAACCTGGAAGACTCGCCAGCCTACGCCAGCGACGACCCGGCAGGCCGCTCCGACCCGGAGCTGCGTTATCTGGTGCCCGACGAATCCAACCGCCCCTATGACATCCGCGAGTTGATTAACCGGATCGTGGACGAAGCAGACTTCATGGAAGTCCACCAGAGTTTCGCCCCAAACATTGTGGTGGGCTTTGCCCGATTCAGCGGCCGCACGGTGGGGATTGTCGGCAACCAGCCGGCCTATCTGGCCGGTGTGCTGGACATCAACGCCTCGGCCAAGGCCGCTCGATTTGTGCGATTCTGCGACTGCTTCAATATCCCGCTGGTGACGCTGGTGGACGTGCCCGGGTTCATGCCCGGCGTTGACCAGGAATATGGCGGCATCATCCGTCATGGCGCCAAGCTGATCTACGCTTACGCCGAAGCAACGGTGCCCAAAATCAGCGTCATTATCCGCAAGGCCTACGGCGGGGCCTACATTGTAATGAGCAGCAAGCACCTCAGCTCGGACATCAACCTGGCCTGGCCCTCGGCAGAAATCGCGGTGATGGGGCCGGAGGGTGCAGTTAACATTATCTTCCGGGAGCAGATCGCCCGGGCGGAGGACCCGCAACAGGCCCGGCAGGAACTGACCCGAGACTACCGGGACAAATTTACCAACCCCTACATCGCCGCCAGCCGTGGTTACCTGGACGATGTAATTGACCCGGCTGAGACCCGCGCCAAGATTATCCTGTCGCTGAACCTGCTCCAGAACAAACGGGACAGCCTTCCCGCCAAGAAACACGGGAACATTCCCCTGTAGCAGTGTGCTGAAAAAGGGGAGTCCAGAGGGGCGAAGTCCCTTTGGCCG
>Ga0214472_10008748_pt1 | contig 10567 bp, 8 predicted proteins | sample RVTome_6_FD_207662 | JGI IMG/M metagenome (GOLD analysis project Ga0214472, IMG submission 207662) | Soil microbial communities from uranium-contaminated site in the Upper Colorado River Basin, Wyoming, United States - RVT140D175 | ecosystem: Environmental > Terrestrial > Soil > Contaminated >...
CGATCATCCGCGCATACGAGCAGCTCTTCCACGTCGTCCTGTTCGGCGCGAGCCAAGGTCCAAGGGGCCGCCGGGCCGCCCCCAGCCGCGAACCGGCGATCGACCGGGCCGGTCAAGGCAGGGTCATGACGACCGCCCCGACGGTCAAGAGGACGGCCCCGGCGGCGGTTCCGATCGTCGGCACCCGAAACCAGTAGCGCACCGACATCAGATAGTAGAGGAGCGCGGTCACCGGCATGGCATAGAGCACCGCGCGCATGTCGGCGGCGAAGCGGTCGAAATGAAGGGCCGACACGTAGAGGCCGCCGAGACCGAAGAGCAGCACGCCGAGACCGTGGCTCAGGTTGAAGCCGAGCCAGGCGTTCCACATCGTGGTCGCCTTGGTCAGCGCGAGGGTCGAGGCCTTCATTCCGGCGATCAGGTCGCGATCACGAGGCGCGAAGTGCCTCGGCCGGGAGACGATGTCCATGAGCGTAAGGACGACGTGGGTCAGGCCGAGGGCGACGAACGGCACGGACCCGGCCACGTAGAGTGCGCGATCCACGGCGATCCTCCGGGAACGGGATTGGCTCAGACGTCCAGGTTGGCCACCGACAGGGCATTCTCGCGGATGAAGTCGCGGCGCGGCTCGACCACGTCACCCATCAGGCGCGTGAACATGTCGTCGGCCTGGTCGGACTCGCGCACCTTGACCTGAAGCAGGGTGCGCGCGTTGGTGTCGAGGGTGGTCTCCCAGAGCTGGCCGGGATTCATTTCGCCCAGGCCCTTGTAGCGCTGCATGGAGATGCCCTTGCGGCCGGCGGTGAAGACCGCGTCGAGCAGCTCGGACGGCGAATGCACCGCCATCTCGGTGTCCTTGCGACGCAGGGTGGCCGGCTTGGCGTAGATATCCTGGAGATGCTGGGCCTTCTGGTCGAGGCGCCGGGCGTCGGCGGACGCGATCAGGCGGCCGTCGATGACATGGGCCTCGCGCACGCCGCGCACCTCGCGCGAGAAGGCGAGCCCGCCGTCGGCGGTCGGCTCGCCGATCCAGCCGCGCTCGGTCTCGTCCGACAGGGTGTCGAGGCGCCGGGCGATATAGCGGGCGGCCTCGGCGGCGTGCTCGGGATCGCTCAACAGCTCCGGGTCGAGGGCGCCGGCGATCGCCGCCTGCTCGACCACGAAACGGGGATAGCGGCTGTGCAGGGCATCGAGGCCGGCCCGGATCACGCGCGCCTCGTCGACGATCGCCCGCAGATCCTTGCCGGCGCGCTCTTCGGTGCCGCCGACGAGGAGGACCGCATCCTCCAGCCCGGTATCGACCAGGTAGTCCTCGAGCGCCTTCTCGTCCTTGAGATACTGCTCGGACTGGCCGCGCTTGACCTTGTAGAGCGGCGGCTGGGCGATATAGAGGTGGCCGCGGTCGATGATCTCGCGCATCTGGCGGTAGAAGAAGGTCAGCAGCAGGGTGCGGATATGGGCGCCGTCGACGTCGGCGTCGGTCATGATGATGATCTTGTGGTAGCGCAGCTTTTCGATGTTGAAGTCGTCGTGGCCGATGCCGGCGCCGAGCGCGGTGATCAGGGTGCCGATCTCGTTGGAGGACAGCATCTTGTCGAAGCGGGCGCGCTCGACATTGAGGATCTTGCCGCGCAGGGGCAGGACCGCCTGGTTCTCGCGGTTGCGCGCCTGCTTGGCCGAGCCGCCGGCCGAGTCGCCCTCGACCAGGAACAGCTCGGACTTGGCCGGGTCGCGCTCCTGGCAGTCGGCGAGCTTGCCGGGCAGGCTCGAGATGTCGAGGGCGCCCTTGCGCCGGGTGAGCTCGCGGGCCTTGCGCGCCGCCTCGCGGGCGGCGGCGGCCTCGACCACCTTGCCGATGATCAGCCTGGCTTGCGGCGGGTGCTCCTCGAACCACTGGCCGATCGCATCATTGACCGCGCTCTCGACCACCGGCCGGACCTCGGACGACACCAGCTTGTCCTTGGTCTGGCTGGAGAATTTCGGGTCGGGCACCTTGACCGAGAGCACGCAGGTCAACCCTTCGCGGGCATCGTCGCCGGTGAGCGCCACCTTCTCCTTCTTGGCGATGCCGGATTCCGCGGCATAACCGTTGACCGACCGGGTCAGCGCGGCCCGGAAGCCGGCGAGGTGGGTGCCGCCGTCGCGCTGGGGGATGTTGTTGGTGAAGCACAGCACGTTCTCGTGGTAGCTGTCGTTCCACCACATGGCCACTTCGATGCCGATCCCGTCGCGTTCCACCTTGATGACGATCGGATCGGCGATCAGCGGCTGCTTGGTGCGGTCGAGATAGCGCACGAAGGCCTCCAGGCCGCCCTCGTAGACCATGGTCTCGGCGCGGGGCTCGACGCCCCGGTTGTCGGCGAGGGTGATGGTCACCCCGGAATTCAGGAAGGCGAGCTCGCGCAGGCGATGCTCGAGGGTCGCGTAGTCGAACTCGGTCATGGTGAACGTGCCGGTCGAGGGCAGGAAGGTGATCTCGGTGCCGGAACGGCCCTCGGCATCGCCGACCACGGCGAGCGGGGCATCGGCAACGCCGTGGCGGAAGGTCATGGCATAGAGCTTGTCGCGACGCCTGATCTTCAGCTCGAGCCGCTCGGACAGGGCATTGACCACCGAGACGCCGACGCCGTGAAGGCCGCCCGACACCTTGTAGGAGTTCTGGTCGAACTTGCCGCCGGCATGGAGCTGGGTCATGATCACCTCGGCCGCCGACATGCCCTCGCCCGTGTGCATGTCGGTCGGGATGCCGCGGCCGTTGTCGCGCACGGTCACCGAGCCGTCGGGGTTGAGGGTGACCTCGATGGTGTCGCAATGGCCGGCGAGCGCCTCGTCGATGGCGTTGTCGACCACCTCGTAGACCATGTGATGGAGCCCGGAGCCGTCGTCGGTGTCGCCGATATACATGCCCGGGCGCTTGCGCACGGCATCGAGGCCCTTGAGGACCTTGATCGACTCCGCGCCATATTCCTCGCGCTCGCCGGGAATGGGGTCAGACATGGGATTCCTTCCAGAAACGGGTATGCCGCGACAGCGTCTCCACGCGACTTACGATGGTGTCACCCGGCCGTCGACGACAGTGTTGAAGCAGGCCCGATCACCGAGCTCGGCGAACAGCGCGACTTCGGTGCCGGTCATCCAGACCTGGGCGCCGAGGCCCGCCAGCTCCGCGAACAGCGCCTGCCTGCGTCCCGCGTCGAGATGGGCGGCGATTTCGTCGAGCAGGAGAATCGGCGGATAGCCATCGAACGTACCTTGTATCACCCTGGCATGGGCCAGCACCATACCAACGAGCAATGCCTTCTGCTCGCCGGTCGAGCACTCGCGGGCGGGTGCCGCCTTGGGACCGTGCTCGACCAGGATATCGGTCCGGTGGGGTCCGTCGAGGGTGCGGCCGGCGGCGGCGTCGCGGCCACGGGCTTCGCGCAGGACCCGGCGATACCGGTCCTCGGCCTCGACCGCCGGCGCGCCGTCGAGCAGTCCTTCCAGGAGACCGTCGAGAGCAAGGGTCATCCAGGGGAAGGGCGAGTCCGGCGCGACGGCGCGGCGCTCATCGAGAATGGCGCCAAGACAGGCGACCGCGTCGCGCCGGGCGGCGGCGATCGCCACGCCATTCTCGGCCATCTGGGTCTCGACGCCGTCGAGCCAGACCGGGTCGGCGCCGGGGCGGTCGAGCAGGCGGTTGCGCTCGCGCATGGCCTTCTCGAAACTGTTGACGCGGGTGCCGTGGGCGGGATCGAAGGCGACGACCAGCCGGTCGAGGAAGCGCCGGCGGTCGCCGGCCGGGCCGGTGAAAAGGCGATCCATGGCCGGCGTCAGCCAGACCACGCGGACATGGTCGCCAAGGCCTCCCGAACCGCGCAGCATGGTGCCGTCGACCTTGACCTGACGGGTCGCCTGGCCGTCCGCGTCGGTGCCGGCGAGGCCGGTGCCGATGTCGCTGTCGCCCCCGGGACCGGCGAGTCGGGCGGCGACCGCCCAGCCGCCCTCGGCGCCGTGCCGGCTGATCTCGGCAAAGGGTGCGCCCCTGAGGCCGCGGCCGGGCCCGAGCAGGGAGACCGCCTCGAGGAGATTGGTCTTGCCGGCACCATTGTCCCCGGTGAGCACGACGCAGGGCCGCCGCGGCTCGACCACCGCCCGGACATAGTTGCGGAAGTCGGTGAGAACCAGGCGGCGGATGCCATGACGGGGCCCGTCGCCGGACACCGGCGGAGAGCCGGATCGGGCATCACGGGCATGGGCGAGGGTCAACGGGCGATCCAAGTCTCGTGCGATCACACGCGCATGGGCATCAGCACGTAGAGGGCGGCGTCATCGTCGGCGTCGCGCACCACGGTGGGCGAGCCGGAATCCGCCAGCAGGAACCGCGCATTGGGCCCCTGGAGCTGGCCGGTGATATCGAGCAGGTAGCGGGCGTTGAAGCCGATCTCGATCGGCTCGGAACTATACGAGACGGCCAGTTCCTCGGTGGCGCTGCCGCTGTCGGGATTGTTGACCGCCAAGGTGACCCGATCGGCCTCGATGTTGAGTTTCACGGCCCGGCCGCGCTCGCTCGAGATGGTCGAGACCCGGTCGACCGCCTGGGCGAACAGGCGGGAGTCGACCTCCATGACCTTGTCGTTGTCCTTGGGGATCACCCGCTCGTAGTCCGGGAAGTCGCCGTCGATCAGCTTGGAGGTCAGCACCGCGGAGCCGAAGCTGAAGCGGATCTTGGAGGACGACAGAGCGACCTCGACCGTGTTCTGCTCGTCCTCGATCAGCTTGTGCAGCTCGAGGACGGTCTTGCGCGGCACGATGACGCTGGGCATGCCCTGGGCGCCCTCGGGCAGGGGGAACTGCACCTGGGCGAGGCGGTGGCCGTCGGTGGCCACGGCCCGCAGCATGGCGATGCCGTCGGCGGTCACCTCGTGGAGGAAGATGCCGTTGAGGTAGTAGCGGGTGTCCTCGGTGGAGATGGCGAAGCGGGTCTTCTCGATCAGGGTCTTGAGCTCGGAAGGTCCGATCGGAAAACGATGGGTGAGCTCTCCCGCGGTCAGGTCGGGAAAATCCTCCGCGGGCAGGGCCTGGAGGGCGAATTGCGAGCGGCCGGTGAACACCATCAGCCGGTTCTCGTCGGGTCCCTGCTCGATCTCGAGCTGTGCGCCGTCGGGCAGCTTGCGCACGATGTCGTACATCATGTGCGCCGGCGCGGTGGTTCCGCCCGGCTGGCTCACGTCGGCCGGGACGGCTTCGACGATCTCCACGTCGAGGTCGGTGGCGGTCAGGCGCAGTCCGGTGCCGTCCGCATGGACCAGCACGTTCGACAGGATTGGGATCGTGTTGCGACGCTCGACGACGCTCTGCACGTGGCTCAGCGCCTTGAGCAGCGCCGCACGTTCAATCGTGACTCTCATCTTTCATCCCGTTTCCGCGCAACAGTACCGCCTGCTGCGTCGTCTGCCGCCGTGACCCCGGCCGCCGCCGCGAAGGACACCGGCTTCACGAGGGAATCGTGACAGAATTCCCTCCCGGAATGTGGACCGGAGAACGGCCGGAAGCAAGCCCCGGAGCGCCGATTTTCTGCGATTTCAGCGCCCCGGGGAGGGAGGAACGGGAGGTTGCCGGGCTATTGATCGAGCAGACGCATGAGCAGCTCGATCTCGCGAGCCAGTTTCTCGTCCTGCTTGGCCAGTTCATCGATCTTGCGGATGGCGTGCAGCACGGTCGAATGGTCCCTGCCGCCGAAACGGCGGCCGATTTCCGGCAGGGACCTGGTGGTCATGGCCTTGGCCAGATACATGCCGATCTGCCGCGGCCGGACGATCGACCGGGCCCGGCGGGGCGACAGCAGGTCCGACTTGGCGACGTTGTAGTGACGACCGACCACGCGCAGGATGTCGTCGATCTTGATCCGCCGGGAGTCGGAGGGACGGACCAGGTCGCGCAGGGCCTGGGCGGCCATGTCGACGGTCATGCGAACCTGCACGAGCTGCTGGTTGGCGACGATCCGGGTCAGGGCACCCTCGAGCTCGCGGCCGCCGCTCTGGATCTTGTTGGCGACATAGTCGAGCACGTCGTCGTCGATATCGATCGTGCACTCGCGCTTCCTGGCGTCGTCGAGGCGCATCTTGAGGATCGCCCGGCGCAGATCGAGCTCGGCGGGCTCGATGTCGACCACCAGCCCGCCGGCGAGACGCGAGCGCGTGCGGTCGTCGATGCTCTCCAGCTGGGCCGGCGGCAGATCGCCGGCGATGATCACCTGGCGCTTGGAGTCCACCAGGGAATTGAAGGTGTGGCAGAACTCCTGCTGCATGCTCCGGCCCTGGAGGAACTGGAAGTCGTCGATCAGGAGCACGTCGACGCCCTGAAAGAAGTCCTTGAAGGCCAGCATGTCCTTGGCCTTGATGGCGGCAACGAAGTGATACATGAAGCGCTCGGCGGTCAGATAGAGGATGCGCCGGGACGGCGTACGGGTACGGACGCGCCAGGCGATGGCCTGCAGCAGGTGGGTCTTGCCGAGCCCGGACGGGCTGTGGATGTAGAGGGGGTTGAAGCTCACCAGCGCCCCGGGCGCGGCCTCGGCGACGCGGGAGGCGGCGGCATGGGCAAGACCGTTCGACCGGCCGACGACGAAGGTCTCGAAGGTCATTGCCCGGTCGAGCGGCGAGCCGCGCTCGGCCGAGAGGTCGGACGCACAGGCAGGCGGCTCGACCTCGCCTTCGGCCGGAGCGCGCGACGACGTCGCCGCCTCGGTGCGCACGACCACCGGGCGCATCGGCGTGCCGACGGTGCGAACCCGAATCTCGATGTCGGTGATGTCCTCGATCTCCGCGTGCCACAATTTCAATAACCGCTCGCGATAGTGGGATTGGATCCAGCTTCGCAGGAACCTGGTCGGAACCGACATGACCACGGTTTCGACGTCGAGGCCGAATACCTCCATCCTGGTGAACCAGCTCGTATAGAGATCCTCGCCAATCTCCGCTCGAAGGCGCAGAGCGACGCGTTTCCAAATGGTCTGAAGCTTGCCGATGTCGTTTGCCACCGCTGCATCCCCTGTAGCCTGAGACTTGTCGTTCCTGCCGTTCGCGGAAGCCAAAGGTCCCATCTGATGCCGTGCGACGCCGCCAATGCGCGCCGAGGCGACTTCAGCCCCCCGGTCGGCCCGCATCGCCTGTGCTGCCGTTCTGCCCCTGATCTGCATGATTGCTCTCTCGTTGTCCGCCTGTTGCCGGACCGGCCCCTGGGGGCCGACCGGACATACCGCCATCCTGCGCAAACCCGTGCACTTTCGACACGCTTACCGACAAAACCCGGGTTTCCGCACCCCAATCCACAGGCGAGTCCTCGTCGCGACCCGCCGACAGACGGGAACGCTGCCGCTTCCGGCACTCGTCTCGGCAAGGTCAACCGGCGGCCCCTCTGGGCCGGTCCGGCACGCCCCCCCTGTGTCCCTGCCCACGACCCGGCAACACACCGCCCATGCGCCAAATCAGAAATGACTCGGCGAAGTGTTCTTCGCAAATTACAAGATAGTCCTACGAGAAGACAGGCAATCACTTGGGCGCAGCGCCCAATAAAGCCTGCCGACTCTAACTAATACCCGCAGGACACAAACGCAATTCTTTTGATTTCACTGAGCGGCGCCCGGAAATGTCGTTGGGCACGGGGATGACTATAGACAGACGCCGCCGGACTTGGCAAGCTCGGAATCGAGATATTCCGTGTACGGACTTGATCCAATCGGCCGAATTTTCAACCCGTCATTCCAGAAATCCCGTCCAAGCCATTGATCATGCGCAATGAATCATGCACCCCTGCGACCACCGGATGTGACGCCATTTTTCGCTGTTTTCTGCGTTTTGCGCAGGGGATGATGCCAATGGGCAACATCCAAAACCAGGGACTGTCCCAACCCGGTCACTAAGACCTTGTTTTCCATCGCGAATACCACGGCAATTTGATCCCCGTACGGATCAAATTGAATATGACGGATTCGAGACGGCGCCCGCGCCCGCGTGCGGTGCACTCGGGAATACCACGTTCGCTGCCGGAGCCGTAAGGCTATACGTTTTGGATGGGAGACGCCAGAGCGCGTTCGGACGAGTCGGAGTCGACAAGCGCGCCCAATTTCAATGGGATCCTGAACACGTCAGGACAATCGGGTCACGCCCGACAACGACAAAGGGCGGACGGACCGCGACCGGTACCGACCCGACTACGCTGCGGATCAATCAGGCCGACAGGGCCTTGATCCGCCGATCGAGGCGGGAAATCTTCCGCGAGGCGGCATTGCGGTGCAGGATACCCTTCTGGGCGCCACGCATGATCTCGGGCTGCGCCGCTTGCAGGGCGGCCGCGGCCGCGGTCTTGTCGCCGGAAGCGATGGCCTCCTCGACCTTGCGGATGAACGTACGGATCCGGCTGCGCCGGGTACGGTTCACCACCGTACGGCGCTCGATCTTGCGGATCGCCTTCTTGGCAGAAGGAGTATTGGCCATTTCTGTCGACCTTCAATATTGGCGATTGCAGCGGTCGCGCCCGGGTCCGGAGACAAGGACACGGCGAACCGCCCCGAGGTTCGCTGTCGACCCTCTGTTGGCGGCGGTTATAGCCAGCGCCAAATGGCGCGTCAACAAAGGATCGGCAATGGTTCGCTTCAGCGATTCCTGAAATTCGGCGTGCGCTTATCGACAAAGGCGGCCATGCCCTCGCCCTGATCCTCGGTTGCGAACATGGCGTGGAACAACCGGCGCTCGAAGCGCACGCCCTCGGCGAGCGTGGTCTCATAGGCCCGGTTCACCGATTCCTTGGCCATCATGACGATCGGCAGGGAGAAGCCGGCGATCTTCTCCGCGACGGCCTGGGCCTCGTCGAGCAGCCGATCGGCCGGGACGACGCGGCTGACGAGGCCGGAGCGCTCGGCCTCCTCGGCATCCATCATCCGCCCGGTCAGGCACATGTCCATGGCCTTGGACTTGCCGACGAAGCGGGTCAGGCGCTGGCTGCCGCCGGCACCGGGCATGACGCCCAGGGTGATTTCCGGCTGGCCGAATTTCGCGGTTTCCGCCGCGATGATGAAGTCGCACATCATGGCGATCTCGCAGCCACCGCCGAGGGCGTAGCCGGCGACCGCGGCGATGATCGGCTTGCGGGTCCGCGACACCCGCTCCCAGGAGGTGATGAAGTCGTCCAGATAGGCATCCATGAAGGACTTGGACTGCATCTCCTTGATGTCGGCACCGGCGGCGAAGGCCTTCTCGCTGCCGGTGATGACCATGCAGCCGATGGCGGCGTCGGCCTCGTAAGCGTCGAGGGCCGCACTCACCTCGCCCATCAGCTCGGCATTGAGCGCGTTGAGCGCCTTAGGGCGATCCAGCGTGATCCATCCGACCCGGCCCCTGGTCTCGACTTTGATCGACTGGTAGGCCATCGGCATGCCCTCTCCTGCTTGGTTCGCATCTGGCTGGTTGCCGGCATTTGTCACCGGTTTCGCTATTTTTGGCAAGCCGGGCAGAAGAAGGTCGACCGGTTCGCCTGGACGATTCTGGAAATCAACCCCATGCACCCCTCCCGGGTGCAGGCTTCGCCCGCGCGATCGTAGACGTCGAAGGAGTGCTGGAAATAGCCGAGTTCCCCGTCAGCGCGGGCATAGTCGCGCAGGGTCGAGCCGCCGGCGGCGATGGCCTCGGCGAGCACCGAGCGGACGGCGGCGACCAGGTCCTCGGCCCGGGCGCGAGCAATGCGTCCCGAGCCGCCGAGGGATGCCGCCAGGCGCTCGGGCGACAGGCGGGCACGAAAGAGCGCCTCGCAGGCATAGATATTGCCGACGCCGGCAATGACCTTCTGGTCGAGCAGGGCCGCCTTGAGCGAGACCCGACGGCCGGCCAGGGCATCGGCGAGCCAGGCGGCCGTCAGCCCGTTGCCGAGCGGCTCCACCCCCAGGTGACGCAACAGCGGGTGGGCGTCGAGGCCGTCGGCGGCGCACAGGGTCATCAGGCCGAAGCGGCGCGGGTCGGAATAGACGATGCGGCAGCCGTCATCGAGATCGAAGATCACGTGGTCGTGGGGCCCGCCGGCGATACCCCCGGCATGGTGGAATTCGCCGACCGCCGCGGCCCGGCCCGATGCGTCGATGGTGAACCGGCCCGACATGCCCAGATGCATGATCAGCACCTCGCCGGCGTCGAGATGGACGAGAATGTACTTGGCCCGGCGGTTCATGACGGCGATCCGGCGACCGGTGAGGCGGGCGGCGAAGCGCTCGGGGAACGGAAACCGGAGATCGGGGCGGTTCTGGGCGACGGCACGAAGGACGCGGCCTTCCATGACCTCGGCGAGGCCACGGCAGACGGTTTCGACCTCGGGAAGCTCGGGCATGGGACGGACCTGAACGGCGGGGCGGACGGACGTTCACCACTAGCCTGCATTTCTCATACTCCCTGCGGTCTGCGCCGGCTCAAGCGCGCGCCAGGGCAGGAGGGCGGCGCGGAGCGTACCGGCAGTACGGTCAAGCCGGCCGACGCACACTGTCGCGCGCTTCAGCCGGCCCTCCGGGTCGCCTTGCGGCGGCCGGCTACGGGCGCGGGCC
>Ga0214472_10008749_pt1 | contig 10567 bp, 13 predicted proteins | sample RVTome_6_FD_207662 | JGI IMG/M metagenome (GOLD analysis project Ga0214472, IMG submission 207662) | Soil microbial communities from uranium-contaminated site in the Upper Colorado River Basin, Wyoming, United States - RVT140D175 | ecosystem: Environmental > Terrestrial > Soil > Contaminated >...
CGTCTTGGAGAGAACGCCCATTTTACAGGCCTTTCAGCGCACTGTCTCCAAAGTCGAACTACCCCATCCTCCTAACCAACTGACCTTGCTCGACTTATAGCCGGACAGTAGTGATATAAGACAATTCGCCTCCAACCGCGACCTTCCATGACCCCCTACCCCTTTCTCCTCGAAAAAACCGAAACCGGCTACGGGGCCTGGGCGCCGGACCTGCCGGGGTGCGTCGCGGCCGGGGCGACGCTGGAGGAGACCCGCCGGCTGATGCGCGAGGCCATCCGGCTGCACATCGAGAGTCTGCGCGAGCACGGCGAGCCCGTCCCCGAACCGGCCACCCTGGTCGAGTACGCCGAAGCCGCCCCGTAATCCGCCCCGGAACGCCGCACCGTCCAAAGCGCCGGCGCCACAGCCAACCCAGCACGGCCATCGCCGTCTTGCCCAAACCCGTCGGCACGCGGACCAGGGTTGGCAGCGCGGGCCCCGCGGCAAACCGCCGCTGAAACGGGAATGGCCCCTCACCAATGCACGTTGCCTTCGTGAACATTTGGGCAAATGTCATCGCTACGTCCGGCGCCCGGAGGCGAGGGCCTGCGTCACGCGACGATGCTACCACGCCCGCCGCCCGGCCACCCTACGTTATTCGCACTAGATTCCATAAAATCGCGTCACCATCTGCGTAAACACTCGCATAGTCCCCCTCTTAATAAAGCGTAAGAGCGAGAACACGGGCCAACTCGTTGCGTCCTTCCAGGCCGAGCACGTCGATAGGACTGGTATGTTTACTTCCCCACACTCTGTGTGCCGTATCCACCCGCCCTGATATGAAGCAGACAGATTGGTCCCAGTCATCCACGCCCTCACCGCCCATGAGGACGGGCATCGGAACCTGTCTTGCGAGACCGAGATCCTCAAGTCGACCCTTGAGTGCGTCCGGTGTCGGTTCCACGAGCACGCGCATTGGCAGGTAATAACGAGACGGCGCCGCCCCGTTGATGTGAATGTAGAGGGTGCCGACCTGTCGGCCGGACTGCGCACCGCGTCAGTCTTTCTCGTCAACCGAAGAACTGCGGCCACGGACATCAGGAAAGATGAAGCCTTCGCCTTCCAGTCCTGCCTGGAGATCCAACGCTCCACAAGTTCCGCCACACCTACGGTACGCGCCTTCTCGAATCTGGCTGCGACATCGTGACCGTGCAAAAGCTCAGGGGCACAGTGACATCGAGACGAGACAGTACCTTGATCCCGACGACGGACTGAAACGCCGGGCCAATAAGAATGGCAAACCGGTCAAATGCATCAACGGGATGAAGCATTTTGCCCATTGCGGCGCCTCGGTGCTCTGACCCACTCTGATTAAAGCAAGCCTGTGTTGCCCTGCTCTCCCGACCAGTTGCCGAAGGGGTTTGTCTGAAAACGTGAGACTGCGCCGGCGTAAGACGTCGGACCGGCCACGGAGTCATGCGTCATCGAACCCATTTCCCGGATTCCCCTTATGAGTCAGATTCCCCCTCCATCGCTCCACCCCAAGGGTTCAAAGGCCCGTGTTCTGCTGTCTTCCGTCTTCGGGCCGTATGGCCGGGACGATGAGTTTGGCAGCCGCTCTATCAATCCGATGGAGCTTTATCACAACCAGGTAACCCGCGTCCAAGGGCCTTTCTCGCTACGTATGTTTCACCGCTCTTGGGGGCTCATGTTCATTCAAGAGAACATTTCCGCTCCTTCGGTGCTGCTCGACTTCCCGAGCCGGGAACGATTCATTGAGGAACTGGTGAGCGGGGGCTACGACATCGTCGGCCTCTCGTCGATCGTCATGAACGTCGGCAAGATTCGAGAGATGTGCCGGCTAGTGAGGCGCTACTCGCCTGGCTCGGCGATCGTTGTCGGCGGACACGTGGCGGCGTTTCCACAACTGGAAGAAATGATCGATGCTGACCACGTCGTCCGGGGAGAGGGCGTACGCTGGCTGCGGTGGTATCTGGGCGAGGATCCGGCAGCCCCCATCCGGCATCCCCTGATTCTGTCGGGCTTTGGGCAGCGTGCGCTGGGCGTGGGCGCCAAACCCGATCACAACTCGCGCGCCGCCACGGTGATTCCTTCGGTCGGATGCCCGCTGGGATGCAACTTCTGCGCCACTTCGGAATTTTTCGGCGGCAAAGGCCGCTTCGAGAACTTCTACGACAGCGGACAAGAGCTGTTTGAGGTCATGCTCCAGATCGAGCAGCAGGGGAACGTGCAGTCGTTCTTCGTGATGGACGAAAACTTTCTGCTCCATCGCCGCCGCGCCCTCCAGCTTTTGGAACTAATGAAGAAGCATGGCAAGTCATGGTCGCTCTACGTTTTTTCGTCGGCGAACGCCATCCGAAAATACAGCTTCGAAGAGCTTGTCGCGCTCGGTATCTCATGGGTCTGGATGGGCCTTGAGTCGCCAAATTCGTCCTACTCCAAGCTGAAAAACGCGGACACCAGGAGTCTAGTTCGTGAATTGAGGGAGTGCGGCATCCGAGTACTCGGCTCCACAATCATCGGACTCGAGCATCACACACCGTCGAACCTTGCGGCCGAAGTCGACTACGCGGTGTCGCACGGTACGGATTTTCACCAGTTCATGCTTTACACGCCCTTGCCGGGAACGCCTCTCTACCAACAGCTCGAGAGCGAGGGAAAGCTCTTGCCGGCGGTCAACCCCGCGGATATACATGGTCAATACAAGTTCAACTTTCTCCACCCGGCGATCTCCCGGGACCACTCGAAGATTTTGCTCGATGGGGCATTTGAGCGCGACTACGACATGAACGGCCCTTCGCTTTTTCGCATTTGCCAGACGGCCCTCCGCGGTTGGAAGAAGCACGGCGACCACCCGGATCGGCGCATCCGGGAACGCTTCCGGCGGGAGTCCCAAGACTTGCGCCGGAGCTACGCGGCGATGTTGTGGGCGATGGAAAAGTATTTCAAGAGGATCAATCCCCGTATTGGCGACAATATCCGCGTGTTGCGTCACGAACTGCAGCGTGAGTTCGGCTGGCTCACGCGGTTCTTCGCTTATGCCGGCGGCCCTTTTTTGCTCTGGACAAGCCGCCGAGAAGCCCGTCGTCTCACGAAGGGTTTTCGCTACGAGCCGCCCACTTTCGTGGAACGCAGAAACTGGGCGGAAGAAAAATGTTGAACCCGGATTTCCACTTTGGCCTCGGTTCTGCTGACTATCGAACGACCTCCGACACCTGTATTTATACTGGCTTGAGAGCATCGAAAGTCAAGCGGAGGCCAACACCCAGTGGGTGAAAGAGAAATTAAGAAACGAACTTATGCCCACATAGCATGGATCTATGATCTGCTGGATCTCCCCTTCGAGTACGCGCGATACCGGCCGATCCGGCGCCGGATGTTCGAGGGCGTGGGTGGGGCTGTCCTCGATGCGGGTGTCGGGACCGGTCGGAACATGCCCTTCTATCCGCAGATCGCGGAGGTGGTCGGGATCGACGCGAGTTCGCAGATGTTGGCCAAGGCCCGGAGGCGCAAGACCAGCCTAGGTGTCGCGACCGCATTACGCCAGATGGACGTGACGGCCACCAACTTTTCTGATGGGCATTTCGACTATGTAATTGCGACCTTCCTGTTCTGCGTGCTCGACGAAGAAGACCAGCTACCAGCGCTTCGCGAATTGCGAAGGGTTTGCAAACCTAGCGGCGAGATCCGGCTTCTCGAGTACACCTACTCCAGCGTTCCGCTGAAGCGCTTCGTGATGCATTTATGGGCGCCATGGGTGCGCCTAGTGTACGGTGCCACCTTCGACCGCCATACCGAGCGCTATGTGGAGGGCGCTGGTCTTAAGCTGGTTGAGGAGCGCTTTGTATTTCAGGACATCATCAAGCTGCTCATTCTGCGACCCCGATAAGTCGATCTACGCGCGCCGAAATGCAGCTCAAACCGGCAAGTACGACCGCATTCAGCTTCAACCGGGCACGCTCGAGTTCCACATATTGGATGACAAGCGGCTCGTGCCGTTGACTGTCGGAGGCGAATTGCGGACTAAATTAACCCTTCCCTCGCGGCCCGCATCACTGCCGCGAGACGCGTGTGGCACTGTAGTTTCTTCAGGATGCGCTGAATATGATTGCGCACCGTGGCCGTCGAGATGCGAAGGTCTGTCGAGATATCTTTCGTGTTTTGCCCGAGGGATAGGGACCGGAGTATCGCGAGTTCCCGAGGCGTGAGGACAACTGGGGGACTCCGCAGGGGCCCGCGACGCAGAACCTCGTCGGCTTGGCGGCCTGTGAGATCACCGACGCGCACCATGATTTCGCGGGCGATGTTCTCGATATTCTTGCGCTCTTGAATGTCTCGCATCAGATGCACAGTCAGTGGCGAGGGGCCGCTTTTGACGTGAGCGACGATGACGGAAATGTTGATCCATTTGCGTTCACCCGAGGCGGTGAGGGCGCGCAGGTCGTAGGCCGCGATCGTCTCATGCTTTCGCGCCAGCTCCAAGACGTGACAATCCGAGCTGCAGATCGCGCATCCCGCTCCGTCGCGTCCCGCCAGGATGTCCGCGCAATTCTTAGACAGCGCCTGTTCTTGGGAAAGGCCGAGCAACCGCTCGGCATTGCGGGACCAATAGCAGATTCGTCCGTGAGGCTCGACAGCGAACGCCGCATCGCCGGCTTGATCGAAAAGAGCGAACAGTTCGCGTGGTTCCATACGTCCCGCATGAAATTCGGCGCGTTAAGACCTTGAGACGCCTGACGAATCGCCGGTCTTCCTAGCTTCGTCTTCCGAGACCGTTCGCGTTGTGACCGCAGTCACCGATCTGACCACCTATAGCGGCATAGGATGAGGTTCGAGGTTGCTTATGCCGGTTACGATTGGGGCCAAGCTGGAGAATAACTTTGCCAACCCGTTGGGGCTGCTCCAGGACTGCCATCGGCGCATCGAACGGTTCCTCGGCGTGACCGTCAAGATCATCGTAACAGCGGGGGGCAGCCATCTGAACGGCGAACAACGGACGGCTCTCGAGACCGCGCTTCGCTACTTTCGCGAGGCCGCGCCGAAACACACCGAGGATGAAGAGATTTCGCTGTTCCCGCGTCTGAGGCAGAGATACGGCGATGCGGGTGCTGACGCCTTCGCATCTCTCGAAAGGCTGGAAGGTGATCACGCCACTGCCAAGGTTTGGCACGAAGAACTTGATGCTCTCGGGCTGCGCTGGCTATCGGCCGGCTTGCTCGACGGGCAAGATTCTTCACGCTTTCGCGAGCTTGCGGATCAACTAGCCGGCCTCTATAAGGGGCACATCGATCTCGAGGACAACGAGTTGTTCCCGGCGGCGCATCGCGTTCTCACAGCCGAACATCTGACCGTTATCGGAAGAGAGATGGCGACTCGCCGCGGAATTGCTCATCCTTGGATGGCGCTCGTCCCCTAATGGATGTCAGGGACACGGAATCCGATAAGCCAGCGCCGGCGCCGCGAACCATCACGATCACGGACAATGATCATGGACGGATGTCGAGTTGAGATCTCGTGCTTGCCGAGAGCACACGGCCGGATACTCTCCGCCGCAGAGCCCCTAGGAATTCATCTTCCGGCACCCCCTTGAGCCGGCAGGCTTGGGCCAGGCTCACGGAGCGCGCGAATACCTGTCGAGCTGCGGGATTCCTGATCAGGTCGAAGCCGAAAGCGAGAAACACTTCTTCGGTCTGTGGGTGTTGGGTGACAACGTCATACACTTTGGCGTCGGCTGTAATCTCGACCGGCCCGCCGATGGACTTCTTGTCCGGCTGGGCATTCATGATCCGCCACAAGTGGAAGGCCCAGATCCCGAACCCCGTGACTTCTACCCAGGCGCTCAAGGCCATGAGAGGAAAGGCCCATCCGTAAAGATCAGACAGTGTCTGAAATCCCACTCGCATGGCGCTGCCAATGTTGATGAACCAGAACGCTACCCACAGCGGGCCGAGTCGGGAGCGATCGATCCCCGCCAATATGGGCACGACCTTGCTTGACACGCCCACGATCATCATGCTGATGAACCCGACGGTGAAGGCGTGCCTGTAGGCGCCGAAGAAAGCATGTGAGAACGCCATTCCGACGGCTCGGCTATAGACCGGCAGCAGCATCAGCCAGCCAAGAGAGACGAGCGCCCATACATAGCCGGCGCGGATAAATCGCAAAGACTCGTCTGCCTCTTCATTTCTGGCGAAGAGTCGAAATCCGCGGATGAGAATGGCCACGGAGGCGAGCATGCCAACGATGCTCAACTCCCAGAGCAATGCGGCGGCGGGTGTGCGGAACTGAAACAGCGCCATGTAGGCGGCGATATGCGTCGCCAGCGAAACGTTCCAGAGAAGCAGAACGAATAGTGCGGTCCTCGCTGGGACTTGTCGTGTGCCGTAGATGAAGGGCAGAAAGCGCTGGCTGACTCCTAGAATCATCGTGCCCGCGAAACCGAGCAACTGGATGTCGCGCCACGGTGCGTCGTAGAGGCCGATGAACTGAATCCACTCTCGTTCGCCTTGTATACGGCCCGAGGCCATGAAGATCGCCAGATCCGCGAGAAAGGCCAGGACCATCCAGAACAGCGAAGCAAAGACAAATTTCTCGTACGGTTGGGTCGGTTGAGTGGACCGCTGGAAGGTCTTCGCTAGTATCACGACAAATCCGATCACTGCCAGCAACTCCAGCAACCCGGCAGCCGTGCCAACGACTTGCCACACCGGGTCTTGATCGAACAGGCCGGCGATCGTCCGAACAGTCAAGGATGCGGCCATCGTGTAGAACGTCATCCAGGCGAGCCGCGGCTCCCACAATCTGGTTGATTTGAAACGGGGAAAGGCCTGGTAGGCGAATCCCATTACGAACAATGTGACCCAGCCGGCAATCTGCGCGTGGGCGTGAGCCCAAATGGTGGCGCGAAGATCGAGGGCCGCCAACTCGCCCCGGCTCGCGAGAATACCGAGGTTCACTCCACCTAAGACACACCCGGCCGTGAACATGACGACGATGCCCGCCTTGAAGAAAGGCCGGTAGATGGTGTCCGCCAGGCCGGGCCGGTACTCCAGGTCGCTTGGATCTGAGTGATCTTCGTTGACAGCAGTTTGTAACTGGCGGAGAAGCGTTTCTTCGTCTGCTTGGTGGGCTCGTGCAAAAAACGACAGCGACTCGTTCGGTCCATGAGGGCCACCGCAGCCTGCCAAACCGTAGAGATCGAGCACCTTCCTGCACGAAGGATACTTGACCAGAATCTCCGGCAGCCGTGTGTCACGATGAATCCGCATGTTTTCTCCTGACGGGAGCGTGTGCTCAGATGACCCTCCCGCGATTGATCTCGGCTAGCATTACCCTTGGCGTCGCCGGGAGCCCGTCCCCTAACATCAGGCTAGTTCGGATAGGCCTGAAAATCGGTGACCGGAGTCACGCGCCCATGCCGCACCGCGGTCGCGCCTGCCTGGGACCGTAGATCGACCGACAAGGCTTGATATTGACCATCCGCCACACTCTTGATATAGTGATGTAGAAATCAAGATCGAGAAACATGTAGTTTCCTAGGCATGCTTTCTACAACTGCCCAGTATGCTTTGAGAGCTTTAGTCAAGCTGGCCGAAGAGCCGGCAAAGACAGTCCTCGGGCGTACCATGGCGGAACAAACTGATATCCCAGCCAACTATCTCTCGAAGATCCTGCTGACATTGGGGAATGCCGGCATCGTCGAAGCGACGCGGGGATCCGGCGGCGGGTATCGGTTGTCGCGGGACCCAAACACGATTCGATTGATCGAGGTGGTCGAACGATTCGACGGCGCTCGCATCAAGCCAACGTGCCTACTAGGGTCGCCCGAATGCAGCGATGAAAACGCCTGTTCCGCCCATGACTCCTGGAAGGGTATCCGGAACCGCTTTCTCAACTTCCTGGAATCGACGACTCTAGCTGATATTTCGAATACAAAGGTCAGGTCTCCTCTGCACATCTCGGCCTTGCCGGGAACCGTCAGCAAAGACCCATGACCCACGAGCGAAACTACCCACAACTAGCCGGTCTCCTTCTTTTGTTCGTTCTTCCAGGCCTCATCGCGGCGCAGGAAGATGAGACGGGCAGCGCACTGCCGCGGCCGGTAACGCGTGCGGCCCAAGAAACACCATCCTGGTTTTCGGTCGGCGCGGCCTATCGGTTCCGCTTCGAAAGCCGCCAAGCCGATGGTTTCCGCGAAGGTAACGACGACTCCTACGGACTGCACCGCGTCCTTGTGGACATTGGCGTCGAGCCGAAGCCATGGCTGAACTTCCACTTTCAAGGACAGGATGCCCGAGCTCCGGGCAAGGCGAACGCCACACCGCTTTTCCGCGATCCGTTTGACGTTCGGCAGGCTTGGGTCGAGATCGGCGACCCCGAAAAGGGATGGCTCCATGCACGAGTCGGCCGGCAGGAGTTGAACTACGGAGCTCAGCGGCTGATCGGTCCGCTCGATTGGACGAACACGGCAAGACAGTTCGACGCGGCTAAAGTCTCAGTGGGCAAAGACGATCTAGGGTTTGACGTGTTTGCCGCTTCTGTTGTCGAGATTGACGATCAAGATTTCAACCGCCATCGCGACGGCCACAATCTCCACGGTATCTATGGCCGGCTGAATCGTTTGGTTCCCGGCTCGAAGCTGGAGGCTTTCGTTCTTTGGAAAACGACGCCCTTGGTTATCAGTGGGAACGGTCAGGCGGGCGACGCGGACACATATACGGCCGGTGTTCGATTCGTACGCAGTCTCGGCGCCGGTTTCGACACCGAGATGGAAGCGGCGCGGCAGTTCGGCACTTTCGGCGTGGATGACATTTCAGCCTGGGGCGGCTACTGGATTCTCGGCTACACGCCGCCCGGCGTGAAGCTGAGTCCGCGCTTCTCGGCCGAGTATCAATACGGCAGCGGCGACAGCGATCCGGAGGACGGCAAGTATCACACTTTTGACCAACTCTTCCCGACCGGCCATCTCTATCAAGGCACGGCCGACCGCATCGGCTGGCGCAATATCAGCGACGTCCGGGCCGGCGTGGCCATCAAACCCCACCCGAAGGTCAACTTGACGTTCGATCACTTCTCTTTCTGGCTGGCAAACCGCAACGACAACCTTTACGCGGTCAACGGAAGTGTGGCCGTAGCTGTTCCGGAAGGCGGCGCGGCGGATACATACGTTGGGCAGGAAATCGATGCTATTCTCTCCTGGAAGCCCGAGGAGCACGTGACGGTCGGCGCCGGAGCCGGCTACTTTATCCCGGGGCGTTTTCTGAAAGACACGACGCCGGGCGATCGCCACACATTCGGGTATCTGTTCCTCAACTACGTTCTGTAGTTACGATGATTCGGCTCTATGGATAACAACGAAGGAAACGACCGCCCGCAAGAAACCTCCGCGCCGCGCCGCCGGTTTTTGTGGGCCGCTGTCATCGGTGCATTGACGGCATCCTACGGTTTTATAACGGCTGTAGCGGTCAGCTTCACTTTCCCGAGACAGCGGAGTGGCGCGGCGCAGCGAATCTTCATCGGCTTCACCCATGAATTGGGTATCGGCGAAAGCAAGTCGATGCCGTTGCCATCTGGAGACCAGTTGATCGTTTCGAATACGGGCAACGTCAACGCTGAAAGTGGCAGCACGATCATCGGATTCTCGAACCAGTGTCCCCACCTCGGATGTAAGGTTCACTGGGAATCGCAAGCGCAGCGCTTTTTTTGTCCGTGTCATCAGGGCGTGTTTAACCCGGCCGGTGTCGCCATCTCAGGCCCACCGGCCCAAGCCAATCAGAAACTCCGCGCATACCCAATCGAGTTGGACGGAAACTCGATGTACGCCGTCGTGGAGGAGGGCTGATGGCAAGCCTTGCGAGCCGGGCCGGCGAATGGCTGAACGCGCGGTTTCCCCTCGACACGGAACTGCTGCGCGCGGCGGGAAGCGAGCCGATCCCAGGGGCATCTCCATCGTTGGTGGTGGTGTATCGGGGGAACGCCGGCTTACCTATTCATCGTTCAGGTCATCACCGGCATCCTGCTTACGTTCTACTACGTTCCGAGCCCCGAGTTCGCGTATGAGAGCGTGGCCGCCATTACGACCGAGGTTCGTTTCGGGTGGTTCATCCGGAGCATTCACCGCTGGTCATCACACTTGATGATCATCGCCGTGCTGCTGCACATGATGCGCGTGTTCTTCACGGGCGCCTACCGTAAACCGCGTGAGCTGAACTGGATGGTCGGATGCGGCATCCTGCTGACCACGCTGGGGATGGGATTCACGGGTTACTCGCCCGTCTGGGAGCAACTTTCTTATTGGGGCGCGACGGTGGCCGGAAACATACTGGCCGCGGTTCCGTTTGCGGGACCGGACCTGGCAAGCTTCCTCCGTGGCGGGCCCACGGTTGGGCAAAGCATGCTCACACGCCTGTTCGTGTTTCATATCGGGGCGCTGCCGACAGTGCTGATTGGCTTGATCGCCATCCATATTTTCCTGGTGCGATCGCATGGCGTGTCTGAGATGGGGTCGCCGGCCACCCCCGACGCCAAGACCTTCCCGTTCTTCCCGGATCACCTGCTGACAGAGATC
>Ga0214472_10008750_pt1 | contig 10566 bp, 6 predicted proteins | sample RVTome_6_FD_207662 | JGI IMG/M metagenome (GOLD analysis project Ga0214472, IMG submission 207662) | Soil microbial communities from uranium-contaminated site in the Upper Colorado River Basin, Wyoming, United States - RVT140D175 | ecosystem: Environmental > Terrestrial > Soil > Contaminated >...
GGGACATAGGGGGCTCCGTGTCCGGGGCGGTGCTGAAGCTCGAAGAAGTGCGGATGGCTTTCGGCGGGCTGATCGCCGTGGACGACGTCTCCTTCGAGGTGACGCCGGGGGAGATCGTCGGGATCATCGGACCCAACGGCGCCGGCAAGACCACCATCTTCAATGCGGTCAGCGGCTATTACAGGCCTACCCGCGGCCGCATATCCTTCCTGGGCCAGGACGTTACCGGCCGGCAGCCGTACGAGCTGGCCGCCATGGGCATCGGCCGAACCTTCCAGATCGTCAAGCCCTTCGCTGGATTGAGCGTCCTGGAAAACATCCTCGTAGCCTCCTACCTGCGCCATCCCCACCAGGGCGAGGCCAGGAGCAAGGCCTGGGAGGTGCTAAGGTTCATCGGCCTGGCCGACCGCGCCGACTTGGCGGCCGCCGGACTGACCCTGGCCGGTCGAAAGCGGCTGGAGATGGGGAAGGCCCTGGCCCTGGAACCCAAGCTCCTCCTCCTGGACGAGGTCGTGGCCGGCCTCAACCCCACCGAGGCCGACCAGACCGTGCAGCTCATCTTGAAGATCCGCGACACCGGGGTGACCATCCTGATCGTCGAGCACATCATGCGGGTGATCATGAAGATCAGCACCCGAATCATTGTCCTCAACTATGGCCGGATGATCGCCCAGGGCAGGCCGGAAGAGGTCGCCCGGGACCGCCAGGTCATCGAGGCCTACCTGGGCGAGAGCGCCGAGGCGACCGGTGGGTCCACGCCATGAGCCTGCTCCAGATCGACGCCATCGACGTTTTTTACGGCCCGGCCCAGGCCCTGTGGGGCGTGTCGCTGGCTGTGGAGAAAGGCCAGGTAGCCTCACTGATCGGGGCCAACGGCGCCGGCAAGACCACAACCCTCAGGGCCCTCTGCGGCGTGATCCCTCTGGCGGGCGGGCGCATCACGTACGATGGGCACGTCATCAGCGGCCTGCCGGTCCATCGGATCATGAACCTGGGCGTCTCCCTCGTCCCGGAGGGCCGGCAGCTCTTCCCCAAGATGACCGTGGAAGAGAACCTGACCATTGGTTCGTTTCTGAATCGCACCAAGCTTCGGCGTTCAACCAACCTGGAATGGGCCTACCACATTTTCCCCATCCTGGCGGAACGGCGACGGCAGGTCGCGGAGACCTTGAGCGGGGGCGAGCAGCAGATGCTGGCCATCGGCCGGGCCTTGATGCAAGAGCCCAGTTTCCTGATCCTCGACGAGCCGAGCCTGGGCCTTGCCCCGGCGCTGGTCCAGGAGATCTTCCGGATCATCAAGGAGTTGCATGGCCGCGGCCTGACCATCCTCCTGGTGGAGCAAAACGTCCATCAGGCGCTCCAGGTGGCCGACGTCGCCTTCGTCCTGGAAAACGGCCGCATCGTTATGTCCGGCGCAGGTGCCGACCTGGTTCGTGACCCCAAGGTGAAGGAGGCGTATCTCGGGTTCTGATTCCAAGGAGATCCGCATGGCTAAGCTGACGGAGCAATTGGCAGAACGGCGCAACCGGCACATCCCGCGCGGGGTGGCCAACCTCAACCCCCTGTTCATCGCGAAGGCAGACGGGGCGCTGCTCACCGACGTGGACGGCCGGGAGTACATCGATTTCGCGGGGGGCATCGGCGTCAACAATGTCGGCCATCGCCATCCCAAAGTCTTGGCAGCCATCCAGGAACAGCTCCAGACTTACCTGCATCCCTGCTTCCACGTCATGATGTACGAGCCGTACATCCAGCTGGCCGAGCGGCTCAATCAGCTCGTGCCCTGCCGGGGCGAGAAGAAGACGATGTTCACCAACTCTGGCGCCGAGGCGGTCGAAAACGCCGTCAAGATCGCCCGCCACCACACGCGCCGCACCGGCGTGATCTGCTTCGACAACGCCTTCCACGGCCGGACCCTCTTGACCATGACGCTGACCAGCAAGGTTCGCCCGTACAAGCTGCACCTCGGGGCGCTGGCGCCGGGGATCTTCCGGGCGCACTTCCCCTACTGCTATCGCTGCCCGTGGGGCCTGACCTACCCCAGTTGCCAGGTGTCTTGCGGTGAGGAGTATTTTGAGGAGGACTTCTTCAAGCATCATGTTGACCCCGAGGAAGTGGCGGCGATCATCCTGGAGCCGATCCAGGGCGAGGGGGGGTTTATCACCCCGCCCCCGGAGTACCTGGGCCAGATCCGGCGCGTCTGCGACCGCCACGGCATCCTCCTCATCGTCGATGAGGTCCAGACCGGGTTCGGCCGGACGGGCAAGCTGTTCGCTCTCGACCACTTCGGCGTGGAGGCCGACATCATCACCTCGGCCAAGTCTCTGGCGGGCGGGCTCCCGCTGGGCGCCGTCACCGGCACAGCCAAGCTCATGGACTCCGTCCACACCGGCGGTTTGGGCGGGACTTTCGCCGGGAATCCCCTGGCCTGCCGGGCGGCTCTGGCGGTCCTCGAGGTGATCGAAGAAGAGAAGATCCTGCAGCGATCCGAGGAGTTGGGCCGGCGGGTGCGGGCAGAGCTGATGAACCTCTACGGCAAGTATCAAATCATCGGCGAGGTCCGCGGCCTTGGCCCCATGCTGGCCATCGAGTTGGTCAAGGACCGCGCCTCCAAGAAGCCGGCCGCCGACGAGGCGAAGAAACTCACCGCCTTCTGCCGGGAACATGGCCTGATCATCCTGGACTGTGGGACCCTGGGCAACAACATCCGCACCCTCATGCCGTTGACCATCACCCCGGATCAATTGGCCAGGGGCCTGGCTATCCTCGAAGAGGGCCTGAAGCACATCTCCGTGTGACGGACCGGAAGAAGGTGGAAGCCTTCATCCGCTGCCCCTGTGACTGAAGCATCCAGGTATCACACCGCCGAAACCCCGGCGCGTACGTTTCGCGGCGCGCTGGATCTGCGCCTGAAATTGCTTGCCAACCCTGAAACCGGACGCTAGCATCCCTCGAAGCACGCACATCGGCCCCTCCGAAGCGGTTCGGCGCGTATTTCCAGGCCGTATCCGGGCCGTTCACCCCGACAGAGACGCGAACCCACGAATCGGCTTCTGCGAAGGGGGCCGACGGGCTTGAGCATGCCCCTCGCTGACACCATCCGAACCCTGCATGCCAGCATCGAACAGGCCCTCGTGGGCAAGCCGGAGGTGGTGCGTCTGGCCATCGTGGCGCTCCTGGCCCGCGGGCACCTCCTGATCGAGGACGTCCCGGGCGTGGGAAAGACCACGCTGGCCCAGGCCCTGGCGCAATCCCTGGGCCTCAGCTTCCAGCGCATCCAGTTCACCAGCGACCTGCTGCCCTCCGACATCCTGGGCGTGTCGATCTTCGACCCGCGGAAGTCGGAGTTCGAGTTCAAGCCGGGCCCGATCTTTGCGAACATCATCCTGGCCGACGAGATCAACCGGACGACTCCCAAGACGCAGTCCAGTCTCCTCGAGGCCATGAACGAGGCCCAGGTCTCGCTGGACCACCACACGTACCGCCTGCCCCGGCCGTTCATGGTCCTGGCCACCCAGAATCCCCTGGAGTATCAGGGAACCCACCCCCTGCCGGAATCCCAGATGGATCGGTTCCTCCTCCGGATCCGGATCGGCTACCCGGACGAGAGCCACGAACGGCTGATCCTCCGTGGGGCGGGCGCGGCCGTCCTCGACCGCCTGCGGCCGGTCCTGAGTGGCGAAGCGGTGCAGGACCTCCAGGCGCAGGTGGAGATCGTGAAGGTCGAGGAGAGCCTGCTGGGCTATGTCATGGCGATCGTGCAGGCCACGCGGAGCCACGCCGCCTTGGCCCTGGGCGTGAGCCCCCGCGGATCGCTGGCCCTGGTGCGGGCGGCGCAGGCCCTGGCCCTTACCGAGGGGCGGTCGTACTGCGTCCCCGACGACATCAAGCAGCTCGCCATCCCGGCCCTGGCCCATCGCGTGATTCACCGCGCCCGCTGGGAGGCCGCCGGAGACCGACACGACGACGCCGAGACGGTGATCCGCGAGATCCTCCAGGACGTTCCCGTCCCCCGCTGAGAGTTGAGAGCCGCGAGACGAGGCGATGTCTCCGAGGGTACGATCTACTGATCCTCAGCGCACCCCCGCCCCTCCGCACCTCCGCTCCTCTGCTCCTCAGCACCTTGGCTCCTCGGGTACCCCCTGGGTGCCTCTGCCCCCGCGCAGGCAGTATTGGCTTCCACGAACCATCCGGCCCACGCGCGGGGGCTGGTGGTTCATCGGCGCCTCCTTCGCCGTGGGTCTGGCGGCGACCAATACCGGGAACAACCTGCTCTACCTGATTCTGGCCATGATGTTGTCCTTCATGGCCGTCTCGGGGGTCCTGTCCGAGCAGACCATGCGGCGCATCCGGCTCCAGCGGGAGGTGCCGTCCCGCCTGTTCGCGGGCGCTCCGGCATCCTTCAGGCTGTGGCTCACCAATCGAAAGCGGCGGCTGCCCTCGTATGCCCTGCACCTGACCGAGGCGGACCCGGCCGGGGGCCGGACCGCCAGCCACTTCTTGCTCAAGGTCTCGCCGCAACGCCGCGAGATCTGGCAGTACGCCCTCACCTTCCCCCGCCGTGGCTGGCATTGCCTGCCGGGGGTGCGGTTGCTCACCCGGTTTCCCTTCGGCCTCTTCGCCAAGGTGAGCCGCCCCATCCTCCCCGACCCGGTGCTGGTCTACCCCGCCATCCGCGCCCTCGCCAACGGCGAGGTGCCGGCCGCCCTCACGCCCGGCTGGCGGGAACGGGACCGGCGCGGCCACGGGGCCGGCCTCCACAACCTGCGGCCCTACCGCCCGGGCGATGATTCCCGCCTGCTCCACTGGAAGACGTCGGCCAAGGCCGGCGACCTGATGGTGAAAGAGCTGGAGGACGAGGATCGGCCCCGGGTGTGCCTGATCGTGGAGGATCCGGAGCCAGCCACGCCACCCGGTGTCATCGAGGACGGCATCAGCTATGCCGCGTCGATCGCCGCCTTTGCCATCCGCCGGGGGTACCAGGTGCAACTGGTGACCGCCCAGGGGCCCACCGGGATCGGGCAGGGGGAGGCGCATCTGGACCGGATCCTGGAGCGGCTGGCGGTGTACGAGGCTCCGGCGGCAGCACGCCGCCTGGCGATCCCGCGAGAGTCGGGGCGGACCATCCGCATCCGGCTGGACGATCGTCGAGCGGGATCCACCGCAAAGGCGTAACGGTGCCCTTCGCCGAACTCTTCAAGCTGACCCTCTACCTCCTGGTCCTGGACGCCTTTGGCGCCCTGTACCTCACGAGCATCCTCGACTGGCCGGGCTTGCTGGTGGTCCTCGTCGCCATCGGGGGAAGCTGGTGGGCCGACGATATCCGCGCCCGCTTCCCGAACTACCGCCGGCTCTGGGACGTGCTCACGGGGATCTTCCTCGGATATGCGATCCTGGACTTCCTCTTCCTGGCCGAGTCCTTCATGGCCGGGGTCATCCACCTGCTGCTCTTCCTAGAGATCTACAAGCTCTACAACACCCGGAGCCACCGCGACCTCCTGGACATCTTCATCCTGACGTTCCTGCAGCTCGTCGGCACCTCCACTCTCACCGTGAGCTTCGGCTTCCTCCTGGTCTTCAGCCTGTACATGATTCTGGGGACCTGGGCGGTGATCCTGTTTCACCTCAAGCGGGAGACGGACATCGCCCTCCCGGAGCGGAGCCGCGACCTCCTGGCCGGGCCGGGCCTCCTCTCCCCCGGCTTCTTCCTGAGCACGGTGGGCGTGGCCGTCGCATCGCTGCTCCTGACCCTGGCCATCTTCCTCGTCATCCCCCGGGTCGGCCGCACGTACCTTCCCCTGAAGGCCCAGATGGGGACGCTGACCACCGGCTTCGCCGACCGGGTGGACCTGGGGGCCTACGGCACCATCCAGAACGACCCCACCATCGTAATGCGCATCAGCTTTCAAGCGGGCGCCGTGCATCCCGACCGCCTTCCCGATCTCCGCTGGCGGGGCGTGGCTTTCGACACCTTCGACGGCCGCTCCTGGTCCCTCAAGGATCCCGCGCGAACGCCGGTCCGCCGGAGCCGGGACGGCTCCTTCTCGGTGTTGCCGCCGCAGTGGGGAGCGCCGTTCCTGAGCTACGAGGTGTTTCTCGAACCCATCGGCACCGAGGTGATCTTCGGCCTCCCGCGGGTCGTCACGATTCAGGGCCGCTTTGCCGCCTTGACGGCGGATGTGGGCGAGGGGCTGAACCTGGCCGCGCCCCCGTCGTCGCGACTGCGCTACCTGGCGATCTCCCAGCCGCCGCGCATCTCGGGGGCCGACCTGCGCCGGCCCGCCCGGGCGGGGGACTATCCGCGGGAGGTCCGCGAGACCTACCTGCAGCTCCCCGAGATCTCGCCCCGTCTCCGCGCGCTGGCGCGCGAGCTGGGGGCGGGTGCGGAGACCCCATACGAGGTCGCCCGCCGCGTGGAGGCATACCTCACCGAGACCCTGGCCTACAGCCTGGACCTGCGGCCGGAATCGGACCTGGATCCGCTGGATGATTTCCTGTTTGAACGGAAGGCGGGGAACTGCGAGTTCTTCGCCGCGAGCATGGCGATCCTGCTGCGGGCCCAGGGGATTCCCGCGCGGGTGGTGAACGGCTTCCAGCGGGGAGAGTGGAACGAACTCGGGCAGTACCTCGCGGTGCGGCAGCGCGATGCCCACGCGTGGGTGGAGGTCTTCTTCCCCGGGGTTGGGTGGGTGACCTTCGATCCCTCGCCCCGGGGGACCTTCGACCGGCAGACCTTTGCCGAGAGTGGATGGGTGGTGAAGTATTTCGACGCCCTGCGGATGCGGTGGAACCGGTATGTGATCGACTACAACGTGGGCGACCAGGCCCAGCTCGTCGTGAACCTGCGCCGCCAGTCCCTGGCCTTTCGCCAGAGCATCGGCCAGGTCTGGGACGTCTGGTCCTTCCAGGTCTGGCGCACCATGCGCCGCCTCTGGCGCCAGTACGGGTTCATCGCCGGGGTGCTGCTGGCGGTCCTGGCGGCAAGCCTGGTGCTGTTCCGATGGGCCCCCCAGGGCAGCCTCGGCCTCCACCGGGTGCGGGCCAGGCGGAGGACGGTGGTCTTCTACGAACGGATGATCCGCGTGCTGGCCCGGCGGGGGTTCGCCCGGTCCCCGGCTGCCACCGCCCGCGAGTTCGCCGCCGCCCTCGCCGGTCGGCCAGAGCTGCACGGCCCCGTGAGGGAGCTTACCGCCCTCTACGAGCGTGTCCGCTTCGGCGGCGACCCCCTCACCTCTGCCGAGGAGGCTTGCATTGCGGGCCTGCTGCGCGACCTCGCCACGACCCCCCGCTGACGATCCCCATCAACCAGACACTCCTCACCACCAAGGCACCAAGACACCAAGAAAGATCCAATGGCATGATCTGCCCGCGGAGGGCCACAGGGTTCCCCTGAAGATTCTTGATCGTGCCTCTGGCTTTAGAATCCTGAAATGTGTGAGGCCCTTGGTGACCTTGGTGTCTTGGTGGTGGGCTTTCAGGGTCAGGTTGAGCGGGGCTCCAGGCCGTACTTCCTCATCTTGTAGCGCAGGACCCGCTCGCTGATCCCCAGCTCCTCCGCAGCCTGGGTCTGGACCCCGCCATGCCGCTCCAGCGCCGCGCGGATGGCCTGGCGCTCGATGCTCTCCACGAGGTCCGGCAGACTGCGCGGCTCGGCGTCGGCCGTGCCCCGCTCGCCGGGCCGCAGGGCCACGGGCAGATCCCCCAGGTCGATCACGCGACCCCGGCAGAGGAGGACGGCGCGCTCCACGACGTTCTCCAGCTCGCGCACGTTGCCCGGGTAGTCGTAGCGCAGGAGGGCGTCTCGCGCCGCCGCGGTGATCCCGGTCACCTCGCGGCGATTCTTCTCCGTGAACCTGAGGAGGAAATGATCCAGGAGGGCCGCGATATCCTCGCGCCGCTCCCGCAGGGGCGGGATCTGAATGATCACGACGTTCAGCCGGTAATACAGGTCCTCGCGGAACGTCCCGTCCCGCATGGCCTGCTCCAGATCGCGATGGGTCGCCGCCAGGATGCGCACATCCACCGTCAGGGTCCGGGTGCCTCCCAGCCGCTCGAACTGCCGCTCCTGCAGGACCCGCAGGAGCTTCACCTGGAGGGCGGGGGTGAGATCGCCGATCTCGTCGAGGAAGATGGAGCCGCCGTCCGCCAGCTCGAAGCGGCCCTTGCGCTGGGCCACGGCCCCGGTGAAGGCGCCCTTCTCGTGGCCGAAGAGCTCGCTCTCCAGGAGTTGCTCCGGCAGCGCGGCGCAGTTCAGGGTGACCAGCGGGCCCGCGGCCCGCCGCGAGTTGAAGTGGATCGCCCGGGCGATGAGTTCCTTGCCGGTGCCGCTCTCGCCCCGGACGAGGACCGTCGCATCCGACGGCGCCACCTGCTTCACCAGCGCCAGGACCTCCTGCATCCGCCCGCTCTCCCCGATAATCCCTTCGAGGCGGTGCCGCTCCACCAGGCGGGCCTGGAGGTCCCGCACCGCCGAGCGCAGGCGGACCTGCTCGGTCACATGACCGATCCGGAGCTGGAGCTCCTCCAGGTCCAGGGGCTTGGTGAGGTAGTCGGCCGCGCCCTCCCGCATGGCCTGCACCGCCGTCTCCACCGTGCCGTAGGCGGTGACCAGGATGAAGGGGATCTCGGGGTTCACCCCCTTGACGCCGCGCAGCAGCTCGATCCCGGACATCCCCGGCATCTTGAAGTCGCTGAGGACCAGGTCTACCCGCGTCTCCCGGACGCGGGTGAGCGCCTCGGCCCCGCTCCCGGCCAGGAGGACTTCGTGCCCCTGCTTCTTCAGGAAGCCGCCGACCAGCTCGCGCTGCGACCCTTCGTCATCCACGACCAAAATCCGCAGGGCGTCCATCCGGCAAACCCCTCAGTCAGGCGATCTGGCAACCGGGCAATCCCGGACCAAATGTCGAATATCGAATCAGGAATGTCGAATGACGAACGGCGCGACCCGTTGCACACGAAGAACGCAACGAGTACCCCGCCCGGCTTTGGGCCGGGGATGGTTCGAAATTCGCCATTCGGCGTTCGACATTCGATATTTCTGACAGAGTCGTCGGTTCAGCTCCCGCTAGGCCAGATTAGGGGGTCTCGACGACGGGAAGTGTGATTATGAAGGTCGCCCCCGACCCTGTCCGGCTCTCCACGCGGATGTCCCCCGCATGCTCCCGGACGATCTTGTGGGTCAAGGCAAGCCCCAGGCCCGTCCCGCCCTCCTTCGTGGTGAAGTAGGGCTCGAAGATCCGGTCCTGGTCTTCCGGGACGATGCCCGGACCGCTGTCTGCGAACGCGACCTGGGCCAGCCGCCCGCCCACGGATGCGAGGCCTGGAACAGCAGCACGCTCCAACGGCAGCACCGCAGCACGGATCCTCAGGCTCCCGCCACCGGGCATGGCCTGGATCGCATTGAGCATCACATTCATGAAGGCGTGGGTGAGCTGTTGCCGGTCCATCCGGACCCGCGCCTCGCCGAGCTGGAGATCCGCCTCGATCCGGACCGTCTGCGCCGAGGCCTGCGAGGCGAACAGCGCCACCAACTCCTCCAGGACCTTGGCCAGCGGCTCCTCCGTCAGGCTGAGCCGCGAGGGCCGAGCCAGGCTGAGGAACCGATCCACGATCGTGTTGAGTCGCCCCACCTCGGCCTGCATGATTTCGGCAAACCGGTCGTATTCGGCGCGGGCCCCGGCCGCCGACGGGGCGAACTCCTTGCGCAGCCGCTGCAGCCCGATCGAGATGGCGTTGAGCGGGTTCCGGATCTCGTGGGCCACTCCCGCCGCCAGGTTGCCTACCGCGGACAGGCGCTGCTCGTGGGCCACGGCCGCTTCCAGCGCCCGGCGCTCTGCCAGGTGGCGGGCCTGGAGCCAGAAGATGGCGACGGCGCCGACGATGCCCACGGCCAGCAGGCCCAGGCTGTACCACAGGATGCCCTGCTGGGCCTGCCGGGCCACGCCGGCAATTCCCTCGGTGCTGAGATCCAGCCGGACCAGGCCGACCTGCTTCTGCTCCAGCGCGAAGGGCTTCACCACCTCGTAGATCTCGCGGCCGTCGGGGCGCGTCAGCCGCCGACCCTGCACGCCAGCCGTCTGCCACGCCTCGCGCAGAAAGGCGTCCCCCTCCTGCCGGCCCACGGCGGACGCGTCGCTGCTGGCCAGCACCGTCAGGTCACGGTCCAAGAGCGCCACGCCCGCCACCCCGGACTGCTGCCCGAGGTCCTCGATGAGGCGCTGGACGCCGATCTCCCGCCGGAAGTTCAGAAGGTAATCGGCGTCCGCGTGGACCGCGATGATCCCGGAAAAGCTCTGCGCGGGGACGGCCACGCCAAAGGCGCTCCCCTCCCAGAACCGCCGGACCTTGGCATCCTTGGGGAGCGAGGGAAAGAACTGGGCCGGGTCTCCCCGGGGGCCACCCCAACGATGGCCCCACATGAACGGGACGCCAGGAGACCGTTGGCCTTCCGGCAGGCGCGGCTCCCCCTCGCCCGGCGACCGCAGCATCCACTCCATCATCCTGCGGTGCATCAGCGTGCCGCGGGATTCAGTCCCCTCACCCGCTCCTCCTGGGGGGCCGGGGCTA
>Ga0214472_10008751_pt1 | contig 10565 bp, 10 predicted proteins | sample RVTome_6_FD_207662 | JGI IMG/M metagenome (GOLD analysis project Ga0214472, IMG submission 207662) | Soil microbial communities from uranium-contaminated site in the Upper Colorado River Basin, Wyoming, United States - RVT140D175 | ecosystem: Environmental > Terrestrial > Soil > Contaminated >...
TTGTACGGACAGGCCATCATGCAGTAGCGGCAACCGATACAAATGTGTTTGTCGACCAGGACGATACCGTCGGTGCGCTTGAATGAGGCGCCGGTAGGACAGACATCGACACAGGGCGGATTTTCGCAATGCTGGCACATCAGCGGCAGGGACAGTTCGTGTCCGGTAGACTTTTCTTTCAGCGTGACCTTGCGAATGTACAGGGTCTTTTGCGCGTCACTGGATTCGGGCATGCTGCCGATCAGGTCGAATTCTTCGTTGCAGGCATCGACACAGGAGGTGCAGCCACTGGCGCATTTGTTGGTGTCGATCAGCATGCCCCAGCGCGTTTTGCTGGTGACAGCGACATCATCCGGTTTTGCCTGTGCGATGTTCAGCAATACACCTGGCGCCAGGGTCACTGTGCCGACGAGTGCAACTTTGGAAATAAAATCACGTCTTGAGTTGTTCACGCAGTCGCTCATTATTTGTTGCTCCCATCGTCTGCCTTAGCAGCTAGCGCGTCATGCAGTTGCTGGTTTAAGGCCTGCTTCGCACCATCGCGCCTGATGTACTTCTGCGGGCGATCAGCATGGCATTCAAAACAGTCGATCTGTACCGCTGAATACTGGTGGCAGGCATTACAGAAATGTTCTTCGCTGTCGTGGCCGACAATGTTTCCGTTTTCATCAGGCTGCACATGACAGTCGATACATTTTGCCAGGCTGTAGGTTTCAGTACGAATGCCTTCGTGCACGGTCTCGTCGCGCTGGTGCAGAATATAGTTCATGTGGTTTTTGCGGATTTCATCTTCCGGCTGGACGCATTTCACGCCTTCACCTTCCGGTTCGTGATACTTTGGGAAGGGCGTTTCCGCCGATGCTTTAGTCGAAAGCATCAGCAGAAACATGCCGCAGAAGAAGATTAATTGCAAAAAACGCATGATCATGATTCTCGTTTTATAGCTCGTCGTATTGCCAGTTGATCACTCGCCCAGGGCCATGTCGATGTAACCGGTAGGGCATACATCGGAACAGATATGGCATCCGATACATTTAGCATAGTCAGTGTCGACATAACGGCCAGTGGTGGCTTCGCTCTTCTTCACACGGAACACAGCGTCCTGTGGGCAGAAGATAACGCAGTTATCACATTCAAAACACATGCCGCAGCTCATGCAACGACCGGCCTCTGCAATCGCTTCTTCTTCGCTCAGGCCGATCTGGCGTTCAGCAAAGTGGCCCAGCACTTCTTCAGCAGTCGGCACGATGGTCTTGCGCTGGATGCGTGGTGTGTAAGTGAAATGGCCGAGGAACAGCTGGTCAGACGAAATGATTTCCTGAGAAGAACGATCTTCATAGTTATGGATCGCGTATTTCTGGTGATCGGTGCCGCGCTGGCCATCATCCTGGTATACGTCTGCGCTGTATGCATCAACGTGCAGGCCGGCTTCATCCATTTTGTTGACCAGTTTGAAATGATGAACGTCTACTTTCGGACGTTTTTTCAGGTCGCCTTCCTTGAAATACGCTTCAATCGTGTCAGACACAATCGATGCCTGGCCAATCGCTGTGGTCAGCAGATGCGGGCGCACGATGTCACCACATACGAAATGGCCTTCTTTACCGGGGACGCGATAATAGCTGTCGGCATCCATCAGGCCGCGACCGTTGTCGAATTCTTCCAGGCCGGCCATGTCACCGCTCTGGCCAATCGCGGATACGATCAGGTCAGCTTCGATATCATATTCAGTGCCTTCAATTTTGTTTGGGCGGCCATCGACCAGTTCGCATTTGCACATTCTCAGTGCAGTTGCACGGCCGTTAGCATCGACGATGACTTCGATCGGCATCACACCAGTGTGAATATCGACGCCTTCCATAGTCGCGTCCTCAACTTCGTGTTCAGCGGCCGTCATCTGCTCGCGTGGGAACAGCGAAGTCAGGGTGACCTGTGCGCCTTCGCGTGATGCAGCGATAGCTGAGTCGTGGGCAACATAGCCGCCGATGACCTGCTCAGGACGTTTGTTTTCGTCGATGTTTTTGATTTTGCCGAGACGGCGAGCCACCGATACCACGTCGATCGAGGTATCACCACCACCGACGCAAACCACTTTTTCTGCAGTGACATGCATGCTGCCTTTGTTGAAAGCTTCAAGGAAGGCAACACCGGATACGCAGTTCGGTGCATCTGCATTTGGCACCGGCAGGGCGCGGCCGCTCTTACAGCCAATCGCCCAGAGCACGGCATCGTATTCTTTTTCAAGATCAGCAATCGCAAGGTCTTTACCAACGCGGGTATTGAGTTTGATCTCGATATGGCCCATGTCGACGATGCGCTGGATTTCATTATTCAGGTAATCGCGCGGTGTGCGGTAGCCGGGAATGCCGTATTTGAACATGCCGCCCAGTTCGGAGTGGTCATCGAACACAGTGGAAGCAATACCCTTACGACGCAGCTGGTAAGCCGCGGACAGACCGGCAGGGCCGCCGCCGACGATAGCGACTTTCTTGCCCAGCATAGGTGCGCTGTTGTCGAATTTATATTTGTTGGAGAACGCAGTATCGCCGATGTATTGCTCGACCGCATTGATACCAACGAAATCTTCGACGTCATTACGGTTGCAACCATCCTGGCAGGGAGCCGGGCATACGCGGCCCATCATCGACGGGAAGGGGTTGGCATCAGTCGAGCGACGGAAAGCATATTCGCTCATGGAAATGTCTTTTGGCGGTAATTCGATACCGCGAACGATATCTAACCAGCCACGAATATCTTCGCCGGACGGGCAGCTACCCTGGCAAGGCGGGGTACGATGAACATATGTTGGGCACTTGTGCGAAGTGTCTTCTTTGAAAATTTGTTTGGCATAGGATGAATCCCATTTATGATCGCCATCTTTAAACTTTCTGAAGGTTAACTTTTCGTTTGCCATGTTTTCTTTGGAAGTGGCCATGCCAGTTCTCCTGTTGCTTCAACCGTTATATGCGTAAATTGTAGAATTCGTTTGTTTATGCAGCTTCTTCGCTATCTGATTCTTCTTCATCCGCGTCGCCCTGACCATCGAGAATAATGGCATTGCTGACCAGCTGGTGTACGCTGACAATCTGGTCCATGGTCATGCCGTAGTAGGGCAGTACCTTGGTGAACTGTGATTTACAGATGGCGCAAATCGCGGCCATATGAGTCACACCTTTATCAGCGATGACGTTCTTCAGTGCTTCCATACGTGGTAGCGCGCCTTTTACCCGCAGCTCCATCAAATCGTCAGTGAGCAGACCGCCACCGCCACCACAACAGAACGTGGCGTCGTGGATAGTATCGGCTGACATGTCGTAGAAATTATTACAGACCGCTTTTATGACTGCGCGCGGTATCGTGAACTGGCTGCCCGGTTCAGCGCCGATGCGCGAAGCGCGTGCAATATTGCACGAGTCATGGAAAGTTAAGGTCATGTCATCATTTTGCGACTTGTCGATGTTTAAAATACCGCGATCCAGGCAATCTTTTGTGAATTCAAGTATGTGCTGCGGAATAGGGTAGCTCTGATCGAGAAAATCCCATGGCCCGGCAAGCGTGTTCAGGTGATTGTAAGCAACGCGCCAGGCGTGGCCGCATTCACCGAAAATAATACGTTTCACACCGAGTTCTTTGGCCGCATCACGAATACGCAGCGAGACCTGACGCATTTGCTCATAACTACCGATGAACAGGCCAAAGTTGGCGGCTTCCGATGCTTTCGAGCTCAAGGTCCAGCTCACACCGGCAGCGTGGAAAACCTTGCCATAACCCATCAGGCCATCGACATGGGGTTCGGCAAAGAAGTCGGCCGATGGCGTGACCAGCAGAATGTCAGCGCCTTTCTCGTCCAGCGGAAAACGTACCTTGACGCCGGTCTCGTCTTCCACGTCTTCTTCCAGGCCTTCGAGCGTGTCGGCCAGTGCCGGCCCGGGCAGACCGAGGTTGTTACCGATCTTGTGGACCTTGGCAATAATCTGGTTCGAGTATTTCTGGCCTTTGCCGATCTGCGCAAGAATATCGCGCGCTGCCATAGTGACTTCGGCGGTATCGATACCGAACGGGCAGAACACCGCGCAACGACGGCATTCGGAACACTGATGGTAGTATGAATACATTTCGTCGACCACGGCTTCGGAAAGATCGACCGCGCCCACCAGTTTGGGGAAATATTTGCCGGCAAATGTGAAATAACGGCGATACACCTTGCGCAGTAAATCCTGGCGCGCCACCGGCATGTTCTTGGCATCGCCGGTGCCGAGGAAATAATGGCATTTGTCGGTACAGGCGCCGCATTTCACGCAGGTATCCATAAACACCTGGAGCGAGCGGTATTTGCTCAGCTTGTCACCGAGCAGATCCTTGAATTTGTCTTCCCAGCCGTCGATCAGATTACCATCACCGGGAAAACCCAGGTCGCTCTGAAATTCCGCATTCGACAGGAAAGGCGCGCTATGAGACATAACGCCTTCCATGACCGTCGGGATCACGGGGAATTCGTGGGTTTGCGGTGTTTCGTAATCAGCCATGTTATTTAACCTTGTCGCACAGTACCGGTGATAAATCTTATTGGGTCTATCTGCGTTTACTTATACGTAATTATTTGTTTCGCCCATCTTTGGCTTCTATCGCTGCGCCCCAGTCAGATAGATGACGCTTTTCGCGTGGATTGTCTAACTGGTAGCGAGTCGGCGCAAAGAACAGGCCTGGCGCGTGTAACAGCTTGCTGATGGGGAAAATCATCATCAGGAAGAGTACCAGTGTCAGGTGTCCGAGCAAAACAGGGTCGCTGGGCAGGTTCTGCCAGTCGAGCAGGAACAGACCCATAATAAAAGCTTTCAGTTGCACGATATCGGTGTGCCAAACGTAGTGCATGAGCAGGCCACTAGTAGCGATCGCAATGATCAGCAGTAGCATTAAATAATCAGAAGGTGATGAAATGTAACGCACGCGGTCGACAAAAATGCGGCGTGCGAGCAGGCCGGTGAGGCCGAACAACATGGCAAAGCCGGCGTATTTGCCAAAGCTCTGTACGACTTCAAGATTCACCAGCGGCCAGAGGAATGAATTCGGGCTAATCACATAACGCAGGTGACGTAAAAACGCGAGCACCAGCGAGAGATGGAATATCCAGCCGAAAATCCAGGTCCATTTGGTTGCACGGAAAAGGCTGTTGAATAGAACAACCTCGGTAAAAAATCGATAGGCGACGCCGCCGCGAGTCAATGGAGCAGGGGTCACAGCAATTTTCAGCGGAGCGGGCACGCGAATGTACTGCATGATCTTGTTAGCTACGCCCGCAACCAGAATAATCATGGCCGCATAAAAAAGTATGACGTAAATGATGCTTAAAGCGGTCATTGTTTAAGTGTCTCGCCTGCTATTTAACCGTTTATAGATAAAAAAGGGGGCCTTGCGACCCCCCTTCGGGTCGATCCAAGTCTTATACGCAACCAGTTGGTTTTGGCAGACCGGCATATTTACATGCCTGCTTGCCTGGGCCGTATGGGAACAGTTCGTACAGATACTTGCTGTTGCCTTTGTCTTTACCCAGTTTCTTGCCAACTGCTTTGGTCAGTACGCGGACTGCAGGTGCAATCTGGTACTCTTCATAGTATTCACGCAGGAAGTTGATGATGTCCCAGTGCTCGTCAGTCAGTTTGCAATCTTCAGCGTTTGCCATTGCTTCAGCAACGTCTTTGTCCCACTGGTTTAAATCAGCAAGATAACCTTCTTCATCTACTTCGTAACTTTTACCGTTTACTTCAATAGCCGCCATGATGTGCGCTCCTCGTTGAGAATAAAATTAAAATATCTTAAAGCCAGGCCTGAACCTTGTCATGCCCGGCGACTAAATCAACGAAACCGTCGTAATCAACGACCTTGATATCGTTAGCCAGTTTTCCTTCTATGCCGCGTGCCTGTGCATCAGGGCCCAGTACACAGAAGGAGATGCCCTTTGCGTTTTTGATTGCAGCCGCGGCACGGGTGCCTTCGGTTGCAGCATAAACGCCATCTTCATAGAGAAGAACCGTAGAGCCGGATTTTGCGAGACCAATACAGGTCTCTAAAACATTTGTCTCGAAAGGAGATTTGTTAACAGTGTGTAAAGTTGACATTTATATCTCCTAGAAACTCAGTACGATGTCTTGATCTTCAAGCACATCAGCCAGTTCAGTGCGACTCACAAGGCGGATCGAATCTTTTTCAGCATAATCTTCATCTTCGTCTTCCCAGACAAGGTGCTGCAGGTCATCCAGTGTCAGGCCACGTTCTTCCAGTGATTCTTTTTCAACATAGATTTTGTTGACGTCGTAATCACCGAGTGCGGCGTAGGTTGGCGAGAAGTTTTTCATGCCAATCCCGGCCGTTTTCTGGCCCCTGGTTAACTGGTAAACACCGTCACCGATGAATGCCACGCTGACATCCTGTTCGAAGGCCGCGCCAATCAGCACGACTTCGAGCGACTCGAGCGCATAGATGGTGCCATAAGGCGCCTTGCGGTTGAGATACATGAATTTTTTAGTAGCCACTTATCTCTCCCCTTATGCGCCGAATACGATCAGGCGGTCGCTTTCAATACCGGCTTCGATCAACTGACCCAGGCCTGAAATGCGAAAACCTTCGGCAATGTTGTCTGCATCCTTGCCCTGACGTTTTGCTTCGTCTTCGTCAAGCAGACCACGACGTTGAGCAGCTGCAATACATACAACTAAATCAAGATTGTGTTCTTTAGCAAGATCAGACCAGAGCTGGCCAACATTGCGGTCATCCTGCGGCGGTACCGCAAGACGGGTCGCGTTGTTGACACCGTCATGGTAGAAAAACACGCGAAAGATCTCGTGTCCGTTTGCCAGAGCAGCTTTGGCGAACTGATATGCACTATCAGCTGCCTGGTGCTGGTATGGCCCTTCGTTTATTTGTATTCCAAACTTCACAAGCGGTTCCTATATTAGAAGCGGATATGAGTAGATGCGTTCAGGCTGTTACGAGCGCCGCGCCAGTTATCGATATGATACTTGGTGAACGGTAAGCCAGTAGCTTCGAAGAAACGCGGCCAGCCGATGCGTTCGATCCAGTCGTTGATGCGTTCCCAGTCTTTGGCGTCTTCTTTATAGGCTTGCAGAATGCGCTTGACGATGGCGGTTGCTTCAGGCCAGCGTGGTGGGTTGTTTGGCACACCGGCAGCGACCAGTTTCTGGAAGGTTGGTTTGCCACGCGCATTCGAATGATTACCACCGACCCAGATCGCCAGCTTGGAATGTTCAGCATCGTTGATCTGCATTGGTGGGCAGGGTGGGAAGCAGGCGCCACAACAAATACATTTTTTCTCGTCAACTTCAAGCGAAGGCTTGCCGTTCACCATGGCAGGACGAATCGCAGCTACCGGGCAACGTGCAACCACAGATGGACGTTCGCAAATATTGGACACCAGGTCATGATTGATCTTTGGCGGTTTGGTGTGCTGGATATTGATCGCGATATCGCCCTGGCCGCCGCAGTTGATCTGGCAGCAGGAAGTGGTGATATGTACGCGGTTAGGCATGTTGCATTCACGGAATTCAGTGATCAGCTCATCCATCATCGACTTCACAACACCCGAAGCGTCAGTGCCTGGAATGTCGCAGTGCAACCAGCCCTGGGTATGAGAAATCATCGCAACAGAGTTCTTGGTGCCACCAACGATGAAGCCAGCGTCTTCTACGGCCTTGATCAGCGCGTCAACCTTGGCGCCGTCATCAAGTATGTATTCAACATTGCTGCGAATCGTGAAGTGGATGTAACCGTCGGCAAATTCTTCACCGATATCACACAGCTTGCGCAGTGTGAAGACGTCAAGAATACGCTGCGTGCCTACACGCACAGTCCAGATTTCTTCACCGCTGTAAGCGATGTGGCGCAGAACACCTGGTCTGGGGTGTTCATGATATTTCCACTGGCCAAAATTCCTGCGCATAACAGGATGCATGTACTGGAACGCGTCTGGGCAGCCAGACTCAGTCGGTGAACGAGGTTTTGCTTTCTCACTCATGTTAATTCCTCAATTATTTCTTCAAGTTATTAGAAGGGGGCAATGAACTGCCCCCTTCGCTATAGGTTTGTGGAAAAAGGGCTTAGGCGCTAGCAGCTTCTGCTTTGCGATCAAACCATTTTTCAGCTTCTTCGTCCCAGCCGTCCATACGTACATATGAACTTTGACGTGGGCTAGATACCATGTTTGGGTCAACTTCGATATCAACACCTTCGAGGAAGTTAACCAGGCCGATACGTTCGATCATTTCACCGCAACGCTCGTGCTCAAGACCGTTCTCAGCCCAGAAATCGATGATTTCTTCAGCCATCTCGACGATCTTTTCGTAATCTTCTTCAGTTTCCAGTTTCATGAACGGTACAACTACGGTACCCATCATGTCGCCGATCTTCAGGGTGCGCTTGCCACCGATCAGAATGGTAACGCCGTGGTCATCACCAGGATGCAATGCTTTAGGCATTACGTTCAGGCAGTGCATGCAACGTACACAGTTACGGTTGTCAACAGTCAGGCTGTTGTCATCGTTCAGAGACAGTGCGTTAGTCGGACAACGGCTCACAACGTTGTCGATAATGTACTGACGGCCTTTCTTGGCAACATAGGCTTTGACTTCTTCCTGATCGACTTTCATATCGTCGCGCCAGGTACCGATCACTGCAAAGTCAGAGCGCTCGATGGCGTTCTGGCAGTCGTTCGGGCAGCCAGACACTTTGAACTTGAATTTGTATGGCAGAGCAGGGCGATGCACGTCATCGGTAAAGTTGTTTACCAGGTAACGGTGAGCCGCGTGCTCGTTGGTGCAGGACATTTCACAACGTGCCGCACCGATGCAGGACATCGCGGTACGTACACATGGGCCAGCACCACCGAGGTCCCAGCCGTACTTGTTGATTTCATCAAAGAAGTGCTGGGTATTTTCGGTGGTGGTGCCGATGAACATGATGTTGCCGGTCTGACCGTGGAAGGTCTGCAGACCTGAGCCCCATTTTTCCCAGCTATCGCTCAGCTGACGCAGCATGGCGGTAGTGTAGTGGTTGCCAGCAGGTGGCTGTACACGCAGGGTGTGGAATTCTTTGGATTCGGGGAAGGCCGAACCGACTTCAGAGAAACGGGGGATAATGCCGCCGCCATAGCCAAATACAGAAACCGTGCCGCCTTTCCAGTAACCTTTGCGGGTTTCATAAGAATGTTCGAGCTGGCCGAGCAGGCTGCTGGTGACATTCTGGATACGTTCGTCTGGATGTGAATCACGGAGTTTTTTGATACCGGAGATGAAACTGGGCCAGGGGCCATTTTCAAGCTCATCGAGCATCGGGGTTTCGTAAATCTTTTTGGCCATGGATTGTCTCCTGTTAAACTGCTTGTTTGCTGTGAGCAAGGTCTTGATCGTAATCGGGGCTCGATTCTATGCCGAATTCGCTATGTTCTCAATATTTCTTTGATCGCAGCATTACTGATGCCGATATCAAAGAACATTATTCGCGCAAGTGTAGGGCGAGTCCATGATGGTATGAATCCTACCCTTGGGGGAGAAGGGTAATCACACCTTACCCATAAAGAGATAGTGTGTTTATGGGCGTTCTTCCGAGCCTGCAGGAAAACGCAATATAAACAGTAGCTTGAGGAAATAACTAAGCGTTTTCCCGGTATTGGCTGCGACCACCCTATAATAATGTGTCAGTGTTTTCTGGGTGCGTGGTTCCTTATCTGTCCATGGGTGGTATTGTAATCGCTGCTGGCTGCCGCCATGCTCTGTTTTATCACGCTTATAACCAGTTAGCACCAGACCATACATGTTCAGCCCTTTCGATCTCAATAATGCTACCGACTACGCCTGCTGGCGGCGCTGGAAGCTGGAACATACGATCTGCGATGCTGATCGCCTGCGGGTCGAGATCGCGTCTCCGCTGGCGCTGAGCGCGGCAGAAAAAAACCAGATCGTCGAACTGTGTAGTACCAGCAATATGGCGATTTACGCGCTCGCCGGGACAGAGCGCGACAAGGTGCTGGTGCACGCGCTGGGTGAGCAGCTCGGCCTGCTGCGGCTGGATACCAATCTGCGCGCCGATGAAGACAGTATCACCAGCCTCGAAGTGCGCGCGCAGAGCGGCAATCAGTATATTCCTTACACCGACAAAGCCCTGAGCTGGCACACCGATGGTTATTACAATACCCCGGCGCAACAGGTGCGCGGCATCATCATGCACTGTGTGCGGCCCGCGGCCAGCGGTGGTGTCAACCAGCTGCTCGATCCCGAACTGCTCTATATTCGGCTGCGCGACGAAAACCCGGCTTACATTGATGCCCTGATGCACGCCGAGGCCATGACCATCCCGGCCAATATCCAGGAAGGCAGCGAATTGCGCGCTGCGCAGAGCGGCCCGGTATTTTCGGTCGAGCCGGGTTCGGGCTGTCTGCACCTGCGCTATTCGGCGCGCCAGCGCAATATCGAATGGCGCGATGACGAGCTCACCCGCCAGGCCGCGGCGCGGACCAGCGAGCTGCTGGCCGCAGGCGAAATGGTGGTCAGGCACCG
>Ga0214472_10008752_pt1 | contig 10564 bp, 10 predicted proteins | sample RVTome_6_FD_207662 | JGI IMG/M metagenome (GOLD analysis project Ga0214472, IMG submission 207662) | Soil microbial communities from uranium-contaminated site in the Upper Colorado River Basin, Wyoming, United States - RVT140D175 | ecosystem: Environmental > Terrestrial > Soil > Contaminated >...
GAGCCCCACGAGGCGCTGCCCCTCCGCGCTCATGGTCGTGGCGCGCGCGTCGATGTAGTAGGTCGATTTGGCGCCGCTGGCGAGCGTGAAGTCGCCCAGTCGCACGGAGCGGGCGACGAGGAGCTCCATGAGACGGTCACGGTCTGTCACGTTGCATCCCTCCGCTGGTTGGCTGTCCCTACCCATACCGCCCACGCGATCAGGCGGCCGTCGTGCGAGAGCGATACGTCGGCTTCGGTCTCCTCGCCGTCGAGCAGGACGCGTGGCGGCCGCTGGCTCGCGGGTCCCGGTGCGCACACGATCTGGAGCCGGCGCTCCGCGACTCCGATCAACTCGGCGAGGTCGCCCCGAGCGCCGACGCGTACGGCGGCCGACGGGCGCGAGTAGATCGCGTCGACCTCGCGGGCGGAGAAGAGGGGAAGAAGGTCCTCGAGCGCTCCGGCCCACGCGCGCTCCGGGCTCTCGAGCAGCTCCACCCGCGGATGCACGCGCACGAGTCTCGGGGGGCGCTCGCGGGCCGCGAACGCCACCGCGTGGACGCCGCCCGGGTGGAGCGCGACCGACACGTCGGCGGCCAGCTCTCGCCAGCTCACGGCCCCCCGACGGACCACCCGCGAGCCGTCCGACGCGGCTGTCGCGTCGTCGTCCACCCCTCTCCGATCGTCGCCCCACGCGACCTGAAACGTGCGATGCGCGAAGGGAGGCGGCTCTCCCGCGAGCTTCGAGATCACCTTGTAGCCCGCCTCCTTGGCCGCCCAATGGCACCAGAGCTCTAGGTCGGGGTCGGCTGCGGACTGGATGGTCCGACGCTCGGGCTCGGCGAACACCCTTGCCACGAACCGCTCGTCGGACGCCCGCCCCTCGGTCCGGGAGGTCTCCAGGTCGACGATGTCGTTGCCGACGCAGACCGAGCTCAACGCGGGCCTCCCGTGGTCAGGCCCGCGCGCACGTCCTCGGGAACCCGCAGGGGCCGACGGTCGGGCCCCATCCAGACGGCGGTCACGCGTGCGCGGGTGAGCGTGGTGTTCGCGTCGTCCGCGCGCACGATCTCCTGGGCGAGGACCATCGTCGTGCGCCTGAAGCCCTCTGCCCATGTGCGAACGAGCAGCCGGTCGCCTCGCTTCGCCTCGGCCACGTAGTCGACCTCGATCCGCACCACGAAGATCCGCCAGCCGCGCTCGGCGAGCACCGGCCACGAGAACCCAGCCGCCTCGAGCGCCTCGTAACGAGCGTGCTCCAGGTAGTGCAGGAAGACGGCATGGTTCACGTGTCCGAACGAATCGATCTCCGGGCTGCGCACGGTGATCGGCGTCTCGGCCACGGGCACGCCGTCGGCGGGCTTGCTCATGGGCGGAAAGATCGTGCACCCACCGACCGTGGCAAGCGCCGCCGCGGCGCGGCGTCAGCTCATCGTCCGTCGTGCTCGCGAATGACGTCGGCGAGCTCCCCCCGCGAGCTGATGCCGAGCTTGTGGTAGATGTTCGACAGGTGGGTGCTCGCGGTGCGCGTAGCCATCCCGAGCTCCCTGCCGATCGCCTTGTTGGACTTCCGCTCCGCCACCAGGCGCGCCACCTCGAGCTCCCTTTGTGTGAGCCCCGCGATGCCCTCACCGACGCCCTTGGGCGGTGGCCGCTGGCCGATCTCGCGGAACTGCATGCGCGTCTTCTCGAGCTCGAGCTCGGCGCCCAGCTTCAGGAAGACATCGTGAACCCTCTTCAGCTCCTCGACGGCCTCGGCGCCCCGTCCGATCTCGGAGAGGCGTCCCGCGAGCTGCCGCCGCAGCCGGGCCGCGTCCCAACCCATCGGGATCTCTTCGAGCGAGGCGACGGCCGTGCGCATACGATCGACGGCGCCCCGCGGGTCGCCACGCTTCCACATCACGAGCGCCTCGCAAGCGTCCGCCCACGCATGGCCCAGCTTGTGGCCCAGGCGGTTCGAGTGCTCGCGAATCAGCCGCCCGACCGCCTCGGCGCGGTCGATCTCGTCGGCCCACAGGCAGGCCTCCGCGAGAATGGGGAGCAGCCTGTGCATCGCCCAGAGCGTGTAACCCGTTCCTTCGGCGATCTCGAGGCCCTTCTCGGCCGCGGCGATCGCGTCGTAGAAGTCGCCGATCCCGACCATGTAGTAGGCCAAGCCGATGTGGACCGGCACGACCTGGTGGACGTCCACCGTGACGCCCGCGACGTCGAGGCCCGATACCTCGACCGCCTCGTCCATCAGCCGCTTCGCCTCCTCGTGTCGGCCGCGGCCCAGGTGGATCAGCGAGGTCCAGACGAGCAGCCTCGGGAGCAGGGTGCGCTGGTTCAGGCTACGCGCGATGGCGATGGCCTTCTCGCCGATGGCGATTCCCCGATCCCACTCGCCGTGGAAGTAGGCCAACTCGATCCGCATGTCGGCCGTCCAGAGCCGCAGCACAGGAGAGCGCGCGCTCTTGGCGAGCCCGTCGACCTTCTCGATGGCGGCGGCCATCTGCTCGGTGTCGCCGCGCATGCCCTCGAGGACGGCGAGTCCCCAGCGGGCCCAGAACTCGATCGAGACGCCCCCGACGTCCTTGGCCAGCTGGATGGCGCGCTCGGCGTGCTCTCGCGCCTTGGCGGGCGGGCCGACCCACACGTGCAGGAGCGCCAAGGAGCGGTGCACCCGAGCGAGTAGACCCGGATCGCCCAACTGCTCGGCGAGCGGCAGCGCGGGTGCGAGGGTCTCCATGGCCTCCGAGCCCCTGCCGAGCTCCTGAAGGCAATGCGCCTTCGCGACGCGCAGCCTGACTGCGACTGCCGTATCCCCGGTTTCGGCGGCGACCTCGAGGCCGGCGTCGAACTCCCTCTGCGCCTCGGCGTGCCGGCCGCGCCAGAAGTGGCACATACCCAGGGCGCGCCGCACGTCGGCGTGGACGGGGACGTCGCGCGGAATGCGCGCGAGCGCGGCCTCCCACAGCTTGGCCGCAGCCTCGAAATCGCCGAGGTGCTGATGCGCCCGCGCCAACTCGGGCACGAGCTCGGCACGCAACGAGGCTCCCGCCTCGTCACCCTCGCTGGCGCGCTCCAGCGCGGCGCGCAGATAGCTCACGGCCTCGTGGTCCGCCCGCCGCTCCAACGCGGCGCGTCCGGCCGCGGCCATGTACGCTGCGCCCTTGGGGCGCAGGTGCGACGCGTCGGTGCGCGCGAAGTGGAATGCGAGCTCGTCTGCGTGGTCGAAAGCCCGGTCACCGTGGAAGCGCTCCATGGCCTCGGCCACGGCCCCGTGCAGCACGCGTGCCCGCTGCAGCCCGAACTCGTTGTAGAGCGTCTGGCGCACCAGCGGATGCGAGAAGTCGTAGACGATCGAGCCCGACTCCGCCTGCTCGTCGAGGATGCGATGGCTGCAGAGCTCCTCGAGCGCGGCGAGCAAGGAGGATTCGCCGAGCCCGCTGATGAAGGCGAGCAGCGCGTAGCTCGCGCGCGCGCCGACGATGGCGGTCAGCTCAGCGACGCTGCGCGCGTCGGGGGACAGCGCGCCGATGCGCGTGAGCACCGCGTCTCGGATCGACCCTGGAAGGCCGAAGTCGCTCGCGTCCCAACCGATCCACGTACCGGATCGCACGCTGATTCTCCCGCTCGCGATCAGCGACTTGAGAATTTCCTCGAGGAAGAAGGGGTTGCCGCGCGTCCAACCGAAGAGGAGCGCGGAAAACTCACGGACGAGCTCGGCGTCGACCCCGAACGTGAGGCAGACCAACTCGGTCACCTGATCGAGCGAGAGCGGGTCGAGCCTCCGCACCTCGCCGACGCCGAGCGAGAGCAGCGACCGCTCCGTCTGCACGAGCTGTAGGCTCTGGTCGCGCTGCGTGTCGTTGTACGTGCACAGGATCAGGATCGGCTGCCGCTCGGCCTGGCGGGCCAGGAAGTGGAGGAGCTGGAGCGACGATTCGTCGGCCCACTGCAGGTCCTCGAAGATGCACAGGAGCGGCTCGCGCGCCGCGTAGCTCTTCAGGAACTCGGCGAAGTTCCACATGAGGCGAGTGCGCACCTCGTCCGGATCGCCGGCCGGCGGGTCGACCGGCGCCTCGCCGATCGCGAGTGCGGGGAAGAGATAGCGCAGCTCGGCCTCGCCGCCACGGGAGAGCACGGTGAGCGTGTCCGGGTCGAGCTCGCGGAAGACCGGCAGGAACGCGTCGGCGAAGAGCGCGTACGGCACGCCCGTCTCGACCGGGAACGCGCGTCCGTAGGTGACCTTCCAGCCTCTCCGCTCCGCGCGCGCGCCGAGCTCCCCGACCAGGCGCGACTTCCCCACGCCACCCTCGCCCGCCACGATCACGACGGAGGTGCCGTCCTCGCGTCCGCCCTCCATCAGGGCCTCGAGTGCGGCCAGCTCGCGCGTGCGGCCGACCAGCGGCAGGGGGCTCTGGAGCCGGCCACCGTTGGAGGGCACGGCGACGCGCAGGGACCCGGATCGACTCATACGGGGTGCGCCTCGCGGGGGGGTTTGATCGAGCCGCCAACCTACGGGTGGGGTGGGGCCACGAACAAGCTGACGCAGCGGCGCCGCCGTTCCCGGCCACGCCGTCGGAGCGGTCGGAGCAGGATCCCGTTCCGGCTGCAGGTATTGGAGGACCCCGTTTCCAGCTTCGCCGTTGGCTGACACGTTGAATGCTCCCTTTTCGGGTACGCATTCAAGGTGTCGAGAGGTCGTACGACGGCGGCGTACGTCATCCTACGTAGACGAAACTTCGCCATGACCTAGGCGGTGCTTTGCCGGCTGCGGCGATCCCGGCCTCATCCAACTGCGTCATCCCGCGGAGTCGGGCACGAATTCGACGTCCTAATTTCGGTGGAGCGCCCGCCCAGGGTCGCTCAGATTGAGTCCATGATGACACGTGACCTACCGCCCGAGCCGGTCATGCTCGAGGCGTTCCTCGAGCGCGACCCCGCCTATGACGGCGTCTTCGTGACCGGGGTGCGCACGACGGGCATCTTCTGCCGTCCCACCTGTGTGGCGAAGAAGCCCCGACCCGAGAACCTCTCCTTCTTCGTCGACGCCAAGGAGGCGCTCGACGCCGGATACCGGCCCTGCCTGCGCTGCCGGCCGCTGGAGGCCGTGGGCGCTTCCCCGGAGTGGCTCCAACCGCTTCTCGAGGCCGTCGAGGCCGACCCGACGAGGCGCTGGAGCGACGACGAGATCCGGGCCCGCGGCCTGAGCCCGGAGCGCGTTCGCCGGTGGTTCAAGAGCCACCACGGGATGACGTTCCAGGCCTATCATCGAGCCCGGAGGCTCGGCTCGGCCCTCGGCCACGTGCAGGGCGGGAGCTCCGTGAGCCGGGCCGCGTTCGAGGCCGGATACGACTCGCTTTCCGGCTTCCAGGAGGCGTTCAGGCACTACTTCGGCGCCAACCCCACGCATCTCGGGGACGCCACGGTCGTGAAGGTCGACCGCATCGCTACACCCTTGGGGTTGATGCTCGCCGCCGCCACGGACGACGAGCTCGTGATGCTGGAGTTCGTGGACCGGCGCATGCTCCCCACCCAGGTCCGCAGGATCCGCGAGCGCCTCGACGTGGTCTTCGTGCCGGCGGGGAACGAGGTCATCGATCGGGCGCGCTCGATGCTGGATGCGTACTTTCGCGCTCGGCTCCGCGCCTTCGACCTTCCGCTCCGGCCGTGCGGAACCCCGTTCCAGCTGGAAGTCTGGGATGCGCTCGGGAAGATCCCGTACGGTGACACGACGAGCTACGCCGACCTGGCTCGTCGGCTCGGTCGGCCGGCCGCCGTGCGGGCGGTGGGGCGCGCGAACGGCATGAACGCGCTGGCTATCGTGATTCCGTGCCACCGCGTGGTGGGGGCCGACGGGAAGTTGGTGGGCTACGGTGGCGGGCTGTGGCGGAAGCAGCGACTGCTCGATCTGGAGCAGGGAGCCCGGGCGTCATGAGCCGCCGTAAGTCGTAAATCGCAGTCCGACCGCCAGTTACGTCGTCAGAGGCGGTGGCTCCGGTATCGTCGATACGGGCGACAGGTTGAGCCCTAACCTATGGTCCGACTGCGAGTTAGCCCGCCTTGGCGACGCTCCCGAAGCGGCGCTCCCGGGCGCGGAAGTCCTGGAGCGCGGTGGCCAGGTGACCGGCGTCGTAATCCGGCCACATGACCGGAGTGAAGAACAGCTCCGCATAAGCGCACTCCCAGAGCAGGAAGTCGCTCAACCGGCGCTCGCCTCCCGTGCGGATCAGCAGGTCGACGTCGGGGGACGGGCCGTCAGCGTGCATGACCTCGCCAAGAAGGGCGGCGACGTCCGGTCGGCCGAGCTCGCCTCCGGGCCGCTCGACGACGTTTCGCAGCGCCTCGAGGAGCATCCGGCGGCTCGAGTAGTCGACAGCCAGGCGGAGCGTGAGCCGGCGGCCTTCCGCGGTCTCGGTCTCGGCCCGCTCGATGGCCGACACGAGCTCGGGGGCGAGCCGGTCTCGTCGGCCCACGACCCGCAGCCCGACGCCGTTCTGGGCGAGCGAGGCGCTCTCCCTCTCGAGGTAGCGCTCGAAGAGGCGCAAGAGAAGACGCACCTCACGCGCCGGCCGCTTCCAGTTGTCGGAGGAGAAGGCGTACAGGGTCAGGGTCCGGATGCCGAGCCCCGGCGCCGCTTCCACTACGCGCCGGACGGCCTCGGCCCCCCGTCGGTGTCCCCATTCGCGCCGACGTCCCCGGGCCGTCGCCCACCGGCCGTTTCCGTCCATGATGATCGCCACGTGCAGGCCTGTCGCCTGGGGCTCCGGGAAAGCGCTCTGCTCCATAGAGTCGGGTCTCAAAAAAAGAGATATGCTCGCGCGCTGGGCTACTCGCGCGTGGCCTCGATGATGGCTTCCATGTGGTTCAGATAGGCGTTGAGCTCGCGCCGGCCGATGTCGGTGAGCCCGTACTCGGTCTTCGGCATCCGCCCGTCGAACGACTTGTGGCAAACAACGTACCCGGCGTCCTCGAGACGGCGAGCGTGGGCGCTCAGGTTCCCGTCCGTCGTGCCGAGCAGGTCGCGCAGGTCCGTGAAGGTGAGTGAGCCGTTGACGGCGAGCGCGCTCACGATGCCGAGCCGTACGCGCTCGTGGATGAGCCGGTCGAGCTCCAGCGGACCGGGCTCGGAGCCCCTCCCCGGCACGGCTCCCAGGCCGTGCGCGTCGGGACCGGACTCGTCGGGTGAGCGCCGAAGGGCGCCTCGATCAGCCGCCATGCTTCCTCCAGATGACGATGCCGAACACGATGTGCAGCCCGCCGAACGCACCCGCCATGTAGGCGTCGCCCCACGCGGGCGGCGAGACGAGCGCGAGGACTCCGGCGAGCATGAAGCCCGCGCCCATGAGGGGAACGGGCCGCACGGAGTAGGAGCCGCCCGTCACGATGCTCGCTCCATAGAGGAGGAGCCACGTCGCCGGCAGGAGCTCGTAGAGGCCTGCCCGCGCGAGGCCGCCGGTGAGCGCCGCGCCCGCCAGGAGCGTCGGCGTCATGCTCGACGCGAAGCGCCGGCCGGGGCCCGAGAGAAGGGAGACGCCCTCCGCGTGGGACTTGCGGGCCATCAACGGCGCGGCGACGGCGAACGAGAGCGCGGCCGCCGAGAGCCAGGCGGCGAGCCAAGCCACCTCGGTGGCGGCGCGCGTGGCGACGACAGTCGCCGCGAGCGCGATGACCCCCATCCCGACCCCACCCAGCCCGGAGACGTGGGTGAACGAGGCCGAGCGCTCCATCGTCTCGCGGATGTAGCGCAGGTTGTCCATCGCTCGGTCGCGCAGCGCGACCGGCGGCCGGTCTCGGCTCTCGAGCTCTCGCGCAGGAAGGTTCATGAGTCCATGGTCGGTTGTAGCTGCCGTATGGTCAAGTACTTTGTGATGCAGAGTTCGTGCCGGACGCGGGGGCGACCACCTGGAGGGCGCCCGGGAGGACGCGCACGTCGAGCACGGCCTCGGCCGCCAGACGCACGTCGCCGTCCATCTCGAAGCGGGGAGGCGCGTCGAACTCGAGCCGGAAGCTCGCCGCGTCCAGGATCTCGACCCGATCCGAGCGAACGTGCCTCCCCCGCTCGGCCATGTTGAAGAGGTTGAACCTCGTGAGGGGGGGAGCATCATCGATGCGGCACGCGTGGAGCAGTCCGTCCGCCACGTGCGCGTCGGGCGCGATGGGGAACCCCCCCCCGAAGTACCTCGCGTTGGAGACGGTGAGCATCAGATGGTACCCCGTCCGCTCGCGGCCGCCTTCGGCCGTCACGCGACAATCGAGACCCCGGAATCGAAAGAGCTGCTGGAGCGCGGTGATCTTGTAGAGGAGCGCCCCCCTCAGAAAGCGCGCCTTCGACGCCGCGTCGATCACGGCGACATCGAAGCCGAACCCGATCACGTTCAGGAAGTGGCGCGCCTCGAGCGCGCCCGGCATGTGGTCGGGGGCGCTCGGAGTCTCGACCCGCCCGACGTCGACACGGCGCACATGCCCGGCGGCGAGCACACGCACGGCCTCGGCCGCGTTGCCGGGATCGTAGCCGAGGTTGCGGCCGAAGTCGTTCCCGGTCCCGGCCGGCAGGATCGCGAACGCGACGTCCTCCCGTCCGCTCGCGAGCAGGCGGTCGGCCACGTTGCTCCACGTTCCGTCGCCCCCGACCGCCACCACCACGTCGTACCCCTCGCCAGCCGCGCGATCGGCGAGCTCGGCCTCCCCGCCGGGCCTCGTGGTCGTTCCGAACGAGACGTGGTCGAGCGCCTCCTCCAACAGGCGGCGGTAGCGCTCGATTCCCCGTCGCCCCCGCCCCCGCCCCGACGCGGGGTTGAAGATGACGAAGTGACGGTGATCCGACGTCAGAAGCGCTCCAACTCCTCGAACGTCTGCATGCCGCTGCGGTACCACTCCTCACGAAACGGGTAGGTGTTGATCTCGTCGATCGTGAGGCCCGCCGTCATGGGGTGCTCGTAGAGCGTGAGTGAGCCCCGCTCCTCCTCGTGCTCCGTGTGCGGCGCCTCCATGAAGATGCTGACCTTGAAGCGTCCAGCATCGTTCACGGTGAAGCAGCTGTAGACGTTGTTGATTTGTTCGAACTCGAAGTCCGTGACCGTGAGGTCGAGAACCGGCTGGCCGGCGTCCCGGACCTCCACGGTCATCTCGTGCTCCTTCCCCACGAACCCGATGTCGAGGTCCTTCATGTAGTGGGGAAGATGCCAGCGGTCGATCGCGTGCTCGCGGGATGCTTCGGTGGACGTCCCCACCATGAAGGGGAAGAACGCCGCCTTCGGGAGGGGCTTGCCAGGCTCCACCATCGGCGGGACCACGACCGCGAGGACCACCTCGTGATAGGCGCCCACCAGGCTCTCAGTGAAGTGGAAGGCCGTGATGGCCAGGATGCTCCGCTCATGCTGCACTTCGAGCGGTTGCAAGTGAGCCGGGAGGAGGTGCCGCGCGTCCGCGGTGGGCATCTCGAAATAGGCTCCCACGCACATCCGGTAGGCGTAGTAGGTGTACTCCATGTCACTCGCGTCGGAAGTTGTCTTGATGCTGGCCGGAGAAGTCGGTTAGCGTTGGCGGTCCGCCTCGGTACTGTCCGCCGTCCGCCTGGATCCCGCTCACGGGAGGCCCCCGCTGCACAAGCTCCGAGGATGGTTGGCCGTCATCTTCACGTCCTGTGCGCTCTTTGCGGCCGACGTGGTGCAGCGCCTCATCGTGGCGCCGTGGGTGAAGCTTCGGCCCTCCGCTCGCATCCCCGTGCTCGGCGGTTGGATCAAGATAATGGCGTGGCTGGTCACGCGGCCCGTGGCCTTCCTCGGAGGTTGCACGATCCCCCGTCCCGAGCCGATCGTCCCGGGCGGGCCCGGGGCCCTGATCCTGATGAACCACCAGTCGCTCTTCGACATTCCGCTGGTGGTCCAAACGGTCTCACAGGGCTATCCCCGGATCGTGACGCGACAGCGGTATTCCCGCTGGATTCCGCTCATCTCGCACATGGTCAGGCTGTATCAATATCCCGTGGTCGACCCTTCGGCAAACGCCCCCGTGATCCGAAAGGCGCTCGACGAGCTCGAGGCAGCGGCAGCGTCTGCCGACGTGCCCCTGGTCGTCTTCCCGGAGGGCACGAGGACCACGGACGGCGAGATCGGCCGTTTCAAGCGTGGGGGCCTCGTGCGCATCCTGGCCGCGCGCCCCTGGACGGTCTACGTCTTCGTCGCGGACGGCTTCTGGACGGCGGCCAAGTACAAGGCGTTCATCCGCGGCCTGACCCATGTGCGCGGGAAGATGCAGCATGTCGCGACGCTCGACTGGCCGGATCCGAGGGTCGATCCGAACCCGTTCCTCGATCAGGTGCGCGAGCTGATGGTGGATAGCCTCGCGACGATGCGCGGGGGCGCCGGCGTCACGTGAGCGAGTCGGAGGCCTCCAGCGATTCCCCGCCGGAGCCTGCCGCGCGTCTCGCGCGCCAGATCGTCGAGGCCGGCGGCGGCGCTGTCCGCGCGGTCCTCCTGTACGGCTCGCAGCTTCTCCGTGCGCGCCCGGACGGGCACAGCGCCTACGACCTCGTCGTGATCGTCGACGACTACCGGCGCTTCTACGCGGCGTTGCGCACGGCCGGCGAACTGCCCCGT
>Ga0214472_10008753_pt1 | contig 10564 bp, 9 predicted proteins | sample RVTome_6_FD_207662 | JGI IMG/M metagenome (GOLD analysis project Ga0214472, IMG submission 207662) | Soil microbial communities from uranium-contaminated site in the Upper Colorado River Basin, Wyoming, United States - RVT140D175 | ecosystem: Environmental > Terrestrial > Soil > Contaminated >...
CACCCGGCCGGGCCTGACCGTCGGCCTGGAGCCACTCCTCGACCTCCCGGAGAAGTGACCCGGCGTCTGGCCGCCGTCTTCGCCCACCCCGACGACGACACGTACGGCGTGGGGGGAACCGTTGGCCTGCATGCCGATGCGGGCATCGAGGTCACGGCGATCCTGGCCACCAGCGGGGACGCGGGACGGATCTTCGACCGCAGCCTGGCAACGCGGCAGAACCTGGGGATGGTCCGGGAGGGCGAGGACCGTGCCGCGTGGGGCGAGCTCGGCGTGAAACCGGCGCTGCACTTCCTCCGGCATCCCGATGGCGGCCTCCAGGGGGTTCCCGGTGACGAGCTGGTCAGCCGCATCGCCGAGCTCCTCGCGGCGGCCCGTCCCGAGGTCGTGGTGACGTTCGGCCCCGAGGGGGTCACCGGCCACGAGGACCACATCGCGATCGGCGAGGCCGCGACGGCTGGGTTCCACTGGGCCAGGAAGCGGTCGTCGGAGGGGAGCCTCGCTCGACTGCTGTACGTGGCGATCCCCCAGTCGTCCCTGGACCGGTTGAACGCGCTCCTGCGTGAGCGAGGGATCGAGCCGCCCGATCCGACCCAGCCGTTCGTGCCGCGCGGGGTCCCCGACGAGACCATCGCGGTGATGGTGGACTGCTCGCCCGTATACCAGCGCAAGCTGGAGGCCCTCCGTCAACACAAGACGCAGGGAGAGCTGGAGGACGTCCCCTATGAGCTGTGGCCCGAGGCGCTCGGTCGGGAGGCGTTCGTCATGGCGTGGCCCGAGCGGGCGCCGGGAGACCCCGTCCTGTCCGACGTGTTCGAGGGTCTCCCGGGCGCGTAAGCTCGGGGGACCGTGGACGTCGAGATCCGGACCATCGCGCCCAAGGAATTCGCCGCCTACGTCGACGCGCTCACCGCGGGTTTCGGTGGCCACGCCCGGCCCGAGGACATCGAGCGCGAACGGATGGTGGCCGAGATCGACCGGTGCCTCGCCGCCCTGGACGGCCCGGAGATCGTCGGCGGCGCGTCCGCGGCCTCGTTCACCCTGACCGTGCCGGGCGGTTCGGTGCGTGCTGCGGGGGTGACCGGCGTGGCGGTCAAGCCCACCCACCGGCGGCAGGGCGTCAACTCGGCGCTTATGCGGCGGCAGCTCGACGACGTCCGGGCGAACGGCGAGCCGCTCGCCATCCTGTATGCCTCCGAGGGCGGCATCTACGGCCGGTTCGGCTACGGGCTCGGCTCGTTCCATTGCTCGATGGACGTCGAGCGGGGGCGCACGGCCTTCCTCCGTGGCTACCGCTCCTCGGGCCGGACCCGGCTGCTCGATCGGGAAGATGCGCTGGAGGCCATGCGACCGCTGTACGACCGGGTTCGGCGGGACCGGCCCGGTGGGATCGAGCTCGATCCCACGTGGTTCGCGTACCGGTTCGCCGAGACCCACTGGGGCGAGGATCGGAAGTGGTTCTACGCGGTGCACGAGGGCGCCGACGGCTTGGACGCGTACGCCGTCTACCGCGTCGAACACGGCAAGTACGGCGATCACCGCAACGGGCTTGCCGTGGAGGAGGTCCAGGCGTCCTCGCCCCAGGCCCACGCGGAGATGTGGCGCTACCTGTTCGACGTCGATCTCATCGAACGGATCACCGCGTGGAACCGGCCCATCGACGATCCGCTGCTCCACGTGCTCCAGGAACCCGACCGGCTCCGGCTCCGGATCAAGGACGCGCTGTGGGTGAGGCCGGTGGACGTTCCGACGTCGCTCGAAGCACGGAGATATGCGGCAGAGGGCCGGATCACCATCGAGGTCCGGGACCTGTTCTGCCCGTGGAACGAGGGGCGCCATGTGGTGGAGGGAGGGCCGGATGGCGCGTCATGTGTCACCACGCACGCCGAACCCGATCTCGTGATGAGTGTGAACGAGCTCGGCGCCGCGTACCTGGGCGGCGTGAGCTTCCGGCAGCTGCATCGAGCCGGACGGGTACGGGAGGAACGGTCGGGGGCGCTGGCCAGAGCCGACGCGTTGTTCGCGTGGGACCCTGCGCCGTGGTGCTCGTTCGTGTTCTGAGCGGTGCCGCTCGCCCGCTCGTCAGCCCACGAACCCCAGAACGATCAGCCACGCACCGAGGGCGCCGAGTGCCAGGGCCAACACGTCACCCAGGATCCTGAGTGCGCGTTCGCTTACCCGGCGCGCGCCGGTTCCGAGAAGCACCATGCCGGAATCCATCAGCGACACCCCGGCCAGCAGCGCCGCCACCGTGAGGAACGCCAGACCACGTCCACCGTCCTGCGCCGCGTCGGCCACCACCGCGGTCCCCGTCGTGGCCAGGAACACGTAGGCCCCGGGGTTCAGAAGGACGGCGACGATCCCTCGAACCGCGGGATGGAGTCCACCGGGCGCCGCTTCGACCTGCTGCCGCCGCCGGTTCTCGAGGAGCGCGTCGATCGCCAGGAACACGAGGAACCCTCCGCCGATGACGCGCACGACCGACAGGAACGTCTGGCCGGGGTCGATCGAGGAGAGGCCCGCGGCCAACAGCACGAGCATGAGACAGAACGTGGCGTTGGCTCCCGCCATCGCCCGCAGGCCTCGGGTCGCTCCGCCCCGGGCCGCCTCCGAGAACACCAGCAGCTGCACCGGGCCGGGCGATGCACCCAGCGCGACGCCCAGCCCGAACGCGGCCACGGGATGCGTGAGATCGGACGCCACGTCAGGAGAGCCGAAGCTCCTCGACCCGGATCTCTCCGCCGTCGTCGGTCAGGAGGACTCCCTCGCATTCAGCCAGCGGACCGATCTCACGGCTCGTCAGTCCTCGGACCGCTTTCTCGATCAAGGGCGTATGTCCGACGGCCAGGCCACGTCCTCCGTCGGGGATCGCCGCGATGGCCGCATTGAGCACTTCCCCGAGCTGCTCCGGAGAGTTGTCGGTGCCGTCACCCGCCAACCCAGGGACGACGGCGTGCTCTGGCAACTGCTGGCCGGTGGCCCGCAGGAACCAGGCCGCGGTCTCGGCGGCCCGCTTGGCCGGCGACACGAACACGACGTCGAAGCCTCCCGTCAGCGTCCGGCCGACGTCCTCGGCCTGGACCCGGCCCTCGGGCGAGAGTGCGTCCTCGTCCGGATCGCGGCGAGCGTGCCGGCGGATCTCGAGCGTCTTCAACTGTGGACCTTTCAGCGTGGGCTTCCCGTATGATGCCCGACCGCATGAAGACTACCCACCGAGGCTTGCTCTTCGTGTGGATCGTCGTGGCCGTGACGCTCGCGGCGTCGTGCACGAAGAGCACCGACACGGAGCCCCGCGCGAGCGGCACGACCGGGAGCGGAACGGGAACCGGAAACGGAAGCGACACGGTCACCCCCGAAGCGACGGCGACCGGCCCACCTGGGACGGCGGTCTATCGGTATGCGAACCCCGGGCTGCTGGCTACGATGAGTCTGGACGGCGACTCGGGCACGCTGACGATCGAGAACGACACCGGCGGCGAGCTCCCGCCGCCGGGGTTCTACATCCTCGACGCCCGCACCGGCGATCGCGTGAGTGGCGAGGTGAAGGACCCGACGGTGATCCCGAACGGCCAGATGAAGTCGTTCAGGGTCTCGTTCTTGGGGCTGGGGATCAAGGACATCGGCCTCGTGATCCTGCTGATCGGCCACGACAACTACGGCGCCTTCGCCCGACAGTAGAACCCTTGACGGACGTCGCTATCGGCGGCTCGTGGGCTCGGATTCGCCCCCCGCCACCCGGGCCAGGACGAACAGGAGATCCGAGAGTCGATTCAGATAGCGAAGCAGCTCATCGCTCACCTTGGCACCCGAGTCGCGGAGCTCGACGACATGGCGCTCGGCGCGGCGGATGACACTCCTGGCCACGTCGAACGACGCCGAGACCGGATTCGCGCCGGGCACGATGAACGCGTTCGGAAGGGGATGCCCCTCCACCAGCTCGTCGATCCGGGATTCCAGGCGCGACACCATCTCGGCCGTGACGAGCGACACGCCTGGCTCGAGCTTGGCCCGTTCCTTCGGATTGGTCGCCAGGTCTGCGCCGACCACGAACAGCTCGCGCTGGAGTCCCAGGATCTCCTCTTTCAATGCACCGTCGTCGGAAAGCGCTCGGGCCAGGCCGAGCACCGCGACCGCCTCGTCGGTCGTGCCGTACGCCTCGGTCGCCGGGTCTGCCTTGGACACCCGGCCGCCATACAGCATGCCGGTGGTGCCGTCGTCGCCCCGTTTTGTGTAGATCTTGGGCACACGGCTAGGATAGCCCGAGCCTCGCGCGCCACAGGTTGCATCCGGTGCCGACGCCAAGCCGATCGGCAACCACACGTCATGCGAGCAACGCGCAGCCCACGTAACCCTCGAACGCAACGCGTGGCCCTCGAACGCCACGCGCGACGAGGTGAACTGGTGGAACCCTTTGGGTGGCGGGCTCGGCAGCACCCCGAGCCACGCTGTGGTCAAGGGCCCCCCGATGCACCTACCCTTCCGGAGCAAGCGGAGCCTCGGCGAGCGCACTAGGTTCCCCCCTCAACGAGGGGCTGATGTGCAACATGTGACTCTTGTGACTCTTGTGCGGCAGGTGGCACGGTGATACGCTCCGGCCCCAATCGTGGGGACGGGCGGCCGGCGCAAGCCAGGGCGCCTGAGCGGGGCCCGACCGCCCGGCCCACGTCTGAGCGGCCTCCTCGGGCCGCCGCCCGCCGCCGCACCCGGCAGTAAAGGAGGAGGCATGGCCGGTAGGTTCGGGGCGGTCGTCACCGCCATGGTCACCCCGTTTCGGGACGACCACTCGCTCGATCTCGATGGCGCGCGCAGGCTCGCCGACCACCTGTTCGACCACGGCTCGGACACCCTGGTGGTTGCTGGATCGACCGGCGAGTCCCCCACGCTCAGCCACAAGGAGAAGCTCGAGCTGTTCGGCACGATCATCCAGGCCGCGAAGGGCAGGGGAAAAGTCGTGTGCGGAACCGGGACGTACAGCACGGCCGAGACCCTCGAGCTCTCGCGGGAGGCGGAGAAGCTCGGAGCCGACGGCCTCCTGTTGGTGACCCCGTACTACAACAAGCCGCCGCAGCGAGGCCTGGTGGCCCACTACACGCGCATCGCCTCAAGGGTGTCGATCCCGATCGTGGCGTACAACATCCCCGGCCGGACCGGCGTGCGGATCGAGCACGATACCCTGCTCGAGCTGGCCAACGTCCCGAACATCATCGGGGTCAAGGACTCGACCGGCGACTTCCAATCCATCTCCCGGTTGATCACCGAGGCGCCCCCCGCGTTCGAAGTCTATTCGGGCGATGACTGGGCCACGTTCGGCTACATGTGCCTCGGGGCGGTCGGCGTGGTGTCGGTGGCCTCCCACTTGGTGGGCGACCGGATCCGGCAGCTGACGGACCTCGTGGCGGGGGGCGACATCCCGGCGGCCCGCAAGATCCACGAGGAGCTCTCGCCGCTGTTCAACACGCTGTTCATCACCACCAACCCCATCCCGGTGAAGACCGCGCTCGGGATCCTCGGCCTTCCGGCCGGCCCGCCCCGGCTGCCGCTCGTCCCGGCGACCAAGGAGGAGCGGGTGAGGATCGAGAAGGCGCTGGTGGATGCCAGACTCCTCTAGCGGGCCGGGGCGGCGGCCGGCTCGGATCGCATTCCTCGGCGGCGTGGGTGAGGTCGGCCGCAACATGGCCTGCGTCGAGCTGGACGACCGGCTCCTCATCCTCGACGCCGGCCTGTCGTTCCCTCACGCCGAGATGCCGGGGATCGATCTCGTGTTGCCGGACTTCGAGTACGTGCGGGAGAACATGGACCGGGTCGAGGCCGTGGTGCTGACCCACGGGCACGAGGACCACATCGGCTCCGTCCCATACCTACTGCGCGAGTTCGAGCGTGTCCTGCCGATCTATGGGACCGCGTTCACCCTCGCGCTGCTGGAGGGAAAGCTCGAGGAGCACCAGGTGAGGGACAGGGCCGCATTCCAGACCGTGGTGCCGGGCGGCGCCGCGAGTGTCGGGCCGTTCTCCATGCGGTTCATGCGGGTGACGCATTCCATCCCGGAAGGCGTGGCCGTGGCCATCGACACGCCGTTCGGAACGATCCTGCATACGGGGGACTTCAAGATCGACCAGACTCCGCTTGACGGCCGGCCCACCGACCTGCACGGCCTGGCCAAGGAGGCCGGGCGGGACGGCGGCGTACACCTCATGCTGTCCGACTCGACGAACGCCGAGGAGGCCGGGTACACCTCGAGCGAGCGGACGGTCGGCCCGGTGCTGCAGGACATCATCGCCCGGGCTCCCAAGCTCGTCGTGGTGGCCTGCTTCTCGAGCCACATCCACCGCATCCAGCAGGTGGCGAACGCCGCACGGGCGAGCGAGCGAGTGGTGGCGGTCCTGGGCCGCTCGATGCACCAGAGCGTCGAGGCCGCTCGCCGGCTGGGGCTGCTCCACGTGCCGGAAGAGGACATCGTGCTGATCGAGGACCTGGACCGGATGGACCGGTCGCGCGTCGTGGTGGTGTGCACGGGCAGCCAGGGCGAGCCCTACTCGGCGCTCTCGCTGATGGCGGCCCGGGAGCACAAGTTCGTAGACCTTCGCCAGGGCGACACCGTGGTCCTGTCCTCATCGCTCATCCCGGGCAACGAGCCGGCCATCCACCGGGTCATCGACGGCCTGTACCGCACGGGGGCCGACGTGTACCACGAGCCGGCGGCACCGGTGCACGCGTCTGGGCACGCCGCCCAGGAGGAGCTTCGGCTGATGCTCTCGCTCGTCCAGCCCCGGTGGTTCATCCCGGTCCACGGGGAACGACGGCACCTGGCCCATCACGCCAAGCTGGCCGCCGAGGTGGGCATCCCCCCCGACCACGTGATGATCTGCGAGGACGGGGACCTGGTGGAGGTGGGGGAGCGGGTCCGGATCGCCGGAAGGATCCCGGCCGGGATGACCTTCGTGGACGGGCTGGGGATCGGCGACGTCGGCGAGGTCGTGCTCCGGGACCGGCGGAAGCTCTCGGCCGACGGCGTGGTGGTCGTGGTGGTCACTATCGACGCCCACCAGGGCGAGATCGTGGCCGGCCCGGACATCGTGAACCGGGGGTTCGTGTTCATGCAGACCTCCGGCGACATCCTTGAAGAGGCCAGGAATCGAGTCATGCTTTCCCTGAAGGAGAGCGCCCAGGCGCACGTCGTCGACCGGAGCGCGATCGAACAGAACATCCGCAGGACGCTGGGCAAGTATTTCTACGAGGTCACCCAGCGAAAGCCGGTGATCCTGCCGGTGATCATGGAGGTCTGATGCCCGCGAAGACCAACCGGAGGGCGCCTGCGCGCCGGCGCCCCTCCACCCGCGACAAGCCTGCGCGCCCGAAGGTCCGCCAGCACCTCGCTCCCTGGGCCCGCGACGCGCTGGGGATCGGGCTGATGGTGTTCGCCCTGATCTCGATCCTGGGGCTGTGGTTCGACGCGGCGGGGTTCGTGGGCCGGGGCATCGAGCTCGTGCTGGAAGCCCTGGTGGGGCAGGCCGCGGTGCTGTTTCCGCTCCTCGCGCTGTATTGGGGGGTCCTGCTCCTTCGGGGCACGGCCGAGGACGTGCGGGCCCGGATGTTCATCGGGTTCGCCTTCATGTCGGTGGGCATGCTCGCGCTGTGGTCGCTCACGCACGGCAACCCCGCGCCGTTCTCCGGTACGGCGAGTGCCCGGGACGCGGCCGGGTTCCTCGGCGCGGTCACCGCATGGCCCATCTCTCGCGGCGTGTCGCGACTCGGCGCCGGCATCATCTGGGCCGGCGTGACGGTGCTCGGGGTGCTGATCTTCACCGGCACGCCGCTGTCCGCGGCGTGGGCCAGGGTCCGCGAGCTGTCGGCTGCGGCCGGCGTCGACGAGGGAGCCGAGCCAGGGCGGGCCACGCGAACCAAGCGCGACCGCCGGGACCGCACCGAGGAGGACGTCCCGGTCGTGGACCTCCGCGACCACGAGGCCGAACCGGAGCCCGTGTCTCCGCCGTCCGGAACGGAATCCGACACCGCCTTCGTCCCCACCCCGTCGCCGAAGGGTGGGGCGTACAAGCTGCCTCCGATCGGCCTGCTCCGAACGGCCCCCGCGTCTGCCGGATCTACCCGGGACGAGGAGCAGACCACCGCGGCCCTGGAGCGAACGTTCCGCACGTTCGGCGTGGCCGCCCGCGTGCCGAAGGCCCACCGCGGCCCGACCGTCACCCTCTTTGAGGTCGAGGTGGAGGCCGGCACCAAGGTGAACAAGGTGCTGGCGCTGGCCGACGACATCGCCTATGCGCTGGCCACGCCCGACGTCCGGATCATCGCGCCGATCCCCGGGAAGTCCGCCATCGGCGTCGAAGTGCCGAACAAGGTCCGCGACTTCGTGATGCTCGGCGACGTCCTTCGGGCCAGGGCAGCCAAGGACGACCGGCACCCGCTGGCGGTGGCGTTGGGCAAGGACGTCCACGGCAGGGCTCAGATGGTGAACCTGACGAAGATGCCGCACCTGCTGATCGCGGGGGCCACCGGTGCGGGGAAGTCCTCCCTCATCAACTGCTTCATCGCGTCGATCCTGATGCGAACCACGCCCGAGCAGGTGAAGCTGGTGCTCGTCGATCCCAAGCGGGTCGAGCTGGCGCACTTCGCCGACCTGCCGCATCTCCTGTCGCCGGTGATCGTGCATCCCAAGCGAGCCGCGGAGGCCCTGGGGTGGGTGGTCCGGGAGATGGAGGAGCGGTACGAGGCCCTGGCCATGGTGGGCGTCCGCGATGTCGACGGATACCGCGAGGGCCTCGCATCGGGCACGCTCCGGATCCCGGCCGGCCAGGAGGAGAAGTTCGCCGACCTCCCGTACATCGTGGTCGTGATCGACGAGCTGGCCGACCTGATGCTCGTGTCACCGCGCGACGTGGAGGACAAGATCGTCCGCGTCGCCCAGATGGCCAGGGCCGTCGGCATCCACCTGGTCGTGGCCACGCAACGGCCGTCGGTCGACGTCGTCACCGGCCTGATCAAGGCGAACATCCCCTCTCGGATCGCGCTGATGACGTCGTCCCAGGCGGATTCGCGGGTCATCCTCGACATGAACGGCGCGGAGAAGCTCGTCGGGCACGGCGACATGTTGTACGCGCCGTCCAACGCGTCGAAGCCGACGCGCCTGCAAGCCGCGTGGGTCACCGAGAAGGAGGTCAACTCGGTGTGCGAGTGGATCCGAGCCCAGCGCGAGCCGGAGTACGCGGCCAGCGTCGAGGCCCTGGGGCGCCCACCGATGGAAGGCGAGGACGACCTCGGCGCCGGCGACGAGCTCCTGGAACAGGCCGCGGAGCTCGTGATCCGGTCGCAGCTCGGCTCGACGTCGATGCTTCAGCGAAAGCTCAAGGTGGGGTTCGCCCGAGCCGGCCGGCTGATGGACCTGATGGAGGAGCGGGGGATCGTGGGTCCCTCGCAGGGCTCGCGGGCTCGCGACGTCCTGGTCACGTGGGAGGAGTGGGAGGAGTCCCGCTCGACCCGCACGACCTGAGCTCGAGGTTCGATGGCCGCACCCTTCGCGCAGCTCGACTTCCTGTATTGCCCGAGCGACGACGTCGCGGTCGAAGCCTCGTATTTCACCGACGTCCTGGGTGGCGAGCTGGTCTTCGCCATCGAGTCCGGAGGGACCAGGGTCGCGGCGGTCCGGCTGACCGGCGGCCCGCCGCTCCTCTTGTTAGCGGATCACGTCGAGGGCGATCGGCCGATCCTCGTCTATCGGGTGGACGACCTTGCGGCCGCGCTGGCCGAGCTCCGGGCCAGAGGATGGCAACCGGCTGGCACCTTCGAGATCCCCCACGGACCCTGCTGTTCCTTCCGGACGGCCGGAGGGCACCGGGTGGCCCTGTACCAGCTCACCCGACCCGAGGTCGCGGCCCACTTCGAGGGCCGTCGGGACTTCTGAACCGGGCGCCGTCTCCGCGCCTCCTGATCAGCCGCCGGCGCTGCGTGAGACCACTGCCTATACTCCCACGCCACAGGCCGGATCCAGGAGGAAGCGTTGCAGGGATCGACGATCGGCGTGGGCCCCGCGCTTCGAAGGGCCCGCGCGGCCCGCGGCGTGACCCTCGACGAGGCCAGCCGCGACACGAGGATCCGCCGCGAGTTCCTCGTGGCCCTGGAGGAGGAGGCCTTCGATCGCCTCCTGGGCGACGTGTACGTTCGGGGCTCGATCCGGTCGTACGCCACGTACCTCGGGCTCCCCTCCGACCAGATGGTGCACGCGTACGCGCGGTTCACCGCGGCGCCGGCGGAGGCGCCGGCGCCGGCGGGGCCACCTTCGCCGGAGAACCCCATCAACGCACCTCGCCGTCGCGACAGCCACCTGCTGTTCGTGATGATCGCGGCGACGCTGCTGATCCTGGCGGCGTCGTTCGGGATCATCTCCACGAGGGCCTCCGCCCCGCCCCCGGCCGACCTGTCGTCCGGGGCGGCGGGCCTGGGAGGACTGGGCCCCGGGATCGTGGCGTTGGTGGCGGCGGTGCAACCGGTCGAGGTCACCGTGACGATCGACGCCGCGTCGCCGCAGCCCTTCTCGTTGGAGCCCGGCGAGAGC
>Ga0214472_10008754_pt1 | contig 10564 bp, 8 predicted proteins | sample RVTome_6_FD_207662 | JGI IMG/M metagenome (GOLD analysis project Ga0214472, IMG submission 207662) | Soil microbial communities from uranium-contaminated site in the Upper Colorado River Basin, Wyoming, United States - RVT140D175 | ecosystem: Environmental > Terrestrial > Soil > Contaminated >...
TGGCGGATGTGCACCGTGGCGGCGAGACAGAACACCTCGTCGCCGGGCAGGATCACCGTGTCGCCTTCCGGGATGATCGGCTCGCCGCCGCGGTAGATGGCGGCGATGCGCACCTCGACGTTGGGCATGTGGTAGCGCAGCGCCTTGAGCGGATGGCCGATGAGCGGGCCGCCCTCGAAGGCGTGCACGCCGATCAGGCTCACCACCCCGTCGGCGAAGTCGAGCACCTGCAGCGCTTCGGGGAAGGCGATCAGGCGCCGGATGTGGTCGGTGACGATCTGTTCGGGGCAGATCGAGAAGTCGACCGCGAAGTTGTCGTCGTTGAGCAACTCGGGGTGGTCGACGAAATCGCTCGAGCGCAGCCGCGCGATGCGCGTGGGCAGGTTGAACAGCGCCTTCGCCACGCGACAGGCGCACAGGTTGGTCTGGTCCGACTGGGTGACCGCGATCAACAGATCCGCGTCATCCGCCCCCGCTTCGCGCAGCACCGAGGGCGAGGCACCGTTGCCCACCACCGTGCGTAGCTCGAGCCGGTCGCGCAACAGCTCCAGATGCTCGACGTTGATGTCGACCAGCGTGATGTCGTTGGCCTCCGAGACCAGGTTCTCGGCGACCGAGGCCCCCACCTGGCCAGCGCCGAGGATGATGATTTTCACCGTGCAGGGATCCCAGTCGTGCCAAGTCGGCGGATTCTACGCCTTTCGAACGTCATCATGGGCGCGGCGCGACGGCTCAGAGGCTGTGAAAAATTCTGCGCCGTAGCGAGAGCGTGCCTGGGCGTTCCCGGCAAGGCGCGGGGGCGCACGAAATCGGGCCGCGTAGCGGGCTACGTAACCCGATTTCGGGGGTCCCCGCAACGCCGCCGGGGGCGGCCAGGCGCGTTCGCAGTAGGTGCGGGATTTTTTCACAGCCTCTCAGCCTTCCTCGCTGCGGCGCCCGCCCTGGAGGCCGAGCTGCTTGAGCTTGCGGTAGAGGTGGGTACGCTCGAGCCCGCTCCTTTCGGCGAGGCGCGTCATGTTGTTGCCTTCGAGGCGCAGGTGGTGCTCGAAGTAGAGTCGCTCGAACGCCTCGCGCGCCTCGCGTAGCGGCTGGTCGAGCGACACCCCGGCGCCGCCGTCGGCGGCCGGGATCAGCAGTCGGCGCACGTCGGCGAGACTGATTTCTTCCTCGAGCGTGCCCAGTGCGAGCGATTTGACCGCCGCCCGCAGCTCGGCATAGCCCCCGGGCCACGGCTGCGTGCGCAGGGTGTTGAGCGCGGCGGTGGAAAACCAGCGGCGCGACACCTCGCCGGCCTCGACCAGGTGGAGCAAGACCTGCGCGGCCAGCTCGGGCAGGTCGTCGCGCACGTCGGCCAGGGAGGGCGGGGCGAGGCTGACCTCGAACAGGCGCGTCACCAGCGACTCTTCCCAACCCTCGTTGATCAGCGCATCGAGCGCGTGGTCGGTTGCCACCACCAGCCGCAGATCGTAGCGTTCCAGCCGCTCCAGGGCGAAGGCGAGGTTCTTCTGCTGGGTGCGCGCCAGTCGGGCCAGCTCGGGCACGAACAGCACCCCGCCGTGGCTGGCCTGCAGCTGGTTGATGTCGAGCGGGGGCGAGACGGTCGACAGGTCGAGCCACGGAGCACCGTCCGCCTGGAAGCTGCGCGCAGCCAGCTCGGCCAGGCTGCCGGTGCCCACGCGCAACAGCAGCACGCGCGAACTGACGGCAATCTGCTCCAGGCGGCGGCGCAACTCGCGCAGCGGTACCGAGCGGGTGAATGCCGCCAGGGTGAGCGGCGCCGGTGCCCCCGGCGCGATCGGGCGCTGCAGCCCGCGCTTGACCGCCGCCAGCAGCTTCTGCAGGGCGATAGGCTTTTCCAGGTAGTCGATGGCCCCGATGCGGGTCGCCTCGACCGCGGTGTCGATCGTGCCGTGGCCGGACATCATCACCACCGGCATGGTGAGCTGGCCGTTGGCCGACCACTCCTTGAGCAGCGTGATGCCGTCCGTGTCGGGCATCCATATGTCGAGCAGCACCAGCTCGGGCCGCTCCGCGTTGCGCGCGGCGCGTGCCGCGGCAGCGTTCTGGGCAAGAACAACGTCATACCCCTCGTCTCTCAGGATTTCCGAGAGCAGTTCGCGGATGCCGATTTCGTCGTCAACGATTAGTATCTTTGCCATGTTCCATGTCACAGATCGGAGGCCGCCAAGCGCAGCCTGATGCGGATCTCGGCGCCACCTGCGTCGCGGTTGAGCAGGCGCACCTCGCCGCCGTGCTCGTCGATTATCTTCTTCACGATCGCCAGCCCAAGCCCGGTGCCCCGGCTCTTGGTCGTGAAATACGGCTCGAAGGCGTGTGCCAGGACTTCGGCGGGAAAGCCCGGGCCATTGTCGCGCAACAGCAGCAGCACGTGATCGCCGTCGCGCCGGGTAAGCAGCGTGATGATCCCTTCAGTGTCGCCGGCCAGCGCATCCTCGGCATTTTGCAGGAGATTGTGGATCACCTGGCGCAACTGGGCCGCGTCGCCGCTTACCGCCGGCAGGGCGTGGGCCAACTCGGCGCGGATGGGCACCGGCGAGCTTTCGTACAGGACGAGCACTTCGCTGATGAGGCTGTTGAGCTCGAGCCGCGTCAGGTTGGGGCTGGGCAGGCGCGCATAGTCGCGGAAGCCGTTGACGAGGTTCTTCATCGACTCGACCTGATTGACGATGGTCGTGGTCGCCCGCTCCAGGATCGCGCGCCCCTCCGCATCGAGGCGGTCGGCGAGCTTGTAGGCGAGCCGCTCGGCGGAGAGCTGGATCGGCGTCAGCGGATTCTTGATCTCGTGCGCGAGACGCCGCGCGACCTCGGCCCAGGCGGCGGTACGCTGTGCCGCAATGAGGTTGGAGATGTCGTCGAACACCACCACCAGCCCGCCGCCGGAGCCGACCGGCAGGCGCGCGCCGTGGATAAGCAGCGTCTGCGGTGCGTCGTCGGCGCGCGCCAGCTCGAACTGTGCATGCCAGTCGCCTTCGTTTTCGGCGAAGCCCTTGAGCAGCGCGTCGCGAAAGCTCTGATGACGGGGCCATGCGGCCAGCGTGAGGTCCTCGAAGCCCGCCAGTTCGTCGCGCAGGATTTCCATCGCACCCCGGTTGGCAGCGCGCAGGGTGCCATCGGCGGCGAAGGCGAGGACCCCGGTGGACAGGTTCGCCAGCACCCCTTCGAGGTAGGCACGGGCCGACTCGACCGCGGAGCGGTTGCGCTCGGCCGAGGCACGCGCGTCCTCGAGCTGGCGCGTCATGCGGTTGAAGGATTGGGTCAGCACGCCCAGCTCGTCGCGCGCCGGCAGCGCCTGGCGCGGACTGAAGTCGCCCTGCGCCACCGCCTGGGTACCTTCGGAAAGGATGAGCAGCGGCGCGACCAGCCGCCGCGACAGGACGAACGCCACCGCCACTGCCGCCAGCAAGGCAAGCAGCAGGGTAAGACTCAAGGTGATCGTGTAAATGCGGTTCAGGCCGCTGCGGCTGAGGCTCAGTTCCTGATAATCGCGGTACGCCTCCTGCACCGCGTCGGCGTGACGCACGAAGGTCTCCGGCACAGGCTGGGCGAGCTGCAGAAAGCGCGACTCGGCGGTGAGCGAGAGGGACGGAATGGGGACCACCACGCGGATCACGAGCCCCTCGCCGGGAAGGCTGTCCACCACGTGATAGCGCTGCGCCTGGCGTGCCTGCCGCAGCTGGCTGGTGTTCGGCACCCGCGGCAGGAAATCGGCCATACCCTGCGAGACGGTGGCGACGACCTGGCCGTTGGCGCCGATCACGGTGGCGCTGGCCACGCCCGCCTGTTCGCGCAGGCGATTGAGGCGGGTCGCCGAAACGAGCTCGGGGCCTTCGAGATCGAGCGCCATGTCGCGCGCCTTCTCGGTGATCTGGCTGGTGAGGTAGTCGAGGGCGTTCTGCCCGAGGGCGATGCCCCCCTCCAGCGCCGAATCGACCCGCACGTCGAACCACGACTCGATGCTGCGCACCACGAATTGCAGCGACACGGCATACACCACCACCCCCGGCACCAGCGCCATCAGCGCGAAGGTGAGCATCAGGCGATAGGTCAGGCGCGAGCCGAACTGGCGGCGGCGGTACTCGCGCCACAGCCTGCGCAATTGCACCGCGACCAACCCCGCCAGTGCCACCGCCACCGCGCCGTTGATGGCCAGCAGGAAGGGATAGGCTTTCGCGAACAGGTCGGTGTTGGCCGAGGCCGACGCCAGCAGGAACAGCGAGATGCCGGCGATGGCGGCCACCACGACGAGGGCGACCCGCTTCATTGCGCCGCTCCCGCGAGGAAAGTCCAGCGCAACCAGTCGGTGCCGAGATTCCAGTCACGGCTGCCGATGGTGGTGACCTGGAAGGGCCGGGGCAGCAGGCCGGTATCGAGGCGCAAGCGCAGCGCGGCATTGTAGGACTCGCCGGGCCGCAGCGCAGCGAGCGGCGCGATCTGCCAGTTGCGGATGCGCAGCATGGTGCGCACGGCCGCCTCCAGCGTGTCGAAACTCTGGTGGAAGCTGCCGACCGACAGTCGATAGCTGCGGGTGATGGCGTTATATGAAAGGCGAAAATCCAGGCGGCGCTGCGCCACTTCGTCGTCGAACCAGTACCAGCGCGGCTGTTCGATCTCGAATTCGGCGGTGAAGTACAGCGACACGCCGCGCGAGATGGCATCGACCAGGCGCGAGTTGAGCTCGAGATCGACGTCGGCGTTGACCACGTAACCGTCCTCGCTCGGCACGATCTCGGCGTAGCGGATGCCGCCCTCGGCCAGCGCGAGCAGCGGCAGCAGCAGCAGCGCGGCGAGAGGCAGGCAACGCCGCAGCAGGTCAGCCATGCTTGCCCAGCAGCGCATAGAAGAAGCCGTCGTGCTCGGCGTCGGGCAGCAGCTGCCGTTCGCGCGCGCCGTCGATCTCCAGTCGCTGCGCCTCCGGATGACGGGCGCAGAACTGCGCGACCTGGCCGCCATTCTCCTCGTCGAACACCGAACAGGTGACGTACAGCAGCTTCCCGCCGGGGGCGAGCGTCTGCCACAGCGCCTCGAGAATGTCGTTCTGCTGGGCGGCAAAGCGCGCAATGTCGGTCGCGCGACGCAGCCACTTGATGTCCGGATGCCGCCGCGCCACGCCCGACGCGGAGCACGGGACGTCGGCGAGGATACGATCGAACGGGCGCCCGTCCCACCAAGTGGGAAGCAGCCGGCAGTCGGCGGTGCGGATCTCGCCGCTGAGCCCCAGGCGGGCGAAGTTCTCGCGGATGCGGGGCACGCGCGCGGCATCCAGTTCCAGGGCCAACAGATCGACCGCCGCGCGCTCGAGAAGGTGGGCGGCCTTGCCGCCCGGCGCCGCGCAGGCGTCGAGCACGCGCTGCCCGGCGGCCAGGTCGAGCCAGTGCGCGGCCCACTGCGCGCCGGCATCCTGCACCGACAGGCGGCCGTCGGCGAACCCGGGAAGCTGGCTCACCGCGACGGGTTGGTCGAGCAGGAGTGCGTCGTGCGCGAGGCGCCGGCAGCGGTGGCCGGCGGCCGTCAATTCCGCCGCCATTTGCGCCACCTCCGCCCGCCGACAGTTCACGCGCAGCGCCATCGGGGGGCGCTGGTTGCCGGCCTCGAGCGCGGCCTGCCATGCCTCGGGGTGACCCTCGCGGAGTCGCGCAATCCACCACGCCGGATGCCGGAAGCGCGTCACCGGATCGGCGTCGAGCTGCTCGGCGAGCGCGGCCCCTTCGCGCAGCGCGGTGCGCAGCACGCCGTTGACGACCCCCTTGAGGCCCGGCGCCCCGGCAGCGGCGACCTCGACCGCCTGGTCGACCACCGTGTACGCGAGCTCCGGACGCCGCTCCAGCCGGTGCAACGCGACCAACAGTAGCGCATGCAGCGCATCCGGCAACGGCTTGCGCAGCAGCCGCGCGAGAACCGCATCGCCGCGCCCGTAGTCGCGCAGCGTGCCCCACGCCAGATCCCTGACGGCGCCGCGGGTGGCGTCGGGCCAGTGCGGGTTGGCCCGCATCAGCCGCTCGAAGGCGTCGGTGAGGTTGCCCCCGGCGCGCACCGCGGCGACCAGGCCAGCGGCCTGGTGCAAGGCGAAGGCGAGACTATCGGCAGGAAGGCGGGGCGTGCCGCGGGCGTGGCGGGAAGGTTTGGTCACGATGCAGTGGAGATGGCCGGTGGGTATGCCCCCCGCCGGCCGGCCTCACGCGAGCAGGGTGCGCAAATAGTTGGGCAACGCGAACTGGGCGCGGTGCACTGCGCCATTGTAATACTGGAGCGCCGAAATGCCGCGCTCCGCAAGGCGGCTGTCGACGGCTTCCGCGGTCAGCGCCAGCGGATCGAGGCGGTGCGCGGCGCAGGCCATCCCCCACAGACTTCCGTACAGGGGGATGTAGAGGAAGAACGGACGGACCTTCGGGAACACCGCGCGCAGGTTGGCCACGATGCGACGCACGCGATCGGGCTGAAAGATGGGGGCGCCCAAATGCAGCGACAAGGCGCCCTGCTCGCTCAGCAGCGCGCCACAGCGTGCGAAGAACGCCGCCGAGTAGAGCGCTTCGGCCGGACCGATCGGGTCGGTGAGATCGAGCACGATGAGGTCGAAGCGCTCATTGGCAGCGGGCGCGACCGCCTCCACATAATGCAGCCCGTCTTCGATGCGCACCTCCAGGCGCGGATCATCGAGCGCGCCGCGATGCACGCCTTGCAGGTGGGCGCGCGCGATCTCCAGCACCTTGGCATCGAGCTCGACGAGCACGATACGCTCCATCCCCGAGTGTTTGAACAACTCCTCCGCCGAGCCGCCGTCGCCCCCGCCGATCACCAGGGCCGAGCGGGGTGCGGGGTGGCTGATGGCGGCCACGTGAATGAGATTCTCATGGTAGAAGAACTCGTCCCGCTCGGACGTCATGAAGCAGCCGTCGAGTCGGAAAAGCTTGCCGAACTGCGGCGTATCCCACACTTCGTAGCGCTGAAAGGCGGAACTTCCCGCCTCGATCAACGTTCCGGCGCGGTAATGGAAGCCCGCATCGTCGTTGAGTGGTTCGCGCAGGAATTCCTGCCGCGACTGCTCGTCCTCACCCATCGCTCATACCTCCGCCGACAATCGACCGCGCACGACTTCATGGCGTATCACCTCCTCCGGAGCCAGGTGGTCGATGATGCGCTGGAAAAGCCGGTTCGCGCGGTCGCTATTGTCGCGCGAGAAGTTGCACACATAGACATCGAGCGTGACATCACCCGTTTCCGGCCAGGTGTGGATCGCGAGGTGCGATTCGGCCAGCACCACCGTGCCGGTGACCCCGGCCTTGGCCCCATCCGCGTGAACAAACTGGAAGAAATGGACGCCCAGCGGCGTGAGCCCCGCAGCGCGGCATTCCGATTCGCACAGGACTTGCAGCGTGTCGCGGTCGCGCAGCGCGGCCGCCGAACAACCACAGCGGTAGACGTCCGCGATGAGATGAAGCCCGTTCATGGTGTGCTTTGTCCAACCGACAACAAAGCGCAGCATTTTAGCATGCCGACTCCGCACACCCAATTGCCCAAATGTATTGCCGGTTCCACGTGAAACACTCGCGCACGGAACGAGCTGCTCCGCACTCGGCCCTGGCCGGCTCGCCGAACCCGCCGTCTCAGGCCCCGAGCAGATCGAACGCCAGTTTGCCGATCAGGGCCGCGACCACCACCAGGAACACCTTGCGCACGAACGTCGCCCCATGACGCAGCGCGAGCCGCGATCCCAGCAGCGCGCCCGTCAGGTTGCAGGCGGCCATCACGGCCGCGACCTGCCACAGGATCTCGACGTTGAAGGCGAAGAACCCGATGGCAGCGAGATTGGTTGCCACATTGAGGATCTTGGCGGTCACCGAAGCGCGCAGAAAATCCATCCCGAGAAATCGTACCAACAGGAAGATGAAGAAGCTGCCCGTGCCGGGCCCGAAGAATCCATCGTAGAACCCGACTGTCCCGCCGATCACCACTGCAGTGGCTCCCGATCGCAGCCCGTGCCCCGGCTCCCGCGACACGGCGCCGAGATCCTTGCGAAGGAAGGTGTAGACGGCGACGAGGACCAGCAGGAGCAGGATCAGCGGGCGCAACACCGCCGGCGGAAGATAGGCGACCGCGCGCGCGCCGAACCACGCGCCCACCAGCGCCGCGACCGCGCCGGGAAGCGCGACCCGCCATGGAACAGCGACGCGACGCGCGTACTGCACCGCGGCGCTGCCCGTGCCGACGATACTGGCAAACTTGTTGGTTCCGAACAGGGTCGCCGGCAACATGGTGGGAAACGCGGCGAACAGGGCCGGGATCTGGATTAAACCGCCGCCGCCGACCACCGCATCGACGAAGCCGGCACACAGGGCGGCGAATCCCAGTGCAACAAGCAGTGCGTCCGGGTCAGCCACGGGCGCATTCCCGGTGGGTCAGGGTTTCACGTGAAACAGCGCGCGCCGTCACGCGCACCGACCGATCGCTGCCGCGCCCGGCACGGCCTGCCGCCCGCGTGCTCACTTGCCGATGCAGAAGCGCGAGAAGATCACGCCGAGCAGATCGTCGGGGGTGAATTCGCCGGTGATCTCGCCGATGCGCTCTTGCGCCAATTTCAGCTCTTCAGCGCAAAGCTCCAGTGCGGGATACTGCTCGCGGGCGCCATCAATGTGGGTGAGCGCCGCGCGCAGCGCGACCAGGTGGCGTTCGCGCGCGAGCACCACGTCCTCGCCGTGCGCATGCCAGCCTGCCACCCGCAACAACTCGCCGCGCAGCAGATCGATCCCGGCACCGGTGCGCGCGGACAGCTGAAGCGTCACCTGCCCCGCCTCCTCGCGTCGGCAGGCAGGCATGTCGCACAGATCGATCTTGTTGCGTACCGTGATGCGCTCCAGTCCGGCCGGCAGTGCCGCGTCGATCGCCTCGTCCTCCGCCTGCAGTGCGGAGCGCGCATCGACCAGCCGCAATACCACGTCGGCGCGCTCGATCTCCCGCCACGTACGCGCCACACCCATCTTCTCCACCGGATCCACCGTGTCGCGCAGCCCGGCCGTATCGATGACGTGAACCGGAATGCCCTCGATCTGGATCGTCTCACGCAGCGCATCGCGGGTCGTGCCGGCGATCTCGGTCACGATGGCCCGCTCGTCGCCGGCGAGACAATTGAGCAGGCTCGACTTGCCGACATTCGGCTGCCCCACCAGGACCACGTTCATGCCAGTGCGAAGAAGCGCGCCCTGGCGCGCGCGCTCGAGCACGACTTCGAGCTGAGTGCGGATCTCGCGCAGCCTTTCGAAGGCACGTGCGCTCTCGAGAAACTCGACATCCTCATCCGGGAAATCGAGGGTCGCCTCGACCAGCATGCGCAGATCGATCAGCGCGTCGCGCAGACGCATCAGTTCGCTCGAGAACGCCCCCGACAAAGAGCGCACCGCCGAGCGCGCCGCTGCCACCGTCGTCGCCTCGATAAGATCGGCCACCGCTTCGGCCTGCGTGAGATCCATCTTGCCGTTGAGGAAGGCCCGTCGCGAGAACTCGCCGGGCTCGGCAAGCCGTGCCCCGAGCTCCACGCAGCGCGCCAGAAGCATCTGCAGCACCACGGGCCCGCCGTGCCCCTGCAACTCGATCACGTCCTCGCCGGTGAATGAGCGCGGTGCGGGAAAATACAGCAGGATGCCCTCGTCGAGCGGCGCACCGGCGGCATCCAGAAAATGAACAAACCCCGCATGGCGGGGTCCGGGCACGCGCCCGGTGAGGGCGCGGGCAAATTCACCGAGCGCCGCTCCCGACACGCGAACGACGCCGATGCCACCCCGGCCCGGCGCCGTCGCGACGGCGGCGATGGTGTCAGGCAGGCTTGGCGCCGGACTTCTTTGCACCTTCGATCATCCGCGTGATCTGCCACTGCTGGGCGATCGACAGAACGTTGTTCACCACCCAGTACAGCACCAGGCCCGACGGGAACCACAGGAACATGAAGGTGAACACCACCGGCAGCGCCATCATGACTTTGGCCTGGATCGGATCGGGCGGCGTCGGGTTGAGCTTCATCTGCACCAGCATCGACACGCCCATGATGATCGGCAGGATGAAGTACGGGTCCTTGGACGACAGGTCTTGAATCCAGCCGATCCACGGCGCGTGCCGCATCTCGACGCTGCCGAGCAGCACCCAGTACAGCGCGATGAAGACCGGGATCTGGACCAGGATCGGCAGGCAACCGCCCAGCGGGTTGATCTTTTCCTTGCGGTACATCTCCATCATTTCCTGCTGCATCTTGGCCTTGTCGTTGCCGTACAGCTCCTTCAGGCGCTGCATGCGCGGACCCAACACGCGCATTTTCGCCATCGACTTGTAGCTCGCCGCCGACAACGGAAAGAACACCGCCTTGATCACCACGGTCACCAGAATGATCGCCCATCCCCAGTTGCCGGTCAGATCGTGGAACCACGACAGCACCCAGAACAGGGGAGCGGCGATCACCGTCAGAAAACCGTAATCGACCACCAGATCCAGGCCGGGCGCGATTCCCTCGAGCTTGTCCTGCTCCTGCGGACCCGCGTAGAGCTGGGCGGAGACACCGGCG
>Ga0214472_10008755_pt1 | contig 10564 bp, 7 predicted proteins | sample RVTome_6_FD_207662 | JGI IMG/M metagenome (GOLD analysis project Ga0214472, IMG submission 207662) | Soil microbial communities from uranium-contaminated site in the Upper Colorado River Basin, Wyoming, United States - RVT140D175 | ecosystem: Environmental > Terrestrial > Soil > Contaminated >...
ACACGCCGGCGGCCTTGCCGAGCGTGCCGATGTAGATGAGGCGCCACGAGGCAAGTCCGGCTTCGGCGAGCGCGCCACGCCCGTCCGGGCCGAGCACGCCGAAGCCGTGCGCGTCGTCCACCACCAGCCACGCATCGAAACGTTCGGCCAGCGTGAGCAGTTGGGCAAGCGGTGCCACGTCGCCGTCCATGCTGAAGACGGCGTCGGTGACGATCAGCTTGCGCCGCGCCCCGCTCGCGGCGAGGGCGCGCTCGAGCGCGGCGGGGTCGGCATGCGGGTAGCGATGCAGCGCGGCGCGCGACAGCAGCGCTCCGTCGACCAGCGAGGCGTGGTTGAGGCGGTCGGCGAAGATTGCATCGCCGCGCCCGACCAGCGCGGGGAGCGTGCCGGTGTTGGCCATGTAGCCGGTGGAAAAGTACAGCGCCCGCTCGCAGCCCACGAAGGCCGCGAGACGCGTTTCGAGCGCGTCATGCACGCCGTAGTGGCCGCTCACCAGATGCGAGGCGCCCGAGCCCGCGCCCCAGCGCTGCGCCCCCTCTGCGAGCGCCTGGGCGAGCGCCGGCTCGCCGGCGAGGCCCAGGTAGTCGTTGCTGCAGAAAGCGAGCATGTCGCGCCCGCCAACCCGCGCGTGTGGCCCGCAGGGCGTGTCGAGGCTGCGCCGGACGCGCCGCAGCGCGTGGGCGTCGAGCTCGGCCAGGTCGGCCCGCAGCAGGTCGAGCAGCATCGGCGTCACGCCAGCGCGGCGGCCAGCGCCGCGGCGGCGCCTTCGACCAGGTGATCGATCTCGCGCTCGCCCACGATATAGGGCGGCATGAAATACACCGTGTTGCCGATCGGGCGCAGCAGCACGCCGTGATCCAGCCCCGCCGAGAAGAAGCGCCGTGAGAAATCGGTGCGCCCGGTGGCGACGTCGAAGGCGAGGATCATCCCGCGCTGGCGCAGGTGGCGCACCTGCGGGTGCTCGACGAAGCGCGCCCGCGCGGCATCGCCCAGCGCCTGCGCGCGTACCCGGTTGGCGGCGAGCACGTCGTCCTGCGCGAAGATGTCGAGGGTGGCGAGCGCCGCGCGGCAGGCGAGCGGGTTGCCGGTGTAGGAGTGCGAATGCAGGAAGGCGCGGCTGGTCGCGTCGTCGTAGAAGGCGGCGTACACGGTGTCGGTGGCGAGCACCAGCGACAGCGGCAGGTAGCCGCCCGAGATGCCCTTCGACAGGCACAGGAAGTCGGGCCAGATGGCGGCCTGCTCGCAGGCGAAGAAGGTCCCGGTACGCCCGCATCCGACCGCGATCTCGTCGGCCACGAGATGCACCTCGTAGCGGTCGCACAGGGCTCGCGCGAGGCGCAGGTACTCCGGGTCGTACATCACCATGCCGGCGGCACCCTGCACCAGCGGCTCGACGATCAGCGCTGCGGTGCTCGCGTGATGTTCCGCGAGATGCGCTTCGAGGGCCGCGGCGGCGCGGCGCGCGACGTCGACGGCGGATTCGCCCGGCGCCGCATGGCGCGCATCGGGCGCCGGCACGGTGGCGCCGGCACGCACCAGCGGCGCATAGGCGTCGCGAAAGATCGCCACGTCGGTCACCGCCAGCGCCCCCACCGTCTCACCGTGGTAGCTGCCGGCCAGGCTCACGAAGCGCGATTTTTCCGGACGGCCGGCGTTGCGCCAGTAATGGGCGCTCATCTTTAGCGCGATCTCGGTGGCCGAGGCCCCGTCGGAGGCGTAGAAGGCGTGCCCCAGGCGCTGGCCGGTGAGCGCCGCGAGGCGCTCCGACAAGGCCACCACCGGCTCGTGGGTGAAGCCGGCGAGCATCACGTGTTCGAGGGTTTCGAGCTGCTCGCGCAGCGCCGCGTTGATGCGCGGATTGCAGTGCCCGAAGAGATTCACCCACCACGAGCTGATGCCGTCGAGCAGGCGCCGCCCGCCCGCGTCGATCAGCCACGCACCCTCGCCGCGCACGATGGGTACCAGCGGCAGCGTCTCGTGCTGCTTCATCTGGGTGCAGGGGTGCCAGACGCTGTGAAGCGAACGCTGGAGCAGGGTGGAGGCGGGCATCTGGAGTTCGGGACGGCTGTGAGCGGCGAATGGTGCGCAATCGCTTGGGCGCTGTCAAACCGGGAGGCGGCGCGCGCTCCCGCGCCTCGCGGGCGGCCGGGACGGGCGGCAAGGCGTTTGCTACCATGTGGCGGCCCGCACCGACAACAAGTCCTCACCATGATCTTCGTCATCTCCCCCGCCAAGGCGCTCGATTTCGATACGCCCGTCCCCGTCGAGCAGCACAGCCATTCCGACCATCTCGACGATTCTGCCGCGCTGGTGGACATCCTGCGCGAATTGTCGCCGGCCGAAGTGGCCGCGCTGATGCGCCTCTCGGACCCGCTCGCGGCCCTCAACGTGGCGCGCTACGCGAGCTGGGCGCGGCCGTTCGACGCCGCCAACGCGCGCCCCGCCGTGTTCGCCTTCAATGGCGACGTCTATGACGGACTGGCGGCACGCAGTCTGTCGGAGGCCGATCTCGCGTGGGCCCAGGCGCACCTGCGGATCCTGTCGGGGCTATACGGCATCCTGCGCCCGCTGGACCTGATGCAGGCTTATCGTCTCGAGATGGGCACGCGCCTGCCGACCGCGCGCGGGCGCAACCTGTATGCGTTCTGGGGCGACACCCAGACCCGTGCGCTCAATCGCCTGCTGGATGCGGAACGCGCCGCGGGCGGCACGGCGGTGCTGGTGAATCTCGCCTCCGGGGAGTATTTCAAGTCGGTCAAACCGGCGCGCCTGGCCGGCCGGGTGGTGACGCCGGTGTTCGAGGACTGGAAGGATGGGCGCTATCGCATCATCAGTTTCTACGCCAAGCGCGCACGCGGCCTGATGAGCCGCTTCGCCATCCGCAACCGGGTCGAGGAGGTCGAAGAGCTCACGGCCTTCGCCGACGAGGGCTATGCGTTCGCGCCGGAGGCTTCCGATGCGGACACCCTGGTGTTCCGGCGGCGGGCGGAGGCGGGCGCTTTCGCGCACCGTGAAGCAGCCCGCGACACCCGCTGAGATCACATCCGGCGCAATGCACGGCCCTTGTCGGGCCCCGCGCCGCGCCCCGAATCCTCTGGAGACTTTCCGTGAAAATCAGCCACACGTTCGATGCCGGCGCGATCGAGGTCGTCAGCCTCGCCGACCCGCAGGACATTCGTCTGCGCCTGCGCGCCGACAATGCCGCCGAGTTCCGCCAGTGGTTCTATTTCCGCCTGCAGGATGTGGCCGGGCAGCGCATCCGCATGGTGTTCGAGAATGCCGCCGAGGCGACCTATCCCGACGGCTGGGCGGGCTACCGCTGCGTGGCTTCGTATGACCGGCGCACGTGGTTTCGGGTGCGCGGCACACGCTACGAAAACGGCTGCCTCATCGTCGAGCACACGCCCGATCGCAACAGCCTCTATTACGCGTACTTCGAGCCGTATTCGCACGAGCGCCATCTCGACCTGCTCGGCTGGGCGGAGATGTCGCCGTTCGCGCAGGTCGACAGCCTCGGCGCGAGCGTCGAGGGGCGCGACCTGGATCGCGTGGTGGTGGGGCGGATGGCGCCCGGGCGCAAGGCGGTGTGGATCATCGCGCGTCAGCATCCGGGTGAGACGATGGCGGAGTGGTTCATCGAGGGGCTCCTCGAGCGCCTCCTCGACGCGGCCGATCCGGTGGCGCGCAAGGTGCGCGAGCATGCCGTGCTGCATGTCGTGCCGAACATGAATCCGGACGGGGCGGTGCACGGCAACCTGCGCACCAATGCGGCCGGGCGCAATCTCAACCGCGAGTGGCGCGAACCCGATGCGCATCTGAGTCCGGAAGTGTTTCAGACGCGGGCAGCGATCGAACGCAGCGGTTGCGACCTGTTCCTCGACATCCACGGCGACGAGGCGCTGCCCTATGTGTTCTTTTCCACCGCCGAGGAAGTGCCCGGCTTCACGGAGCAGACGGCGCGCCGGCAGGCCCGCCTGGTGGCGGCGCTGGCCGCCGCGAGTCCCGATTTCCAGACTGAACACGGCTACCGGCCCGGGCGCTTCGGCGGGGAACTGCTGACGCTGGCGAGCAAGTGGGTGGCGCATCGCTTCGGCTGCGTGTCGCTCACCCTGGAGATGCCGTTCAAGGACAACGCCGAGCTGCCCGACGGGCAAACCGGCTGGAACGGACTGCGCAGCAAGCGGCTGGGCGGCGCGATGCTCAACGCGATTCTGGCGCACGTCGAAGCCGACTGAACGCTCGTGAACTGGGCGCTAGCAAGGGGGTTGCGCGCAAGCTGGTGTTGGGCGGAGAGCGGCTGAGCCCCGCCCGTGGGAGCGTCGTCAGGCGCGAACGAACGCGTGGGTGGCGCACCGCCGTTTTCGCGGCTGCCGCCGTGCCTGCCGGCAGGCGGTCAGCCGAACAGGTTGAGCAGCCCGTCCAGACCGACGTGGTCGAGGCAGCAATCGGCCACTTCGCGCAGGACCGGCTTGGCCCGGTAGGCGACGCCGAACCCGGCACAGTCGAACATGGGGATGTCGTTGGCGCCGTCGCCGGCGGCGATGACCTGCTCGGGACGCAAGCCGAGCAGGTCGCGGGCATGGCGCAGGTGCTCGGCCTTGGCCGCGCCGTCGAGCACCCGCCCCGTGACGCGGCCGGTGAGGCGCCCGTCGCGGACTTCGAGCTCATTGGCGTGGGCTTCGTCGAAGCCGAGCCGCCGCTGCAGGCGCTCGGTGAAATAGGTGAAGCCGCCCGACACCAGCACCGTATGCAGCCCGGCCGCCTGCAGGCCGCGCAACAGGCGCTCGGCCCCCGGATTGAGCTGGAGGCGCTGCTCGTAGACCTCGCCGAGGGCCGTCTCCGGCAGCCCCGCGAGCAGGCTCACGCGCCGCGTGAGCGACTCGCGAAAGTCGATCTCGCCGCGCATGGCCGCCTCGGTGATGGCTGCCACCTCGGCCTTGAGTCCCTGCATGTCGGCGATCTCATCGATGCACTCGATGTTGATGAGCGTCGAGTCCATGTCGGTCACGAACAGCCCGAAGTCGGCGAGCCGGCGCCCGGCCGGCACCCATGCCCAGTCGAGTTGCGCTTCGATGCACAGGGGCTCGATGCGCTCGCTCGCGTGTACGCCCAGCAGGCGAAACGCCTGCGGCGTGATCTGTTCGATCGCGCTCGCGCCGGATGCCTTGGCGAGCGTTTTCAGGGCGACGGAGTCGACGTCCTCGCCCTGCACCACGAGATTCATTCGGCGCTGCTCCGGCGATACAGTGCCTCGCGCAGGATCTGGTGCGCACTGCGAATCATGTCCTGCGTGGTGTCCCAGCCGACGCAGGCGTCGGTCACCGAACAGCCGTACCTGAGTTGCGAGAGGTCCGGCGGAATCGGCTGGCTGCCCGCCTCGATGAAGCTCTCGATCATCATGCCGACCACCGAGCGGTTGCCTTCGCGGATCTGGTGGATAACGTCCTTCATCACCAGCGGCTGCAGCTCCGGCTTCTTCCACGAATTGGCGTGCGAGCAGTCGACCACCACGTTGAGCGGCAGCTTGGCCTTGGCGAGCGCCTGCTCGGCGAGCGAGATCGATACCGTGTCGTAATTGGGCCGTCCGCCGCCTCCGCGCAGGACCACGTGCCCGTAGCGGTTGCCGCGCGTGCGCAGGATCGCCGACTGGCCCTTGCCGTTGATGCCGAGGAAGCTGTGCGGATGCGACGCCGACAGGATGGCGTTGATCGCCACCTCCATGTCGCCGTCGGTGGCGTTCTTGAAACCGACCGACGTGGACAGCCCGGAGGCCATCTCGCGGTGCGTCTGCGACTCCGAGGTGCGGGCGCCGATGGCGGTCCATGCGATGAGGTCGCCGTAGTACTGCGGGGCGATCGGGTCGAGCGCCTCGGTGCCCGTGGGCACGCCGATCTCGTTCACATCGAGCAGGAAACGCCGCGCCTTTTCCATGCCCTCGTCGATGCGGAACGAGTCGTCCATGTGCGGATCGTTGATGAAGCCCTTCCAGCCCGTCGAGGTGCGCGGCTTCTCGAAATACACGCGCATCACCAGCACCATGGTTTCGGCCACTTCGTCGGCGAGCGCCTTCAGGCGCCGCGCGTAGTCGAGGCCCGCCACCGGGTCGTGGATGGAGCACGGCCCGACCACGATGAACAGGCGGTTGTCGCGCCGGTCGAGGATGTCGGCGAGCGCCCGGCGGCCGGTCAGCACGGTGGTGGCGGCCCGTTCGGACAGCGGTACGCGCGCCTTGATCTCCTCGGGCGAGGGCATGTGATCGGCGGCGATGATGTTGAGGTTTTCGGTCTGGGCGAGGGGCATGGCGCGCTCCACAGTGCTGCAGGGAGCGCGCATTGTAACCCGAAGGGGAGAGACGCCCGCATCACGGCGTGCGTGCTCCGGGCGCCTCGAACGCCAGGCGCCGACTGTCGTGCGCGGGTGCGCGCGCCCGGCCAAAGGCGGACGACGGCGAGTCGGGAGGGATGGGCTAAGGCCGCGACGCCCGCCTGGCCAGTTCTGAGCGGGCATAGTCCCTTTCGGCGACGCCGGCCGCCTGGTTCTCGCTCACGCGCCGGTACCAGGCCGCCGCTTTGCCTCGCTCGCCGAGGACATCGTTGATGCGGGCGGCCCAGATCTGCCATCCCGGGTATTGCTGCCCGGCCATCTCTTCCACCTCCGGCACGATCGCGGTCAATGCCTGGCGATCGTCCGAGTCGACGAGGCCTTGCAGCAGGCGGCCGATCTCGTCGCTCGCCGCCTTTTGGTCCGCGCCCTGCAGCAGCGCCGCGCGCAGGTGGCGGAAGGCCTCCGCGTGACGGCCGCCGCTGCGCTCGATCATGCCCAGCATCAGCGCCCCGCGGGGCGAACCGGCGTGAGCCAGGGTGCTGAGGTGCAGCACGTAGTCGTTCCAGTCCGGCGCGCTCGCCTGCGCCGCGCCGTCATAGACCAGCCCGCCCAGTCGGCGGTGCAGGTCTTCCGTGCGCTGTTCGTACTCGCCCAAGGCCTGGCGCGCCACAGCGGCGAGGGGCAGCTCGCCGGCGTGGTCGGCCAGCGCCGACAGCGCCGTCCAGGCCGCCGCATGCCGCGTCGGGGCGTCGGCGCTCGCGGCGCTGGTGCGCAGCAGCTCGACAAACCGCGCTGCCACCTGCTCGGCCAGCGCCATGCCTTGCTCCCCGGCACGGGCGAGGCGCGCCAGTTCCTGTGCCGACGCGCTGCGGCTGGAGACGTCCGGCCCGGCCAAGGCGCTCTCCCACGCTCCGAAGTCGACCGTGCGCGTTTCGGCAGGCGCGGGCGGCGGCAAGTCGACCCGCAGATCGGTGAGGAACAGGGTGGCGCCGAGCACGGCCAGGAGCAGCGCGGAATAGGGCCTGCGTCGTGCGTCGCGCCGGGCGGAGCCGGTGCCGGATGGGGAAGGCGCCGGCAGCGGCGCGTGTCCCCGCGCGGCGGGCGCCGGCGCCCGAGCGGCGGCGGCCGCGACTCGCCGCTCGTCCGGCGCGGCGAGGGCCGCCGCCGCCGCGGTCGGGCCTGCCTCCGCCCGGTCGCCGCGCGGCGCGGGCGCCCGGATGCGCGTCACCAGCGGAGTGATCGCCGTCCTGGCGAGGAGCGGGCGCGCCTCGGCAGCCAGGAAACGCAAGTCGGCGGAGCGGGTGACGTCCGCCCCGGCCCGCTCGAGCAGCCGGTCGATGGTGTGGCGCAGCGGCCTGTCGTCGGTGTGCCACCAATTGGGCCAGGCGCCCCCGCGTCCATGGCTGGCCAGGCGCCGGAAGAGCGCCTCCACCGCTGCCGCCGGGACGCGTGCATGGGGACGGAACCCGGCCCAGTACCAGGCTTGCGTGATCATGCCAAGGCTATACAGGTCGATGCCCGGGGACATGACCCGTTGCCCGTGTGCCGCCCGGTTTTCCTGCTGATCGCGGGCGATGGCGGCGCGAAAGTACGGCGGCAGAAAGAACACCTCGGGGGCGGTGGTATCCACCGGCAGCGGATACTTCAGGGGCAGATTCCGGTGCAGGGCGAAGGCGAAGTCGATCAGCCTGAGCCGGCTGTAATCCAGATACCACCAGCTCTCGCCCGCGGGGACCAGCGGCAGGCAGACGTTGCCGGCACTGAGGTCGCAATGGACGAGGCCGAGACCGTGAATCTCCTCCAGCGCCAGCAGCGCCCAGCGCATCAGCTTGAGCAGTTCCGTGATCTCGAAGAACGGATGCGGGTGCGGCACGGGCTGCCCCTTCACCAGCACGCGGCGGTCGAGCCGGTCGAGGGAAATGCCGGCGTCCCGGGTGCGCACCTCGTTTACCGTCGCGTCGATGCCGATCACCTCCACGACGTGGCGGATATCGCCCTCGGCCAGGCGCACCAGCAGCGAGTGCTCGCGCAGCGGCCAGTACTCCGCCCACGGCATGCCCTGCTTTTTCCAGCGTTTGACGTACTGGTAGCCGCCGTCGTCGGTCGCCTCGCGTCCGACCCAGACATGGGCCAGATCGCGCACGGTCTCGAGTCGCCTGTTCGCTTCCATGTTGGATGCCGTCGCGTTCGGCCGTCGCCGCGCCGGGGTTCAGAAGAAGCCCGGGCGTTGCAGCAACGCCCACACCGCCAGGGCCGCCACCCCGGCCAGGACCAGCCACCGCCACCGCCGCGCGGATGGCGCAAGCCGCAGCAGCAGCACGGTGATGTCGTCCGTGCTGCCGTTGTGAGCCGCCTGGCTGACCAGTTGGCGGGCGAGGGCGTCCAGGTCGAGCCCGGCGCGCAGACCGGCGGACAGCATTCGCGCCAGGGCCGGCCCCGGCACGTGCCGGTGCAGGCCGTCGCTGCACAGCAGGAGCAGGTCGCGCGGCCCCAGCCGGAACCGCTTGAGCCCCGGCTCGCCCACCACGCCGGTGCCCACCATGCGGCAGGGATCGTTGGCGTCGCCGCGGTGCGGCGGTGTCTTGCCCAGGGCCGCATAGGTCTGGTCCTCGGTACGCCATAACAGGCGCCAGCGGCCGCGCCAGCCGCGCCGGAACAGCAGCGCCCGCGCGTCGCCCACATGCAGCAGGCGCGCCGAGCGGCCGCGCAGCCACAAGGCCACCAGGGTGGCCGCGCCGGGCCGATCCGAGAGCCGCGCGAGCGCGTCCGCCACCGCGGCATCGGCGCCCTGCACCTGGCGCACCAGCGCCCGGGCGCGCAAGTCCTGCGCCGCGGCGCAATATTGGAGCGCCACCTGGCTCGCCACCTCGCCATGGCTACCGCTGCCAACCCCGTCGGCCACCCCGAAGAAATGCGGCGGCCGGGCGAGCAGGGCATCCTCGTTGGCCCCGCCGCGCGTGCCCCGGAGCGACAGTGCGGCCCAGGACAAGCCGGCCGCGGCGGTGCGCCGCGCCGCGGGCTCCGCGGCGACGGCACCGATGTGCGGGACATGGGGGGTGGTGGTGCTCATGGCCCGGCCCGCTGCAGGGTCCACAGGCGGATGGTGCGGTCGTCGCTGCCCGATGCGATCAGACGTCCGTCGGGACTGAAGGCAATCGAGTAGATGAGACCCGTATGCCCCAGGAGCGGCGGGGCGACGGGATAGCCGGAGACCGCGTCCCACAGGCGGATGGTCTTGTCCATGCCGGCCGACGCGACGAGCCGTCCGTCCGGGCTGAAGACGACGAACAGTACGGTGTCGGTATGCCCCTCCAGCGGTTCCCGCAGCAGTTTGCCGGAGCGCGCGTCCCACAGGCGGATGGTCCGGTCCCGGCACGCCGAGGCGATCGCCCGCCCGTCCGGACTGAATGCGATGGAATGCACGTAGTCGCCATGCCCCTGGAGCGGCTTGCCGATGGGGTTGCCGGTGGCGACATCCCACAGCCGGATGGTGTCGTTGCGGTTGCCCGAGGCGATGACCTGGCCGTCCGGGCTGAAGACGGCGGACAGAATCTCGCTTTGCTCCTGCAGCGGCCGCCCGATGGGAAGGCCGCTGGTGGTATCCCACAGACGTATCGTCCGGTCCCAGCCCGCCGATGCGAGCACCCGTCCGTCGGGGCTGAAGGCGAGCGACTGAAGGTAATCCGCGTGCCCTTTGATCTCGTCCCCGATGGGCCAGCCGGTCGCGGCGTTCCAGCGGCGGATCGAACCGTCCTGGCCGCCTGAGACGATGATCCCCCCATTCGGGCTGAAGGCGACCGCCAGGACCGGCCCCCTGTGCCCCTGCAGGGGTTCTCCCAGCGGCCTGCCGGTGGCGGCATCCCACAGGCGCACGGTGCCGTCCCAGCCCCCGGACGCGATCGAGCGCCCACCCGGACTGAAGGCGACCGACCACACGCCGCTTTGATGCCCGCGCAGGGGGCCGCCGATGGGGCGGACCGTGAACCGCAACGGTTGCACCACGGCCGGCACGCGAGTCAGTTGCGGCGCCAGGCGGGCGCTGTCGCCGGCGAATGCCCCGTCCTCGAGTTCGGCAGGAACGATGCCCCCCACCGGATCGCCTGCGGGCGGCAGCGCCCCCGCCGCCAGCTCAGGGGGTTTGGCGCGCATGGCCGTGCGCTGAAGTTCCTGCTCGAGCCGCGTGATCTCCGTTTTCAAGCGGGTCGTTTGTTCCTCGCTGGCCGCCGTCTGCGCGTTCGCG
>Ga0214472_10008756_pt1 | contig 10563 bp, 10 predicted proteins | sample RVTome_6_FD_207662 | JGI IMG/M metagenome (GOLD analysis project Ga0214472, IMG submission 207662) | Soil microbial communities from uranium-contaminated site in the Upper Colorado River Basin, Wyoming, United States - RVT140D175 | ecosystem: Environmental > Terrestrial > Soil > Contaminated >...
CACATCTCCGGAACTCTCAAACTCCAATCCGGAAACACTGAGCTGGAACGTGAAAGAAGGCGGCACGGTCAGAGCCGAATGCAGCGTGATCGCCTTACTGACATGCTCGCTGTGAACGGTATAGGACAGATCTGCGCCTGGCAGAATGCCCGGATACGTAATCGTTGACCCAGCGACAACCGGGATCACTGATTCGGCACCAACCAAGCCGACATCGATACGCGACCCCGCACGGACAAGGCTTACCAACGCCGGCGAAGTGCTGTCCGCAGCGAAGTGCACCTGAAACAAGTTCGCCGCGTTGCGCCAGCCCGCCGCATCTGCAACCAACGTCGAGTCGATCGGTTGCCATTCCCCCGATGCATCCACGAAGTTGACGGCGCGAGTGTAAAACTCCGCATACGTCGATCCATCGGGTCGTTCGAAGAAATTCGCCGAAAGCGTTCGTTTAATAACAACGTCGGCAGTTTGATCCGATGCGCCTGCAAAGGCGAGAGCGCCCGCCAGCCCCCAAACGGATGCGATGAAACAGAGCAGACGAATGACGCGAGTACGACGGGTGCGACCAGCCAATGAAGCCTCCCGAGGGGACGATGGTCTTGGTTCGACGAAGGCGATCCGGGAGACCGCACGAGCCACTGCGCTCCAACCATCGACGCGACGCCCCAGCCACCTTTAGAGAAATCTGAAAACAAGCTGCAAAGGGCTCAGGTTGACTAGGGTTGCTTATCCCGTGATTTGCGGATGTGGGATGTCCCATCTCCCCCTAACCGGTCACATCGAGGATTGCTCAGCGGCGGCGGGATCGACGAGGGCGCGAAAGTGGGCTGTGGCTTCGATGCGGACGGCCGACCGGTTCGGCCACACCCGGGCCGGACGCTATAATCCCGGCCGCCGAGACCAAACGCGATTCACAAAGGGGCGACCATCGTGCCGAGGCTGAAGATCCACGATTTCCGCATCACCGACTCGATCCTGGCCCAAACCGACCGGGACGCGGGCGACATCGTGTTCCTCGGGCCGAGCGGGACGACGGCGTTTCCGTTCGTGGTGTGGCGCAAGATCTCGGGACCCGGCGGCGTCTATGTGGACGCGTTCGAGATCGCCGGTCCCGACGGCGCGGTCATCGGTCCGTGGGAGCGCTCGTTCGAAGTGGACGGCGAGTCATGGCCGGTGGACGTCGTCACCGAAGTCCGCGACTGGCGATTCCCCGCGCCCGGCGCTTACACGCTTCGCTACTACGAGTTCGACGACAAGATCTTCGAGGTCCCGTTCCAGGTCGTGCAGCAAGACCCGCCCTACGGCGTGGTGGTCCCCGGGCCGCTGGACGCGGCGCTGTCGAAGTCGACGCTGTGCTGGCTCGAGGTCCCGCAGCCCGACGGTGCCGTCGCCCCGTTCGGCATCTGGTTCGGCTACGAGGACGGCCGCGTCTACGTGCTGTTCGGCGAAGGCGAGCAGGAGGTCACCGGCCTCGACAAGGCCCGGTACGTGCGGCTGATCGCGCGGTCCAAGGACGTGCAAAGCCGGATCGGCGAGATCGACTGCGCCGTCCAGATTCTGCCCAAGGACGCGCGCTGGGACTCGCTGGTGCAGGACCTTTTGATCGGACGCCGCTTGAACGTGCGCGATCCGGCGAACGCGTCGAAACGCTGGCGCGAGCAGTGCGAGATCGCGATGCTCACGCCGGTCGCCGCGCCGCTGGCGTGAGCGCACCCGACTCCGTCCCGACGGTTCTGTTCGTCTGCATCCACAACGCCGGCCGCTCGCAAATCGCCGAGACCCTGTTCAACGCGTACGCGAACGGCAAGGCGCGGGCGGTTTCGGCCGGCGTCGAGCCGGTGAGCGGACTGAACGTGAAGGTCGTCGCCGCGATGCGCGACGCCGGCTACGACATGAGCGGCCAGGCGCCCAAGGTGCTCGACCCGGCGATGGTGGACGAGGCCGATCGCGTGATCACGATGGGATGCATGGACGACCCGTCGTGTCCGGCCGTGCTGGCCGACGAGGACTGGGGCCTGGACGATCCCGCCGCCGCTCCGATGCCCGCGGTCGTTCAGATCCGCGACGAGATCGCGCGCCGCATTCGCGCGCTGCTGCGCGAGATGGGCATCGAGCCCATCAGATAGCTACGGCACGATCGTCGCTCGCGCGACTCGGCGCTCGTCGGAATCGGTGAACGCTTCGTTGATCTTCTCGAGCGGATACGGCGTCGAGATCAGTTTGTCGTAGGGAACGCGATCCCGCGTCGCGGCAAGAAACTCGAGCGACCGCTTGATCGCGAGCGCTTCGTAGAAAGCGACGCCGAACACGGTCTTGTTGCCGAGCGTCACCTGCGCCGGATCGAACGTGGTCGTCATCCCCATCGAGATGTTTCCGATCTCGACGTAGCGGCCGCCTTGACCCAGGATCGCGACGCCTTCGGTGAACGCGTCGGGGAAGCCGGCGACTTCGACGGCGACGTCGGCGCCTTGCCCGGCGTTCATCTCGCGCACGCGCGCGCTGCGCGCGCCGGCGTCGGGGTACTCGCCGATATCGATGGTGTCGTGCGCGCCGAATTCGCGCGCCAGCGACAGGCGGTCACCGACGCCGTCGATGACGATCACGCGCGTCGCGCCCATGTACCGGGCGAGCGCGGTGGCATACAGCCCGAGTCCGCCGGCGCCCTGGATCACGACCACGTCGCCCGGCCCGACGCCGCCGCGCGTGAGCCCTTCCATCACTTCGGCGACGGCGCAGTTCACGCCCGAAACCAGATCGTCGCTCAGCTCGTCGGGAACTTTGAAGACGGCCTGGCCGGCGGGAAGCATGTAGTAGTCGGCGAAACCGCCGACGAAATAGGGCGGCTGCGTGCACTGTCGAATCTGAAAGATCAGGTTCTGGCCGCAGGCGGCGGTGAAGCCGCGCAGGCACGCGCCGCAGCGGCCGCAGGGCGAGAAGTAGCGGTAGACGACTCGGTCGCCTTCGGCGAGCGGCGCGCCGGCGGAGTCGGTTCGTACGCCCTCGCCGACCGCGGCGATGCGGCCGCACATCTCGTGGCCGAGCACCGTCGGCTCGCTCATGAAGCGCGACAGGTCGATGTCGCCGCGCCAGAAGTGCAAGTCGGATCCGCAGACGTTGGCGCGCGTGACGCGGATCAGGATCTCGCCGCGCGCCGGATCGGGAACCGGAATCTCGCGGATCTCCATCTCGTTCTTGACACCGGGTGGGAACGCGGCAAGCCGTCCTGTCGTCATGCGGATCCTCCGTGGGTCGGGGTGGCTTCGGACTTTTCGGCGACCTCCCAGCCGGGGATGGGGGCGTTGCGGTCGCGGCGACGCCGCAGCAGCAGCACCGTCGCGGCGGCCACGATCAACGCGACAACCGGGCCGCCCACGATCAGCAGCGACGAGGTCTTGTAGCCGCTCGACGAGGCCGCGAACTCGAGTGTCTCGCCGAACGGGATCGCCCAGACGATGGTTCCACCGGCGACACTTTCCGGGTCGCCTCGGTATTCGCCGACACGTCCGGGCAGGTCGAGCCGGACTCGGAACCGGAACACGTCGCGCGCGGCCCGCTTGAGTGCCTCGCGCAACTGTTCGCCGGCCTCCGCGCCGGGAACGAGTCGCTCGGGCGTGAGATCGACGGTCCCGGTGACGCCGGCGGACGCGCGAAAGAAGTTCGACGAGTGGTCAAGGCGAAAATCGCGGAAGACCGTCGGGAAGGCGAGCGCCCGGTCGCCGGATCGATCGGCGACGTCGCGGATCGCCGCTTCGAGTTCTTCCGGATCCTTGAACGTTCGCGAGATGTCGATGCGCAGCCCGCCGTCCGGCTGCGTCTGACGGACGATCCATCCGGATCCGGCGAACTGGGCGCCGGTGTCGGCCAGCTCGTCGAGCGTCGCGGCGCCCTCATCGGTGGAGCGCACCACGTCGATGAACTCCTCGTCGAACGCAAAGACGATGCGAAACGAACCGGTTCCGTCGTCGCCCACCCTCGTTGCCACATCGACGGTCATCTCGCACGCGCCCACCGACAACGCCAGCAGCGCGAGCGCGACGAAACGGCGAAGAGGGCGGGTCATGTCGGCGCCGATTCTAGCCGCGGCCGCAGATCACAGGTCGCGCAGCAGCGGAAGGAGCGTGCCCGCGATGATCTCGACTTGCTCGGGCAGCGGGATCGCGAACGGAAGCGGCGCGGGCGCAACGATCAGCTCGGTGACGCCGAGAGCCGCAAATTCGGCCATCCGCTCGGCGCATTGCTCGGCCGATCCGACGAGCGCGCCTTCCGCGAAAGACTCCAGCGACTCGTCGTCGAGCATCGTGCCCGGCGCCCATCCGCGAAGCGCCTCCCAGGTCGCCGGCAGATCCTTGCCGACGATCGTGTACAGGCCGAGCGTCTGACGGACCGTCGCCGGATCGCGGCCGGCCTTCTCGCAGGCGGCGCGGAGCGTGGCGACCTTGCCGGCATACGCGTCGGGCGTCCATTTCCAGACGGTGTTCCAACCGTCGGCGGCCTCGGCGACGATGCGCGCGGCACGCGGCCCGCCTTTGCTCCCGATCAGCAGCGGCGGCCGCGGCTGCTGGACCGGCGGCGGATCGATCGTGGCGTCCCGGACCTGATAATGCTCGCCGGCAAAGGTGAACGGCTCGCCGCCGGCCAGCAGACCGCCGACGATCCGCGCGGCTTCCTCGAGCCGCTGCATCCGCTCCCCGGCCGTTCCGAACGGGTAGCCGTAGGCGCGATACTCGTCTTCGTACCAGCCGGCGCCGAGGCCCAGCTCCAGGCGTCCGCCACTCGCCTGGTCGAGCGTCGCGGCCGTCTTGGCCAGCATCGCCGGCGGCCGGAACGCCTCGCTGAGCACCAAGGTGCCGAGCCGGATCCGGGCGGTTGCGGCGGCCACGGCCGACAGCGTCGCGAGCGGCTCGAGCGAGCCGTGCCGTCCCGGCGGGCCGCCGTAGCGAGTGAGTTCGAGAAAGAAGTGGTCCGAGACCCACACCGAGTCGTAGCCGAGCCGCTCGGCGCGCCGTGCCCACTCGACGGTCGCGGCAAGATCGGCTTTTCGCCCGGAGGGGCCGCCGAAGGGATAGGAGAAGTCGTAGTGCGGCAGCGCCAGCCCGATCTTCATGTCTCACCCTTCATTTCGGGAGGCATGGTAGCCGACGTAGGATGCGAGCGAGCATGGACGCCCCGGGACGTTTCGCCTTGGCCGTCAACCGGCCCGAAGCTTCGATCGACATGGCCGAAGCCTGCTTCCTGATCGCCGCGAACGTCTACCCGGACTTAGACGTCGCGACGCAGTTGCGCAGGATCGACGCGCTCGCGGTGCGATGCCCCCCCGGATTCGACGGGCTGCGCCGCTACCTGTTCGAAGGGCTTGGCTTCCACGGCAACACCGAACGCTACGACGATCCGCGCAACTCGCTTCTGAATGACGTTCTGGATCGCCGCGTCGGATTGCCGATCACGCTGTCGATCCTCACGATCGAAGTTGGACGCCGGGTCGGCGTGCCGCTCGCCGGCGTGGGAATGCCCGCGCATTTCGTGGTCCGCCACGAGATCGAGCCGCGGCTGTACGTGGATGCGTTTGCCGGCGGGGAGACGCTCGACGCCGCAGGCTGCCGCGCCCGGTTCCACGAGATCGTCGGTCCCGAAGTCCCGTTCGATCCTGCATGGCTCAAGCCGATCTCTACGCTCGAGATCCTGTCGCGCGTGCTGGCGAATCTGAAGAACGTCTACACGCAGCGAACGCAGTGGCACAACGTCGAATGGGTCGTCCGCTGCCGCCTGTCGGTTCCCGGCTGCCCGGCCGAGGAGCGCCGCGACCTGGCGCTGGCGATCGGCGAGCAAGGCCGGTTCGAGGAAGCCGCACGCGAACTGGACTTGCTCGCGCGGATCACGCCCGATCCGGAGGCGCGCCATACGCTCACCGGCGAGGCGATCACGATGCGCGCCCGCCTCAATTAGGTCCGAACGTCCCTACGAATCCCAACTCGGGCCGGGCCGTTCGACCCCTGGCGAGCCCTTTGATTCCCTCTAACCTGGGTATCGATCCGGCCGAGCGAGGGGCCGGAACCGACAAGAAGGAGGAATCATGCGTCGCCGGACATTCGACACGCTCATGGCCACGGGCGGCCTGGTCATGACCTTGGTGCTGCTGGTTGCCGGCGCTCTGTTGTTCGTGGGCTACGACTTCGCGAACAGCAACGTCGAAGACAACCTCAAGGCACAGAACATCTTCTTCCCGAAGGCGGACAACCCCCAAATGGAGGACCCGCGCATCGGGCCGTTCGTCAAGCAGTACGCGGGCCAGCAAGTGGTGACCGGCGCCCAAGCCGAGGCGTACGCCAACCACTACATCGCCGTGCACCTCGAAGACGTGAACGAGGGCAAGACCTACGCCGAGACCAGCACCCAGAGCCGGGCCAACCCGGACAACGCCGAACTGTCGGCCGCGGTCCAGACCCTGTTCCGTGGCGAGACCCTGCGCGGATTGCTGCTCAACGCGTACGCCTTCTGGAAGCTGGGGCAGATCGCGCTGCTGGCAAGCATCGCAGCCTTCGTGACTGCCGCCTTGATGGGACTCCTGACCGTCCTGGGTTTCTGGCACCGCAAGAGGGTTCCCGCGGACCAGGAAATCCTCGCTCCTCCGATCAAGATGGCACAGGCCGTCTGACAGGCCATCGAGACGGAGTGAACGACAAGACGCCGGCGCCGATTCGGGCGCCGGCGTCTTGCTGGGTGGCTACAGGTAGCGCATGACGTCGTCGGCGTCGCGGATCTCGACGCCCGGCGGAATCGCGGCGGCCGCCGGGATCCGCAGGCGCGGCCAGATCGTGATGCCGTCGCTCATGCGCGTGCCCGGCTGCAAGACCACTTCGTCGCCCAGGCCGACGAATTCTTCAAGCACCGTCGGATTCTCCGGGCTGGAGCGAACCTCCGACATCGAGCCGACATAGGTGTCGGTGATCCGTGCCCCGCGGCTGATGATGGCGCCGTCCCGGATCGAGCTTCGCGTGATGATCGATCCTTCGTGCACCTCGACTCCGTCGTCGATGTTGCTGTAGGAGATACGGGTTCCCGCGCGGATCTCGCTGTACTTTCCGACGCGAACGCCCGGCCCGAGCGCGACTTCGCCGCGGTTGAGCTTCTCTTCGAGCGTCGTGCCGTTGATCGTGTCGCGCATGTGCAGCGAGGTCCGGTCGATCCAGATGTTTCGCTCTTCATCCAGCGGCTCGCCGAGCTGCCGCTCGACCGAGGCGAATCGTCCGTCGAGCGCGTCCACCATCGTTTCGATGTAGTCGGGAATGTTGCCCAGATCCCCGATCCGGCCGATCGGATGCGCATTCACCTTGAAGCCCTTGCCGACGATCCACGGCAACAGGTCGAGCCCGAAGTCCAAGCGACTCTCGGCCATCTGGAGCACGTCTGGGTGGTCGCCGATTTCGCTGAGCGCGTCGAGATCGACAAGGTAGAAGCCCGAGTTGGTGAGCAGCGGCAATCGGTTGAACGCATCCTCGCTCGGGACGGGGAACGCCTCGTGGATCTCTTGCAGCGTGGGCTTCTCGACGAATTCCAGGATGGTGTGTTGCGGGTCGGTGAGCATCACGCCGTACTTGCCGGCGACCTCCATCGGCTCGCGGACCATCGCGCCGATCGTGATGATCGCGCCCGACGCCCGGTGGGCCTCCACCATCTCTTTGAAATTGAAATCGATGACCGAGTCGGTCGGGAAAACCAATCCGGTGCCGTGAAGATCCCAGTAGCGGATGTTGCGGATGGTGGTATCGGCCGAGCCCGTATTGAGTGCGTCGAAGCGAACGCGCGCGTACTTCACGCTGACGCCGAGCGGCTCGCCGTGGTCGATGAGCGTCTTGATCTGGTAACGGTTCTCTTTGCCGTGAGCGACCATGTAGTAGTCGGTCACGCCCTGCTCACGCAGAATGCCGATGATCATGCGCACGAGCCGCTGGCCCAGGAACGACATGGCCGCCTTCGCGCGCAGATAGCCGGGAGCCTTCACGGTGAGCGGCCGCGCGCGTTCGCCGCGGCCCCCCGCGAGACCGATTCCGACGACGTCCACGGTCGACCGCCTCCTCGATGATGCCTGCACGGGACGGGACGAGGAGTCGCCCCGCGCCATGGTAGCGCGTTCGCGGGAAACGCTCCCTCGAAGGAGTGAGTGAGCCGATGGGTGGCCAAAAGGGGGCCCCCGAGAAGCGGTGGGGGAGCTGGTCGGCTTGGTCTCCGCCCCCGGGGGCACCGAGGTCTCGTTTCGCTTCCATTATGGCGCGAGCCTGAACGTTGTGCGATGGAGAAAACGCCCTCGGAAGGGGAAAAATTTCGCCTCGCGCGCCGTGCTAGCCTGTAAACGATACCGAGATCGACATCGAAGGGCGGACAAATCGTGGCAACCAAGGAAGAAGTACTGCAGGCGCTGTCCACCGTCAACGATCCCGAGATCGGTCGTCCGATCACGGAATTGGACATGGTCAAGAACGTGACGGTGGACGGCGACGTCGTCGTGGTCGAGGTGCTGCTCACGGTTGCCGGCTGTCCGCTGAAGGACAAGATCACCAAAGATGTCACCGCTGCCGTCGCTCCCCTGCCGGGCGTCGCCAAGGTTCACGTCGAACTGGGCGTAATGACCGACGATCAGCGCCAAGCGATGGTGCAGCGCCTCCGCTCGGGGCAGGGCGACGGCCAGGGAGGCACGATCAAAGAGATTCCCTTCTGGGGTCAGGACCACCGCACCAAGGCGATCCTGGTGTCTTCGGGCAAGGGCGGCGTCGGCAAGTCCAGCGTCACCGCCAACCTCGCGGTCGCGCTCGCGCAGGAGGGCCACAGCGTCGGCGTCATCGACTGCGACGTCTGGGGCTTTTCGATCCCGCGCATGATGGGCGTCTCCGGTCGCCCGACCGCATTCGACGGGATGATCCTGCCGCTGGAATCGCACGGCGTGAAGGTCATCTCGATGGGCTTCTTCATCCCCGACGATCAGCCGGTGATCTGGCGCGGACCGATGCTGCACAAGGCGATCAACCAGTTCCTCGCCGACGTTTACTGGGGCGATCTGGACTTCGTGCTGCTCGACTTGCCACCGGGCACCGGCGACGTGAGCATCTCGCTCGCGCAGTTCTTGCCGGGCGCCGACATGCTGATCGTGACGACGCCGCAAGAGGCGGCGCAGAAAGTCGCGGCGCGCGCCGGCCGCATGACCGAGCAAGTGCCGCTCAAGATCATCGGCGTCGTCGAAAACATGAGCTACTTCATCTGCCCGAACTGCGATACCAAGCATCGGATCTTCGGCGAAGGCGGAGGCGAGCAGCTCGCCAAGACGCTCGACACCGAGTTGCTCGGCGAGATCCCGATTCAGGAGTCGCTTCGCGAGGGCGCCGACATCGGCGCGCCGATCGTGGCGCTCAAGCCGGAATCGCCGGCCGCGCAGGCGCTCATCGACATCGCTCGCAAGATCGCGGCGAACAAGCCTTCGATCAAGGGCAAGCGGCTGCCCCTGCTATCGAAGTAGCTTCGCTACGGAAGGTAGCGTCGCCAGACGTCGGCGACCGCATCGCCGACGAGCCGGCCGCCGATCACATCTGACGGATAATGCACGCCGACGTAGATGCGGGACGCGGCGACGAAGGCAGGTAGCCGCTCGATCAGCGGCTTGATGGCTTTGCCGGCCTCCGGCGCCAGGACGCGCGCGAGCGCGGCGGCGACCGCGGGATGGCCGCTCGGATACGACGTGCCGGCCGGACGTCGCACGAGCACGTCGACGGCGTCGTCGTCGTAGGGCCGCGTGCGACCGAAGACCTTCTTGGCGCCTTGCGCGACCGTCCACGCAGTCAGGGCCGCGCCGGCGGCGCGGACGGCGAGTCGCCCGCGACCGAGCAGCGCGAGCGATGCGGCAACCCCCGCGACCGCATAGACCGAGCCCAAATCGGTGGCCACGGGAAGGACGCGGTCGAGCGTTTCGCTGCGTCTGGCGCGGATTTGGTTGAAGGCTTTCTTGTCGGCGTCGGCGAAACGCTCGCGCGACAAGTAGCCGAGCGCGGCGGCCGCGCCGAGCCGGACCAGCGGTTTGGCGAGCCCGGGGCGCTTCCGCCGGCTCACGTGTCCTCCGTCACGGGGTAGGCGGCCACCTTCTGCGGGTCCGTCGTGTGCGCAACGGCCTTCTTCTTCGCAGGCGCCTTCTTCTTCTTTGCAGGCGCGGCCGCCTTCTTCTTCGCGGCCGCCTTCTTCTTCGCGGGCGCCGCCTTCTTCTTCGCGGGCGCCGCCTTCTTCTTCGCGGGCGCCGCCTTCTTCTTCGCGGGCGCCGCCTTCTTCTTCGCGGGCGCGGCTTCGGCGGGAGGCGGCGCAACGGCCACCGCGGCGGCCGCGGCGGCGGCGCGTTCCTCGGCTTTGCGCGCGACCTCGTCGGGCTCGTCCATGACGATCTTCGTCAGATCCTTCTGGATTTCGCTCGTGTCCACGGCTTCGCGAAGCTCGGCGACGGCGCGCTGCGACTCGGTCTGGAAGGCGCGGAACGCCTTCCCGGCCGAGCGCATAATCTCGGGAAGCCGTTTCGGGCCGAAAACCATCAGC
>Ga0214472_10008757_pt1 | contig 10563 bp, 7 predicted proteins | sample RVTome_6_FD_207662 | JGI IMG/M metagenome (GOLD analysis project Ga0214472, IMG submission 207662) | Soil microbial communities from uranium-contaminated site in the Upper Colorado River Basin, Wyoming, United States - RVT140D175 | ecosystem: Environmental > Terrestrial > Soil > Contaminated >...
CACCCAATCCACCAAACGGATGCCTGACGCTGAAATCTCCGTACCCGGGGCCGTCAACCTGAAACGGTACCGCCTGGTTCGCAATACCGTAGCGGTCTGGCTGACGGTTATGATCTTCGCGGCTTTCCTGCGGGACATCCCCCGTATCAACATTCTGGAGCACACGGCCCGCAACCTGTATTTTCACGTGCCGATGTGGTTCACGCTCATGGCCGGCGGATTTGTCTCCGCCTATCACTCGTTCCGGCTTCTCAAGACGGGCAACCTGATGCACGATATCCGGGCCCTCCAGGCGGCCCGCGTAGCGACGGCCTTCGGCATCATGGGGCTGATCACCGGCATCTTCTGGTCGCGCTTCACCTGGTATGTCGGCACAGGCATCTGGTGGAACTTCGACCCTAAACAGACCATGGCGGGGGTGCAGCTCTTGATCTACGGCGCCTACTTCGTGCTTCGCTCGGCGCAGGACGAGCCCGAGAAACGGGCCCGCATCGGAGCGGTATACAACCTGTTCGCTGCCTCCACCATGCCGTTCCTGCTCTACGTGCTCCCCCGTGCGCTTCAGAGCCTCCACCCTGGTGCAGAGGGAAGCCCCGCCTTCAGCGACACAGACCTCGCCCCCCCCATGCGCCCGATTTTCTACGCCGCCGTCCTCGGCTTCATCGGGCTGTTCTGGGTCCTCTACACCCAACGCGTCCGGATCGCGGTGTTAAAGCAACGCCTCACCGGCGACCCCGAATCCTGAGATCCCTTTACGCCCTGCCCTCCCCCATCACCGGCCAGAAATCTTGACCAAGAATCCTATGCGTATCGTTCCCTTTTACCCCTCTCAGGACGCCTCGCAAGGCCAGACTGCCCCTGGCGATAGCCTGTACAGCCAGTGGGGCCAAGACGTACCGGTGCAGCAACCGACCGGTCTGGAGCGGGCCATGCTCGCTGAAGACAAACTCTTCGTCGTCCTGGTGGTCGTGCTCCTCATCTGGTCGGGGATCCTCTTCTTCCTCTTCCGCACCGATCGTAAGCTGCATGCCCTGGAACAGTCCGTCGCAGCAGGCATTCCACCAGTACAGGACGACCTATAATTCAAAGGGGCCTAATTCCTGGCCATTTAGATAACTTTAACGTTGTTTCACACCTATGAAAACAAAAACTATCATCGGCCTTGTCCTCATGATCGGGTTCACAGGTCTGCTCTTCATGAATTTCGGCCAACAGGTCGGCGGCTACATGGATTTTGAGGAGGCGGCGGCTACCGGAGCTAAAGCGCACGTCGTCGGGCAATGGGTGCAGGAACAACAATTCAGCTACGACCGGTCGACGAACGTCTTCAGCTTCCACATGCGCGACGATCAGGGGCATGTCCGCAAGGTTCACTACGAAAACCCCAAGCCTGCCAACTTCGAAGATGCCGAAAAACTGGTGATCGAAGGCTACGCTAAAGGCGATGTTTTCGTAGCGGAGCACATCCTGGTGAAGTGCCCGTCGAAGTACAACGACGCCCGAGGCCTCGAAGCGCCCCCCACCTCCTGATGCGCCTGGCGGCCGGGTGGATCTTGCTTTTATCGGCCGTATTCCTGGCCGCCTGTGCCGGAAACCCACCCCCTGCCCAGATGAACGCCGCTCTCCCGGAAAACCCACTGGCCGCCTGTCCCGAGACGCCTAACTGCGTCCGGGAGACCCATCTCTATCCTGACGACGCGGCTACGCTCTATGCCCGCGCCCGCACCGCGCTAGAAGCCGCCGGTGCTGCCGAGGTGGAGGCCTTCCCTGAAGAATACCGGCTCCACGCCGTCTTCCGCGTCTTGTTCTTCAAAGACGACGTAGACCTGCTCGTCACCGCTCAAACCGCAGGAAGCGCCCTGCACATCCGAAGCGCCAGCCGCGTCGGCCGTAGCGACCTCGGTGTCAACCGCCGCCGAGTCAGGAAAATCCTTTCTGATTTTGGGATTTAGGTTTTGGATTTTGGATTGAATGCAGGCCCTGCTATCTGGGTAAGCCGCGCACCTATCCGGCTTCATTCGGGCAGCACGTTATAGCATTCCTCTCCCCTCCACCCAATCCAAAATCCAAAACCTAAATCCCAAAATCTAGAGATAGAGCAGTTTGGCGAGGAGGAAGAAGATGAGGATGCCGAGGATGTCGTTGCTGGTCGTGATGAACGGACCCGTAGCGATAGCGGGATCGATGTTGACCCGGTGGAGCAGCAGCGGGATGGTCGCGCCGATACTAGCGGCCAGCACGATGACAATGATCAGGGCAAGGCCTGCCGTATAAGCCAGGTTCGCCGCATCAGCAATCCGTTCGGGAAAGAAGGCGCTCAGCGTCAGGATGACCGCCCCCAGCACCAGGGCCACGATTGTACCGTTGAGCAGCGCCACGCGTAGCTCTTTGTAGAGCCGCTGTAGGACGTCGCTGGCCCAGACGTCACCCGAGGCGAGGCCCTGCACGGCGATAGACGAGCTCTGAATGCCCGCGTTGCCGGCGGTTGCCATCACGATGGGGATGAAGCTGGCCAGGATGACGGCATGCTGGAGTTCGTAGGAGAAGAAGTTGATGACGAAGGCCGAGAAACCCGCCCCACACAAGCCCATCAAAAGCCAGGGTAGACGACCACCGATAATGCGCAGGACGGAGTCGGTATGCTCTTCTCCGCCCGCGACACCACTCATGCGCTGGATGTCTTCCTCCGCCTCTTCGCGGATCACGTCCACAACGTCGTCGATGGTGATCCGCCCGGCGATCCTGCCCTCCGCATCAACAACGGGCAGCGACACCAGGTCGTACCGCTCCATGATCCTCGCCACCTCTTCCTGATCGATATCCGTTGGAACGGAGAGAACCTCAGGATCCATGATATCCGACATCAGGGCGGTAGCTTTAGACAGCAGGAGCCGCTTCAGGCTCACGAACCCCTTGAGCCGATGGTCCTCGTCGAGCACGAAGACGCTATAGAGATCCTCTACCTCATCCGCATTTCGGCGGACTTCCTCGGTCGTTTCGGCGACCGTCCAGGAGCCGGGAACGGCCACAAACTCGGCCGCCATAATACCGCCGGCACTCTCTTCGTGGTACCCCAGCAGCCCTTCAACCTCTTCCGCATCTTCAAGGGTCGGCAGCACCTGCCGCGCGATTTCGACCGGCAAGTCGGCCAGGATGTCGGCGGCGTCGTCGGAGTCGAGTTCATCGAGCAGGGCCGTCAGCCGATGTGGCTGGGTCTCCTCCAGCAGCTCCGCGCGGAACTCATCGTCCAGTTCGGCCAGCACTTCGCCTGCCGGTTCGATCGGTAGCCAGCGAAACACCTGCTGCCCCTCTTCGATAGGCAGGCGAGCCAGCAGCCGCGCGATGTCCGCCGGGTGCAGGTTGGCCAGGATGTTGAGGACCATGCCCTGCTCACCGGAGGCTGCCAGCACGGAGAGGTTGTCTATCAGTTCCGGCTCTACATCCGACATGATACCGGGGCGACTTAGCTCTTCCTTTGCTCCGGGCGTGCTCATAAGCGTACTCGATTACAGGGGCTTCATGTGAGCGTGGAGGATACGATGCGAGGGCGGGTTTTACTACGCTCTGCCCAGAAATCATCCTCTTTCCACAGGGCCGCCCAGGAAGTGTGCCAGTTCGACAAACGCCTCTGGGCACAGCTCTTCCGCCCGGCACGCATCCCATCCGTTCGGCAAGTCGAAACCGGCTTCTCTCGTCCAGATCTGCAGGCTGTTGCGGAGCGTCTTGCGCCGCTGGTTGAACGCCGTCCGGACAACCTTCCGCAGGTGTTCTCGGTCTATATCGCCCGCCCGCGCCGGCCCACTACAATCGAGCCGTACGACGGCGCTCGTGACGTCGGGGCGGGGATAGAAGACGTTGGGGGAGACCTTGAAGAGCAGCTCAGGTCGTCCATAGAGTTGGACGAGCACGCTGAGTATGCCGTAGGCTTTGGTACGCGTCACCGCTACCAGGCGCTGCGCTACTTCGAGTTGCATCATCACGACAACCTCACCTACATGAAGGCGGGCATCCAGCAAGGCAAAGAGAATCTGGCTGGTGATATAGTATGGCAGGTTGCCGATGACATACAGCGGCCCGCCCTTCTCCTCGGCCAACGCCGCCCAATCCACCGCCAGCACATCGGCCTGCCGAACATCCAGCCCGGGATACGTTTCGTGTAAAAAGGCGACGGCGCGCGGGTCTACCTCTAAGGCGGTGAGGTTCGCGTAAGCGTCCATCAACAGTCCGGTGAGGGCGCCTTGCCCCGGCCCGATCTCCACCACATGTGCATCCGGTGGAGCCTGCAAAGAGGCGACAATTTTTCGCGCCGTGTTGGGGTCGTTCAGGAAGTTCTGCCCGAGCCGCTTGATGGGATGAAAGCTCATCGTACCCGCTTTCGGCGGTTGCGGACGTAGTCTTCAAAGATGAAGGAGCCGAGGTCGTCGAGGCTGGCGTAGTAGGCGCGCCCCTGGTTGGCTTCGGTCAGTTCGCGGACGAAGTTCTGCAGGTAGGCGTCGCGGGCAATCATGAAGGTGGTGATCGCGATGCTTTCTCTGCGGCAGATAACCGCCTCATCCAGCACCTTATTGACGATGCGGCGATCCAGCCCGAACGCATTGCGGTACATCTTTCCGTACTCGAAGTGGCAGCTCGGCTTGCCGTCCGTGATCATGAAGATTTGCTTGTTCCGGTTCTTGCGCCGCCGCAGGATGTCGCGCGCGCGCTGCATGCCGGCCAGCGTGTTGGTGTAATAGGGGCCGACGTTCAGGTACGGCAGGTCTTTGACGGCGACTTCCCAGGCGTCATTGCCAAAGGCTACGATATCGAGTGTATCCTTCGGGTAGCGGGTCATGATGAGTTCAGCGAGGGCCATCGCCGTCTTGCGCGCGGGCGTGATGCGGTCTTCGCCGTAGAGGATCATGGAGTGGGAGAGATCGATCATGAGGACCGTTGCCATGCTGGTACGGTGGTCGGTTTCATAGACCTCGAAGTCGTCTTCGGTGAGGTTGAACTGGTCGATCCCGTTTCGGCGGAAGGCATTAGAGAGGGTGCCGGTGACATCGAGGAGGTGGGGATCGTCGCCGAACTGCCAGGCACGTGTCTCGGGCAGGCGTTCGTCGCCCATGCCGGCGAAGGGGGTTTTGTGGCTGCCAAGCCCCCCCTTGCGCAAGTTCCTGAAGATCTCTTCCATGGACCGTTGGCGCAGCCCGCGCTCCGTCCGCGCCGTGATCTGCGGCACACCCTGCGCATCGTCTTCGAGGAAGCCGCGTTTTTTCAATTCCTCGATAAAATCGCCGACGCCCATCTGGTCGTCGGTCAGGCCGTAGCGTTCGTCCAACTTGGTCAGCCACTGCAGCGCTTCGGCGGCATCGCCGGCGGTGTACTGAAGCAGCTGCTGGAACAAGTCGAACAACCGGTCGAACGTAGGCATATCGGCGCCGTGCCGTTCGTCGTCCCACTCGCTATAACGGAAGAACATGGGAAGAGGGGGCAGGTGAAAGGATTCTGAGTCTCGTACCTGAATGGGAACGGGGCGTTCCCGGCAAAGGGCATCCGGCCATAGCAGGCTTGCTACCTCTCATACGGCGTATCGATGTAGCGTTTGGCGCGTTCGTGGGCGTCGGACCAATCTTTCATCTTGAGGACTTCCTGGTAGCGCTGGAGGGCCCAAGCGCGGCGGTTCTGGAGGTCGTAGATCATCCCCTGCCGGAGGCGACCCATCACCTTGAAGTAGGTGTCCTCTTTATGGCGACCGGCGAGGGCTTCGAGTTGCAGCAGGTGGGCCAGGGCATCGTCGTACCGTCGGAAGGCCATCTGATGCTGGGCCAGGTAGTACAGCGCCTGCTCGGCAAGGGTAGCCGTGTAGCCGGCTTGCCCGGCCTGGTAGCGCGCCAGGATGTCTTCGAAGACCACCATCGACTCCCGCCTTCGTCCCCAGCGGACGTAGACGCGTCCTTCGATCAGGTGGAAGAAGCCGTTTCGGGGATGCTCCGTTCGCAGCCAGGTGATGTAGTCCAGGCTTTTCTGGTAGTTGGGCTCGTAGAGGTAGTAGATCTGCAAGAGGAAGTAGACGGCCTCGGTGCGGATAAATCGGCCCGACTCGGCGGTGAACTGAAGTTCGCGTAGGCCCCGGTCCCGGTTGCCTTTTGGGAAGAACACCATCAGCGGCTTCACGACCGGGTATTTCTTCGGCACCATCGCCGCGAAGTAGTCATACACGCCTTTGCCGAACATATAGTCGGCGTTGGTGGTGTCCTGCTTTGCTACCCGGAGGACGTAATCCATCGCCTGCTTGCCGTCTCGCGCCGCGCGGAGCCACTGGCCACGGTCCGACCGGAGGCGGCCCCGAAAGCCGAGCGCGGCGCCTTTGAAGAACTGGGCGTCAAAATCGTCTTCGTTCTTTTTGAGCAGGCGGTCGCTGCGCTTGATGACCTCTTCCATCTGCTCAATGAAGCGGTCGTCGTGCGACTCGTCATTGAGGTCGGGCAGGATCTGCCACCAGGTGATGAGCCCTTTTAAGAAGGGGCCGATGGGGTAGGCCGGGTAGAGGCGGTCGATTTCGTCGAAGCGGGCCTCAGCCTCCGCGAGTTGCATGTCATAGAGCAGGTCCAGCCCTTCTTCGCCGAGGGTCTGCACGCGGGGGTCGTCCAGCACGGAGGCCTGCCCCCCGCCCCGCACCTGCGCCACAGGCTGCGCCGTGACACCTGCAGCCGTTATCACGACTACCATCCCCCACAGCATACACCGGATGATGCTTCGACTGGACATGCTTGCCTCTTCTTGCGCGTAGTATCGTAGAACAGGGCCCCGATAGGGCTGTTCCTGACGGTACACGCAAAAAGGAGACCTCTTTTCTGGGGGAAGGCAAAGCCTTCCCCCAGGGCGCACAGCCGTGCGCCCTTACTCCGGTATGACGACGACAGCACCCCTACTCCGGTACCTGGCTATTGAGGCCGTTGCCCGTCAGCCACAGCGCCTGATCACTCGCCGTCGAGCCCCCACTCAGGTTGTAGTCCCCCACCTGGTAGCCGTTGAGGCCGTTTTGTGCGAGCCACAGGGCCTGGTCGCTCGCCGTAATGCCGCCACTCGCATCTCCATCACCGCTGTAGAGTGCCCACACGCCGGCCTCCACTTCCACCATTGCCCCTGCGCCGAAAGCCTGCGACGCTGACGTCGTGAAGTCGTAGAGGGACGGCACGGTCGCTGAGATCAGGACGGGCACGCTGCTCATCACGGCCAGGTGGTTCCGGTGGCGCACGACGACGTAGTACGACCCCTCCGCCAGGCTTCCGAAGGCCAGGCTACCCGACCCATCGAGGTCGCGTATGTGGCCGTCCGACATCAGCAGGGCCGCCCGTGTCGTCAGGCTGTCCGTGGCCGCCGTCCCCGAACGCACCTCTACCAGTACCCAGTCGACGGCCCCCTCCGGCAAGGTGGTAAGCATCTCCTCGCCCGTATAGGCCGAGGGCGTATCGAGGTACTCGACGTTGCCGTAGGGTTGTTCGAGGGGGATCAGGCCGGCCGTCTTGAGGTCGGTGCGCAGGGTACCACCCGGCACGTAAGGGCCTGTGAGGAAGACCTTGAGGTTGACAAAGGTGAGCGCGGCGAGTTGGTCGGTAGGGGGACTCTCGTTGCCGTGGACGTCCTTCGTCGTGAGGCGATAGAAGTAGGGCTGGCTTCCGGTGGCAGCGTTGTCGGTGTAGGTGATCGAGGTGGTTTCGGCCAGGCGGGTGGAATCGCTGATCTCAAAGCCGTCGGTGGTAGAGCGGTAGAGGGTATAGCCGAAGACGTCGGGGTCGGTCGTGTTTTCGTTCCAGTTGAGGGTGATGGTTTCGGGGGCGGTTTGCTGGATGCCGGGGTTCTGGGGGGTGAGGGGGGCGAGGTTATCGATGGAGGCGCCGCTAGCGAAAGCCGAGAACCACCGTTCGTCGACGTTTGCGCCAAGGGCGGTGATGCGGAAGAAGGTCGTGCCGCTGTTGCCTTCGGTCTGATCAGAATAGGTCGGCGCAACGTAGCTGTAGAAGGGGTTCCAAGAGGCAGGGCGTTCGCCGAGGGCCTCCCAGTTGAACCCGTTCTGATCGGGCGGCTCACTCCGTTCGATGCGATAGGCCGTGACCCGGTTGAGGCCGCGGATGTCGTAGCCTGAGCGCGACCATCGGACCGACGCCCATCCGCCCTGGTCTCCGGCGACATCGGTGATCGTGGTGATGCGGGGGATGACGGCAGTAGGAGAAGACAGATAGAGGTAAGCCCGGCCGGCATCCGTACCGCCCACATCGTTGCGATAGGCGCCGACGATCACATCGGCATAGCCGTCCCCGTTGACATCACCTGCCGACGAGACGGAAGCGCCGAAGAGGTCAATCGCTGCCGTGCCCGTCAGAAACACATCCGCTGCGTTGTCCATCGCAGCGCCGCCATAATGCACATAAGCACGTCCCGCATTCGACTCGACCGCATCATTTCCATTGGCCCCTACAATCACATCCGCATACCCGTCCCCGTTGACATCCCCTGCCGAGGACACCGAATAGCCGAACTGGTCACCCGACGCTTCGCCCGTCAGCGTCAAATCCACCCCGTTGTTCATCGCTGCGCCACCGTAATAAACGTACGCTCGTCCGGCTTCTGCGCCCCCGGCATCGTTACGATAGGCTCCAACGATCAGGTCGTCGTAGCCGTCCCCGTTCACATCCCCTGCCGAGGACACCGAATAGCCGAAATAGTCACTTGTCGCCTCAGCCTTCAAGACCAGGTCCGCCCCTGTATTCATCGGTGAACCGCCATGGTACACATAGGCTTGCCCGCCCACACTGTTTAGACTTGCGCCGACGACAACGTCCGCATATCCATCCCCGTTCACATCTCCTGCACGAGAGACAGAAATGCCGAACTGTTCGCCCGCTGCCACACCCGTCAGCACAATATCTGCTCCACTGTCCACAAATGACCCTCCATAGAATACATAGGCTCGGCCCGCATTCGAGCCGGCGGCGTCGTTGTACTTTGCCCCGACGATCACGTCATCGTAGCCGTCTCCATTCACATCCCCTGCCGAGGACACCGACTCGCCGAACTGGTCACTCGTCGCCTCGCCCGTCAGGAAGACATCCACGATGTTGTTCATCGACGCCCCGCCATAGTACACATAAGCCCGACCCGCATTCGACCCGCCCACATCACTTCCGATGGCTCCGACGACCACATCGTCGTACCCGTCTCCGTTCACATCGCCCGCGCCGGAGACCGAATAGCCGAAGAGATCCCCCGCCGCCGCACCGTTTAGCACCACGTCGGCCCAGACGTCTATCGATGCAACGCCGCCATAGTACACATAGGCACGGCCTGCATCCGACCCGTTCGTGTCGGCGTACGGCGCCCCCACAATGAAATCCTCATAGCCGTCTCCATTCACATCACCCGCACCTGACACCGAATAAGCGAAGAGATCACTCACCCCCTCACCTGTGAAGAAAGCATCTGCGAGATCAGTCCCTCTCAGGCTGTTCAGGTAGAGATACGCCCGGCCTGCATCGATCCCGTTCGTATCGTTTAGCGGTGCCCCCACCAGCATGTCCGCATACCCGTCCCCGTTCACATCGCCCGCGCCGGAGACCGACGACCCGAACGTGTCGCCGGCCGCCTCCCCCGTCATTACGATGTCCGCCACATTGTCCATCGACGCCCCGCCGGTATACACGTAGGCGCGGCTAGCCTCAGAGCCGCCCGCATCATTTCCGAACGCCCCCACCACCACATCGGCATACATATCTCCGTTTATATCGCCCATCGACGAGACGTTGCCGAAGAAGTCGCCCGCCGCTTCGCCGGTCATCACCACGTCTGCCAGATTATCCATCGTCGCACCGCCGTAGAAGACATACGCACGACCCGCATCGGTGCCCCGCGCATCGTTACCGATAGCCCCGGCGATCACATCTGCATAGCCATCTTCGTTCACATCGCCCGCCCCGGAGACCGACCCGCCGAACTGATCGCCGGCCGCCTCACCCGTCAGCACGATGTCCGCCGCAGCGTCCATCGATGCACCGCCATAATACACATAGGCCCTTCCTGCACTCGATCCGCCGGCATCATTTCCGTTGGCCCCGATGATCACGTCCGCGAAGCCGTCTCCATTCACATCACCCGCTGAAGAGACCGAATAGCCGAAGAGGTCACCCGCCGCCTCGCCGGTCAGCACGACGTCTGCCAGATTATCCATCGATGCGCCCCCATAGAACACATACGCACGACCCGCCTGGGTGCCGCCCACATCATTGCCTCTCGCCCCCACAATCACGTCCCCATACCCGTCTCCGTTAAGGTCTGCTGCCGCAGCAACGGAAAAGCCGAAGTAATCTTCCGCCGCTTCGCCGGTCAGCACGACATCAGCCAGATTGTCCATCGACGCCCCGCCGTAGTAGATATAGGCCCGGCCGGCATCGGTCCCACCGGCGTCGTTGTTTATCGTTCCAACGATCACGTCCGCATATCCGTCCCCATTCACATCACCTGCCGAGGAGACCGAGATGCCGAAGAAGTCATTGAACACTTCGCCCGTCAGCACGACATCAGCCACCA
>Ga0214472_10008758_pt1 | contig 10562 bp, 13 predicted proteins | sample RVTome_6_FD_207662 | JGI IMG/M metagenome (GOLD analysis project Ga0214472, IMG submission 207662) | Soil microbial communities from uranium-contaminated site in the Upper Colorado River Basin, Wyoming, United States - RVT140D175 | ecosystem: Environmental > Terrestrial > Soil > Contaminated >...
CTAAAAACAAACAACAGGACAAAAGTGTCAGACTTGATACTTTCGCAAAAACTCATGGAATGGCTAAGCAAAAATTTCGTCCTACAAGGCTTGGTGTTTTTTCAGGGGTGAAGGCATACATATAGTATATCGAGGTCCTGAAAAAACGCCGTAACGCCGTAGGGCGGACTTTTTGCGACGCCATCAGGCTTGCAAGATTGCAAGCTTATCGGACAGATCTCTTTTTATCCTGGCCAGATCATCGCTGTTTCGAACCCTCTCATCCAGGCGACGTGCTGGGAAGCTTACCGTGCTCACGTCTCGCGACAGCAATACCATCTTGCTAGCCTGACCCATTGCCTTCTGGCTTTCAAAGCGCTGAGGCCTTAACGGGCCCATTTTGCCCCCGAAAATCGGGTTTTAAGCGGTTTTTGGGGGCTTATTTTCACAAAAAACATCGAGCTTTCGTTGTGTTATCCAGGTCCGACCCCGGGGGACGAGAAAGTTGACGATGACCTTGACGATGGATAACCGAACGCTCACGCCCGAAAAGCGCGGACATCTGCGCCTGATTCAACCAGACCGTATTCTTTGGAGGATCGAATAACCTACACGTCCTTCACTATCCGCAGATTTCACAGATTTTCGCAGATTAACCCCAATACCCATGGTTTAAAAATCTGTGCTAAGCTGCGTAATCTGCAAATCATCAACGGGTTTTGACCATCGATCTGCAGATAATATGAAACGCTTATGCTGCAAGGATGGCGCGCCGAAATTAATCAGCAACCCCCGTTCAAAACCCGTGGCCTTGAGGTAATTGAGAACCTGGGCTTCTTCGACAGTGGTCAACTTCTGCAATGCCTTGAGTTCAACAATGATGTTACCGAAACAGACAAAATCAGCTCGATAAGAGACATCCAGCAATTGGCCCTTGTACGCAACCGGAATCTCAACCTCGCGTTGAAAAGGAATCTCCCGTAACCGGAATTCCCGTTCCAGCGCGGTCTGATAGACCGGCTCCAAAAATCCGTGTCCCAGTTCGCCATGTACGGCCATCGCCGCACCTATAATCGCATAAGTCTCTGGATCTCTCATGGATGCCTCTCCCTTTATCATTTGCAGATTTCAATATCTTCGTAGACTCGTCCCAATACTCATGGTTATAAAATCTGCGTAATCTGCGTAATCTGCGGATAACAGGCTTTTTTAACCTTTTTATCATCCACAGATTTCACAGATTTTCGCAGATCAACCTCAATAGCCATGGTCTAAAAATCTGCGTAATCTGCGTAATCCCCGGATAACAGGTTTTTTAACCCCTTTATCATCCGCAGATTTCACAGATTTTCGCAGATTAACCCCAATACCCATGGTTTAAAAATCTGTGTTAATCTGCGTAATCTGCGGATATCAATGGGTTTTGACCATCGTCTGCCCGGTTTTATGCCCTGCCTCTGCCCGTCCGGTCCTTGTTCTCAATACCATATTGAACACGTAAAGTCCTGGCTTTTTTCGGCGCGCCGGTAACGAAATTGCAACGAAGCAAAACAAAAAGGGGTTAGCGATAACTCGCTAACCCCTTGAAATCTTGGTGGGCGTTGTAGGGATTGAACCTACGACCCCTGCCGTGTGAAGGCAATTTCTCATTATTTCCCCATACTTCACCATAGAAAACAATCTACCAATTTCCCTTGTGTTTCCGATACCTTGCAAGACCGTCATTTAACACTGTCGTCTATGGAAGTTGCTTGACAAATACCCATGGTGTGCTTACAGTGTGCTTATGGAAATTGCACTGCCTTGTGCTTACCATATAAAAGGGGTCGTTGATGCAAAAAAAAATCGGGAAAGAACTACTCAAGGCGCTTAAACCGCAGGACAAGCCTTATGAAATCTATGACACGGAAATGAAGGGTTTCGGCCTACGGGTTCAGCCCCAATCCAAGCGCCACAAGGAGGGGGTCGTTTCCTTCATTGTCCGCTATCGGTTCAAGGGAAAACAGACTCGGCACACCATCGGCCAACACCCCGTTTTCACACCAGCACAGGCCCGTGACGAAGCGAAGGACATTCTTGCCAGCGTGGCCAAGGGTGAAGACCCGATGGCGGGCCGGAAATCGGTCAGGGAGCATACCTTCGACAGTTTTCTGGCGGAGGTCTACGGACCATGGGTCCAGACGCACCGCAAAACCGGGAAAGCCACCATGGAACGACTGGAGGCTTGTTTCAAGAAAGACTTCGGGAAAAAGGCCCTGCCAGACATTACCGCCTGGATCGTCGAGAAGTGGCGCACCACCCGCCTGAAAAATGGAATCAAGCCGGCAACTGTCAACCGCGACCTAACCGCCCTGAAGGCTGCCCTGGCCAAAGCCGTTGAATGGGGCCACCTTCCGGCGCATCCGCTCAAAAAGGTGAAACCTTCCGAGGTGAACGATTCCGGCAAGGTGCGGTTTCTTTACCCCGACGAAGAGACCCGTCTTCGGGATGCACTCGACCTGCGGGAGGTACGGCTCCGAAAGGACCGGGACAGCGCCAACCTCTGGCGGAAAGGGCGTGGTTATGAACTGCTGCCCGACCTGCGCACCGTTTCTTTTGCCGACCACCTCAAGCCGCTTGTTCTGATTTCGATCAATACCGGCCTACGCCGGGCCGAGCTTTTCGGTCTTACCTGGGAAAACGTTGACCTGCAAGCGGCCATGCTGACCATTCCCGGATCGTCGGCAAAGAGCGGCAAGCCCCGGCACGTTCCTTTGAATGGCGAGGCCCTGGCCGTCGTAAATGGCTGGCAGAAACAGACCAGCGGGAAATCTGGCCTGTGCTTCCCCGGCAAGAAAGGCAAGCCAATGCACGACGCGAATACCGCATGGGAAAACCTGATGGAGGCCGCGAAGATCGAGAGTTTCCGCTGGCACGATATGCGCCACGATTTCGCAAGCAAGCTGGTCATGGCTGGAGTTGACCTGAACACTGTCCGGGAGCTGTTGGGCCATGCCGATCTAAAAATGACTTTAAGATATGCGCACCTGGCGCCGGAACATAAAGCGGCTGCCGTGGCCATGCTGATGAAACGGGAGGCGTGACGTGGACGACTGGTGTGATTTTGAATGGCCTGACCTGGACCGAGAATTGACGCTTCGGGAAAGGCTGATCTTGGCCCGCCCGAGTGAGCAGCTTGAAATCTTGCGGCCCTTGGTCAAAAAGGCCAGGTGTGAAAGGGTCGGGGTGTATGACCTTAGTATGGCGGCTGGGCTTGTTCGTCTGCTGGAAAGGGACTGTTGCGCCCGAGATAAATTCGATTCGATTATAGAGAAGCTGGTGCACGCAATCGAGGATGCACAGAATCGGCCTCTTGTTTTGAAGGGGAAAGCCTTCACCGATGGCTGCAAGAAAAAAGGTCGGTTAGACGCTCTCGGCAGATTGATGAAGGAAGCTCTGGAGGTGTTCAGGGCTGCGAACCAGCGAGATCCTTCAGCTAAAGAGCTTTGGGCGATAATGCCCGATGGCCGCGAAGACGGCACAATCCAGGAGAAAGTCGATGATGTTCTTTGCTGGATAAACGATGCAGGCCTTGAAAATGATACTTCCTTCCATCGGTTTGAAAACAGCCTGTCGAATTTAAAAAAATCGTAAAAATAAAAAACTGACTGATTAAAAATCCCGCCTATCCGATTAGGCGGGATTTCTTTTTTATATCGTCCCCCATAACACGTCAGCGCATTCACAGGAAATGAGTGACCCGCGCACAACGATTGAATTATGGAGGACCACATGAACCAAACTCAAGCAAGCATTTCCCCCGTAGCACTCACCGAAAAGGACGCCGCCCGTTATATCGGGATGAGCGTCGCCTTCCTTCGGGCCGACCGCATGAATGGACACCGCAGCGGCCGCACCCCTGGCCCCCCTTTCCTTCAAATCGGCCGATCCATCCGATATCTGGCTTCCGATCTGGACTCGTGGCTGGAGCGGGTTCGCGTTGATCGTCGCCAGGCGTAAAAAAGCAAAACCCCCCGCCGAAGCGAGGGGTTTTAGGAACTGTTCGCGGTGGGCGCCGCGATTTTATGGAGGGAAACGGAAACGATGGAAACAGAATACCTAAGTTGTGCCCCCATCGCAATGCGTGGGGGAATCGCATGACCCACCAAAAACCCGCCAAGGGTCCGGTCATCATTGTATCGAAGGGCGACTTTGTAGGCATCGCCCGTGAGTTCCTTCGGGGCCTGCCGAGCAAGAGACTCACCCACCAAGGGGTAGCCTATGAGCACGACGGGAGGTGTTACGCCGAGGTCGGCAAGTCGGACCTGGAAGCTGCCATCTGGACCTTTTTGAGCAAGGCCCGTGAAGCGGAGTCAGGTGACCGTTTCCGGCCGAGCCGGCACATTGTCGCCAACGTTCAAGCGGCTGCCGACGCCCTCACCAATCAGCCCGCCAGTCTCAATCCGCCATGCTGGCTGAATGGTCGGGACGAACTGCCCGCCAACGAATTTCTGTCTTGTCTTAATGGCCGGCTTCACCTGCCGAGCCGGATGATGTTCCCGCACGATCCGGACTTTTTCAACCTCCACAGCCTGGTCTACGATTTCGACCCCGCGGCGCCACCGCCGACAACATGGGAAAAGTTCCTTGCCTCAACATGGCCTGACGACTTGGAGAGCCAGGAGTGTCTGGCCGAGATCTTCGGGTACATCATCGTCGGCGCCACTGACCTGCAGAAAGCTTTCCTCTTGATTGGAGCCAAGCGGAGCGGCAAGGGGACGATCTGCCGGATATTACAGACTCTCGTGGGCCGGGAATCCACTTGTGGTCCCACTCTCTCGTCTCTGGCGGGTGACTTCGGCCTACAGCATTTAATCGGGAAGATCCTGGCGATCATTTCGGACGCGCGGTTAGGTAGCCGCGTCGATAAATCCGCAGTTGCCGAACGGATGCTAGCGATTACGGGTGAAGACCTGATTTCCGCCCCCCGCAAGTTTCGCGACGACTGGACCGGGAAAATCCAAGTCCGGTTCGTGATGCTTTCCAACGAAGTCCCCCGTCTTACTGATGTTTCCGGGGCTCTTCCGAGCCGATGCCTAACGCTACACATGCCGAAATCATTCTATGGCAAGGAAGACCCCGCCCTGACCTCGAAGCTCCTGCAGGAACTCCCCGGGATACTGAATTGGTCCCTGGACGGCTACGCCCGCCTGCGAAAGCGCGGATACTTCCTCCAGCCCGAAGCCGGGAAAGCCGTCCTTGAAGAACTCGAAGAGCTGGCGAGCCCCATCATGCAGTTCATCCGCGAGAAATGCCGGGTTGAGCCAGGCGCTTCGATCCCGACAACATCCCTGTACGAGGCTTGGCGGGAGTGGTGCGGAGGCCAAGGCCGGGACCACACAGGGACCCTCCAGACGTTCGGACGCGATATCAAGGCTGCTCTGCCAGAGGTCCGCACCAAACAGGTCATGCAAGATAGGGATCGTTTCCGGGTCTACGAGGGGATAGCCCTGGGCGGATTACACGCAGTTACACGCGAGGAAGTGCATTGTAGTGTTCACAAAAATGAAGATTTATATAGAGATAGCGGGGAACACAATGCAATTACACGCGTGAAATCGAGTGAAACGGAGGTCTTGATATGACCCCCGCCGCCATCATCGAACAGCTCAGCCAGGCCGGTCTACACCTCACTGTCGAGGGTGAAAACCTGCGGTTAAAAGGCCCTTCGGAAATCATCATCCAGCACCGCGAAACCTTGCGGCAGCACAAACAGGCGATCCTGAAATACCTGCAGGCGGATTTTCCAGCTCTCTCCCCGTTGCAGCAGGCCAGCCGAGATTTTACCCAGTTCTGCCAGGCCCATGAACTGACGTTGCCGGGATCGATTTGCCGGGTGAAGGCCGACCGCCGAGCGCCGATGGATGCCTGCACGGGCTGGCGGATCCTGATGAGCAAAGCCGACCTGCCCGCAGCGACGCGGGCCCTCGAAAGAAAGGTGACGAAATGTTTTTAGAAGAGGCATGGGACCGATTCGCAGACCTGGACCCGGACACCACCGAGGATGAAATCCGGGACATGCTCGACGGGGAGCTGGACATCCTGGACCGCGATGCATTGTCGGCGATCCTGGAGAACATATGACGGCTGCCGGAACCGAAAACACAGCGCGTCGCTGCCCCCGCTGCCGGACCGCGGTCTATCGGACCAGGGTAGGCACCCACTGCGGGCCGGCATCAGGATTTACGTGCTGGGCCTGCGGATGGTGGGAGGATATCGATGATGCCCCGCAGTACCGCCGACCATCACCAAAAAGAATGGACGAACACGCCCCCTGTTGTGTCGTCGGTTGCAACGGCCGGGTGCTGCTGGCGACCACCACGACCGGGCGCTGTACCCCATGCAATCGGGAGTTAAGAGATTGGCGAGAAGGCAAGCGGACTACCCCGCCGCCGATCATAGAAATCGCCGGGACCTGGTTCATTAATCCCGACAAGCCACGGAAGCAGAGAAAGGAAAAATCATGAACGAAACCACCCCGGCCCCTGATCGGGCCGAAATCGAAAAACGCCTATCGAGCCTTCGCGGCCAGATTGCCACCTGCCGCCAGCGGTTGGACCGAATCACCCAAGAGCGCCGCCATCTGTATCGTCGCGAATCGATCATGGTTGGAACTCTGGCCGACCTTCCAGACGGGGAGAGTCGCGCCGATCTGGAGAGTCGACTGGTAGAGGTCCGGGCCGAACTCGCCGCCATGCAGCAGGGCGTCGAAGCGCTGGAAAGCGAAATTGACAACCTACAGTCCAGCGCCATGGAGCATGTCGAGGCCATCGAGATAAAACGTCGGATGCCGGGGATCGTGGCCGACCTTGAAATCCTGTGGTCATGCAGTGCTCAGCGCGGCCGGTTCGCACCGAGTTTGCCATCATACGCCGCCGACCTGCTCCGGGACAGGCTCGATGCTGCAGGCGAAAAGTACATGTCAGGCGAGGCGGATCTGGACGCATGCGCCGCCCGCCTCAAACGAAAATACCGAATTTAAGCCCCAGAGGGTCCCAACAGGAGAGGAAAATTTATGACGGACGCCGAGAAAGTCAAAATGGAAAACGAGCTGGCCGAACTCCGGGCCCAGAGGTACCACGCCAGGAGACGTACCGAAAGCCTCAAGAAGTCTCACACGGAGGCTTTCCAGCGGGAAGCGGATCTCGCTGCCGAAAACAGCCCTGAAAGCCAGCGAAAAATCGAGGACATACGGGCGGAGATGAAGAAAATCCAAAAGCTGACCGGCGACGCGGAGAGACGATTCGCAGCCCTGGACCGGGCGGCCCTCGTTATTGCCGGGGAACTCGACAGGGCCGCCCGATGGCCGATCCTCGTTCGACAGTTCCGTGAATTGTGGATATTGCAGCCGGAACCCCGCCCGAGCCTGGCCCAGCTCGCGGTCGAGCTTGTCAGTGGATTACCCGCCGACGGTTTCGATGCCTTCCCGGGCGGGGCAGAGTATGCCGAGATATCACTTTTGAAAGCTAGAAAAAACCACCGAATTATTTGAACAATTTCTTAACCGCGCCCACAGGCGCAAAAACAGGGCCAAAGAGCCCATAGGGGGGAAACATGGCACAGCCAAAAAAAACAGGAATCATGCAGGGAATCGAAGCGCTCCAAATCGAGATTGCAGCGAAGAAAGAGAAACTAGACGCTGCACGCGACGCATGGCCGCCCATCGCGGAAGCCCATGCCCTAGCAGACAGCCGTATCGACGACATGGCTACGGACGGAAAAAAACATTTGGATTATTTCTGCCGGGGCCTTGGACAGTTCGGCAGCGGCGACGTTCCCCTTTTAGGTGAGAATTGTGTTCATGCGGACGCAATCTTTGCCGCCCTGAATGAGGCCGCGATCCGGAACACCACCAGGTCCTCGATTGAAAAATTCTATTCCGGGATCACCGGCGAAATCATCCCTTCGCGGGACAAGCCGGCCGCCATTGCCCGTCTTGAAAAAGAAATTTTTGCGTTGGAAGTCGCCGAGGAAAAAGCCATTGAACAGGCCGAAGAATCCGGTCTGACTGTCCAACGTCGGGCAGATGCCAGTCCAGAGGCGATTCTAGGCCTTTCACGTGGGGAAAAGGTCCCTCACTCGTGGCGGTCTGTGAAGGCCGACCGCCTCATGGATGAGACAGAGGCCTCCCGTGCCAGGATTGACGCAGCCCGCCAGCAGTTGGACGCGGCGCAGCGTGACCTCGTGAAACTGAAGTCTTGCGCGGATGTTCGGTTTGCCCTTCCGGCCGATGAAGTCGCAGCCATCGAAGAGCGTATCGCATACTGGCGTGGACAGTTCGAAGAGCGCATGGCCGCATCCCGGCCGACCATCGCCGTGGCCTGCCGGATCCGCGAGTATCTGGAGGGGAACAGGCTGCCAAGGGTCCAGCAGGAACCGGTTCGATGGTCGAACCAGCCCAGGAATCCTGAAAACTGGGCCGGACGGTATGATCCGGACGCCGAAGCCACGGAAGACGGCGATCAGGATCTGGCCGATCAAGATCAGGACGATCAGGACCAGGGCTAACTATTCACATGCTGGCTGGTCTTCGTGGCCAGCCAGCCGTCACCAAAAGGGGGAGTTATGAAACAGAAAATGGACTCGAAAAAAATCTGGCAGAAGGCGTGCCGTCTCGGCCGCAAAGCAGATGCCGCCGATGCTGTAGCAAAAATCGACATTTTGAACGAGCTTGCCATAGCCAAGGCGGATCTTGCCGCAGCGGTTACACGGGAAGCCACGGCGGCCGAACGCCAGAGGGCGCTCGAATTGTACGCACTTTGCCAGAACACAGCGGCAGGCGGTGCCTTCGTTGATTATCTAGAACAGGGCGTTGACGTTGCCGAAGCGGCCGGCTTCATTCGTGCCACGGCAAAATTCCTGAATCATGACAAGAATGTATTGGGGGGGATTTCATGAGCAAAAAACATTTGATCTCAGAGCTGGCCGAAATTTCAGCCAAGGCCACCGCCGACGCGACCGCCGCCGAACGCTCCCGCATCTCCTGTATTTTCCAGACATGCAGGGGCTCTAATGCACTGCCGTTGCTCGATCATTTTATTCTGAGCGGCGCCAGTGAAGCGCAGGCTTGTGCACGGATACAAGACGCACTGGCCGCACAGAGCGATGAGCAAGAGATCTGTAGCCGGATCAGTTTTTCCGCCAATGCAGAGAAAAAACCGTCGATGCCGAGCGCGGCAGCCGTTTACGACCGGATGAATAAGGCCGAGGGGTCTGTAGATCCTGAAAAGAAGTAAACCAGCGACGGCCGCCACGCCGGGGCCGTACTTTTCAAAGGGAGCAAAAACCATGAATGTAGAATTCGGATTCAGCATTGACCAGAAAGTGTTTACCCCATTCGGCGACGAAGGAATTATTTCGATGGCGGCCGTCGATGATGGCCGGAACATACAGTATTTCGTTAAAGCCAGAGCCGAAAGCAATTGGTTTAAGGAAGGCCAGTTGAAAGCCGTCTGATAACTACCTCCCCCGGCGGGGAAACTCGCCGGGGGTCAATCAAAAGGAGGTGCAACCGTGAAATTGAATATTCCAGCGAACACAGCCCGGCCGGTCAACAGGGCCGACCTCGAAACTATACTCCGGCAGGCGCGCACCAACACCGCCAGACTCATACGAACCGGCCGGGCCGGAAGGCTCCAGCAGAGCAAGGAGGGTGCCGATGCCTAACACCCTGAAACTCAGCGTCGGCGGCATGGAGTACCGCGGATGGACCTCCGTTTCCGTCACCCGCAGCATCGAGGCGATCAGCGGCCGGTTTTCGTTGGGCCTTACCGAGAGTTGGCCCGGACAGGCAACGGTCTGGCCGATCCTGCCGGGGGATTCCTGCGAGGTGTCCATCGGCGGGGATATCGTGTTGGCCGGCATGGTGGACAGCGCCTCGCCCCAGTTCAGCGCCAATAGCCACGATATCAGCGTATCCGGACGCGACCAGACCGGGCAGATGGTTGACTGTTCCGCCGTTCACTCTCCCGGCGAATGGTCCGGCCTGAAACTTGACCGAATCGCCGGAATCCTCGCCAAGCCGTTCGGGATCTCCGTCACCTCGCAGGTCGACGTTGGCGCGGCCTGGACACATGACCGGCCGTTCAAGCTCCAACCGTCTGAAGCGGCCTTCGAAGCCCTGGACCGGGCCTGTCGTACTCGCGGGATCCTGCCGATTTCAGACGGCCGTGGCGGACTGGTACTGACCAAACCCGGCCAAACTCGATGCACCACCTCCCTGGTTCAGGGGCAGAACGTCAAGTCCGCAGGTCTGAGCAACGATACCACCGATCGGTTCAGAACCTACATCGTGCGGGGCAGCCAGCCGGGGAACGATTACCTGTCCCCGGATCAATCGTCCGCCGTCGAGGCCAGGGCCACAGACGCAGGAGCCGCAGCCGGTCGAACTTTATTGATACTGGCAGAGGGGTCCGTGGACATATCCACCGCCCGGAAACGCGCCCAATGGGAGGCCACCGTAAGGGCCGCTCGTGCCGTATCCGTATCGGTTACCGTGCAGGGTTGGCGGCAGGCAGACGGGGCGCTGTGGCCGGTCAATGGTC
>Ga0214472_10008760_pt1 | contig 10562 bp, 7 predicted proteins | sample RVTome_6_FD_207662 | JGI IMG/M metagenome (GOLD analysis project Ga0214472, IMG submission 207662) | Soil microbial communities from uranium-contaminated site in the Upper Colorado River Basin, Wyoming, United States - RVT140D175 | ecosystem: Environmental > Terrestrial > Soil > Contaminated >...
CGGGATGCGACGAATGACGATACTCCACTTCGCTTTGGTGAGATGTTGGATCAACAAAAAGAAGAGCGCCCCGATAGAGACCGAAACACAGAACATCCACCCGATGAGGTAGGAGAAGTAGAACTGCTGGGGGTCCGTGGCCCACCCGACGGCGGTCATCACCAGAAACGCGATGCCGATGCCGCCGGGGATAAGCCAGGTCATCGAGGTAAGCGTAGGCCGGTACGTCGTACGCGCCTGCTCCGCCGTCGGCCGGAGTGGGTCAACCAGCCAGGTCAGCGGCGTGCTGTTTTTGACCGTATTCGCCATGTGTAGAGGTCTTTAAGAAAGTGATACTCACGTATTGGTCACTGGTGACTGGTTTCTTTTCTCTAATGACCAGTGACAGCGAGCGTTAGCGAGCAGTATGCCTATCTAATATTTGCCAGTTCACCCTGTGGGACGTCTGCCTCCGGTGCGTACTGGCTGCGTTGTAGGGCGCGGATATAGGCGGTGATAGCCCAGCGGTCGGCGACGGCAATCTGCGGCCCGTAGCCGGGCATGGTGCGAACGCCGTTGGTAACGACATTGTAGAGGTAGCCGTCCGGCTGGTTGCGTAGCTGGTCCGAGTGGTACGTCGGCGCCGGCACGTAGCCGTAATTGCCCGTCATGATGATGCCCTGACCGTCTCCAGCGTTGCCGTGACAGACGGCACAGTAGATGTTATAGCGATCCTGCCCGCGTGTCAGCAAGTCGCGTGTGGCCGGCACCGGCATCGTGGCGACGAAGGCACCGCTTTCCTCACGGCCCAGGTAGAAGCGGGCGTCTTCGCGTAGGAAGCCGCGCGCGACGGTGCCCGGCACAGGCAACCGCATCGCACGTCCGTCAGCAAAGAACGGGTTGGCTCCCTGCGGCTTGAACTTCTCCTGGAAGTCCATGTTAGGGTTGATGTGGATGGGCGTCTGGTCCGAAATTGTGCCCCGGCAACCTACGAACAGCAGCGCGGCCAGCACCACCCCGGTGAAAGATATCTTCTTCATAAGGATCATCATTGTAGAAAAAAACAGCCTGCGCGATCAGTCCTCTGCTACGCCGTGGTCTTCGATCACCTCGATACTGAGGGCGCCGAGGCCGCGTAGCAGTTGCTCGCTCGCTTCCAGATCGAACCGCCGGTCGCTCGCGGCGATATGCAGGAAGAAGGCATCGTCTGTGACGCGGCTGAAGCTCTTCGAATAGAACAATGGGTTGTATGGACGCGGCAGCCCGTTCAACGCGAACATCCCGGCTACGGCTGACAGGGCAGCCAGCAGGATGGTCATTTCGAAGATGACCGGAATCGACGGCTCGACAGCGAAGAACGGCTTGCCGCTAATATTAAGCGGGTAGTCGACGCCGCCCATCCACCACTGGAGCAAAAAGCCGGCGGCGCAGCCGGTAAGGCCGCCGCCGAGGGTGATGAAGCCGACCTTCGAGTTACCGAGCCCCATCGCCCGGTCCATGCCGTGGATAGGGAATGGACTGTGGGTATCGAAGTGCTTGTAGCCGGCTTCGCGGACGCCTTTGGCAGCCCGGTAGAGGGCGCCGGGGTCTGCATACTCAGCGAGGAGACCGTAGAGCTTGTTCTCCTTGCTCTCGTAGATCCCCATCGTCGCTTTTATTTCGCGGGTCAGTTCTTTCAGCATCGGATTATGCGTTGTGCTCCTTCGAAACGGACACGCCGTGCCCGGCCTCGTGGCCGTAGCCGTGGTCTTCGTAGTAGTGCGGGTCGGACTCCGGCATGACGATCTTCACTTCCGCCATCGCCACCATCGGGAGAAAGCGGAGGAACAGCAAGAACAGGGTGAAGAAGAGGCCGAAAGAGCCGATGAGGGTCAAAACGTCGACAAAGGTAGGCGTGTAGTAATCCCACGAACTCGGCAGGTAGTCGCGGTGTAGCGAAGTGACGGTGATGACAAACCGCTCGAACCACATCCCGATGTTGACAAAGATCGAGATCACGAACATGAACGGCACGCTCCGGCGCAACTTCTTGATCCAGAAGAACTGAGGGAAGAAGAGGTTACACGACATCATGGTCCAGTACGCCCAGGCATACGGCCCGGTCGCCCGGTTGAGGAACGCATACTGCTCGTAGATGACCCCGGAGTACCACGCCATGAAGAACTCAGTGATATAGGCAAAACCCACCATCGTGCCGGTAAGCAGGATGATGATGTTCATCTTCTCCAGGTGGTTGATCGTGATGATGTTCTCGATGCCGTAGATCTTACGGGACATCACGAGCAGCGTCACGACCATTGCGAAGCCGGAGAAGATAGCGCCGGCGACGAAGTAAGGCGGGAAGATGGTCGTGTGCCACCCCGGCACAATCGACACGGCAAAGTCGAACGACACGACGGAGTGAACCGAGAGCACGAGCGGCGTAGCGAGGGCGGCCAGAAGGAGATAAGCCTTCTCGTAGTTCCGCCAGTGCCGGTTGGCGCCGGTCCAACCCATCGAGAAGATCCCCAGTACCAGGCGGCGCACCTTCGTCGTAGCGCGGTCCCGCAGTGTCGCCAGGTCGGGCACGAGGCCGACGTACCAGAAGAGGAGGGAGACGGCGAAGTAGGTCGAGACGGCGAACACATCCCAGAGGAGCGGGCTCTTGAACTGCGGCCACATCTCCATCTGGTTCGGGATCGGCAGCATCCAATAGGCCGCCCAGACACGCCCGACGTGGATGCCTGGGAAGACCAGGGCACAGATGACGGCGAAGATCGTCATCGCCTCCGCCGACCGGTTGATCGCCGTTCGCCATTGCTGCCGGAACAGGAAAAGGATAGCGGAGATCAGGGTGCCGGCATGACCGATACCGACCCAGAAGACGAAGTTGACGATAGCGAAGCCCCAGCCCACCGGGTTGTTCAGGCCCCACACACCGATGCCGTTCCAGAACAGGTAGGCGATCATCAGCAGCAGAATCATCATGCCGATGTTTGCTACTGAAAAAGCCGCATACCAGGCCAGAGGCGTCTTCTTCTCGGTATGAGCCGACACCATCTCAGTGATGTCATGAAACGACAGATTGCCGGCCACGAGGGGCGGGTCGTTGTGATAACCGTCACCGTGGAAGGTGAGGTCCTTATCCGTGCTTGCCGTACTCACGGGCATCAGGCGTTTGATGGTTGAAAACAGAGGGTACTGACGAGCCGGGCATCTGCCGGCTTCGAAAAAACCTTAAGCCTCCGACGCGGCGAGGCGTGGGTTGGGGTTCAGGATGCGGCCCAGGTAGGAGGTCCGCGGTTTCACACTCAACTCGGCGAGCATCTCGTATCTACGGTCGCTCTTACGCTGCTGCGAGACGCCGCTGTTCGGGTCGTTCAGATCGCCAAAAGCAATAGCCTGCGCCGGACAGGCCTGCTGGCATGCCGTCACCACTTCGCCCTCTCGGATGGGGCGGTTTTCCAGGTTTGAGCGCTTGTTGGCTGCACGAACGCGCTGGATGCAATAGGAGCACTTCTCCATGACCCCACGCGAACGGACCGTCACGTTCGGGTTCTGGGTCATCTTCACACTCGTCGGCAGTGTCTTCGACCAGTTGTAGAAGTTGAACCGGCGCACCTTGTACGGGCAGTTGTTGGCGCAATAGCGCGTCCCGATACAACGGTTGTAGATCATCTGGTTCGTACCGTCCGGCGAATGGACGGTAGCCGCCACAGGGCAAACCGACTCACAAGGGGCGTTTTCGCAGTGCATACACGGCACAGGCTGCAAGACCATCTGTGCGTTCTCGGCATCGCCGGCATAATACCGATCCAGCCGAATCCAGTGCATCTCGCGGCCGCGACTGACTTCCTCCTTACCGACCACCTGAATGTTGTTCTCAGCCTGACACGCGACGATACAGGCGTTGCAGCCGGTGCACGTGTTGAGGTCGATGACCATCCCCCATTGGTTGTTGAAATAGGGGTTGTCCTTGATAGCGGGCTGGTCGGACGGGTGGTTCTTCTGCCACAGCGCCGGGTAGTCCTCCCACGACTCTTTGATCGGCTCGGGGTCACCCTCGCGGACGAAGGCCGGGTTGGCACGGTATTCCTCCAACGTCGCCATACGGAAGACGTGGCGCTTTTTGACTTCTGCGATATCCTCGGGCATCGCACCGTGGTCCTGCGTCGTGGCGATCAGGTAGTCCGACGCCACCTTCGCAACCTGCACGCCCGTCGCTATCCGCATGGCCGCACGCGTCCGTAGCGGCGCAACGGTACGGCCTACGCCGTTAGCCACGGCGCCGTGGCCGTAGATGTCGGTATAGTCGTCTTTGTCGAAAAAATTGGTATGGCGATCGGGCCGTTTCGACACCAGGTTGCGCCCGTAGCCGAGGGTGACGGTGATAGACCGGTCGGCGTGGCCGGGCTGAATCCAGACAGGCAGTTCAATGGAAGCGCCGTTCACGGTCAGGGAGACGACGTCCACATAGTCTTTGCCGTTCACCAGGTTGACGCTCACGCCGAGTTGTTCGGCTGTCGCCGGACTCATAAGGGCCGCATTGTCCCACACCATTTTGGTTGTCGCATCAGGCAACTCCTGCATCCAGGCGTTGTTCGCGAAGCTCCCGTCCAGCACCTTTCCGTCGAGCCGGAAGACGACCTCGATCTCATCTGCGCCGATGGTAGGCTGCCCGCCCGCCGTAACCGGCCCGGCGGAGGCCGAAACCGCAGGGAAGGCCGTATCGGGCAGGTAACCGTCGTGCAACACCCGTTTCCAGGCTTTCTCGAAATCACCGGACAGCGTGCTGCGCCAGTGGGTGCGAACGAGGTCGTAGCCCGACAGGTCCAGCCCGGTCGCGAGCAGGTTCACGACTTCGATTTCGGAATGGGCATCGGCATAAAGAGGGGCAATCAGGGGCTGAATGATGGAGCGTGTGCCGTCGTAGGCGCGGCCGTCGCCCCAGGCTTCGAGGTAGTGGGCGCGCGGCAGGTGCCAGCGGCAGACTGCCGCCGTCTCGTCGACATGCAGACCGAGATGGACGGTTTCGCCGACTTGCCGCAGGGCTTCGGTGAAGCCGAGATCGGCGGGCGCGTCGTAGGCGGGGTTGCAGCCGATGATGAAGAGCGCATCGACGGCGCTGCGCTGCATATCGGCAACCAGCACATCGAGCGTGGACGTCTCCGGGGCAACGGCGGTATCCAGCAGCAGCATCGTCTGCCCGACGCTACCGAGCCGGCTGTTGATGGCGGCGCAGAGGGCATGAGCGACGGCAGGCTGCGTCTCGCCGGCCAGGATCACCCCCGCCCCACCGGCCGCCTGCAAGTCGCGGGCGATTTCGACCACGTAGGGATGGTCGGCAAACGTGCCACCGGTGGCACCAGGTACGCCCAGGCGGGCCGCCACAGCGGCTGCAAAGGCCGGAATCTCACTGGAGCGCAGGCGCAGGCGGTTGTCCGCCATGCCGCCGGTAACAGTGTACGTGCTCTCGGCGACATAGAGGCGGCTCATTTCGTCCTGCGACCCCTGAAGGCGGCGGCTGTCCGCATATTCCCGGGTGTTCCACACGCTGTTCCGGTCCGTAGCACCCAGGAAGTCGGCATCCAGGCTGACAATGACTTGCGCTTCGGAAAAGCGGTAGAGGGGGCGCAGCGGTTGCCCGAAGGCCTGCTGCATGCCTGCGACGACCGGGTCAGGGCCTTCCGCTGCATACGTCACCCAGCGGAGTAGCGGAAAGCGGGCTTGCAGGGCTTCGCGCGTGGCGACCAGCGTCATCGAGGAGCTTTCCTCGCACAACACGGCGACGCGTTTCGAAGCCGCCCCGACAGCCAGCTGCTGGGTGAAGTCGATGAAATCCTGCCAGGTCGATTCGCTGCCTTCCTGGAGCACCTTCTGGGAACGGTCCGGGTCGTATAGGTTCAGAATGGAAGCCTGTTCGAAGAGGCTTGTCGCCCCCCGACCGGTCGAGGCATCCGGATTGCCTTCTACCTTGGTGGGGCGCCCTTCGTGGCTCTCGACGAGCAGCCCTCGCAAGCTACCGCGAAACGGCATGGACGTGGCGTAGCTGAGCGGGATGCCCGGAATGATTTCTTCGGGCTTGCGCACATACGGCAGGATCTTATCGACCGGACGGCGGCAGGCCGTCAGGCCGGCGAGTGCCATGGAGGCTCCCATCAGCTGCAGGAACTGGCGACGCGAAGCGCCTCCCGGCCCTTCACTGGCGCCCGGCAGGAATTCCTCCTTTACCAGGCGATGGAACGCAGGATCGTTCCTCAGGTGGCTGATACTGCGCCAAAACCGCGTCCGCGGCGCTTCCTCCTGTGCCTCAAAGGCAGCGATGACGGGTAACTCGATCATAAAAAAGCCAGGCTCGGGTTACACGTTTCGGGTTTCGAGCGCGGTGCCCGAAACCCGAAACACAAAACCTCTTAGTAGTGACAGGCGGAACAGTTCGTAGGCGGCTGGATATCCTCCGCCCGCCGACGCTCCAGGTTGCGTGCAACGAAATCGGCCGGTTGTACATAGCCCATCGTCGTAACCTTATCGTTGGGGCGCAGGTACAACTCCGGCTGCCGGTGGCATTCCAGGCACCACCCCATCGACAACGGCTCCACTTGTGCGACAACCTCCATCTCGTCAATCCGTCCGTGGCACGTCTCGCAACCTACGCCGTTGTTGATGTGGATAGCATGGCTGAAGTGCGCATAGTCCGGCAGGTGGTGGACTTTCACCCATTCGATAGAGGCACCCGTCGCCCAACTCTCTCGAACAAGCAGAAGCTTCAGAGACGCCGTCTGGATCTGGTTGTGGCAGTTCATGCACGTCTGGGTGGCCGGGATGTTGGCGTGCGCCGAGACCTGCACCGCTGTGTGGCAGTACTGGCAATCCATTCCCAGTTGGCCTACGTGCAGGCGGTGGCTGTAGGGCACCGGCTGTTCGGGAGCGTATCCCACATCCGTGTACTCCGGCGAAAAATAATACCAGACGAAGAATATCGCGAAGACACCCCCGAACAGCGCCCCCATCAAAGACAGGGTCGGCAGGGCATTTGCCTTCTTAGGGAAAATCTGTGACATACGGTCGCAAGAGTGGGCGTTGAACGAAAGGCCGTAACCTAATCAAAAAACCAGCACGAAGCGAGAATACGGTGCTTAAATTTAGGATAAATAGGATACTTTCAACTAGAATTGAAATTTGATCAGCGCTTGCTTCCGGCGAAGCCTCAGCGAGGAGAAAAACCGCCTCAGGCTTGTTCATTCAGGCTGATATGCGGCTGCGGCTGCGGGCTTGCTCCAGGCTATATACAGGTCGTAGAGGCCCTTACGCATCTGCCGATCCCACTCGCCAACAGCCGGCCCAGGCTGAATAGGAAGGATCTATGGCTCGGGGCTTGCTGATCCTGAAGCATAGATGCTTAGACACCTTCGCCTTCAACGGCGGCGGCCTCTGGAGTGGCAATTTCTTTGTGGGTGAAACGGCCGCCCTGAACATCGGCGACGGCATCACCAACATCGCTGCCACGGTCGATGATATATGGAATCTGTTGATCAAACACTCAACGCAATAACGTATCCAAACGGCTTTCCTTCAACCCTCTACCCTTTTCCGCGTTGTCATCCGATAGAACCGCCAGGAGAGCAGCACGGCCGCTGAGCCGAGGCCGAGGACGAGCCCCCACCAGAGGCCGCGTGCCCCGAGGCCTAGCCCAAAGCCCAGAACATAGCTACACACGAGTCCCAGCGCCCAGTACGAGAAGAGGCTGATCAGCATGGGGATGCGGGTGTCTTTCAGCCCGCGTAGCGCCCCGGCAGCCGAGACCTGCACGCCGTCGAACACCTGAAACACTGCCGCCACCCCGAGGAGCGTCACGGCCAACACCACGACCTCGTCATTGGCCGGGTTATTCAGATCGAGATACAGCCCGATGATGGGACGCGGCACGACCCAGAAACCGATAGCCGAGCCCAGCATGAACAGCACGGCCAGGCCGATGCCGACCCACCCGGCCCACTGCGCCCCCTCGCTATCCTTACGCCCGACCGCCTGCCCCACCCGCACGGATGTCGCGATGCCGATGCCGAGGGGCACCATGAAGGTGAACGCCGCGCACTGGATGGCCACCTGATGCGCCGCCAGCGCCGTCGTCCCAATCCACCCCATCATCATGACCGTGACCATGAACAGGCCGGACTCCAGCCCGAGCGAGGCGCCGATGGGCCAGCCGACGCGGAAGATCTCGCGGAAGTAGTGGCCGTCCGGCCGGCCAAAGCGTTCGAACAGCCGGTATGCCCCGTATTCCTGTTTGCGCACGATGTACAGAAGCAGCACCAGGAAGTTGACCCAGAATACAAACGTGCTGGCCCAGCCGGTGCCCACGAGGCCCATGGCGGGAAAGCCGAGGTGCCCGTACATGAGCACATAGTTGGCGAAGATGTTGAGCCCCACGCCAAAGAAGGTGATAACCATCACGGGGCGCGGCTGCGAGACGCCTTCCGCGAAGCTCCGCAACACCACAAACCCGAGAAACGGAAACACCCCCCAGTCGATGGCGCGCAGGTAGGCCTGGGCCCGCTCGATGTTGGGCTCGGCCTGCCCGAGCAGCCGCAGCACCGGCGCGATGTTCCACATCAGCAAGAAGACCGGAAGGCCCAGGACCAGCGCCAGCCACAGGCCCTGCCGTACGCTCCGCCCCATCGGTTCCATCTCACCCGCCCCGAAGGCCTGTGACACCATCGGCCCAACGGCCATCAGCACGCCCATGCAAAGCACGACCAGGGTAAAAAAGATGGTGTTGCCGAGCGCCACCCCCGCCAACGCCTCACTACCGAGCCGCCCCACCATCACGGTGTCCACAAAGCCGAGCGAGATCTGCGCCAGCTGCGTCGCCACGACGGGACCGGCCAGCAGCAGCGTCTGCTTTATTTCAAGGCGAAGGGGATGATGCATTGGGGGAAGGGGAAAGAGAAAGGCCGCCCCGCCGACCTTATGAGGATCGACGGGGCGCAAAGAGGCATTATAGGGACAAGCGCAACATATGTTCGATCATGAGGAATCCATCATCTTAGGCAAGCGCATCCCTTTAGGGGCCCTCGAAACCAACCGAATGCTCCCTTCCCCAAATGTCGTATCTTTCCAGCTATGCCGCCCCCAGACACCACCATCCAACACCAGGCCCCGCCCCGTATGGCCGAGGACCCGCCGTCGCTGCTCGACCTCTCCGTCGTCATTGTCAACTACAATGTGCGGGAGTTTCTGGAGCAGGCGCTACGTTCCGTCGAGCGGGCGAGCGCAGGGCTCGACATAGAGGTGTTCGTCGTGGACAACAACTCGGTGGATGGATCCGTTGAGATGGTGCAGGAACGCTTCCCGGCGGTCCGCCTGATTGCCAACCCGGAAAACGTGGGCTTCGGCCGCGCCAACAACCAGGCCCTGCGAGAGGCACGCGGGCGCTACCTGCTCATCCTCAACCCGGACACGATCGTCCAGGAAGACACCTTCCACACGCTGCTCCGCTTCATGGAGGCGCATCCGGACGCAGGCGCCGTCGGCTGTCAGATCCTGAACCCGGACGGCACCTTCGCCCCCGAAAGCCGCCGCGCCTTCCCCACGCCCCAGGTGGCCTTCTTCCGGATGACCGGCCTGGGCCGCCTCTTCCCCCGCAGCCGTACCTTCGGCCGCTACAACCTGACCTATCTGCCCCGCGACCAGGTCGCTGAAGTGGATGCCCTGAGCGGCTCCTGTATGCTCGTCCGGCGGGCGGCGGTATATTCGTCGTTCGACGAATACACGAAGGGGGAGAGGGGAAGGGAGAGAGGGGATCTTCTCCCTTCTCAAACGGGCGCGGGGTTGTTCGACGAGGACTTCTTCATGTACGGGGAAGACCTGGACTGGTGTTTTCGGATTCAGCAGGCGGGATGGAAGATCTATTACACGCCCGAGACACAGATCATCCACTACAAGGGCGAGAGCACCAAGAGGGGAGAGCTTCGCTACGTGCGTCACTTCTACGGCGCGATGCTGCTCTTCACGCAGAAGCATTTCCAGGATCGCTACTCGCGTGTGCTGGCCGGCCTGCTTCGCCTCGCCATCCTGACCCGCGCCGTCCTGACCGTGCTGAGCGGTGCGCTGCGTCGCCTGAAGGCCCCGCTGCTGGATTTCCTGACCGTCTATGCCGTCGTCACGGTCATCGGCTTTGCCCGGTCGGCACTGGCGGGTGCCGACCTTAATCCGCTGTTCTTCGCGACGGTAGCCCCCGGCTTTGCCCTCGGCACCATCGCCGGCCTGCTGCTGGCCGGCGGCTACCGGGCACCGGCCCGGCGGCGGCTACGCCCCGTGTGGATCGGCGCCGGCGTCGGCTTGCTGTTCACGGCAGCCGCCTCGTTCTTCGTCAAGGAAATCGCTTTCTCGCGGGTCGCCGTCCTGCTCAGCTTCCCGGTGACGGGTGTGTTGCTCTCGGCCGTGCGGTTGCTGCGTCCTGCGGGGCAGGCGGGCGTACGCCGCGCCTTGCTGGTCGGGTACGGCGCCGAAGCGCAACGCCTGCAGCGCATGCTGGCCGGCCACCCACGCCCCCCTTTCGACCTCATCGGCTACGTCGAGCCCACGCCCCCTCGCCCCTCCTC
>Ga0214472_10008761_pt1 | contig 10560 bp, 8 predicted proteins | sample RVTome_6_FD_207662 | JGI IMG/M metagenome (GOLD analysis project Ga0214472, IMG submission 207662) | Soil microbial communities from uranium-contaminated site in the Upper Colorado River Basin, Wyoming, United States - RVT140D175 | ecosystem: Environmental > Terrestrial > Soil > Contaminated >...
GCGCCCGGCGAGCGTGCAGGCGACGGCGAGGTTCTCCGCCGCGCTGAGATCGTCCTTCACCGCCGGCGCATGGCCGAGGTAGACGAGGTGGCGCGAGTAGTCTTCGCGCAGCTGCCGGATGGGCGTGCCCTGCCAGCGCACCTCGCCCGCGTCGGGGATAAGAAGGCCGCACAGGATCTTCAGGAGGCTCGTCTTGCCGCTGCCGTTCTCTCCCGCCACGCGCAGCAGCTCGCCGCCGCGCAGCGAAAAGCTCAGCCCGGCGAACAGCGTGCGCCGCTGGCGCGCGCACTCCAGTCCCGCCACTTCGAGCATCGCGCTCCACAGGGATTTGATCGCGCGCTATTTTTGCAGAATTCCGGGGCGCGCCGACCCCGGGAGCAACAAAAAAAACCCCGCGGGTGCGACCTCGCGGGGTTCGGCGGGAAGCGAGAAAGCCTAGAACTTGTACTTGGCCAGCGCGTACAGGATGTTGGCCTTGTAGGGCTGGAAGGAGAACTGGCCGGTCACCAGTCCCGCGGTGGCGGTCGCGCTCGTGACGTACAGCGTGTCGTCGTAGCCGATGTCGCTGTACTCGTACTTCTCGTACGCGTAGCCGCCGGTGAACTCCCAGTTCTTGTCGTAGGCGTAGACCGCCCTCAGGTTGAGCGAGGTGCGCTTCGTATTGTCGGCGGCCGTGATCGAGGGGCGCGGCGTCGCCGGTCCGCCCGGCTCTACGAAGAAGTCCGTGCCGCCCTCGGTCTTGGCGTAGATGTACGAGCCCTTCAGCGTGAGACGCGCCATCGGCACCCAGTCGATTCCCACGCCGATCTGCCAGGCCTCGTCCTCGTTCTCCGCCTGCCAGTTGTAGGTGGTGGCGGTCGGCGGCGTCGACGGGTCGGGGTTGCCGGTGCCCACGCGATGGAAGGAATCGAACCTCGTGAGCTCTACGTCGCCGAAGAGCAGGAAGCGCAGCTTGCTCGGATCGCCGTACGCGAGGCTCGCGTAGTACTGCCGGCGTTTGTCCTCGGTGCGGCCGAGGATCGTGTCCTTGAAATCGTTGTGCTTGAAGATCGCCTCGAGGCCGATGTCGAGGAACGGCGCCGGCGTCAGGTCGAAGGCGAACTTGATCAGGTTCTGGTTCACGTTGGCGACGTCGAAGCGCCGAACGTAGAAGTCCATCGGGTTGCCGGAGAAGAACGCGATGTCGGAGTTGAAGTCCGAGCGGCGCGTCAGGTACTGGTACCTGATGCGCCCGGTCAGCCAGTCGAGCGAGCTGTTCTTCCATTGCGCGAAGAACTTCTTGTCCTCGGTGTTCTGCGAGTCGATGCGCTCGCGCTCGATGTCGGCGTACTCCAGGCCGCCGGCGAGCCTGTTCTGGCGCGACAGGCGGTAGTTCCCCTCGAGGCCGAGCTTGGTCTTCTTGTAGTGGTAGCGTTCCGGCGAGCAGTTCGGATTGACGGCCGGATCGCCGCACGTCCCCCCCGTCAGGGCGGTGCCCGGGAACGACATCAGCGAGGAGTCGTTGTCCTCCTTGGCGTAATCGAAGTACGCGCGAGTGTCCAGCGCCCGCGTCGGGTGCGAGCTCAACGACAGCGACAGGTTGGTCCGCTTGACGTCGCCCGCGAAGGTCGAGGGGGTCGCGTTGGACGCCTCGAAGACGCCGCCGGTGTGCAGCATCGTCGGCTGCATGGCGACGTCGCTGCTCAGCTGGCTGTACACGAGCCGCCCGGCGAGCGTGGAGTTCCAGAACAGATTCCTCAGGTTGCCGTTGACGCCGAGGCGCGTGAGCTCGTTGTCCGCCGGCAGCACCGTCGTGTCCAGCCCGTTGGCGAAGAAGCCGTTGCTCCAGCGCAGGACCGCGTTTCCGTTCTCGAACTTGCTGTGCAGCAGGTTGACCGCGAAGTGGCTGCGGGTGGTCGAATGGCCGAACTCCCCGGAGAGGCTGCGCGCCGTGTAGTCGATCGGCGCCGGCAGGTCGGTGAAGCCGTTGCCGGGACTGGTGCCGTTCGCGCCCGCGAACACGTTGACGCCGTCGCGCCTGACCTCGTTCGCGTCGACGCGGAAATACCAGGGCGACGCCGCCTGCCATTCCACCATGGCGCCCGTGTCGCGGCGCTTGTAGGAATGGTCGAACGCGTTCCAGGTGGCGACGTTGGGGTTGGGCAGCGTCGCCGTGATCGTGCCGCTGCCGATGCCCGAGAACGGCGACAGCGCGCCGGGTCCGGAGCCGAAGTTGTGCCGCAGCTGGTCGCTGTAGAGCCGGTACTTCAAGGTGCCGTACAAGCCGCCCCTCAGATCCAGGTACTGGTCGTCGCGCCCGAGGTTTTCGCCGTAGGCGTTGAGGTAGGACCGGTCGCCGCGGCCGCGCAGCTCGAAGGCGGCGATGCCGGAGCCGCCGTCGCCGAGGTCGCGGTACTCGTTGAGCTTGGACGGATCGCGCGCGTCGTCGTCGTCGACGTAGCGCGCGCCCACGGTCACCGAGCCGGACCACTGCAGGTCGCCTTCCTCGGCGAAGGCGAGCGGCGCCGCCAGCGCAAGGTTGGCCGCCAGGAACATTGCCAGTTGGGATCTCATGCTCGCCCCTTATCTCAGGAAGAACTTGCCCTTCATGGCCGGCGCGTTGCTGCCGTGGATGTGGTAGTGGCAATTCACGCAGCCGCGGGCGATGAGACGCGTATTGGCCGACGTCGAGGGCGGGAAGAAATTCCAGCCGCCGCTCGCGTCGTAGATCGTCCCCGGGTGGCGCGAGGCATCGTGGCAGTCCTGGCAGACGTTGGGCGCTTTCTCGGCCAGCAGGCGCGTGTGGTTCGAGCCGTGCGAGTTGTGGCAGGTGAGGCAGTTCTCCTCCACCGGCGGGTGGCCCCAGACGAACGGGCCGCGCTTCTCCGTGTGGCAGGTGGTGCACAGCTGCGGGATCGACTCGGCGTTGACCATGCGCTCCGTGAGCGCCCCGTGCGGGTTGTGGCAGTCGGTGCAGGTCAGCTTGCCTTCGATGATCGGGTGATGCGAAGGCTTGAGCAGTTGCGAGCGGATCTGCTTGTGGCAGGTGACGCACGTCTCGTATTGCAGCCGGCGCTCGGTGGTCTGGTATGGGCTCACCGTAGGGTTGGGCTTGTTCAGCGCGATGGTCGAACCCGGCCCGGGCGTGCCGTGCAGGCTGTGGCAGTCGCTGCAGGCGACGTCGTTCTTGCTGTGCGCCCCGGAGTCCCAGAACGCCAGGTGGCGGTTGCTCGCGTGGCAGCTCAGGCACACCTCGGCCTTGCGCTCGGCGGGAATGTCCTTGTTGCTGAACCCGAGAACGCCGCCCACGCCGCGGCCGCCGCCCCCCTTGACGTGCTCGTCGGCATTGCCGTGGCAGGTCTGGCAGTCCGGCCCCGCCACGTTGCCTTTCTGGCCGTGCTTGGTGGCGAGGTAGCTCTCGACCCGCTCGGCGTGGCAGTTCTTGCACACTTCGGCCTCGGGGGCGACGCTCCTTTGTGCGCTCGCCTGCGGCGCGGCGCCGAGCAGTCCCAGGCCAAGAATGGCGGCGGGCAGCAACGATGACAGCCGGCCGCGCGTGAATCTTCCGGAGTTGGTCACGCCGTGCTCCCTCTGGTGATTGAATGCGTACAGCATGGCCCTCCCCGGGCTCTGCTTTCGCCCGGAAGCCCGCCCTGCGCTGCCCGGCCGCGAAAGTTCAAAAGCTACCCTCAACGGCCGAAAAAAAATTTGACCTAAGTCAGACCTGACACAGAAAACCCACAAGCGCGCCGGCAGCAGAAACGACCTGTTTGCCGTTCGAGCTTCACGGTGAGCGGGCGCAGCGGCAAAAAAAAGCGCCGCCGCGAGATTGCGGCGGCGCAGCGGAGCGGAAATAGCAGCGAAGCGCTTCTTACTTGAGCTTCACCGCCTGGATATCGGCCTTGGCGCCAAAGCCCAGCGTCTTCACGAAGGAGACGTGGTGGCCGCGCGTGGTGATCATGTCGTCGTGCACGGCGAAGCCGACGCTGTAGACGCCGCCGTCCTTGAGCGCCTTGTCGTCAGGGTTGGCGAGGCCGAGCGGGCGGGTGAACACCACCGTCCACGTGCCGTTCTTCCACGTGCCCTTGCCTTTGTTGTCGGCGGCCGAGTCCTCGGCGGGCTGCAGGTAGTAGCGCGGCAGCATGTCGCCTTCCTTCCAGCCGGCGTTGGCATCGAACGGCACGGCGTTCACATCCTTGATCAGGAACGGAGGCCGCTTGCCGACGTCCTTGGCGGTGGTCGCCTTGGCCTTGAACTTCTTCGCGTCGTACATGAATTTCGGCTGCTTCGTCTCGCTGTCCAGGTTGGAGGCGAAGTTGTTCTTGCCCTTGTCGAAGCTGCGGTACTCGAGCACGTAGCCGTCGTCGGCGCCGCCGACCGGATTGCTGCGATGTGCGCGCCACTGCATCAGGTCGACGAAGCCGCCTTCGGCCTTGATTTTCGCAAGCTCGTCGGGCGACTTGGCCGTCGCCCAGTCGGACGGATTGCTGCGGCTCGCCGGCAGGTATTTGCGGATGTCGTTCTTCTTGAGCGCCTTCTGCGAGTCTTCCTTGGAAGCCTGGCCCGGCATGTCGCGCTCGCCGGCGTGGCAGGTGAGCCAGCAGCCTTGGGACGCGAATCCCGACACCTTGCCGTCATCGAGCATGAGCGTCAGGCGGTCCTCGTAGATCGGCGGCTGCTTGCCCTCCTGCACCACCTTGTCAAGCCTGGGAAAACCGTAGACCTTCCATTCCTTGCCGTCGAAGCGGTAGTAGGGATACTCGATGCCGGGCTTCTTGGCCTGGGTCTTCCACTGGAAGCGCAGGTAGGCGTTCTGCTCGTCGTAGGCGGCCTGGACCTTCAGCTCCTTGTAGCCTTCTTTGCCCTTGACGGGAACGGGCTCGAGCTTGTTCGCCTTGACCAGTTTCGCGCCGAGCTTTTTCTCGCTGCCCTTGTGGCAGGTCAGGCAGGCGCCATCGCTCGCGACCATTTGCGACCCCGGGTGCTCCGCGCTGCGCAGCCACTCGTATGAAGACTGGCCGGGGTAGAACAGCGGCACGGTCGTCGCGGGAATCTTCGTCCAATTGATCTTCGCCGGATCGGCGGCCATGGCGGGCGCCATGGCGAGGGCCATCAGGCTCGCGAGCCAGACTTTCTTCATTGCGGATCTCCTAAGGGGAATGACGCTTATTATGCGAATGCTAGGTCCTTGCATCCCGGGGAGTTTGACCTAGATCAAACCGGTCTCCGGTTGCCCGATCGGCGAAGCGGTCCACGGCCTCCCAGTCGGTGTATTCGTAGTCCCGCGAAGTGTCGGTGTCGCCCCCGGCAAGACCTACGAACGCGAGCACCAGCAGGCGCTTGAAGGCGCCGTACCTGCTGTACTGCAGTGCGCCGCCGAAAGCCTCGGTCAGCCGCGGCTGCCAGCCGACCTGGCGCAGAAAGGTCTCGACATAGCGCCGCGCCGCCCGCGGCTTCGCGCCCGGCCCGCCGGCGCTCAAGCTCACCGAGAAGAAGGCGCCGGGGCGCGCGGCGAGCGCGGCGCAGTGCTTGCGAAGCAGCGAACGCAGGTGGCCGGGATGGCGGCCATAGTGCACCGGGGCGCCGACGATCACTGTTTCATATCTCTCGAGATCCAGGCTCGTTGCGGACGCGTCGGCGCGCTGCGATTCCACGCGATGCCCCTTGTCCCGCAGGCGCTTCGCGATGCGTTCGGCCACGCGCGCGGTGTGGCCCTCGGTGGTGGCGTAGAGAATCAGGACTCGAGCCATGGGCACAGAGAACACCAATCGCTTGACCGGCCGATTGATATCGATCAATCATCCGGCTCGGCCAATTGCAGGAGTTCGGCGCGCCATGAGACGGATTGCGTTCCTGCTGACCATGTTGCTTGCGGGCGGCGCGGCGCAGGCCCAGTCGGGAGAGGCGCTCCTCGGCGCCAAGGGCTGCCTCGGCTGCCACGACATGAACGCCGCAAAAGCCGGGCCGGCTTTCAAGGACATCGCCGCCAAGTACAAGGGCGACCCGGCGGCGGCAAGCAAGCTGAGCGTCGCGCTGAAAGAAGGCAAGGGCCATCCGGTCAAGGCGGAGGCGAGCGCCGCCGAGCTGAAGGCCATGGTGCAGCACATCCTGAGCGCGAAGGCGCCGGCCGCCGCCAAGGCTCCGGAACCCGCCGCGGCTGCGCTCGACAACGCCGCTTGCCTCGGCTGCCACGGCATGGAAGGCTTTTCCATGCCGGGTGCGGACGGCAAGCCGCGCCCGCTGCACGTGGTGAAGGAGAAGTTCGAGCTGAGCGTGCACGCCAAGCGCCAGTGCGTAGAGTGCCATCAGGACATCACGGAGATTCCGCACCAGAAAACCGGGCCGCTCAAGGTGAGCTGCGTGCAGTGCCACCAGAAGCTGTGGCAGGCGATGGAAGACGACAAGTCCGTCGAGCCCAAGTACCAGCGGCTCGGCGTGGTGGTGGACCAGATCGAGCGCTACATGAAATCGGTGCATGCGCGGCCGAACAACGACGATCAGACACGCACCAACGCCAGCTGCATCAACTGCCACGACGCCCACTATGTCTTTCCGCTAGGGAGCACCGGCCGCGCCGACTGGCGCATCAACATCCCGCTGGTGTGCGGGAAGTGCCACGACAAGCAGCGCGGGGAGTATGCGACGTCGGTGCACGGCAAGGAGGTGCTGCAGAAGGGCAACCCGGCGGCAGCCATCTGCTCCGACTGCCACACCACGCACGACATCGAATCGCCCGCCATGGTGTCGGCCAAGCTCGCGATCGTCACGAATTGCGGCGGCTGCCACACGGAGAGCTTCAGGACGTACACCGAGACCTATCACGGCCAGGTCCACAAGCTCGGATACGCCTACACCGCCAAGTGCTACGACTGCCACGGCGGCCACAGCGTCCAGCGCGTGAGCGATCCCGCCTCCAGGGTGCACCCGGACAACCGCCTGGGGACATGCCGGCAATGCCACACGAACGCGACCAGGGGTTTCCTGACGTTCGCGCCGCACGCCACGACGCACGACTTCGACCGCTACCCCCATGTGTGGATCGCGGCGAAATTCATGATCGCACTGCTGGTCGGGGTGTTCCTGTTCTTCTGGACCCATACCGCGCTGTGGTTCTACCGCGAGTACCAGGACCGCAAGCAGGGCAAGACCCGGCCGCACGTCACCGGCGTCGACCTGCACCCGCAGGGCAAGCAGTTCCAGCGCTTCGGTCCGGTCTGGCGCCTCGCGCACCTCGTCTTCGCGGTGAGCGTGATGACCCTGGTGCTCACCGGAATGGCGGTGTTCTTCGCCGAGACCGCCTGGGCGAAGGTCGTGGTGAGCGTGTTCGGCAGCCCGAAAGTAGCCGCCCTCGTGCACCGCAGCGCCGCGGCGATCATGCTGGGGATATTCTTCGTGCACCTCGTCTATTTCCTCGTGCGCATCGGCCGCAACTGGAGCGCCTTCAACTGGTTCGGGCCGCTCTCGCTGGTGCCGAACTGGCAGGACCTGAAGGACATCATCGCCATGTTCCAGTGGTTTCTCGGTCGCAGACCGCGGCCGCAGTTCGACCGCTGGACCTACTGGGAGAAGTTCGACTACTGGGCGGTGTTCTGGGGCATGGCGATCATCGGCGGCAGCGGCTTCATGCTGGCGTTCCCGAGCGCCACGGCCTCGGTCCTGCCCGGGTGGGTGTTCAACGTGGCGACCATCGTCCACGGCGAGGAAGCCGTCCTCGCGGCCGTCTTCCTGTTCACGGTGCATTTCTTCAACAACCACTTCAGGCCGGACAAGTTTCCGCTCGATATCGTGATGTTCACCGGTGCCGTGCCGCTGGAGGAGTTCAAGCGCGAGCACGCCCTGGAATACCAGCGCCTGGTCGAAACGGGACAGCTCGCGAAGCATCTGGTCGACACTCCGTCGCGGCCGATGACCCTGGGCTCCAGGATCCTGGGCTTCACGCTGATCGCGATCGGCCTGACGCTGCTCGTCCTGGTGCTGGCCGGGTTCGTCGGTCGCGGGGGCTAGGCCTTTCATTCATCAACAAGGAGGCGTCATGAAAGCAGCACTGTTGGTTCTGGTCGCGACGGGCGCGCTGGCGGCGGGTTCGGCCTACGCCCAGTCCGGGGCGGATGTGTTGAAGGCGAAGGGATGCCTGAACTGTCACGACATGGACAAGAAGAAGGTGGGGCCGGCGTACAAGGAGGTGGCCGCGAAGTACAAGGGCAACAAGGGCGCCGAAAGCGAGCTGGTCGCCAAGATCAAGGAGGGCAAGGGTCATCCGAAGATCGCCGCGTCCGACGCCGAGCTCAAGGCGGCCGTGCGGCAGGTGCTGGCGACGAAGTAGCCTTCCTGCGTTTCCTTCCCGGGAGGGATTGACATAGGTCAATCCTTCCGGGGAAGTGGGTTGTACCGTGCAGGCGTGCCCAAGCATATCGTTCGCCTGATCGTGCTGCTCGCAGTAGGGCTTGCGCTCGGGCTGACCGCGAAGTGGTATTTCACCGCGGGCTCGTTCTACGAATACGGTCACTATCGCGCCGACTCGGTCGCCGAAATCGCCGCCCAGGAGCCGGTATTCAAGACCGCCGGCTATTGCCAGGGCTGCCATAGCGAACGCCACGCGCAGTGGTCGGCGAGCAACCACAAGACGGTCGCTTGCGAAACCTGTCATGGCGCGGCCCAGGGGCATCCGGAAAAGGGCAAGCTGCCGATCCCCGCCGACGCGAGAAAGCTGTGCACGCTGTGCCATGAAGCGATGGCGGAAAGACCCCGCACGCAGCCCCAGATCGACGTGGCGCAACACGGCGCGGGCCAGCAGTGCATCGTTTGCCACAATCCCCATGCGCCCAAGCTCGCCGGTGTCGTAGCCGCGGTGAGCGGCGATGCCGCGGCGGGGAGCAGGAAGCACGCGGCGAGTTGCGCCGCCTGCCACGGCGCGAACGGCATCAGCCCGAACGACACCTGGCCGAATCTCGCCGGCCAGAATGCCGCGTATCTCGTCAGAATCCTCGCGGCGTACAAGTCCGGCGCTCAGGCCGACGTGATGATGTCGCCCGTGGCGCAAACGCTCGGCGATGCGGAAATTCAGGATCTCGCTGCCTACTACACCGGCTTGAGCTGCAAAGCGCCGCCAAGCGCGGCGGCTGCGGGCGATGCTGCCGCCGGCAAGCTTCTGGCGAAGAATTGCGCGGGCTGCCATGGCGAAACCGGCGTGGGCGCGAATCCCGCCTGGCCGAATGTCGCCGGTCAAAAGCCGACTTACCTCGCGAACACGCTCAAGGCTTTCAGGGCGGGGCTACGCAAGGACCCGATGATGGCGGGCGTCGTCAGGGGCTTGAGCGATGCAAACATCGCCGACCTGGCCGCCTACTACGCTGCGCAGAGCTGCGGGCCTGCGACCAAGGACGGGAGGACGTCATGAAAAAACGGGAAGCCATTGGGGCATTGCGCGCAAGGCGCTTGTTTCTGCGCAGGATCGGCGGCGCCGCGCTGGCCGCCGGGACCGCGGGTGTCGTCAGCAAGGTGGTCGCAAAGAGCGAATCCGCGGCTGCTGAAAAGCCGTTTCCCACGCCGGACTACGACTGGACGAAACACCGCTGGGCGTTCGGCGTCGATGCCACGAAATGCATCGGCTGCCTGCGCTGCGTGGAGGCGTGCAAGCGCGAAAACGGTGTCCCGCTGACCGCGCATCACTTCAACACCTGGGTGGAGCGCTACGTCTACCTGGAGGGAGAGGACAGACCGCGCATCGACAGCCAGCAGGACCCGGTGAACATCGCGGCTTCCGGTTCGGAAGGCGAATACCGCTTCGCCAACCGCTACGAGGGTGCGAAGGTGGAGAAGGCTTTTTTCGTGCCGAAGCTGTGCAACCAGTGCACGCATCCCGTCTGCGTGCAGGTGTGCCCCGTTGGCGCCACGTACAAGGGCGCGGACGGCGTGGTGCTGATCGACCCCAAGTACTGCATCGGCTGCCGCTACTGCGTGCAGGCCTGTCCCTACGGCGCGCGCTGGTTCAACGAAGAAAAGGGCGTCTCGCAGAAGTGCTACTGGTGCTATCACCGCATCACCAAGGGCCTGCAGCCCGCCTGCGTGGAGGCATGCCCGGTCGGCGCGCGCATCTTCGGTGATCGCAACGACCCGCAAAGCCCGATCAGCCTGTTCATGCGCAACAACCGCGTGCAGGTGCTCAAGCCCGAAACCGGCAACGAGCCGAACGTCTATTACGTCGGCATCGACAAGGCCGTGCTCTGATGGAACCCCTCATCCACTACGCCCCGTACACCGGCTGGGTGTACCCGAACGAGACGGTCATCGAGTGGTCGATCGCCATCGTCGTCTATCCCTACATCACCGGCCTGGTGGCGGGCGCGTTCACGGTGTCGAGCCTGTACCAGGTGTTCGGCTTCCAGCGCCTGAAGCCCGTGGCGCATCTGGCCCTGCTCACCTCGCTGTGCTTCATGATCTTCGTGCCCCTGCCCCTGCTGCTGCACCTGGGCCATCCGGAACGCGCGCTCAACAACCTGCTCACGCCGCACTGGACCTCGGCGATGGCCATGTTCGGCTACTTCGCGACCTTTTACATCGTGCTGCTGATGGTCGAGACCT
>Ga0214472_10008762_pt1 | contig 10560 bp, 9 predicted proteins | sample RVTome_6_FD_207662 | JGI IMG/M metagenome (GOLD analysis project Ga0214472, IMG submission 207662) | Soil microbial communities from uranium-contaminated site in the Upper Colorado River Basin, Wyoming, United States - RVT140D175 | ecosystem: Environmental > Terrestrial > Soil > Contaminated >...
GTCTTTTCCGGTTTTTCTGCAGGTCTTCAAAGCGACCCTGGAAAATGTCTTCCGCGTTCGGGAAGACCTCGACCAGCTCAGTGTCAACCGTGGCCTGCCGCCGTATGTGCTGCGGGATATCATGGCCAGTCGTCCGTTCTCGACGTTTATCCCGGTTGCATATGGCGGTCGGGGAGGGCATCTGGATGAAGGCGTTGCCCTGGTTGAAGCCGCCTCTTACGAATCATTGGCCCTGGCTCTGGTCTTCGGCATCAATTGGGCGCTCTTTATCCAGCCGGTCACTAAATATGGCAAGGAGCCTGCCCGGCAGGCGGTGTTAAAAGATTTCGTGCAAAATCGCAAGATGGGCGGCCTGATGATCACCGAGCCGGATTACGGCAGTGATGCGCTGCATATGCAGAGCTTTTGGGTTGAGCAGAACGGGCTCTGCCATCTGCGCGGCACCAAACACTGGGCCGGTTTGACCGGCTGGGCCGATTACTGGCTGCTCACCGCTCGCCACTTGATCCCCGGCAAAGGGCTCGGCCGCGACATTGATTTCTTTATCTGCGACGCCAACGCTCCAGGACAGCAGGTTGTCGTCGAGGAGACGTTTCCTAACCTCGGCCTCTACATGATCCCCTACGGCCGCAACCGCATCGATGTCGCGGTGCCGACGTCGCATCGTCTGCTGCCGCACACCACAGGGATCAAGATGATGCTCGATATCCTGCATCGCAGCCGCATGCAGTTCCCGGCAATGGCGATGGGTTTTTTGACCCGCATCCTCGATGAAGCGACCAGTCATTGCAGCGAACGTCTGGTGGGTGGCAAAAACCTGCTCAGCTACGATCAGGTACAGGCGCGCCTGGCTGCGATCCAGTCGGCGTTCACCATCTGCTCGGCAATGTGTGTCAACACCTGTGAGCGAGCCGGCCTCGACAATAACCTGGCCATGCACGGTCTTGAGGCCAACGCCATCAAAACCTGCATCACCGATCTTATGCAGGAGGCCTCCCAGTCACTGCTGCAGCTGGTCGGCGCCAAAGGCTACCGGCTCGATCATTTCGCCGGTCGTGCCATCGTCGACAGCCGCCCGTTTCAGATCTTCGAGGGCTCGAACGACATCCTCTATGCACAGATCGCCGAAACGCTGCTTAAACAGATGAAAGTGGCTCGTGAGAAGAACCTGTTCCAGTATCTACACAGCTTCGATCTGACGCACCGCGCCAGCGGCTTGCTCAAGCATCAGCTGGATTTCCAGCTGGATCCGGCGCTCTCGCAGCGCAAACTGGTGGAATTGGGTCAGGTGGTCAGCCGCATCGTGGCCATGGACCTGGTTCTGAAGCTCGGCGAGAGGGGGTTCAGCAGGGAATTGATCGATAGCAGTCTGACAAACTTGCAGCAGGAGATCGCAAAGTTTTTATCGACCTGTACCTTCGACAATCCTAGCGAATTGATTGAAGCAGATCGGGGACACCCTTCGTGGCGAGATTATTGTGGATGACTCCGAGTTACACCTTCAAGTTTTACGACGTCTGAAAAGTTAGTGTCTGGCTAGAAACCGATCCAGCTGATTGGCAAAAGCCTGCTTGTCGCAGGAGCTGAAAGCTGATGGTCCGCCGGTGTCAATTCCGCAACCGCGCAGCTCATCGAGCATGTTGCGCACGGCCAGACGTTCCTGGATGTTGTCTTCTGTGTAGAACTCACCACGCGGGTTGAGCGCATGTCCAGCCTTTTTGATCGCTGCCGCGGCCAGTGGAATATCGGCAGTGACAACAAGGTCTCCGGGCTGCAGCAGTTCCACAATCCTGTCATCTGCAACGTCAAATCCGGCCCCCACAACCAACGAGCTGATGTAAGGTGAAACCGGCGAGGGCATCGGTTTGTTGGCGACCAGGGTGAGTTGTACTTTTTTTCTATCGGCGGCTCTGAACAGGATATCTTTGATCACCCTGGGACAGGCGTCGGCATCGACCCAGATCTGCATTGTGTGACTCCTCTGTTGTATTCTGAACGAACATCTTTGATGCACTTGCAAAAATTCATGGGATGGCTAAGCAAAAATTTCTTCCTACAAGGCTTGGTGTCTTTTGTAGGGGTGAAGTCATACATGTTGTATGTCGAGGTCCTGAAAAAACGCCATAACGCCGTAGGGTGGACTTTTTGCGACGCCATCATCATTAGACCAGATAAGCGCGTTCATAACAACAGGGCAAGCCTTAATCCCATTTAACGGTGCGTCACCAAAAAGAGCGTCATGCCAAATAAGGTAATTAGTTCCTCGCATAGATTGACGGAGTGCCATTTAGACGGTAGATTATTAACGGAGCTTAAGGTTCGAAGAAAATCCGGACTGTTTTTTGTTAAAGGGCTACAGGTACAGGCTGACCATGCCATCACGACCTGCATGACTTTAGCGAGTGCATCAATGAAAGAACTGCCATTTTCACATAAAATACTGAAACCCTGGTTCACTGCCTTCCTCATCAGCACCATATATGCCATTGTCGGCGGACTGTGGATCTTTTTCTCCGAACCGGTTCTGTCTAAATGGGTTGCTGATCCTGAAGCCTTGCAAACCTCGAAAATTATCAGTCAGTGGTTGTTTATCGTCATCTCGGCACAGCTTCTGTTTCTGCTGATCCGCCGTCGCGAAATGGCATTTATCAACGCAGAAGAATCGCTGTTTCGCGTTAACCGCGCCTTGAGAGTTTTCAGTGAATGCAAGAAGGCTACCACCAGAGACAGTGACGAAAATGAGCTGATGCGGAAAATCTGTCGGATTCTGGTCGCTCTGGGTGGTTATCGCCTGGCCTGGGTCGGTTTTGCTTTTGATGATGAAGAGAAGAGCGTCAAGCCAGTCGTCCACTGGGGGTACGAGGAAGGTTACCTGAATGCATTGAAAGTGCGCTGGGATGAGTCTGACAACGGCCAGGGTCCGGCGGGTACGACAATTCGAACCGGCCAGACTGTGATCGTGCGGAACATCATGACAAACCCAAAATTCAAGCCATGGCGTGAGATGGCCATGGCTCATGGGTTCTCCTCGGCAATCTCCCTGCCGTTGCATAATGGTCGCAATGTTTACGGCGCTCTGGTGATTCTTGCCGCCGAAGCCAATTCTTTCAATCCGGAAGAGGCCAGTCAACTGGAAGAACTCACGGAAGACCTGTCTAATCGAATCCGCGTTATCCATAGTGAAGCGGCACAAAAGAAGGAAAAGGAAGAACAGTTGTTCGTTGCCAAGGTGATTCATCAGGCCTCGGAAGGGGTTTTGACTTTTGATCAGGACGCCCGTATCCAATACCTCAACCCGGCCTGGGAACATATCTGTGGGGTTCACGCGAAAGAGGTTATCGGCAACACTCTGCATGAGCTGTCTTGTGCCCAACGCAACGAGGCTTTTTACCTGGCTATCAAACGCGTCATAGAAACCGGTGAAGCCATTACAGGCCAGTATCAGAACGTGCGCATGGACGACTCCCGGTACAAGATCGAAGCCAATATTTCACCGGTCATGACCGAGTATTCAGAGGTTGTTCGCTATGTTGCCGTTGTCCGGGATGTGACTTATGAAGCAGAGCTGGAAGATCAGCTGCGAACCGCACAAAAAATGGAGGCCATTGCCACCCTTGCTGGCGGCATTGCCCATGATTTCAATAACATCCTGGCGGCGATTCTTACCAATACAGAGCTGGCTCTTGACGATCTGCCAATGGATGACACGCTGCGCGATCATCTTGAAATTGTTTACAAGGCAGGCTGTCGCGGCAAAAGTCTGGTGAAACAGATTTTGACCATCAGCCGTCAGAACAGCCAGGAGCGCATGCCGGTTCTCATTGAAGTTGTTGTTATGGAATGCCTCAATCTGCTGCGTGCATCACTGCCTTCAACCATTGAGATCCGCAAAAACATCAAACCGAACCTGGGATTGGTGGCTGCAGACCCGACCCAGCTTCATCAGGTCATCCTCAATATCTGCACCAATGCGGCTGATGCCATGGAAGAGCAGGGGGGTGGTGTCCTCGAGATACGACTGGATGAGACGACGACCGCTTCTCATCGCGATGATATCCATGCCGGTTTGCACCCGGGAAGTTATCTGAAACTCTCGATCAGGGATACCGGCCATGGCATGGAACGTAAAATCCTTGATCGCATATTTGATCCATTCTTTACCACAAAAGGGCCAGGCAAAGGGACCGGCCTGGGGCTTTCGGTTGCGCACAGTATCATCGAGAACCACGGCGGACTCCTCAATGTTGAGAGTACCCCTGGTCAGGGAACCGAGTTCCATCTCTACTTGCCAAAAATTTACTGTGTCGAAGAACAGCCCGTAGTGAACGACAGCCTGATGGCTGCAACCGGCCACGAGAAAATTCTCTTTGTCGATGATGAACCGGCGCTGGTTTTTGCCGGCAAAAAGATGCTGGAAAAACTCGGATATGAGGTTGTTGCCAGCACCGACAGCCGCACGGCACTGCAGCTGTTTATGGCACAGCCAGCCAGCTTTGACCTGGTGATCACCGATCAGACCATGCCGCATATGACCGGCGAGATGCTCGCCAGGGAAGTCCTTAAAGTGCGTGCCGAGATGCCGATCATTCTCTGCTCCGGCAATGCTCTAAGCGATAGTTCTGCGGACTCAATAGCGAAGTCGCGGGCGATCGGCATCAAAGAGTTCTTGACCAAACCTTATGAGCGCAGTGAGATGAGCCAGGTTATCCGTCGGATACTCGATTAACCGGACCCGGAAAGATTCGCAATCAATGGCAACTGTTCTGATTATTGATGATGACGACCTGATGTGTGCCACTCTGTCGCACCTGGTGCAACGCTACGGCCACGAGGCGGTTTGCGCCTATACCTTGCACGACGGGCAGAAACAGGCGGCAACCCGCCTCTTTGATGTGGTCTTTCTCGACGTCCACCTCCCCGATGGCAATGGTCTCGACCTGCTGCCCAGGCTCGAAGCCCTCTCCTCGGCTCCGGAAGTCATCATCATTACCGGTTTCGGCGAACCGAACGGCGCCGAACTGGCCATCAAGAGCGGTGCCTGGGACTATATCGAAAAGAGCTCCTCGGCCAAGCAGATCAGCCTCGCCCTGGAGCGTGCCCTGCAGTACCGGCATGAAAAGCAGGCGGCCCGGCACAAAGGGTGCGTCGCTGCGCTCAAGCGCCACGACATCATCGGCTCCAGCCCGAAGCTGCAGGTCTGCCTCGATATGATCGCCCAGGCTGCCGGCAGCGACGTCAACGTCTTCATCAACGGCGAGACCGGCACCGGCAAAGAGCTGTTTGCCAGGGCCGTGCACGAGAACAGCCAGCGTACGCGCGGCAATTTCGTCGTGGTCGACTGCACCGCCCTGCCGGAAACCCTGGTCGAGAGCCTGCTCTTTGGCCACGAGAAGGGCAGCTTCACCGGTGCCGAGAAAGCCCGCGATGGCCTGGTGCGCCAGGCGCACTGCGGCACCCTGTTCCTCGATGAGGTCGGCGAACTGCCGCTCAACATGCAGAAAGCCTTCCTGCGCGTCCTCCAGGAGCGCCGCTTCCGGCCCATCGGCGGCAGCCGAGAAATAGACAGCGATTTCCGCCTGGTCGCGGCGACCAACCGCAACCTTGATGAGATGGTCCAGGCCGGCCAGTTTCGCGAAGACCTTCTCTTCCGTCTGCGCTCTTACGTGATCGAACTGCCGCCGCTACGCGAGCGACCCGAGGATTTCCAGGAGTTGGCGCGCTTCTACGCCGACAGCTTCTGCGAGCTTTACGCGCTCCCATCGAAAGGTTTCTCGCCGGACTTCATCAATACCCTGAGCGCCTATGCGTGGCCGGGAAACGTGCGCGAATTCGTGCATACCATGGAGCGGACTCTGGCCTCGGCCCGCTACGAACCGACCCTCTTTCCCAAGCACCTGCCCACCAACATCCGCGTCGAAGTGACCCGCGCCGGCGTGGGGCAGGAACAGGCGCTTGCCGTTCCCCCCGGCATCGCTCCATTGCACACGCTGCCGAAGCTGCACGACTATCGCGACGCGGTCTACCATGAAGCGGAGAAGCATTATCTGCACGACCTGCTGAGCCTGGCCGAGCAAAATATCGCCGCGGCCTGCCAGCTTTCCGGCTTGTCCCAGTCCCGCCTCTACGCGTTGATGAAAAAGCACGAAGTCAGCCGCGGCCACTAAGCTCGCCGTAGACTGCAGCGGCTTTTTCCTCCGCTGTGGCAGGAAAATTCCTGCGCCACAGGACTAAACCGTGTTCACCGGCACGTCCTGCCTCCCGTTCCGCCAGCCAAGCCCCTGATAAGACTCTGTTTATGGCCATCCACCTGTCTTGGCACGCCTCATGCTCTTTGAAAGGTCATGAGCTGAACCTGAGCAAGCAACGAGGTGGTAGAGCCATGCAACCAAAGCATTCAGAGCAGAATCCGGTTTCACAGACCTCACAGCTGCAGTCTGCCTCGCTGATCGACGTCATGGAAAAGCAGGGGAGTCTCTATGTCCAGGTCGAACTTCCCGGTGTCAGCGCCGGCGAGATCGATGTCAGGATCTCCGGAGGTCTGCTCGAGCTCTGTACCGAGCGCGAGGCACTCGATGCCTTGGTCTGCCATGACAGCGATCAGCAGTTCGGCCAGATCATCGGCACCAGCAAGCAGCTCTCAAACTGCCTGCAAGCGCTATTCGAGGTGGCAGCCACCGATACCAGCGTCCTGCTCTGTGGTGAAACCGGCACGGGCAAGGAGCTGTTCGCCCGTGCCGTACACAGCAACAGTGCGCGGGCTCAGGGTAATTTCGTCGCCGTCGACTGCACGGTTCTTCCCGAAGCGATTGTCGGCAGCCTGCTGTTCGGCCACGAAAAGGGCTCATTTACCGGCGCCGACCGAACCTGCGAGGGGCTGATCCGCCAGGCCCACCACGGGACGCTCTTCCTTGACGAAGTCGGCGAACTGTCGCCGACTCTGCAGAAGGCTTTCCTGCGCGTGCTGCAGGAGCACCGTTTCCGGCCGCTCGGCAACCACGCCGAGGTCGACAGCGATTTCCGCCTGGTCGCCGCCACCAACCGCGACCTGCAGCAGAACGTGGCAAGCGGCCGGTTCCGTGCCGACTTGCTCTACCGTCTGCACTCCTGTCTTATCGAACTGCCGCCTCTGCGCAGTCGCAACGATGACATCCAGCCCCTGGCCGCATACCACCTGGAGCGCCTGTGCCGCAGGCACGGCTTTGCCGCCAAGCAGCTCACCCCTGAATTCGTTCAGACCCTGGTACTCTACCCCTGGCCGGGCAACGTCCGCGAATTGATCAACACTCTGGAGCAGTCGCTCTTCGCGGCTCAGCAGGAAACGAGCTTATTTGCCAAGCATCTGCCCCAGCATGTCCGCATCCAGGTCGCCAGGGCCACCCTCGCAGAGCGCACCGGCAGCAGCTGCCGGCCAGCCGCCGCGGATGGCAAGCTGCCTTGCCTTCACGACTTCCGCAACGGCGTCTTCAACCTGGCGGAGAAGCAGTACCTGGCCAGTCTCGCGGCCCGTGCCGGGCAGGATATCGGCCAGGCCTGCCGACTCTCCGGGCTCTCCCGTTCACGTCTTTACTCTCTGTTGAAAAAACACCGCCTGACACTGCACTGATCACTCCTCTCCGGACAGCGCCATTCTCATCCTACGGTAATCTTCCTGTCCGGCAGGACTTTTTCCTGCTCGACAGGAATCCAGGGAGAATTACAGCTACGTGGTCACAATTCTAAATAGCTGATTAAATTGATAAAAGTACTATCTGTCCGACAGCACCAGCTTGGTATGGCGGTTGCTCTATCAGTAAGGCAACGCAAACAACCAATCGAAGGAGGCTGTCATGAAACCAAGATTACTCAATGCCTTGATCATCATCGTCGTTGCGACCGGAACGGCAATCATCCCCCTTGCCGGGGGCGCCTCGCTCGGCAGCGAACCGCTGCGCAGCGTTTTCTTCGCTTTTGTCTCCGCCATCATAGCCATACAGCTGGTCCCGGCCGTCATACTGCTCGGCTGCCTGCTCAAAAACGTCCTGTTCGGCGAGAAGAAACAGGAAAGCTGAGGTCGCGAAGAATAACAACAGGATTTGCACAACCTTGAAAAGGAGAACGAAGATGAAAAACACACTGACAATCCTGATGGTTCTGGCAGCCCAGCTCGGCCTGGCATCCAATCTCATGGCCGCAAGCGTTGTCAGAGAGGACAGCAGCATGCTGCTGGTCTGGATGTTCCTCGGCATGTGCGCCCTGATCGTGATCATCCAGCTCATGCCGGCCATGTTCCTCATGTTCGGCATGCTGAAATCGCTTTTTACCGGCAGCAAGAGCCCGGTCAAAGCAAACGTAAACGTCAAGGAGTAATCACCCTGCCCGCGCAGGGTAGAGCTGGAAAGGGAGGCCATCATGAAAATCGGACCGAAACTTCTACTCCTCTGGGCGGCTAGCCTGACCCTGTTCAGCGGCGCCGGCCTGGCCACCTGGCTGGGCTTGGCGGTAATGGACGGTGTCAGCGGCCTGATGATCCGCTTCTTCCTCGGCTACTGCGCAATCATCGTCGTGTGCCAGGTCTTTGCGGCGACGACAGAAGTCGGCCGGCTGTATCGCGACATCAGCAGCAAGCGGCCGCAATCGCTCAGGGCTCTGCTGCGTTGATAAGCAGCCAATACTCAACCAAGGGGATCACTATGTTCAAGCAAATACGGAATAAAACCATAGGCGTCGGATTACTCGCGGCACTCCTGGCGCTGGCGCCGGCCTTGCTGGTTGCCATGGAAAACAGTGCATGTACGGATTGCCACGACGATAAAGACGTGGTCGGCGTGGATTTCGTCATTGATCCGCTGACTTTTGACCATACGGCGCATGCTGAAGTCGGCTGCCATGCCTGTCACACCTCGATCACGGAAGGACATCCGGAGGACGGTTTGGCTCCATCCAAAGCCGGCTGCGGTGAATGTCATAACGATGTCTATGCAGAATACGGCAACAGCGTTCACGCAGACAATGCGACCTGCAATGATTGCCATAATCCTCACCAGGTTCGCGGCCCGACGGCGGTTTCCGGGCAGGACATGAACCGGCAATGCGCCTTATGTCATGAACCCGTCGAAATGCTGGATATCCATGGCGAGTGGCTGCCGCAAGCGGACCTGCACATCAACAATCTGCCCTGCGTGACCTGTCACTCCGCTGCGGATGAGTATGTCATCAGTCTGTACATCATCAAACGTCAGAGTGGCACCATGTTCGGTCAATTCGACCTTGCAACCTACGACGAGCTGCACAAGCTCTCCGCCGGCAAACCGATCGAGCAGCTGATCGATAGCAACGCTGACGGTTACATCTCCCTGGCCGAACTGCGTATGTTCAATCTCGACCCGGAGAAAAAGCAGCTGCGCCTGCAGGGCATGATGACTCCGGAGCGACTCAGTCATGACTTTTTGACCCAGGACAACCGCTGGGACTGCTCCTTCTGCCATGCCTCCGGTCCGGGAGCGATGCAGGTGAGCTACCTGTCTCTGGCAGAGAGTACTGGTGGTTTCAAGAGAATCGCAGTAGAGAAGGGCGCGGTTCTCGACGCTCTGTATGGAACGCCTGACTTTTATATGGTCGGAGCAACCCGCAGCAAGGCTCTCAATTACGTGGGACTGGTGATTCTGGCCGGTGGAATGGTCATGCCGATCGGCCACGGCACCTTGCGTTTTTTGACCCGCAAAAACCGTAAACACGAGGAGAAATAGCCATGTCGTCAAAAACCAGGATCTATCTGCAACCGACGCCTGTTCGGATCTGGCACTGGCTGAATGCCTTGGGGATCATCACCCTGTGTGTGACCGCGATCCAGATCCGCTTCCCTGAGCATGTGCACATGTTCGCCAATTACAAAACCGCCGTCCTGCTGCACAATACCGCCGGTCTGGTTGTCACCTTCTCGTTCACGCTCTGGTTCATTTACTACGGCCTGATCAGTCGAAACATGTTCAAGGTTTATGTGCCGAGCAAAGACGATTTGCAGAACGGCCTCTTGCGTCAGGCTAAATTCTATATGCTGACCTACTTTCTGGGTTGGGCAAATCCGCACCATCCGACTCCGCAAAACAAGTTCAACCCGATGCAGAAGTCGGCTTACCTCGCCATCATGTTCCTGCTCGTGCCGCTGGTCAGCCTGACCGGCCTGCTGCTGACCAACGTCAGCCCGATGCGCGACCTGGTGCTGCTGGTCGGCGGTCTGAAGATTTTGATCGCCATTCATTTCCTGCTGGCCTGCAGCCTCTGCGCATTCCTGTTTACGCATGTTTATCTGGCCACCCTCGGCAAGACACCCATGGCCTATATCAAGCCGATGTGGACCGGTTGGGAAGAAGAGGACGCCGAAGAGCACCCGCACCAGGCCTCTTGACGAGATTGTGCATGGCAGGATTGCACGCATTCATTAATTCATTTGCCGAGGGCGACAAGGAGGACAGCATGAAATACCACAACCCGATTAATCACAAGAGCCACGACAAACGGGTCGACAAGTCGCAGAAGGCACAAGCGCTTGCCGCGAATGAGCATTGGCTTGGTGGTGACAGC
>Ga0214472_10008764_pt1 | contig 10558 bp, 8 predicted proteins | sample RVTome_6_FD_207662 | JGI IMG/M metagenome (GOLD analysis project Ga0214472, IMG submission 207662) | Soil microbial communities from uranium-contaminated site in the Upper Colorado River Basin, Wyoming, United States - RVT140D175 | ecosystem: Environmental > Terrestrial > Soil > Contaminated >...
CCAGAGGATGTCCCGTCGATGAGTGTCGTCCTGGCCATGGAAGAGGTCGGCCCCTGCCGATTGCAGCTCGAGGTCGAGGTGCCGGTGCCGGTCGTCGAGGCCGAAGAGCAGCGCGTGACGCAGGAGTACGCGCGCCGGGCCAAGATCCCCGGCTTCCGCAAGGGCAAGGTGCCGGCCGCCATGGTGCGCCGCCACTTCGGCGACGAGATCCGCCGCGAGGTCATCGATCGACTGCTGCCGCGCTACTGGAAGCAGGCGGCCGCCGAGAAGTCGCTCGACCCGCTCGGCCCGCCGTCGGTGACCGACGTGAGGCACGAGGCCGGCGCGCCCCTGGCCTTCAAGGCGGTGGTCGAAGTGCGGCCGGAGATCGAGCTGCGCAACTATCGCGACCTCGCGCTCCCCGAGCCGCCCCTCGAGCCGACGGCGGACGAGATCCGCGCCTTGATCGACCAGCTGCGCCGCTCGCACGCCGAGTGGGTGCCGGTCGAGCGGGCGGCGGCGGCCGGCGACCGTGTGCGGGTGGAAGTCGTCGAGCGCGGCTCCGAGCCGCCTCCGGGCGAGCCGCAGGCGGCCGAGATCGAGGTCGGCTCCGCGCGCGTGTGGGAGGAGCTCAGCCTGGCGGTGGGCGGGCTCGCCGCCGGCCACGGCGGCAGCTTCGAGCGCCGGCTGGGCGAGGGCGAGGCGGCGCGCCAGGCGACCTTCGACGTCCGGGTGCTCGAGGTCCGGGAGGCAAAGCTGCCGGCGGCCGACGACGAGCTCGCCAAGCACTTCGGCGAGTTCGAGAGCTTCGCGGCGTTCGAGGCCGACGTGGCGCGGCGGCTCCGCCAGTCGAAGCTCGAGGAGTCGCGCGAGCAGCGTGAGCGGGCGCTCCTCGACCAGCTCACCGAACGCCATCCGCTGACGCTGCCCGAGGGCGTCGTGCGCCACGAGGTCGAGGCCCTTCTGCGCGAGTACGCCGAGGGCCTGGCGCGCCGCGGTGTCGACCTGGAGAAGGCCGAGATCGACTGGCAGAAGATCGGCGAGGAGGCGCGGCCGCACGCCGAACGGCGGGTCAAGGCGCGCCTGCTCCTCGACGCGATCGCCGAGGCCGAACGGATCGCCGTCTCGGCCGAGGAATTCGAGCAGGCCCTCTTCGTGTTGGCGCGACTACAGGGTGTGGCGAGCGGCGCCCTGCGTCAGCGTCTCGACGAGGCGGGCGAGCTATCCGGATTCCGCGCCCGGATGCGGCGCGAGAAGGCGGTCCGATATCTTCTCGGCGAGAGCGAGACGGCAGCTGCCGCGGAGCCGACGCCGGGGCCGAGCGCGGAGTGACGGAGGAGACGATGCTGATTCCGATGGTGGTCGAGCAAACCAACCGCGGCGAGCGCGCCTACGACATCTACTCGCGCCTGCTCAAGGACAACATCATCTTCGTCGGCCGGCCGATCGACGACGACGTCGCCAGCCTGGTGATCGCGCAGATGCTCTTCCTCGAGGCCGAGAATCCGGAGCGCGACATCCACATCTACATCAACTCGCCCGGCGGCGTGGTCACCGCTGGCCTGGCGATTTACGACACCATGCAGTACATCAAGCCCGAGGTGGCCACCTACTGCGTCGGCCAGGCGGCCTCGGTCGCCGCGGTGCTGCTCGCCGCCGGCACCAAGGGCAAGCGCACGGCGCTCCCCAACAGCCGCATCCTCATCCACCAGCCGTGGACCACCGGCATGGGCGGGCAGGCGACCGACGTCGAGATCCACGCCCGCGAGCTCCTCAATCTGCGCAGCCGCATCGACGAGATCCTGGCGGCCCACACCGGCAAGGACGTCCGCCAGGTCCACGACGACACCGAGCGCGACAAGATCCTGGGCGCCGAAGAGGCGGTCGCCTACGGGCTCGTCGACCTGGTGATGCAGCGCCGCAAGTCTTAGCGCGACCGTTTGTTAGAATCGCGGCCAGGCGACCGGTCGGGCTCCCGGCCGGGGGCACGGCGGAAGGCGGGCTCGACGTCGCGGGAATGGCGCACCACGGGGACGCGTTGACGCCCGCAGGCGGACTCGGCGCAGCCGTTGCGGCGAGCGGACGAAGGCGGAGGAGAGATGCCGAAGAAAGAGACCGGTGACGACGCCCTCCGCTGCTCCTTCTGCAACAAGAGCCAGCGCGAGGTCAAGAAGCTGATCGCCGGGCCGACGGTCTTCATCTGCGACGAGTGCGTCGACATCTGCCTCGACATCATCGCCGAGGACCGGCTGCTCGAGCAGCAGCAGGAGACCAAGCTCCCCAAGCCGGCCGAGATCAAGGCTCTGCTCGACGAGTACGTCATCGGCCAGGAGCAGGCGAAGAAGAAGCTGGCCGTCGCCGTTTACAACCACTACCGCCGCATCGAATACCTGGAGCGCGGCTCGCGCAACCAGGAGATCGAGCTCCAGAAGTCGAACATCCTCCTCATCGGGCCGACCGGCACGGGCAAGACGCTGCTCGCCCAGACCTTGGCAAAGCTGCTCTCGGTGCCTTTCACCATCGCCGACGCGACCACCCTCACCGAGGCCGGCTACGTCGGCGAGGACGTCGAGAACATCATCCTCAAGCTCTACCAGGCGTCCGGCAACGACAAGGAGAAGACCCAGAAGGGAATCGTCTACATCGACGAGGTCGACAAGATCGCGCGCAAGGGCGAGAACCCGTCGATCACGCGCGACGTCTCGGGCGAGGGCGTGCAGCAGGCGCTGCTCAAGATCCTCGAAGGGACGGTCTGCAACGTGCCGCCGCAGGGCGGACGCAAGCACCCGCACCAGGAGTTCCTGCAGATCGACACCACCAACGTGCTGTTCCTCTGCGGCGGCGCCTTCGTCGGCCTCGAGGAGCAGGTCGAGCGGCGGCTGAACCAGAAGACGATGGGCTTCGGCGCCGAGGTCAAGGGCAAGAAGGACCGCGCGAAGGATCGCATCCTCGACCAGGTGCTGCCCGAGGACATCATCAAGTTCGGCATGATTCCCGAGTTCGTCGGCCGCCTGCCAGTGGTGGCGACCCTCGAGGCGCTCGACGAGGAGGCGCTGGTGCGCATCCTCAAGGAGCCCAAGAACAGCCTGGTGCGGCAGTACCAGACGATGTTCGAGCTCGAGGACGTCAAGCTCCGCTTCACCGAAGAGGCGGTGCGCGCGGTGGCGCGCGAGGCGCTCAAGCGCACCGTGGGTGCGCGCGGCCTGCGCGTCATCCTCGAGGAGATCATGCTCGACCTCATGTACGAGGTACCTTCACAGCGCGAGATCTCCGAGTGCGTGATCACCGAGGAGACCGTCCTCCACCGGACGCAACCGATCACCACGCTGCGCAAAGCCGGATGAAACCGCGAGCCGCCTCCTACGTGACGCGCAGCCGCGAGGTGCTGCCGGTCGTGCCGTTGCGCGACATGGTGGTTTTTCCACACATGATGGCGCCGTTCGTCGTCGGCCGCGACAGCTCGGTTCATGCTCTCGAGGCCGCGCTCGCCGACCCCTCGCGGCGCATCTTCCTCATCGCCCAGCGCGACCCCAAGGTGGACGATCCGCTGCGCGACGATCTCTACGAGATGGGCGTCGTCGCCCGCGTCGTGCAGAGTCTCAAGCTGCCGAACGGCAACGTGCGGGTGATGGTCGAGGGCGTGCAGCGCGGCGCGCTCCTCAGCCTCGCCGAGCGCGACGGCGTGCAGTGGGCCGAGCTCGAGGCGCTCGACGTGCGCTACCCCGGCGACGATCGCGTCGAGGCCTTCGTGCAGCGCATCGTCGGCACCTTCGAGCAGTACGCCAAGGGCTCGCAGCATCTCGCGGTCGAAGGTCTGATGGCGACGCTCAAGCTCGATGACCCGGACCGCTTCGCCGACACCATCGCCGCGCACCTGGCGGTGCCGACCTCCGAGAAGCAGGCGCTGCTCGAGCTGGTCTCCCCGTTCGAGCGCCTGCAGCGCCTCGACGACCTGCTCGCCGTCGAGATCGAGAAGATGAGTCTAGACAAGCGCATCAACGTGCAGGTCAAGAAGCAGATGGAGAAGGCGCAGAAGGAGTACTACCTCAACGAGAAGATCAAGGCCATCCACCAGGAGCTGGGGCGCAAGGACGATCGCTCGGACGAGCTGCAGGAGCTGCGCGAAAAGATCGAGAAGTCGGGCCTGCCCAAGCCGGTGCGCGAGAAGGCCGATGCCGAGCTCAAGCGCCTGGAGGCGATGCCGCCGGTCTCCGCCGAGGCGACGGTGTCGCGCAACTACATCGACTGGCTGGTCTCGGTGCCGTGGAAGAAAGCCTCGAAAGAGATCAGGGACCTCGCCCGCGCGCAGCAGATCCTCGACGCCGATCACTACGGGCTCGAGAAGATCAAGGAACGCATCCTCGAGTTCCTCGCCGTGCGCCAGCTCACCACCGAGACCTCGGCGCAGATCCTCTGCTTCGTCGGCCCGCCCGGGGTCGGCAAGTCGTCGCTGGCGCAGTCGATCGCCAAGGCGGTGGGCCGCAAATTCGTGCGCCTGTCGCTCGGCGGCGTGCGCGACGAGGCCGAGGTGCGCGGGCATCGCCGCACCTACATCGGCGCCTTCCCCGGCCAGATCATCCAGATGATGAAGAAGGCCCGCACCGTCAACCCGGTCTTCCTCCTCGACGAGATCGACAAGATGTCGATGGACTTCCGCGGCGATCCGTCGGCGGCGCTGCTCGAGGTGCTCGATCCGCAGCAGAACAACGCCTTCGTCGACCACTACCTGGACTGCGAGTACGACCTGTCGCGGGTGATGTTCATCGCCACCGCCAACGTCGTCCATCCGATCCCGCCGGCGCTCAAGGACCGCATGGAGATCCTTCACCTCTCCGGCTACACGATGAACGAGAAGGTCGTCATCGGCGAGCGGTTCCTGGTGCCGCGCCAGCTCAAGGCGCACGGGCTGACCGACGCGCAGCTCACCTTCACCGAGGAGGGGTTGCGGCACCTGATCGAGAGCTACACGCGCGAGGCGGGCGTGCGCAACCTGGACCGCGAGATCGCCTCGTTGTGCCGCAAGACGGCGCGCCGCGTGGTGGCCAGCGAGGGCGGCGCCGTGCGGGTCGAGATGAACGGCGGGGCGATCGGCGAGGCGCTCGGCAAGCCTAGGTTCCGGCCCTGGCGCAAGAACGAGCTGGCCGAGATCGGGGTCACCACCGGCCTCGCCTGGACCGAAGCCGGCGGTGAGATTCTCGAGACCGAGGTCGGCCTGATGCGCGGCAAGGGCAAGCTGATCCTGACCGGCAAGCTCGGCGAGGTGATGCAAGAGTCGGCGCGCGCCGCGGTCTCGTACCTGCGCAGCCGGGCGGACATTCTCGGGGTCGATCCCGAGTTCAGCGACAAGTTCGACCTCCACATCCACGTGCCGGAGGGCGCGATCCCGAAGGACGGCCCATCCGCGGGCATCACCATGGCGACGGCGCTGGTCTCGGCGCTCACCCGCCGCCCGTCGCGGCGCGACCTGGCGATGACCGGCGAAATCACGCTGCGCGGCAAGGTGCTGCCGGTGGGCGGCATCAAGGACAAGGTGCTGGCCGCCTTCCGCGCCGGCATCCTCGAAATCATCCTGCCGCGCGAGAACGAGAAGGACTTCGACGAGGTGCCGACCGAGGTGCGGGAGAAGCTGACGGTCCACTTCGTGGAGTCGATGGACGAGGTGCTGCGGCTGGCTCTCGAGGGGGAGCTTGCATCTCCACCGCCCAGTGGTGGAGAATTGTCGACGTCGTCGGCGGCGACGCCGACGGATTCCGGGTCGCTGGCGCACTGACTCGGATCGCCTCCCGCGGGGGGCGACGAGCGGCCAGCGGCGAAATCCTGACCGACAGCTGAAGCGAGGGGTAGTGGGCGAACACCGCCCGGCGCCATCCACACCGAGCTCGATCTCCAGTTGAGCGATGAGGATTCGAAGCGCGGAATTCGTCGGCGCGAGCGCCACCGCGGAGGGCCTGCTCGGCGACGGACGTCCCGAGATCGCCTTCGCGGGGCGCTCCAACGTCGGCAAGTCGAGTCTGCTCAATCGTCTGCTCGGCGCCAAGTTGGCGCGCACGAGCTCGACGCCGGGGCGGACGCAGACGATCAACTGGTTCCGGATCGACGGCAAGCTGTGGTTCGTCGATCTGCCAGGTTACGGATACGCCAAGGTCTCGCGCCAGGCGCGCGAAGACTGGGCGAGGACGGTCGCGAGCTACTTCGCGCGGCCGCACGAAGCGAGGCTGGTCGTTCAGCTCGTCGACGCCAAGGTCGGCGCGACGGCTCTCGACGTCGAAGCGGCGGAGTACTTCACCGCGCTCGGCGTGGCCCGGGTCGTCGTCGCCACCAAGGCCGACAAGTTGAAGCGAGGCGAGCAGGTTCGCCGGATCGAGGAGATCCGGCGGGCGCTCGGTCTCGCACCCGAGACGGCACCCCTGACCGTCTCGGCGAAAACAGGGGAGGGCATCAGTGAACTCTGGAAACGGATCGCAGAATTTCTCGCCGCGGGGTAGGTCCCGCCGCAGAAGGGGCCGCAAGAACGTGGCGAAGATGATGGAGCGCGAGGGCCTGCCGATGGACGTGGCGCTCGACGAAGCCGAGGAGGCCCGCCTGGAAGGCCAGGGCGGCAACGGCTCGGGCAAGCAGATGCTCGACATCCGCGAGCTCAAGGAGATGTCGATCGCCGAGCTCTCCACCGTCGCCAAGGATCTAGGCATCGAGGGCGCGGCGGGACTGCGCAAGCAGGAGCTGATCTTCAAGATTCTCGAGGCGCAGACCAAGTCCTCGGGCCTGATCTTCGCCGAGGGCGTGCTCGAGTGCCTGCCCGACGGCTTCGGCTTCCTGCGCGCGCCGGAGTACAACTACCTGCCCGGCCCCGACGACATCTACGTCTCGCCGTCGCAGATCCGCCGCTTCGACCTGCGCACCGGCGACACCGTCTCCGGCCAGGTCCGCCAGCCCAAGGACGGCGAGCGCTACTTCGCCCTCATCAAGGTCGAGGCGATCAACTTCGAGCCGCCGGAGCTCACCAAGTCGAAGATCTTCTTCGACAACCTGACGCCGCTCTACCCGATGGAGCGCATGCGGCTCGAGGTGGCGGGCGACATGTCGTCGCGTGTCCTCGACCTGGTGACGCCGATGGGCAAGGGACAGCGCGCGCTGATCGTGGCGCCGCCGCGCACCGGCAAGACGATGCTGCTGCAGTCGATCGCGCACTCGATCGCCAAGAACCACCCCGAGGTGGTGCTCATCGTCCTGCTCATCGACGAGCGCCCGGAAGAGGTCACCGACATGCAGCGCTCGGTGCAGGGCGAGGTCATCTCCTCGACCTTCGACGAGCCGGCCACCCGCCACGTGCAGGTCGCCGAGATGGTGATCGAGAAGGCCAAGCGGCTGGTCGAGCACAAGAAGGACGTCGTCATCCTGCTCGACTCGATCACCCGCCTGGCGCGCGCCTACAACACCGTACAGCCGCCGTCGGGCAAGGTGCTCTCGGGCGGCATCGACGCCAACGCCCTGCACCGCCCGAAGCGCTTCTTCGGCGCGGCGCGCAACATCGAGGAGGGCGGCTCGCTGTCGATCATCGCCACCGCCCTCGTCGACACCGGCAGTCGCATGGACGACGTCATCTTCGAAGAGTTCAAGGGCACCGGCAACGCCGAGATCCACCTCGACCGCAAGCTGATGGACAAGCGCGTCTTTCCGGCCATCGACATCAACGCCTCCGGCACGCGCAAGGAGGAGCTGCTGCGTCCCGAGGACGAGCTGCGCCGGGTGTGGGTGCTGCGCAAGGTGCTCAATCCACTCTCCGCGGTCGAATCGATGGAGCTGCTGCAGGACAAGCTGCAGAAGACCAAGGCGAATCAGGACTTCCTCGACGCCATGAGCAAGTAACGGCGGCGCGGCGATGATCCGCGTCGGCATCGTCCACTACGTCAACGCCCTGCCGCTGGCGCGCGGCCTCGAGCGTGACGCGGCGGCGGGCGAGATCGAGCTCGTTCGCCTGTCGCCGGCGGCGGTCGCCGACGAGCTCGCGGCGGGACGCATCGACGTCGGCCTGCTGCCCTCGATCGAGCTCGCGCGCATCCCGGGGCTCGAGCTCCTGCCCGGCTGCGCCATCGCGGCTACCCACGAGGTGCGCAGCGTGCTGCTCGTCTCGCGCGTGCCGGTGGCCGAGATCCGCACCCTGGCCCTCGACGAGAACAGCCGCACGTCGGCGGCGCTGGTGCGCATCGTGCTCGCGGAGCGCTACGGCATCCACCCCGAGACGCGCGAGGAGGCCCCCGACCTGGACGCGATGCTCGCCCGGGCCGACGCGGCGCTGGTCATCGGCGACCCGGCGCTGCGCGTCGACCGCGAGCGCCACGTCGTGCTCGACCTCGCCGGCGAGTGGCTCGAGCTCACCGGCCTGCCGTTCGTCTTCGCGCTGTGGGCGGCGCGCGCCGAGGTGGCGACGCCCGAGCTCGCGGCGCGCTTCCAGCGTAGCCTCGCCGCCGGCCTCGCCGAGCTCGACGCCGTCGTCGCCGAAGCCGCCGCCGAGACCGGCCTCGCGCCGGCTGTCCTCCTCGACTACTACCAGCGCAACCTGAGCTTCACCCTCGGCCCCGAGGAGCGCGCCGGCCTCGCCGAGTTCCTCCGCCGCGCCGAGGCCTCTGCGCCGTCGTCCGCGGGCGAAGCACGCACCGTCGAAATCGTCTGACGGTGCGCCGCGGCGCACCGCGCACCGGGCGCTCACGCGGCCCTCAGGCCCACCCCTGCGTGTGGCGTCTTCGGCGGGAGCGGAGGCTACGCTGGACTCCCCTGGGGGGCTCATCCTGGGGGAGGGGGAACGGACCTGTTGCTCGTCGTGCTGACGGCCCTCGGGGCGCTCGGGGGATTGGCCTTCGTTCTGGCCTCGCTTCTGGTCGTGGCCCAGCGCAAGCTGCGCGTCGTCGAGGATCCGCGCATCGACGAAATCGAGGGGATGCTGCCGCTCGCCAACTGCGGCGCCTGCGGCTATCCCGGCTGCCGGCCGTTCGCCGAGGCGCTCGTCCAGGGCGTGACGAAGCCCGGCAAGTGCACGGTGTCGAGCGACGAGGGCCGCGCCCGCATCGCCGCCTACCTCGGAGTCGACGTCGGCGCCGAGGAGAAGCGCGTCGCTCGGCTCGCCTGTGCCGGTGGCGACAATGTCGCCCGGCATCGCGCCCGCTACCACGGCGAGAGCTCCTGCCGGGCGGCGGCGCTGGTCGCCGGCGGCGGCAAGGGCTGCTTCTGGGGCTGCCTCGGCCTCGGCGACTGCGAGGTCGTCTGCGCCTTCGACGCCATCACCATGGACGCACACCGGCTGCCGGTGGTCGACGAGGCGAAGTGCACGGCCTGCGGCGACTGCGTCGAGGTCTGCCCCAAGGACCTCTTCTCGCTGCACGAGATCAGCCACCGCCTGTGGGTGGCGTGCAAGTCGCTCGCCGCCGGCGACGAGCAGCTCGCCGAATGCGCCGTCGCCTGCACGGCGTGCGGCCGCTGTGCCGCCGATGCCCCGGGCCTCGTCAGCATGCGCGACAACCTGGCGGTGGTCGACTACGGTCGGCCGCACGCCACCCAACATCCCATTCAGCGCTGCCCGACCGGAGCGATCGTCTGGATCGATCCCCAGGCCGGCCCGATCAAGGGGCCGGCGGCGAAGAGGGTCGTGCGCCAGGGCGCGCTCGCATTGTCTCCCACGTGAGAGCGCCCTCGCCCGCTTCGCCCGCCGGCCTCGCGCCGCCCGGCCGCTCCCGCGCCGATCGGAGGACACCATGTCGGTTCTGAACCTCGCCCGCAAGATGGCCGATCGCCTGACGGAGAGGCCGCGCGCCGCGCGCTTCCCGGGCACGCGCGCCGCCGTCGACGGCAACACGGCGGTGATCCTCTGCGAGCGCGAGGCGTCCGACGGCGCCGGCGCCTACCCGATCACGCCGTCGACGCAGATGGGCGAGTACTGGGCCGAAGCGGCTGCCGCCGGCCACCTCAACATCTCGGGCCGGCCGCTCATCTTCATCGAGCCGGAGGGCGAGCACGCCGCCGCGGCGGTGACGGCAGGCCTGGCGATGACCGGCCTCAGGGCCGCGAACTTCTCGTCCGGCCAGGGCATCGCCTACATGCACGAGTCGCTCTATGCCGCGGTCGGCAAGCGGCTGACCTACGTGCTCAACATCGGCGCCCGGGCGATGACCAAGGCGACGCTCAACGTGCACGCCGGCCACGACGACTACCACTCGGTCGACGACACCGGCTTCTTCCAGCTCTTCGCCAAGAACGTGCAGGCGGCGGCGGATCTGAACCTCGTCGCGCACCGCATCGCCGAGCTGGCCTTGAACCCCGGCATCGTCGCCCAGGACGGCTTCCTGACCACCCACCTCATCGAGTCGATGCTCGTCCCCGAGCGCGCGCTGATCGCGGAGTACCTCGGTCGCCCGGACGACCTCATCGACACGCCGACCCCGGCGCAGCGCATTCTCTACGGCGACAGGCGGCGGCGCATCCCGCTGCTGTGGGACGTCGACAATCCGGTGATGGCGGGCCTGGTGCAGAACCAGGACTCCTACATGCAGAGCGTCGCGGCGCAGCGGCCGTTCTTCTTCGACCACCT
>Ga0214472_10008765_pt1 | contig 10557 bp, 7 predicted proteins | sample RVTome_6_FD_207662 | JGI IMG/M metagenome (GOLD analysis project Ga0214472, IMG submission 207662) | Soil microbial communities from uranium-contaminated site in the Upper Colorado River Basin, Wyoming, United States - RVT140D175 | ecosystem: Environmental > Terrestrial > Soil > Contaminated >...
AAAAACCCCCCCCTTCAGTATCTGACGGAACCCATTGATATAACACAGCTTACGATCTTAAGCACCGAAATCAACCCACAAATTCTGCGGAGGAACCCGGTTTTTGGTCATTTGGATTTCAGGTTTGTTTCGGATTTCGTGCTTTGGATTTCGGATTTCGCTCCGTCAAGCACTTTCCGCCTCGTATTCCTCTTCCTCCTCGTCCTCAGACTCGTCGTCGTACTCCTCGTAATCTTCCTCCTCTTCTTCGTACTCGTCCTCCGGATCGTCGTCCTCGTACTCCTCCTCGTCTTCGTCGTACTCTTCGTCGTACTCTTCGTCGGATTCCTCGTCGGATTCGCTGTCGTCGTACGCCTCTTCTTCGTCAAACGGCGGTTCCTCTTCGTCCACGTCGGCGGCCGTGTCGGCCGGTTTGAGAACGACCTTCTTGTTCCGTTTGGGGCGCGGCGGCGCAGCGGGCGCTGCTTCCGCTTCGTTGTTCATGGCGGCCCACTGTTCGAGCGTTACCAGCACCTCGCGGGCTTGTGAGCCGTTGTACTGGCCGACGATGCCGTCTTCGGCCATGAAATCGATCAGCCGGGCAGCCCGACCGTAGCCGATGCCCAACGAACGCTGCAACAACGAAACGCTGCCGCGACCCTCGCGGACGACGATATCGATGGCGGCCTCGTACAGATCGTCGCGGTTCTTGGGCGCGCCCGACGGTCCGTCCCCGACGGTGGCTTTCAACTGAACTAGTTCCGTCACATATTCCGGTTCCGAGGTGCCGACGAAATTGACCAGCGCCGTGACTTCGTCGTCGCCGACGAACGTGCCTTGGCCGCGGTGCAACGTGCTGGTGCCCGGCCAGAGGAACAGCATGTCGCCGTTTCCCAGCAGTTTGTCGGCGCCCATTTCGTCCAGCACCACGCGGCTGTCGGTGCGGCTGGCCACTTGAAAGGCGATCCGCGCCGGCAGATTCGACTTGATCAACCCGGTGATCACGTCGACCGTCGGTTTTTGCGTGGCCAGGACCAGATGGATGCCGACGGCGCGGCTCTTTTGTGCCAGGCGGATGATGTGGCCTTCGACCTCTTTGGCGGCCGTCATCATCAAGTCGGCCATCTCATCGGCCACGATCACGATGAACGGCAATTGCGTCGGAATCTGGTCGCGTTCCTCGTCCGATTGCGGATCGAGCCGCTCCAAGATTTCCTCTTCGCCCAGTTGGTTGTAGCCGCTGATGTGCCGCACGCCGGCGCTGGCCAACAAGGCGTAGCGTTCCTCCATTTTTTCCACGGCCCACGCCAGGATGGCTTCGGCCTTGCGCATGTCGGTCACGACCGGGTGCATCAAGTGTGGCAGCGTCTTATAGGGACTCAGTTCGACCATCTTCGGATCGATCAGCAGCATCTTGACTTCGTCCGGACGGCGGGTCATCAACATCGACGCGATGATCGAGTTCAAGCAGACGCTCTTGCCCGTGCCGGTGCGCCCGGCGATCAGCAAGTGCGGCAGGCTGGCCAGATCGGCCACCATCGGGTTGCCCGACACGTCCTTGCCCAGGTAGATGGGGATCTTCATCTTCTTCACGCCGGCGCCGGCTTCTTCGATGACTTCGCGCAGGCGGACCAATTGCCGATTGGCGTTGGGGACCTCGACGCCGACGGTGTTTTTGCCGGGAATGGGCGCCACGATCCGCACGCTGGGCACGCGCAGGGCGATGGCCAGGTCGTCGGCCAGGCCGGTGATCCGGCTCAGCCGCAGGCCGGCCTCCAGTTCGACCTCGTACTGCGCGATCACCGGTCCGGTTTCGATCTCGACCACGCGGACGTTGAGGCCGAAATTGGCGAAGGTTTTTTCCAGCAGATTGGCTTTGTGGCGGACTTCCTTTTCGTGCTCTTCGTAAGAGACGTCGTCGGCCGGCGCCAACAGGTCCAATCCCGGAAGCTGGTAGTCGTCCGCGGCGTCAATCTGGCTGCTGGCGGCCTCGAGCTCCGCAATCACCAGTTGGCGCTCGTCCTGGTTCGGCGGAGTTTTGATGCGCAACAGGGACGGTCGCCGCTTCTTGCTTCGCGCGGGCCGCGTGTGCTTGGTGGCCACGGCCGGCTCTTCCGACATCTCTTCATCGAAGGAATCGTCAACATCGTCCTCGAACGGTTCGGTCTCGTCCTCTACTTCGTACTGCTCGTCCTCCGCCGGCTTCGACTTACGGCCTTTAATACGAACGAGAGGCGTTTTTTCGTTTTCCCCGCCTGCGGCATGTTTCGCGTGAACGTAGAGACGCTGCACCCAGCCGCGCGAACCACGCCGCCTCGCTCCGGTGACTCTGGCAAACGCGTGTCCCGCGGGCGAGAGCACCAACCACCCGACGATCCGGAACAACACGTAGTCCGTGCAAAGCAGCAGTCCGCCCAAAGAGACGGTGACGACCAATACATAAGCGCCGACGCTGGCAAAGTGGCTTTCCAGAAACGTCTGCCCGGCGGCGCCCAGATACCCGCCGGAGCCGATCACCGGACCGGGTGACATCGTGGGCAGCGCCATGGCCATCAGGGTCGTTCCGCCCACCAAGGCCAGCATCCAACCAACCGAGCGCGCGACGGGCTCTGTGAAGCGCCGATGCGTGATCATCCAAAATCCGACGATGCCCAACGACGCGACCAAGAAGTATCCGCCCAAGCCGACCGACGCGAACAGCAGATCGGCCGTCACGGCGCCGCCGCGGCCACAGAGATTGGTGACGGCCGCCGGCGGTGGGTAGACCAGATCGCTGGGCCGGTTGCTGAGATCGTAGAGGTTCAGCACCGGGTCGTGTGGATTGTACGTCAGCAGCGAGAGCGCCAGAATCCCGGTCAGCGCCAACAACGCCAACGCGGCGGCATCCGCTTTGATTCTTCGCCTGTCGAGCATGAGCTTCCGTATGGCCGGTCGGCCAACCTCAGCCGGTCGCGGTCGCGACCGGACGTACCCTAAGTGCAAGGGCGCGTCCGTGCCCGAACTCAATCCGTGGCTTCTCCCACATTCTCGGCAGGCCAACCACGACGCCGCCACTGGATTGTCAGCGGGCGGCACCGCTTGCGTGGGGGGAAAGAGGCGCAAGACCAGAGCGCCGGGCAAAATCGGCAGGATGCAATCTCGTAGAACTTCCCCCGTGAGGATTGTATGCGGCGGAGAAGGCGCGGCAACGGCTATCGGGACGCGGACGCGGTGGATTCTCATACCGCTGTAGCGTTGACAACGGCTGTAGCAATCGTGCGGGTTGAGCGCTGACGCAACGTGCCAAGATAACTCGTTGGAAAAATGCGTGCCACTGCTGGCTTGTCCAGCAGTGTTTCCCTTCGACAGCCGTAGCACTGCTGGGCAAGCCGGCAGTGGCGCCCGGCGCGTCGGGTTATTTTACAGGCGTCACGTTCCGCACGACGCGCAGCTCGCCATCGGCTGTAGGCTGCAAGACGGCCGCCAATTCACCGTCGGGGCCAAGCGCCGCCCATTCGGATTCGTTTTCCACGTTCTCACGACGGATACGAACGCCGTGGGACACCAACGTCGCTTCCTCGGCGGTCAGTTGCAACGTCGGCAGCGCTACCGCCAACCGGGCGGGCAATAAACGTTCCGGCAAGGTATCTTGCGACAACTGCTCCAGTGGACAGGCTCGGTCAATCGAAAACGCCCCGATCGCCGTCCGCCGCAGCGCGCTCATCACGGCGGCGGTGCCGACGCTTTCGGCCAGATCGCGACCGAGGGAACGAATGTACGTGCCCGAGCCACAGACGACGCTGAGCTCCAGTTCCGGGTAGTCGTAGCGGTCGATGGTGAGCTTGTGAATCGTGACCTCGCGCGGTTTCAGGTCCACCGTTTTGCCGGAACGCGCCAGTTCGTAGGCTCTGCGACCCGCGACTTTCAACGCGGAAAACCCCGGTGGTCTCTGCATGATACGGCCGGTCAACCGCCGGCAGGCGTCCCGCAACTGCCCGATGGTCGGTTTGGGCGGATCGAGAAGTTCCTGGACTTCTCCCTCCACGTCTTCGGTCGGACTGGTGCGTCCCAGCAGAAAGGCGCCACGGTAACTCTTCGGCATCCGCTGCACGTACTCGACGAGCCGCGTCGCCCGGCCGACACAAACCACCAGCACGCCGGAGGCCAAAGGATCCAACGTGCCGGCATGTCCCGCCTTGGCGGGGCGGACCAACCGGACCACCGCGTCGACGACCTTGCGCGACGTGACGCCCACCGGCTTGTCGAGGACGAGGATTCCGGAGCGACTCATTGGCGAACGTGCGGCGCTTGTCTTCGGAAGCGGAATTGGCGCAATAGCCATCTAGGAGCAATGGCGGCGGATCGCGGCGCGGCGAGTCCCGGACATCCGCGGCATCAAGAAAAACCTGGCAACGCGTGAGACCATCCGACCGCGGTGATTATAGCAGCCGTGACGTTGGATTTCTCTTTTTTTAATGACGGCTTCACGCGGGCACGCGGCGGTATTCGTCGGTGTCGAAGATTTGCATTTGGATATCGCGTTGCGTGGCGCCTGAGCGCATGGCGGCGACGACGCCGGCCATTTCTTCCTGTGTCGGTCGGCGATTCAGGTATTGCCCGTACCACGCAAGCGCCAGGTTGCGGAAACTCTCGTCGCTGCGCAGAAAGCCGAACACCACCTGCGTTCGGTCGGCGCCTTGGGACAGGCGGTCAGTCCAATACTGGATTTCCACCGGTGAAGCCGCACGGCCCAACAGCCGCTGGTAAAGTTCTCCGACCCAACCGGCGTCGCTGCCGCCGGCCGATTGGTAAAACTCCGGCGAACTGATGATGTTGGCCTTGATCCGGTCCGGGCTGCCTTCACGCTGCCATTGCTCGCGGTAATAGGCGATCTCGGACGGCCCGGCGGCACGCAGCAATTAGTCGCGGTACATCCCGGCGATGGTGGGATCGAGCCGCTCCGGGCTTTCAAAGATGCCGGCGGCGACACTGCTCAGTGGAGCGCCCTGCTCAAGCCGCTCGACGTGGTACTTCAGGCCTCCTTCGTCGGGCGCTCGGGCGAGCACCTGCTGGTAAAGCTTCTCCACGACCGCCGCGTCGGTGAGCCGTTCGGCGCCCTGCGCGTCCTCTTCGACAACCGCCATGCCCGACAGTGCGGTGCCCGTCGTCGCCGTATTGGCCAGGCCCACGATTCCGCTGCCGTCGCCGGGACCGTGCAGATCCACGACATAGTTGCCGGCGACTTGCAGGCCCAAGACGTCGGTTCCCTCGATCACCTGCAGCCGGCCGTAGCGGCCGCCCAATCCGGGCGGATTGGAGATCGAACCGACGAGAACATGGGAGAGGATTGAGGAAACCGGTTTCGGCGCACGAATCGCGATGTCGGCCGTACCGTCGCCGTTGTAGTCTCCGGCGGTGATCTCATGGAAGTTGAAACGGTCGGCCTCCAACCCCGGTGTGGTTGTGTGCCATGTTCGGGCGCTTCGCAACAAACCGGGGCCACCGTGCAATTCGTAAAGATCATTTTCAAAAGGGTCCGCGAAGACCAGGTCGTCGATCGTGTCTCCGTTGAGATCGCCAACCGCTAGGGGCGAAGCACTCGCCAAGTAATCGCCGAGGTCGTCGAAGCGCTGACTGCGGACATCGCCCAGTTTGCCGGACGACCCGTAATAGACGCCAACGGCGCCGGCGCGACCCGGTTCGCTGACGGGTATACCGGCTAACGAATCGTCTCCTGTGCCAACGTTTCCCAGCGAAACGACTACCAGATCGCTGATGCCGTCGCCATTGAAGTCGCCCGCGGCCAGGTGGCCACCGAAATGTTCGTAATCGCGCAGCTCGTTTTCACGGACGAGCAGGTAATTGCCGTCATCGACCAACCCGTCGGCCGATCCGTTGACGATGTTGACGGCGCCCGCGTTGTCCTTGTTCTCCCACAGTCCAAACGTGCTATAGTCTTCGCCCGGCGTGCCGACGGCCAGATCGTCGTAGCCGTCGCCGTTGAAATCTCCCGCGGCCAGCGCGCTGCCGAAGTGGTCGTTGTCCTCCGGATTGCCTTTGATGTCGCCTTCTTGCGAGATTCGTCGATTGGGAACCAGCCCGATGCCGTCGCGCGAGCCGTGATAAACAAGCACGCGCCCGGCTTCTTCGTGGTGGCCGTCAGCCCAATCGGGGAGAACGGGAGTGTCTACTCCGCCATTCGCGCTGGGCGCTCCGATGGCCAGGTCGTCATAGCCATCCGCATTGAACCGGCCCACCGCCAGGGACGCGCCAAATCGTCCGTGTCCGGTCAATAACCGTAAGCCGTATCTAGTCTCCAGCCCGAAGAACGAACCGTAGAAAATATGCACGGCGCCATTGTTCGATACCGACGTATCCTCATCCGGCGCGCCCACGGCAAGGTCGTCGTAGCCGTCGCCGTTGAAGTCGCCCACTGCAAGCGCGGCGCCGAATTGGTCTCCCGACTCGGCCATGCCAGGCACTCCCGGCGAATCCTGGTCGAATGCCTGCGTGGTCGACTGCAGGCCCTCGGCCGTTCCGTATTGGATGGAAACAGCGCCGGAAGACTGGATATCGGCCGCCGCGTTGTGGTCCGGTTCTCCGTACGCGACGTCCTGAAATCCGTCGCCGTTGAAGTCGCCGGAGACGACGGCCATCAGCTCGCGGCGTTCCAGGGCCTCGATGCGGAGTGTATTGCGTGAACGTAGCATTTCGTGGGGTCCTTGCGCTTCGCGTGTAGGTTCAGCGACACGGCGCTTGCCCGCACCGCGACAACAATTGGCCCGCGTAAACTAGAAGCGCACTGGCGACTAAGTTGTTACAGAGGATCGCGCGTCACGGCATAGAGGGCTGAATTCCTTATTCTCGTAGCTGGACTCGCAAGAGTTCAGCCGGAGGAACGCGGGAACCTAGACGCAAACGGGGCTGAATTCTTGCGAATCCAGCTACGGGCGGGACGCGGCGCGGTTAATGTGGCCGCTCATCTGCGGTTTCACGTCGTAGTGGTTCAAACCGCCTGAAAAACGCCGAGACAAGGCCATGCCGTCACGTCGCAGGACGCCGTTTTTGACCGCCTGTTGGCGGAACCTGGTGATGGTCAACTACGAGGTGGAACCCGCCATCCTTCGGCCGCTGGTCCCGAAAGGGACGGACTTGGAAATTTTCCACGGCGCGTGCCTGGTCAGTGTGGTCGGGTTTATGTTTGACTCGACCAGTCTGCTGGGCAGGATTCCCGTGCCGTTGCTCAAAAGTTTTGAGGAAGTGAATCTTCGGTTTTACGTCCGAAGCCGCGATCGAAATCGACGCGGTGTCGTGTTCATCAGGGAATTGGCGCCCAGCCGCCCCGTAAAGTGGGTGGCCGGAGGAGTTTTTCACGAAAACTACCGCTGCGTTCCGATGCGGCACCGCATCACATGGAACGACGCCTGCCGGCCGCAGCAAGGCGGTCAATTCGGCTACGAATGGCGCCACAACGGTCAGTGGTGGCGTCTGGCCGCCAACACCAAATGGCCGCTGGCGGATTTGGAAGCGGGGTCGCTGGCCGAATTCGTGGTCGAGCATTACTTCGGCTACTCGATGCGCCGCGACGGCGGGACATTGGAATACGCCGTCGAGCATCCTCGCTGGAGAGTGTGGCAAGCGGAATCATGTTCATTTGAAGCAGATGTTGAATCCTTGTACGGCGAACGTTTCGTTCGGCCGCTGTCATCCGCGCCCCACTCGGCATTGATCGCCGAGGGGTCGGCGGTCGCGGTGTACCGCGGGGCACGCATCGCATGAAGACACGCGGATGGGTTGCTGATAATCCGCTAGCCCCAATACCTTTCAATTATTCATAAGTCATTACCTTTCAATTATTCATAAGTCATTTGGCCGAAGGCCATAATCATCGTAGCCTGGGGCATCGCCCCAGGTATCGATTAGACGACGAGCGCATTGGCAGAAGGCCATAATCACCGGGAAGCGTGATTTGATTATGGCCGTCGGCCAAACCGCATGACGGTCCTGAATTCCTGGGGCGTTGCCCCAGGCTACGGTTAAAGAGGCCTTCGGCCAAACAAGTTAACGACGGCTTATTGAACGGTATTGCCCCTAGCCCTTCAACTTTTTTTTGAGATAGTCGCTCGTCAAGTGTTTCAGCACGTCCAGCGGCTCGCAACTGTTGTCGTCGCCGTAGTCGATGTCGACGGGGCCGATGGCTTGGGCGGCGCGGATGGCGGCCTGGTTGAGTTTCTTGTTCCGTTTGCCGATGCCCATCAAGGCGGTGTTCATCGCCTCTCGGACCCACATCTCTTCGCCGTGGATCGCCTGTTGGATGTGGTCGATGCGGCCCAGTAGGAATTCGTCGTCCATGCCCTTGACGTTCTTCTTTGACAGTTCATAGATCAGCGCGTATCCGCAGCGGCGCCGCACGGGGTCGGCGCTCTCGATCCAGTCGCGGGCCAGCTCGAACGCGAAGGGCGTCTTGGAAAGCGGGGCGTCGCACGTGGCGAACACGTGCGACAGCATACCCGCGCTGAGCTGCTCGACCTGCCGCTCGGCCTGCTCGCGCGAGACCTGCTTTGGATCGTCGACCAACAGGCCAATGATCTTGGCGTCGTACACGTCGCTCTTCCAGAGTTCCTCGGCGAGTTTATGGTCGCGTCCGATCTGCTTGGCCAGTTTGCGCAACTGTGTCAGGCCGATGCCAAAGCTCTTGAGCTTGCCGGATTTGGCTTTCAACTTTTTCCAGTTCGCGATGCCGCGCTCGTTTCGGTTCTCTTTCAAGAGGGCCATGACTTGCGACTTGGTCATGCCGTGTCTCCAGCTTATGTCGCGTTTGAAATTGGCGGAACACTAATCTTCGCTAATCGACGCTAATGGCTTGCCGCAGAGCGCGAGACGTCTGGGGAATCAATTCATTAGCGCGGATGAGCGCAGATTAGTGTTCTGTTCCGTCCCATAAAACAGGATTCGATCTCCTGTAATGCTGCTATATTCTCGTGCTCGCGCTATTCCACCACCACGCCCTCCAGGCCTTCCTCGGCTGGCGGGAACTGAGGATTCATTTCTTCCAGCGTGCGGCGCAGCAGGCGGCTGATGATCAGGTTGCGGTGCCATTTGCGGTCGGCCGGCACGATGTGCCAAGGGGCGTGGGCCGTGTTGCACAGCGTGAGCGCGTCCTCGTAGGCCCGCTGGTATTCGTCCCACAGCTTGCGCTCCGCCAGGTCGCCGCGGCTGAACTTCCAGCGGCGGTCCGGATTGTCCAGCCGCTCTTGTAGCCGCTCGCGCTGTTCTTCCTTGCTGATGTGCAGGAAGATCTTGACGATCCGCGTGCCGGCGTCGGCGAGCATTTTTTCAAACGTGTTGATCACCTCGTACCGCTGCCGCCACACTTCCTCCGGAACCAACTGGTGTACGCGGACCACCAGCACGTCTTCGTAGTGCGAGCGGTTGAAGATGCCGATGTTGCCCTTGGCGGGCACGGCGCGGTGAATGCGCCAGAGAAAGTCATGGTCCAGCTCTTCGATGCTGGGCTGTTTGAACGGCGTCACGCGGCAGCTTTGGGCGTCGACGCCGCGCATCACGTTGCGGATCGCGCCGTCCTTGCCGGCGGTGTCCATCCCTTGCAGCACGACGAGCAGCGCCCGGCGGTTTTCGGCGTACAGCTTGTACGCCAACTCGCCCAGGGCGGCGGTGTGTTCGTTTGTCTCGCGCCGCGCGTCGCGCTTGTGCTCGATCCCGCTACGATATCCAGCGTCGAAATCCGCCAGGCGCACCCGCGTGTCCGGTTCCACTGTGATCGGTTGTGACATACCCCCGATTATGACCGCACGTCGGACGCCGTGCCAGGCGCGGCAGGGTCGTCGTCGGTGAATCTTATCGCGGAGACGCAAGGGCGACTTCCGTCCTCGCGACGACCGGCCTCATTGCCGGGCGCCCTCCGGCGGCCGGATGGCGATGCGGCCCGGACGGCCGTTTTCCAAGGTGGAGAATTCGGCCCAGACGGGCAGATGATCGGATACCTCGAGCGCGGCGGTCTGGCTGAGGTTGAATTCGCGCATGAGATCCAACACGCCGGCTTGCCCGGTGAACTCGGTGGTCGCCTCGCGATGGAACAACAGATTGTCGTATTGCTTGGTGCCGCGTGTGTTGGTCGGCGTGCCGGAGATGGCCCAGGCGATGCCGGACACGGCGCCCAAGGGGCCGAGGGCTTGGTCGTCGGCGTTCAAATCGCCCAACAGGATCACGTCGTCTTCGTTGCGGCCGTCACGCTGCACTGCTCGGTAGACGTCGTCCAAAGCGGCCATCTCCTGCGGCACCTCGTCCGGGTCGGTGTGGATGTTGATCAACGTGAACGTGAAGGCCGTTTCCGGAGGGCCGCGGGCGCGGAATCCGGCCACAAACGGTTCGCGGTGCAGCAGGTCGTCGGGATCTTCGACGGTGTAAAGTGATCGCGGATCGATCTCGATCGTCGCCCTGTCGAAAACGAAGGCGTATTGTTCCTTGCTGCTGGTGCGCCCCAAGCGCGGTCCGATCACATAGTCGTACTGCGCTCCGCCGGCATTGATGAACTCGACGAACCGCGGCAGCACGTCCTGGCTCTTGGCCCGCACTTCT
>Ga0214472_10008767_pt1 | contig 10556 bp, 6 predicted proteins | sample RVTome_6_FD_207662 | JGI IMG/M metagenome (GOLD analysis project Ga0214472, IMG submission 207662) | Soil microbial communities from uranium-contaminated site in the Upper Colorado River Basin, Wyoming, United States - RVT140D175 | ecosystem: Environmental > Terrestrial > Soil > Contaminated >...
CAACCTGATTGGAATAACTGGGCAGAAATCCAGGGAAAATGGACCGCGGCATGCGTGGACACACGGAAGAACGTAGCGCTTTGCGTACCCTAGGTGGGTGGTCACCACCTAGGGGAGGGTTCCGTGGAACTGCACAAGCATCTTGCGCGGTACAGCCTGTATCGCAGCCTGGCGGTGACAACCGAGTATCAGCTGGGCCGTACGATTCGCCTGTTCGAGGAATGGCTTGGCCACACGGCTACGCTGGCCGACCTCACAGACGACGTGGTGAGCCGCTGGATTCGGCAGCTGGAGACGGGATACGCCCAGCGTACGGTGCTGAGCCACCGCACGAATCTGCTCATGCTCTGGCGAGACTGCTGGCGGTCCGGGCTGGTCGACCCGCCGTGCCGCGTGCGGCGCGTCAAGAAGCCGGATCCCTGCCCGATTGCATGGACGCTCTGTGAGTTACAGTCCGTGTTCCGCACGATCCGGGCGCTGACCGGCCATTTCCCGGACGGCACCGAGCATGCCCTGTACAGCGAAACCCTCGTCCGGGTCGTCTACGATACTGGGCTGCGCCGCTCGGACGTGTGGCGTATCAGACGCTCCCAGATCACGCCCACTGGGGGAATTGTGCTGAGGCAGGCCAAGACCGGCCACAGCCACTACCCGCAGCTACGGCCGCGTACGTTCGCCCTGGTGGGGCTTTTGAGGCGGGATCCTGTGCTGGCCTGCCCGTACCGGGATTCGTCAGCGTTCTACAGCTGGTGGCGCGAGCACGTCACGGAAGCGGCTGGCGTGCGGCATGGCTCGCTCCAGCACATGCGGCGCACCGGCGCCACGCACCTGGACATCGAGCACCCAGAGGCCGTCAGCGATTACCTGGGGCACCGGTCGCCAGAAATGAAGCGATATTACGTGGATCGGTCCATTTCCACGCGCAACCGGCAGCTACCCCCGGAAGTGGCGTAGGAGCAGGACAAGTCGGAAAAAAGTAGGACAAGTTGTTTGCAACCGGCTCCGGCAAGGGATAGCTTGGCGGATTGCCATTACCGGAGGAGCAGCCAAAATGCCTGATCGATCGACTTGCGCCCGACTGTCGCTGGCACTGGGCATCAGCGTGTGGATTCCGTTCTGCCTATCGGTGCACGGTTGGAATATTCCCGAATTCATCAGCCTGTTGACCGGTCTGATTGCGATAGCGGCGATCGCGCTGGGGCATTACTCGCGTACGACGTCGCGTAGCGCAGCTACTCTGGGGCTCGCGCTCGGGTATGCGTACTTGGTGTTCATCGTAGCGGCCGTCGCGCTGCTCGCTGTTTTGTATCGCCACTATCTATCCGTACTCGAATCAGCACTCGAATAAGCTAAGGAACTGTGATGAAGATGACATGCCCCCGGTGCGGCCATGACATCGAGCGCCCAGCCAGCATGGAAGGCGAACTGGCAACGTGCTATCTGTGCGACGGGAGATTCTCTATTGGCGAGAAGAACCCCGATGTATTTGTGGCAACCTCGGTCGAAGCTGAGTCGAGAACGCAATGTCCAGCGTGCGGAAGCCTGGACAGAAAGACGAATACCGCTCTCTGGCCGTACTTCTTGTGGTGCGGTGCTCGCCTCCTGCTTTGCTCGGCGCTCGCAACTCTGCTGGCGCCTTTGACATCCCGGACGCCGGCTATCATGACGGCGGGGTTTCTATTCATCGTTCTCGATTTGCTCTGCAAGCCGTACTGGTGGTGGGATTACAGATGCAACGCCTGCGACCACAAGTGGATTTCCAAGTAAAGGCGATCTCACTTTTCCTCGGCATACAACCGAAGCAAATTGCGTCTGCGCTGCTCGAAACTCGGCTTGTAGTCTCTCGAACCTTTCCGATAAATGCCGCCGTGCTTCTCGTTGTAGTAGTCGATGAGCAGGCGTTGTGCGTGCCCTCCAGACACCCCGAGTGCGTCGAGCGTCTGCTTGGTCGCCTGAAGCGTCTGGTCGTACTTCACTGCCTTGTCGGCCTCCTTTGGTCGCGTGGTGGGCAATGAACCGATCTTCGGCATGGCGAATTTCTTCACCGCCTCCGGTAGCTTGTCGCCGTGCCACGCGCTGAACCGCTCCCTGAATTCGTCCGGCTTGGCTTGCAGCATTTGCTGTACGGTCTGCGGAGTCATCTCATACGGGGAGTAGTCACCAGTCATCAGCTGTTCCGCTACGTCGTCAGGCAATTCATCGATCAGCATGGCGAGAATGCTCTTCTCTGGCACGCCCAGTCTTCTTGCAGCTCCGACTATGCGTTGCATCTCCGAGAATTCTGCTAGTCGCAGCTTCTCCATTCGCGCCACGTCGGTTGCCACCATCTCGTCTGTTGCCGTGCCTCGTGACGTAGCCGTCTTGCGGGCAATGTTGTGGATATCCGTCAAGGCTTTCGCGAAGTCCCTGACACGGAATCCCAGCGAATGCTCCACATCCACCTTCTGGAGCCGCTGGCCGGTGGTGAGAGCAATGACTTCGGTTTTCACTTCCTTGCTGGGGTCCGTTCCAGATGCAGCGGTCTGAATGCGTCTCAGAGACGAAATCGTTCCTGGTTCCAGGGCCTTGGACCACAGGTGCCAGATAGAAGCCTTGGCCTGTTCGCCTGCTGTTTCCTTTGGGTTGAAAATCTTGTTGTCCTCGTTGCTCCACAGTTCGCGAACAGCCTTGAACAAAATCTCCTCTGATGCAAACGGCCGAAGGACTTCTGTCGTGGAATTCCACAGGCTTTCCTGCCAGTCATCCCCCCGCATGAAAGCAACAGCCGAGTCGGTTAGGTAGGCGTGCGGATCAGAGTAACCTAGATCCACGAATCGATATTTCGCGTTCTCGGGCTTAGCGGTGTAGATGAATCGGCTGTTCTCTTGCCACGGTGGGACAAACCATCGCAGGTCGTCGTCATCGTCATCGCCAATTCCAAACATGGCCATCATCGCACGGGACAGGACCGATAGTCCCCCAATCGCAACAACAGTTCCAGCCAGTCGCTGGGCGCCAATCTCGCGTGTTTCGGGGGCTTGTAGTTCCTCAATGCCGATGCGAATGGTGTGGAAAGTGGTACGCACCACCTCTGCCGGAAAGCTGACAAACGTACCCAAAACGGGGAATCGCCGAGACTTCTTAACGCCTTCCGAGATTTTACTGTAAGTGGGGTACGTGTCGCGAACTAGCTTGGCAGTGTCTTCCTCTAGGTGATCCACCGACCACTCTGGATAGGCCTTGGCGTACCGCGCCTTCTCATTCTCCCAAGCGTAGATTTTCGCCACTACGTCCTCAGCTTGGTACAGTGCTTCGATGAATCGGAGTCCAGATCTGCCGGCTTTGACGGCCTTTTTTGCATGGCGGGCCTCGCGGTTGTAGAGAAACTCGTCGATGTCTCCTTGGGACGCATCGCGCAGGGCTTCCTTCAATTCGCCCGCGCGCACATCCTCTCCGGCCAGCCCCAACTCCGCGAGCCGCTCGTAGTACGTTCTGAATTCTGCATCTGGCAACTGAAACGTGCCGGTAGCCGTAGCCCACATGGCCTTGCCTGCTTTGTCGAGCCGCCAGTGTCCGTTGGCGACAGCGAATCCTGTGTTGGAAATCAGGTTCCGAATGTGGGTCATCATCGACCCGACCGTTTTTCCATATTTGACTACGTAGTTCACTCGCAGGTAAAGCAGGTACAGTCCTGTCTGCTCGCCGGGCGAATCGAACCGCTCGAAGGCAGCCTTGATTTCCGGCGTCGTGTAGAGCCCGTTCAAGGGAGCCATCACAGAGCTGCCGTCGGCTGCGATCTTCGTGATAACCTCGCCAAACTCGTTGACAATCGGCCCTTCCTCATCTGTACGAAGCCACTTGCCTGAGCCAGCTTCCTTAACGTTGTTCAGGAATTGCTGATTGGCCAGCAGGTGCGACATCTTGAATACGCTTCGTGCGTAGTTCACTCCTGCGTCCTTGTACTCTCCCCATAACTCCCGCAACCACTCGGGAACGTCCTTGCGTTTCATGAATGTGCTTAGGTCTTTGCTGCCCAGCTTCGAACCCTTCAGTAGCGCAACTGGCGAGTCAGCGGCGCCACGAAAGAGCAGCGATTCCAGGATTCCCAGGACCTCGGCGTCCGACTTGTCAGGATCCATCTCGCGGATGGCGGCAAGGGCGCGATTGCGAACGCCTTCTGGCACCTTGCCCCGCCACTTTGGATCGTCGAACACGCGGTACGATCGCGTCGCGTAGACCCCGAGATTCTCGGTGATGATTCCGACAAGATCACCTTGCGCGACGCCTTCAGCGATCAACTGCCTGGATAGTGAATCGATGTGATCCCGCATGGCCTGGAGCGGGGCCCGCACGTCTTCCGGCACGGTGGACGCCTCAGCCTCACCGCGCAGGACGGCATTCATTTGCTCTACGTCAGCCTGCGTCAGCTCTTTGCCGCCCAGCGCCTTCCGAATGCGGCGTCGGAAATCCGTGGCGGCAAACCGCAGGTGGTTCATCTCCTTGGCCACCCTCCCTTCCTTGCGCACCTTGGCGTCGTAGACATCCGCTGGCAGTTCTCCTCTGGCAGTGAAGAACCTCTGGAAGAAATGCTGGATCGAGCGACCGGCTCCGCTGGCCTGTCCGACAATCGGTGTGGTCGCGCCGATGCCGACGCCGGCGGCAGGGTCTTTACCGAATTCAGCCGGCGTCTCGGGCTCTACGCCCTGCTCGGCTGCTTGCTGGATCGGGGAAGGTGGTTCAGCAGATTCGGCGGCAGATTCTTCTAGGCCATCCACATCGAATAGCGTCTCTTGCCCAGGCAGATCCTTGCCAAGCCCGCTGATGAACGCCTTCTGCTTTCCCTTCTTGGACTCGAACTGCTGCTGGGACTTCTCCGATCTTTCCTGGCGTGCAACAGCCTCCTCCGTGCCGGGAATGGCCGTTTGCTTCGGAGTCGGCTTGTCTAGGAAGTCGAAGAAATCGACATCGCCCTCTGCCTCCTCCTCGATCAACCTCTCGATCTCGTCCACCAATTCGGCGTCGATTTCGCTGAGAATCGCATCGTCGTCAATCGGAGCCGACTCTTGCGTCAGTAGTGCGAACAGCTCGCCTTCGCTCTGTGGCAAGCCAAGCTCTGGGTGCTCCTTGGAGTAATCCACCATTTCATCGAAACGGCGGATGGCATCCGGGTCAGCTTGTTCGGATGCCCGACGAATTTCGAGCTTAAACGCACCGCGATCCTTTTTCCGGACGAAGTTAGAAAGCAGCTCGTCGACGGCTGCATGGCGTTCCGCAAGAGATTGGCGGCGTGCTGCTAGTCGGGATTGTCGCTCTTGCTCGTAGAATTCAGCCTGTTCTGGCGTAAGCGTTCCAATGCTCGTCCTAACAAGGCCGCTTGCTTCTGCGGCGGCAGCTTGTTCAGCTTCTTCCGTAATCTCTCTAGCGGCGTCCCCAAGGGCTTCTGTGGGGTCTGCCCGGAAGAAGTATCCGCCTTTACCGAGTCGTTGTCCTTTGAAGTCTGCGATGAGTCCATCGGCTATCTCCTTCGGGATTCCCTTAACGGTCCATCCCTTGGCGGTCTGTGTGAGTGTAATCCCCGCCTTCTCCAGTGTAGCATCGCGAACGGGCTGCCGTTCCCGTGTCTGCGTTGGGGCCGCTTCTGGCTCCTGTGCGGCCTCAAGTTGTGGCTCGTCTGTGGATGTCCTCAACCACTTTGGTACTACTTCATTTCCCCATGCGTAGTATGGTATCCCTGTGCTGTCCCACGCGATTTGGACGTGACCCGTCGCCCTCATTTCTTTCAGCGTGTCAGCTGTGCGAGCTGCATCGCGATTGCCCTGCCGGTCCTTGACGGTCAATTCGTCAGCTGTCTTCCAGCCGTCCAAACGCTTGGCCAGTCTGCGAGTAAACGCCACCAGTGATTCACGGCGCCGAATGAATGCGGGATCCGATTGCGATTCGATCCACGCTTCGGTCGCCGCTTCCGACGTGTACTCTACCTCGGGTCCAGCTGGGGCCGCTTCTGGCTCCTGTACGGCCTCCTGCTGCGTCGCAGGCGGTGGGGCGGGTTCTGGGGCCTCCACGGCGGTTTCAGGCCGTGCTGGCGGCTTGATTCCCATCCGCTTGGCCTGCTGGGCCTCGGTCGGCAACAACTTCTCCAGCAACGGCCCGCTGTTGCCCCATGGCTTCCCAGCCAACCAATCCTGGACACTGGCCGCGAAGTCATCCACATTCGACATCCCACCGCCGATACCGCCCTGCACGTCTTCAGACACCGGACGCCCCACAGCCTTACGCCATTCGGCGTACTGCTCTGGCGTGAGGTTGTCCCAGGCCCATGCGGCGACGACTTCGTTCTCAAGCTCTGCCTGAAATTCCGGCGAGCTTTCGTCCATCACATGCAGCGTGCCGGTACGGTGGTCATACATCACCGTGGCGTCTTCATAGTCCCCTGACGCTTCGCTCCGTTGCACTCTGCGAATAGGCGTGTTGCTGACCAGCGATTCAGGCAGTCCGGCTAGACGGTCGGTATAGACCTCCAAAGGGCGTGCGGCTACCTCGGCCTCTGCCGGCGGCTGGTCAGACAGTGCCTCGTCGACCTCTACTTGTGCTTCAGGCGCTTGGCCGCCTTCGACCTGTTCTTCGACCGCTTGACGTACGTCGCCGCCGCGATCCTCTTCGCCTCTTTGTCCGACTTCCCCTGCTTCTTCAGTGACGCCTTGATCTTCAGGTACTTCTCCGGCATTTTGAATCTCCTCTTCGAGTTGTTGAATCTCTGCGTCGGCATTTGCCAGACGCGCTTTCCGCGTTGCGCCTTGAATACCTGCTGCTTGGCCGTCCTCGGCGCTGACGTAACCCTTGGATCGCATCTCCTTCAATTGCTTGTACCGCTCGTACCGCGCACGACGCCCTTGAATCTCAGCAGCTGTTTGGATTGATGCACCTGGGGCCATCATGAGCGCCAGCGGACCAGCAGCTTCTGCCCCACTCTCTATCCCAGCGCGAAGAATCGATCCAATTCCCTGGTTTGGTAGGTCCTCATCCGCCAATCGCGCCGCTTCCATTGCGGTCTCGCGAACCATCCCCTGCAAAGCCTCTTCGCTCAGCTCTTTCCCGTATCTCTTAATGTTTTCTCGCAACATCTTACCGGCGAATGCTCGGACGCTTCCCCGCAACGCCACGCTTCCGGGTGACAGGGGGTCTGGCATGATGGATTCGATGGCGGCCTCAATGGGTGCCGAGATCCGGGTAATCGTCGTGGCGGTGTCGGGATCAACTCCCTCTCCGATTAGCTCCGCGTATGTCTGGTCGTATATCTGCGGGTAGTAGCTACCGCTGACGCCCGCTCTCATGCCGATGGCCTGTCCGATGGCCTGTCCGGTGGCACCAAGACCTGCCACCCCTGCCGCGCCGCCCAGGGCTTTACCAGCACCAACCGACATAACAGTCGGCAGAGCCATGCTGGCTGTCTGTTGGATCGTACGTGGCAAGTACTCCTCTGACAGTGTCGGATCCAAGCCCTGCTGGATAGCCTGCAGTTGCTGCTTGAATCGTTCCTGCTCAGGGTCCAGTTGTGGGAGTTTTACTCCAACTCGCCGAATCCATGGTTCGACGTAATTAAACGCACCCTCGACGAAGTTGAAAGCCGTCAGCCCGCCAGTGGTCTCCTTGAGCTTCTTGCCAGCGCCTTCGCCGGCTTTCAAACGCTGCTGCAGCGCATTGGCAACGTGCTCACGGTACTCCGGTGGCGTGCCATAGGCGATGGAATCGAACGCGACGCCAGTGGGAGGGGTGTTTGTCAGAAGTTCGGACGCCACGTCTCCAACAAGGTAGCCCTCAAGCGGATCGTCCTCCTGTGGCGGCATCGATGCCCAGAGACCACCTGTCGGCTGCGTCTGTGGCGTATCTTCAGCCTCTTCCGTTATTCCAAGTGCGTCCCACAGACTCATCGTTGTCCCCTAGCCAGATCACGAATGCGGATAGCTTCCTGCAGCATTCTCGCGTCGTCCGCCGGCAAGTCTTCAATACGCTCAGCAGTCGGGTACTGCTGCTTCAGGCGTCGCATAACACGATTTGCTTTGACGTAGTCATCAATACTGAAGCCAGACCCTTGCAGGTTTTCCTTGGCTTGCATCTCCCTCTGTTGCGCGCCAGACTGCAAATAACCGCCCTTAACCGGACGACCACCGCGCGCAACGCCGGGCGATCCCGAAGGCCCAGCTTCCATGCGCCTCACAGCATCCTCTAAAGCGCGAGCCTCGGGTGATTCTGCGGCAGCTCCCTCTGCGGGCGTGGTTGGCGGCGTGGAAGCAGGCGGCACCTCAGCGGGGCCTGCACTCGCGAGACGGCCGCCCGTACTCGAAGCAAAGAAATCGGCTGCACCACTGTCCGGGGCGGCGGCAGCCGGTGATTCCGCAGCTGGCGTGGCTGGTGCTGCACCTGGTGCGGCTGGCGGTGTATCGGCTTCACCACCGTACATCCTCAGCCTCTTGGCGTCCCTCGCATCCATGGCATTCGCCCGCTCGACAATTTCTTCGTCGCTGAAGGTTGATCGTGGCTCTGCAGGAGTCGCTGATCCTGCGCCGACAGCAGCAGAATACTTCTCCTGTTCCTCGGCCTGCAATTCCTTGACGGCCTCATTCAGTCGTTTGAGCGGGTCAACACCGGTCTTGGAAGGCGGCTGCATTTTGATTCCGCCGCTAGTGAAGTCGAATGTGTAGCCGTCAACGGTATGTTTGCGTATGTGCTCCCGTGCTGCATCTTCATCTTTGAACCACATCGGTCGTGGCATCTCGTTCGGATCAGGTGATCGGCGCATGATGACGCCATCCTCAGGGTACAGCGCGCCAGGCACTTCGTTGTACGGCGTCACGTCCCGCATCGGGTCGAACTGGTTCAGGGCGTCCTGACGCGCAATGACGATCGCATGAAGCCGTTCGGCTGGAGTTATATCCGGATTCTTATCTTCCATAATTGTCCGAATCTCTTCCTGCATCTTGTTCCACGTGTCAGCGAAAGGCCCTCTGAAATGTCCTCCGCTACTCTTGTGGATATCGTCGATGGCGCCACGGGTCTCATCATCTAAATAGCTCCACATCCGGTATTCAGTTCCCTTGCGCTCCCTGGCATCCATTCGATCCGCACGGTCTTCTTCCCTCTTACCCATTAGCTCGTCGGACAACTCGATTCTGTCCAGCGCCGCACGATCTCGCATTGCATCTCGATCGAGAGTGAATGCGTTCCGACGGCCTTCAACGCCCAGTTGGAATTGCCGGCGCTGGTTCTCCAAACCCTGGCGGAATTTGTACTGCTGCTGCTCTCGCAGAATATCCAGCGTGCGTTTCGACTGTCGATCCCGCGATTTGCCCAGGCCGGTTGCGTAGGCCGCAACTCCGGATATCGCCAGTGGTTGGTGTTCAAGTCTGATAGCCATGTGCTAGTTCCTCCAACGTGATCGCCTCTGCCACCAGCTTCCTCGCCCATTGGTCGACTGTACCGCCGAACATCGTCACTAGCGGGCGCAGCCATACTCTCTCTGCAGCGCCTTCCTTCAGCCAGCCAACACAATCATCCAACCGGTCCCGGCATCCACTGCATCCTAACTGGTCCATCTTCTTTGCCCGCCTATTGCACAAGCAACCAGGCTTCGCCGTGATCTTGTAACGCTCTCGCAGAATCTTCTTCACCCTTTGCCCCACGCGGCACTCATCCCCATACGTGACCGGCTCCAGCGGATCACGCCTGACAATCTTTCCGCCCTCGCATGGCCATTCTGGATCACGTACCGGATTCGCTGGCTCTGTCGCCCCCAGTCTACCCTGTTCCCATGCCAACCAGTGATCCAGCCCGCAATCGGCACTCTTGGATGTGCCTTGGCAGTACGCGAAATGACGCGCATGCTTCTCGATCTGATGCCGCTTACACCAGCCTGCCACCGCGCATTCACAATGTTTATTCACAATACGTCCCAGATATGCAGTAAAACAGAGGGTTGTGCGTGCAATCGGCCGACACTTCCGAACAAAGCGTATCGGAAAATGCTGCCGCACTTTCGCCAGAGATGCACAATGGACGGCAATTAATCACGCCAGGAATGCTGTTGGTGGCCAGTCCGCCATCGCAGTAGAACAGCACCTCGAAGATCGTACCGCCCGGGTCGTTCTTGTAACAGACCAGCTGAATAGTCACCGTGAAGGTGTCGCAACCTGATGGAAACTCGGCGCATTCGAACGTGCCGGTACCTTCCCATATATACTCGTCCGCCGTTTCGGCGATGAACACCAGAGGAACGCAAGTGTCCTGACACGTGCCCTGATTGCAGGAATAGAAATACACAACGTGCGGAAGCGGATCTTCGCTACAGCATTCCGTCACGATGGCGCACCGCTCGCCGCACTCCACGCACTCCATCGTCACCGTTGCTGTAGGCGTCGTCAGACCCCAACTGACAGTTGGATCTGGGCACTCCGCTGGCTGATTCGCCGTGGTAATCGTCCCGTAACTGGTGGCTAGATTCCAGTAACAGCAGTCGCCAACCTCGACCAGCGTAATCGTGACCTGCTGCGTACCAGACCAGGTACAGGCGTCACCGGCGAATG